>OBLU010000353.1_pt1 | contig 44715 bp, 42 predicted proteins | sample 1518681 | NCBI WGS metagenome assembly OBLU01 (sample SAMEA3539304, study PRJEB22396) | soil metagenome | biome: tundra; feature: field; material: soil | place: USA | collected 2010-05 | depth 0.15 m
CTGGCGGTGAAGGATGCGGTGGAAGGACCCGTTCCGGCCCGGTGAGACTCCGACCGACCTACCGCCAGGCTGACGCCACGCGGTACCGGCGACCCGGTGGTGCCTGGGACGTCCCGACGCTCGACCAACTACTGTCCTCACCTCGCCCGGCCAACGGCTCGGCCATTGTCGACGGGGATGTCCGACTCGATGCCGGCACCGTCGAGCGACTGGTGGCGGCGGTGTCCGGCGGGCTCCGGGCACGGGGTGTTCGCAGAGGTGACGTGGTCTGCTGGCAACTCCCCAACTGGTGGGAGGCCATCGTTCTCTTCCGGGCCTGTTGGAGATGCGGTGCGGTAGCCGCACCGATCCACCACCAGGTGGGGCCGGCCGAAGTCGCGCCGATGCTCGACTCCTTGGATCCGGGGGTGTCGTTGGCATCGACCGGGATGCCCCTGGCCGAACGAAAAGGGACCATTGGAGTCCGTAACGGAGATCCCCGCTTCGATGACCTGGTGACCGCTCGGCCATTGCCGTCGCCTCTCGGGCGAGGAGCGGACGTGGCGGTGGTGCTGTTCACCACCGGATCCACCGGGCATCCCAAAGCGGTGCTGCACTCCAATCGGGGCCTGGCCTACAAGGCCCTGTCCATGACAACAGCCCACGGTTTGTCGAGCACCGACACCGCGCTCATGCCGTCGCCGCTGGCTCACGTGTCCGGATTGTTGAACGCCGTGCTCGTGCCCGGGACGGCGGCCATGCCGGTGGTGTTGATGGAGAAATGGGATCCCGAGCGGGGAGTCCGTCTGGTTGGCGAGCACGCCGTCTCATTCATGATCGGCCCACCCACGCTCTTTTTGGGAATGATGGACGTGGCCGGATCTCGGGTCCACCTGAAGAGCCTGCGGGTGGTCTCGTGCGGCGGCATGGGGGTGACCCCCGAGTTCATCGACGCGGCCCGTCGGGAGTTCGGCGCCACCGTGAAGCGCACCTACGGATCGACCGAAGCCCCGACCATCACCACGTGCACCGCCGGTGACGGAGCCGACAAGGCACGGGATACCGACGGGCACTCGGTCGGTGACGCGGTCATTCGGGTGGTGGACCCGGTCAGCAACCGCAGTGTCCCGGCCGGGGAGCGAGGAGAGGTTCTCTTGCGGGGTCCCGAGCTCTTCGTCGGCTACGCCGATGAGAGCCAGACCAGAGAAGCTGTCCGCCGGGGATGGTTTGCCACCGGCGACCTGGGCACGCTCGACGACGAGGGTTGGTTGACCATCGTGGGACGGGTGAAGGACCTGATCATCAGGGCCGGCGAGAACATCGCATCGGCAGAGGTGGAACGTCTGCTCGAGCTGCATCCCGGTGTCCGCCAGGCGGTGGTGGTCGGGTGCCCGGACCAACGGGTGGGGGAGCGGGTGGCGGCGTTCATCGTGGGGGACCACCGTCTCGACGTCGAAGAGTGTCAACGCTGGTTTGCAGCCCAGGGAGTGGCCCGGTTCAAGACGCCGGAGTTGGTGGTGCACGTCGAGGAGATCCCGCTGTTGGGGATCGGGAAGCCCGACCGTCCGGCGTTGCGAGCCCGAGTGGCCGCATTGCCTGCGGTCGGCCGGTGACGGTGATGAAATGACAATTCATCGATCTGAAAGGAAGTGGTGATGTCCGGAGGGATTGTGTCGTGGGGGGTATATCTGCCCTACTGGCGACTCGAGCGCGCTGCCATCGGCGCGGCGTTCGGGACTGCCACCGCCAAGGGAACCCGGGCGGTTGCCTCCTATGACGAGGACACCACCACGCTGGGCGTGGAGGCGGGCCGCCGGGCGCTGAATATCGCCGGGGTGCCGGTTCCCGAGGATCTCTTCTTCTCCACCCCGGCTCCCGCATATCTCGACAAGACCAACGCCACCACGATTCACGCTGCACTGGGCCTTCCGCCGGGTGCCGGCGCCTATGACCTCTGCGGTTCGGTGCGTTCGGCCTGGGCCACCATGAGCCTGACCGCCCTCAGCGGTGAACGGCGTCCGTCCATGGCCGTCATCTCTGATCTGCGCACCGGTCTGCCCGGTGGGGCCGAAGAGAGCCAGGGAGGGGATGGTGCGGTGGCATTCGTCTTCGCTCCCGAGGGCGGTGTGGCCGAGGTGAAGGGACATGCATCGGTCACCGACGAATTCCTCGAGCGCTGGCGGGTTCCGGGCGAGACAGCCTCCCGTCAATGGGAGGACCGCTTCGGCGAGGAGGTCTACGTACCTGCGGCCCGGGCCGCCTTTACCGCTGCGCTGGAGAACGCAGGCCTGACCATCGACGACGTCGATCATCTGGTGGTGGCCGGCCTGCATGCCCGGGCCGTCGGTTCGCTGCGGAAATCGCTCGGCGTTCCGTCGGACCGTGTGGCCCCCGACTATGTGGCGCGTATGGGGAATCTGGGTGCCGCCCAAGCCGGAGTGGGCCTGGCCGATGTATTGGAACGCGGGTCACCCGGCCAGGTGGTGGTGGTGCTCGAGCTCGCCGACGGCGCGGATGCGGTCGTGTTGCGCACCACCGCCGCCTTGGTCGCGGTACAAGAGGAACGGCGGAAGGCGGGCTCGATCGGTGTCGCGGCACTGGCGGACCAGGGTCGCGCCGACCTCCCGTATGCGGTGTTCCTCTCCTGGCGGGGACACCTCCGCCGTGAGCCCCCGCGCCGACCCGATCCCGAACGGCCCGATGCTCCCGCCATGCGACGGAACGAGAGTTGGAAGTTCGGCTTCAGTGCCAGTCGTTGTGTGGCGTGCGGTTTTGTCCACCTTCCGCCCACCCGGGTCTGCCTGTCGTGCCGGGCCGTCGACCGGATGGAACCTCTGCGGCTGGCCGACGTGAGGGGCACGGTGGCCACCTACACCATCGATCGGTTGGCGTACAGCCTTTCTCCTCCCATGCTCGGAGCGGTGATCGACTTCGACGGGGGCGGTCGATACCGGGGAGAGATGACTGACGTCGACCCCGAGGCGGTGTCCATCGGCACCCGGGTCGAGATGACCTTCCGGCGCCTCTATACCGCCGAAGGGGTACATAATTACTTCTGGAAGGCTCGGCCCCTGTCCGACGGTGCCGGAGCAACGGACGAGGACGCCGGGTCGGTTGACCCGGGTGGAAAAGAGAGAGGCTGACATGGCCAGCAGAGGAATTCGTGACCGGGTGGCGATCGTGGGAATGGGTTGCACCCCCTTCGGCGAACTGTGGGACAAGAGCGTCGACGACCTCCTCACCGATGCCACCGTCGAGTGTGTGGACTCAGCCGGCATCTCCCTCGACGACGTCGACGCTTTCTGGTTGGGGACCATGGGTTCGGGCCTCTCGGGCCTCACCCTCTCCCGACCCCTCAAGATCGATTACAAACCGGTGACCCACGTGGAGAACTTCTGCGCCACCGGCTCGGAGGCATATCGGAATGCCTGTTACGCGGTGGCCTCCGGCGCCTACGACCTGGCCATGGCCGTCGGGATGGAGAAGCTGAAGGACTCGGGCTATTCCGGACTCACCGGGATCCGACAGGTCGGGGACGGGACCCTCGCCGGGCTGAGCTCACCCGCGGCGTTTTCGTTTCTGGTGCCGGCGTATGCCCACAAATACGGGGTGGATCCGGACGAGTTGAAGTCGGTGCTCACCCGGATCGCCTGGAAGAACCACCGGAACGGGGCCCTGAACCCCCGGGCCCAATTCCGCAAGGAGGTCTCCACGGAGAAGATCGCCTCCTCGCCACTGGTGGCGGGCGAGCTCGGCGTGTTCGACTGCAGCGGAGTGAGCGATGGGGCCGCCGCGGTGGTGGTGTGCCGAGCTGAAGATGCGCACCGATATACCGACACGCCGCTCTACGTCAAGGGACTCAGCCTGGTGGCCGGACCGGCGGCCGGCATCATCGATCCCGACTACGACTACACCAGTTTCGAAGAGGTGGTCAGGTCCGCCGCCGACGCCTATCACCAGGCCGGGATCACCGATCCCCGGGCCCAGCTGGCCATGGCTGAAGTCCACGACTGCTTCACCCCGACAGAGTTGGTGCTGATGGAGGACCTCGGTTTCGCCGAGCGGGGCACGGCGTGGAAGGAGGTGCTGGCCGGGACGTTCGACCGGGACGGGGAGCTTCCTGTCAACCCCGACGGTGGACTCAAGAGCTTCGGGCACCCGATCGGGGCCTCGGGATTGCGGATGCTCTTCGAGTGTTGGCTGCAGCTGAGGAGACAGGCCCCACCCGAACGCCAGATCGCCGGCGTGGGCGAGGGGGGCCGTACGCTCGGTCTCACCCACAACCTCGGTGGTGGCCCAGGTGAGTGTGTCAGTTTCGTGGGTGTGGTGGGTAGCCAACTGTCGGACTGAGAGCCTGAGTGCGATTGCCCGGCAGGCTTTGGCTACCATGGCCCGGTTCGGTCTTCGGTTCGTGGCGGAAAGGGGGGACACGTGGGGCATGGTGGAGGTGTCGATCCTTTCGCCGAGGACGAGGACCAGACGGCTCTCCGCCAACTGGCCCGTGAGGTGGCGGCCCGGGAGATCGCCCCGCGGGCCGCGCATCACGACGAGACAGGCGAGCTGCCGCGCCAGGCCATCAAGGCGTTGGCCGATGCTGACCTCTTTCGGGTGACGATCGGCGAACAATGGGGCGGCCTGGGCATGGGCGACGTGGAGGCGGCCATCGTGCTGGAGGAGATCGCCCGCCACGACGTGTCGTCAGCCATCTGTTGTCAGCTGGCGTACAACGGCCCGGCCAGGGGAATCGAGCATCTGGGTAGCCCGGGGCTGAAAGACCGGTGGCTACCCGCGGTGGCCGACGGCGATGCCATCATCAGCATCGGGATCACCGAACCTGATGCCGGCTCCGCCGTGCAGTCCATGCGCTCCGCGTTGACCGAGGACGGTCAGGGTCGGTGGCGGCTCAACGGTTACAAGAACTACTCGACACTCGGGCATGGGGCGGCCGCCGTGCTGGTCTGGTGCCGATGGCCGGGAGGTGACGGGGCGCGGGGGATCGGAGCCGTGGTGGTGCCGACCGATCGGCAGGGGGTGGAGCTGACCGGCCTGCATCGGGGAATGGGTATCCACGCCGCCACCGAATCGGAGATGGCCTTCGACGGGGTGCTGATCACCGAGGAAGATGTGCTGCTAGCCGGTGACCCGGGTTCCTCCGAGCCGTTCAAGCTCTTGTTGTCACATCTCAATCATGAGCGCTGCGGCAACGCCGCCATGTGCGTGGGGGCCGCCCAGGGTGCTCTCGAACGCTCGGTCGACTATATGAACGATCGCATCGTCGGTGGGCGGCCGATCGCCGAGTTGCAGGGTCTGCAGTGGAAGCTGGCCGACATGGCGGTGGCTCTCGAGGGTGCGCGCCTGCTGTTGGCTCGAGCCGTACGCCTGGCCGGACCGGGGGGCACGCCACCGCCGATGGAGACGGCCATGGCCAAGGCTGCCGCCAACCTGGCGGCCAAGTACGTCTGCGACGAGGCCATCCAGATTCACGGTGGGTACGGCTACAGCCGCGAGTATCCGCTGGAGCGGGCCTATCGGGATATCCGCGGACTGTGCATCGGGGCCGGCACTGTCGAGGCACAGCGCAATTTCATCGGCTCGAGCATGGTTCGGGGCCGGACCACCGTCTCCGCCGGCTGGCGGACCCCGGGGCCGGGATGACGGGGCCGGGATGACGACGCCGGGATGACGACGCCGGGCTGGTTCGCTCCGGACCGATCGATGATGGACGAAGGGGGACTGGGATGACGGTGTCCACGCCGCAGCCCGTTGGGTCCAGCGGCTCGAACGATGGCCTCACCGACGATGCCGCGCTGCGCATCTTCCGTACCGTGACCACCATTCGTTCCACCGAGGACCGGATCATCAGGGGATTGAGCTCGGGGGAGCTCCGGATGACCTACTACACGGTCAGGGGCCAGGAGGTGATCCCGGCGGCCATCTGCGAGCACCTGCGGCGCGACGACTACATGGTCACCACCTACCGCGGGATGCACGACTGCATCGCCAAGGGGATTCCTCTCGACGAACTGGTGGCGGAGATGTGCGGAAAGGTGACCGGCACCTCCAAGGGGAAGGGCGGGCCCATGCACCTCTCCGACCCGCAGTCGGGCCTGATGGTCACCACCGGGGTGGTGGGCGGCGGACTCCCGATCGCGGTCGGCCTGGCTCTGTCGAGCAAACTCCGGGGAACCGATCAGGTCACCGTGGTGAACTTCGGTGACGGAGCCACCAGCATCGGTGCCACCCACGAGGCGTGCAACCTGGCCGCACTCTGGGAGGTCCCCGTCGTCTTCGTGTGCCAGAACAACCAGTACGGCGAGCACACCAAGTTCGCCGACTACACCCGGTCGCCGAGCCTGGCCGAACGATTTCGCGGCTACGGGATGGAGGCCCGGACGGTGGACGGGAACAGCGTCCCCGCCATGCACGAGGCGGCCGCGGAGGCCATCGGGAGGGCACGGTCCGGCTCTGGCCCGGTCTTCTTGGAGTGCCTGACCTACCGACTGGGCGGCCATTCCTTCGGGGCCACCACCGAGTACATGGACCCCGAGGAGTTGTCGCAGGCAGAGGCGAACGAGCCGGTCGGCCGGTACCGCCGATGGCTGGTGGACGAGCGGGGGATCGGCGAGGACGTGCTTGCCGACATCGAGGCGGCGGTCGTGTCGAGCGTCGAGGCGGCGGTCGGGGCGGCGAAGGCCAGCCCACCTCCGGCGCCCGAAGAACTGTTGACCGATGTGTTCTCGAGCGTGGAGGCGCTCCCGCGATGACGACGGATGACCCGATCCACACCTTGTCCGAAGCCGTGAACCAGGCGATGGACATCGCCATGGCCGAGGACCCCGATGTCTTCGCCCTCGGTGAGGACATCGAGGACCCCATCGGAGGCGTCATGAAGGGGACCAAGGGCCTCTCGACGAAGTACGGACGGGAGCGGGTACGCAACACCCCGATCTCCGAGCAGGCCATCGTGGGGGCCGCCATCGGCGCGTCACTGGTGGGGATGCGCCCGATCGCCGAGGTGATGCTGATGGACTTCTTCGCGGTGGCCATGGACCAGGTGGCGAACCACGCGGCCAAGCTCCGGTACATGTCGGGTGGGCGGACCAATGTCCCCATCACCATCCGCACATCTGTCGGGGGCGGCCGCCAATTCGGGGCGCAGCACTCCCAGTCGCTCGAGGCCTGGATGATGCACATCCCCGGTCTGAAGGTGGCGGTTCCGAGCACGCCCCGCGACGCCAAGGGCCTGCTGTACTCGTGCATCTTCGATGACGACCCCTGCATCTTCATGGAGACCATGTCGTTGTTGTTCACCCGCGGGCCGGTGCCACCCGGACGGTTCGGGATCCCCCTCGGCGTCGCCGACGTGAAGCGGGCCGGTGACGACGTCACGGTGGTGACCTGGGGGTGGCAGGTGCCCGAGGCCCTGGCCGCGGCCGAGACCCTGGCCGACGAGGGCATCAGCGTAGAGGTGGTCGACCTCCGGACCCTTGTACCGCTGGACCGGGATGCCATTCTCCGCAGTGTGGAGAAGACGACCCGGGCGGTGGTGGTGCATGCCGCCACCCAGTTCGCCGGCCCCGGGGCGGAGATCGCCTCGCTGGTGGGACACGAGCTCTTCGGCCGGCTTTCGGCCCCGGTCGAACGCCTGGGCGCCGCCTACTCGCCGGTGCCCTACGCCGCCGAGTTGGAGTCGTTGCACTATCCCGAGCGGAAACGGATCGCCGCCACCATCCGGGCCATGGCCTGACATGAACGATACCGGTGACTCTTCCATGCCGGAGAAGAATCGGACCCCGATCAAGATCCCTCAGGCCGGTGTGGCCATCACCGAGGGCACCATCATCGAATGGCTGGCAGCCGAAGGCGATCAGGTCGCCTCGGGACAGCCGCTGTACCGGCTCGAGACCGAGAAGGTGGAGATCGAAATGGAGTGCCCGGCGTCGGGCACCATTCACCTCATCGGCCAGATCGGACAGCCCTATCTGGTGGGCGAGGACATCGGCTTCATCGATCCCTGAGAGGCGATCGGCAAAGTACCCTGTTGGCTCACCGTCAAGGTGGCCGCGGAGAACGGGGCAAACCCGTCTTGCGCCTTACCAGGAGGAGTGGCATGGAGAGCACGGAACTCGAGACGATCATCTACGAGAAGGACGGCGCGATCGCTCGCATCGTGTTGAACATGCCGGAGAAGGCGAACATCCAATCCGCCCAGCAGGTGTGGGACTTCGAGGACTGCCTGACGTGGGCCGATCGCGACGAGGAGGTGAAGGTCCTCATCGTGAAGGCGAACGGGAAGGGGTTCTGTGCCGGCCACGCCATCGTCAGCCACGAAGAGATGGCCGACGTCTACCCCACCACCGGCCCGACTCCGGAGCGGACGTGGAAGAAGCACAACTACGACCTCTTCCTCTGGCCGCCGCTGAGACTGTGGGAGTTCTCCAAGGCGACCATCGCCCAGGTCCACGGCTACTGCCTCGGGGGCGGCACCATCTATAGCCACATGTGTGATCTCACCATCGCCTCGGACGACGCATATTTTCAGATGCCGCTGGCTCAGGGGTTCGGGTTGCCCGGCGCCCAGACCCTGGTCGAACCCTGGATGTTGATGAACTGGAAGCGGGCCTACGAGTACCTGTACCTGGCGCCGACCCTGTCGGCGGAGAAGGCTCGCGAATGGGGATTGGTCAATCGGGTGGTGCCACGAGCCGAACTCGAGGCGTCGGTGGAGGAAACAGCCAGGACCATCGCCCAGATGCCGCTGACCACCATCATGACGGTGAAGGCCGGAGTGAAGCGGGCCTGGGAGACGATGGGCATGCGGGTCCATCTCCAGAGCACTGCCGACTTCACCTCGATCGCCAGTTCGGCCACCGACGTTCGCGAGTTCATGGCCCAAAAGAGTGGGCAGCGGCCGCGCCAGGTGGCCGAGAACCAGTCGGAGGCGGCCCGCCAGGCGGACTGACCCTGGGCTCGTTCGAAGCTCACCCGTCCTTGGTGAACGTGCGCGTCACGAACCGCCAGCTTCCGTCGACCTTCACCAGGGTGTCGGCATACTTGCCCGAGTGGGTGACTTCCTGACGGGGAGGGTCACCGACCAGGGCATAGAGCTGTACGTACGCCTGCACGGTCGCCTGGTCGCCTTCGCCCTCGATCACCAGGTTGGAGACCACGTGGCGGGGTGCCCGTACCGAGTCGGGAAACCCCAGGGCGAACTCTTCGAGCGCGGGGCGTCCTTCGAGGACCAGCCCACCGGCGTCGAACACGCCGTCGTCGACGAACGTATCGGCCAACGCGGCTCCGTCGCCGCTGTCCATGGCGTGGCTGTAGCGGGCCACCAGTTGCCGGACGGCCAGCTGGTCGTCGGTCGTCAATCCCATGTCCCCCTCCGTTCCCCGGCTGCGCACCTGTGTGATCCCGTCCCGAACCCGATGGTCGACCGCCGGTGCCGACATCGGTCCAGAGGTTCGGTCGCGATGCTATAACTGTCGCCAATCAGAAGAGCAGATCGTCTGGGTCTCGGGAGGGCGTCGACAATGGCCGAAAGCGCACGCCGGCCGTCGCTGGGACAGCGGGTGGCCGATCTCGCCGGGCTCGCCCACCGGCCCGGGGTCCCGTCCTCACCGACGACACCCCGCACCGCGGCTCCCGAGGAGCACGACGTGGTGGTGGTGGGCAGTGGTGCCGCCGCCCTCTCCGCCGCGGCCGGCGCTCTCAGCACCGGCGCCTCGGTGGTGGTGTGTGAGAAGGGGCCGGTGCCCGGAGGGACGACCGCCTGCTCGGGCGGCGTGGCCCACATCTATGCGAATGCGGTGATGCAGGCGGCCGGGATTGCCGATGACCGCCACGAAGCGCTGGCCTATATGGCCCGGGTGGGCTATCCGGGTGCCTACGATCCCGAGGCTCCCTGTTGTGGGCTCCTGCCTGAGGCCTACGCCCTGCTCGAGACGTACTACGACCGGGGAGCCGAGGTGATGGCCCGCCTGGGAGTCCTCGACGCGGTCCACATGGAGTCTCCCTGGTTGGCATGGGACGGCCAGATGTTCCCCGACTACTACGAGTTTCCCGAGAACCGGGCAATGCGGGGACGGGGCATCCAGGCGGTGGCGCCCGACGGCGGAGCCGGCAGCGGGGGTGAGCTGGTGCGCCAGCTCATGGCCTTCGCCGCCGGCCGGGGCACCGAGGTCCGGCTGGGCAATCGGGTCGTCGACCTGGTGGTGGAGGCCGGCGAGGTGAGCGGGGTGGTGGTGGACGACGGATCGCACTGTCGGACCATCCGGGCCCATGGGGGAGTGGTATTCGGGTCGGGCGGCTTCGCCCACAGCCCCGAGCTCCGCCAGCGCTTCCTGCGCGGTCCGGTCGCCGGTGGCTCGGGAACCCCATCGAATACCGGCGATCTGGTGGGGATCGGGGTGCGGGCCGGCGCCGAGTTCGGTGCCATGCAGAACGGATGGTGGAACCAACAGGTACTCGAGGGCGTCGACGACTACGCCACCTCGGTACTCGATGTCTGGTCGATGCCCGGCGACGGCATGCTGATGGTCAACCGGTTCGGGGTCCGGGCCATCGGCGAGAAGCGGGAGTACGAGTCGCGCGGGCGGGTGCACCACGTATTCGCGGACGACGAATACGTGAATCGGGTGATGTTCATGGTCTATGACCGACGGACGGCCGAACGCTATGGCGGCCGGTACCCGATCCCGCCGGTGGGAGCGGTGGCCGATCACGTGGTCACCGGCTCGGGGGTCCTCGGTCTGGCCGAGGCCCTGGGCCAACGGCTTCGCAGTCGGTCGAGGGCGGCCATGCCCGCCGGGATCGCTCCGGTGGACCTGTCTCCCGGGTTCGCCGAGACCCTCACCGCCACCATCACGAAGTTCAATGTCATGGCCGAACAGGGGAGGGACGACGACTTCGGTCGGGGCTCGAAGGCTGTCGAGTTCGCCTTCCACGGTCCCCGCGCCGCGGACAATCACCTGCCCAACGCCCTCATGCACCCCCTCGATCTCGAGGGTCAGCTGTATGCCATCTCCCTGGTCGGCACCACCTTCGATACCAACAGTGGACCTCGCGTCGGCACCCAGGGTCAGATTCTGGGCACGGCTGGGCCCATCGGGGGCCTCTACGGAGCGGGAAACTGTGTCGACGGAGTGTTCGGGGAGGGCTACCCGGGCGGCGGATCGACCATCGGCCCGGGCATGGTGTTCGGGTTCCTGGCCGGGGCGCACGCCGGGGCGCGGTCATCCCGGGTCGGCAGCCTCCGATGAAACTCGTCTATCGGGACAGTGGCGCAGTTGTCCCGGGAGTTCCCGCGGTCGTCTTCCACCGCGACGGCATGACTTCGATCGACGAACTCTCCGGGGTGGCGGTGGCCAGCGGCATGGTCGGACGGGTGGTGGCCCCCTACGGCGACTACGCCTTCTACCCGAGCGGGATGGAAGTCGGAGGTATCTGCTGGTACCGGGCTCTACCCGGGTCCTTGGGGACCGACCCCATCTCCCTCACCCGGGCGGTGGTGCAGGCCGGTGATCTCCTCGACGACCTCGACCTCGACCGCCCGGTGCTCATCGGCTGGGGACAGGGAGGGGTGGTGGCCCTGGGGGCCGGCCTGCTCCGAGCCGGTCGGGTGGGCTCGGTGATCTGTGTGGATGCTCTGTCCGAGCACTTCGATCTTCTGCCGGCCCCTGCGCTCACCGCCGACCCGGCTCCGCCGGTGCTCCTGGCCATCACCGACCCGGACGGGGGCCCGACCCTCACCGAGCAACAGGCGCGACTCGCCGGCCATGGCATCACCTCGGCCACCTGGCAGTGGTCGGGTGGGGGCACCGGAGAGGACCGGGACTCGGCGATGGCCGAACGGATCGGGCAGTGGCTCGAGGATGGCTAGTGCAGAGAGGGGTCGGCGATGACCACCACGCCGGTGCCGGACCTCAATGGGGGTCCCGAGGTGCCTGACCATTGGCGATTGGGCACGGCGTTCGTGCCCAAGGGCCGCTATCTCGACTCCGAGTTCCTCGGTCTCGAGCTCGAACGCCTCTTCCCCCGGACATGGTTGAACGCCTGCCGGCACGACGAGGTGGAGCGGGTCGGGCAGTACGTCAACTTCGAGATCGGGGACCAGTCGGTAGTAGTGGTCCGGACCGAGGCCGGGCTGAAGGCGTACCTCAACGCCTGCCGCCACCGCGGGACCCGGCTGGTGAACGGGCAGGGCCGGATCGCCGAGTTCCGCTGCCCGTTCCACGCCTGGCGTTGGAACCTCGACGGGTCACTCAAGTATCAGGCCGACGCCGAGCACTTCGTTCCCCGGCCGGCCGAGGAGATCTGCCTGGCCGAGTGCCGGATCGGGACGTGGGGAGGATGGGTCTTCATCAACCTGGACGGCGGTGCCGAGCCGCTGGAGGACTTCCTCGACCCGCTGCCGGAACGGCTGGATGGCTTCAAACTCGAGGACATGCGGATCGCCTGGTACAAGTCGGTCATCCTCCCGGCCAACTGGAAGACGGCTCTCGACGCCTTCATCGAGAGTTGGCACGTGCCGGGCACCCACCCCCAACTCCTCCGTCCCGACAAGCACGCGACGCCACCGACGATCACCGAGTGCCGGCAGTACGGCTCCACCTTCAACGAGCTCTTCCGGCTGCACTCCCGGCATGCGGATCTCTTCCGGTACGGCCCGGATGGCGACTCGACCAAGCTCCGTGCCGGGTACCGGGCCGATCCCGAGGCGATCTACCGGAACATCGAGTACTCGCTGCGTGAGCTCGGCGCGCTCTACCTGAAGTCCGATCTGGCCGCCGCGGCCGAGTTGCGGATCACCGAGGGAGGGGATGGCCCGACGGGCAACGCCATCTACCAACAGCTCCGCCGACAGCATGCCCGGGCCGCCGGCATCGACTACCCCGAGCTCACCGACCAGCAGTTGAAAGGGGCAATGTACGACTGGCACCTGTTCCCCAACAGTGTGTTCCTCATCGACATGGGCTGTTGCCTCACCTACCGGGCCAGACCCAACGGTGGCGACCCGGACAGCTGCATCTTCGACGTGCAGGGTCTCGAGCTCCCACCGGCCGACGGCCTGCCCACCGCCTCGCCCCAGATCTTCGGTGACTGGCGGGACGGGAACATGGGAGAGATCCTCAGCCAAGACTTCTCCAACATGTCGGAGGTGACCGCCGGGATGCACTCCCGGGGGTACGACGGTCATCGTCTGAATACGGCACAGGAGATGACGATCTGGAACTATCACCAGGCCATGGACGGCTACCTCTTCAGCTGATCGCCTGCCAGCGTGGCTCACCGTGGCTCATGTACATCTATCCACGGGCCCCGCCAGATTATCGGACCGCGACCCGCAAGTTCGGGGCGCGGAAAGCGTTCCTTTCAGAAGGTCGTGGGCCAGGTGATAGGCAGTACCGGCTCGTGGTACTTGGCCAATGGGGGGGGATCCGTGCGCAGGGACAGTCGAAACCAGGGGGCTACAAGTCGCACCGGGCTCGTGGTCGTGCTGGTGGTGGCCATCGTCGCCACCGCCTGCGGGGCCAGGGTGGCAGCCTACGAGCCACCGATAGCGGGCACGGGCGGTTCCTCGGCCCAGGCCGGCGGGGCCCAGGCCGGCGGGGTCACCACCACCACCGGGTTGAGTGGTGCCGGCGGAGTGGGCAGCGGAGGCGGGACCGCGGGCGGAGCGACAGGGTCCGGGGCAACTGGTTCGGGCGGGGCCGGGCAGGCTTCGGGCGGACCCACCGGCCCGGCGGCCAAAGCGCCGGTGTCGCCGACATCGACAGGGTTCGACTTCTCCCCCCATGCCGAGGCGGCCGCTTGTCCGGGTACGGCGGGCAATGGCGCGTCGGATGTGGGTGTCACCGCGTCACAGCTGACGTTCGGCAATGTGAGCGGTTTGACAGGTCCGCTCACCGGGAGCTTCAGCCAGGGCGCCCAGGGCGTTCAGGCACTCTTTGCGGCGGTCGACGCAGCCGGCGGGATCTGCGGACGCAAGCTGGCCCTCGATGCCGAGGACGACAAACAGAACGCCTCGACCAACGCCTCGGATGTGGCTGACCTGGTTCCCAAGGTGTTGGCCTTCGTGGGCTCGACCTCCGATGCCGACAACGGAGGCGTGCCGGGAATGACCCAGGCCAACGTGCCCGACGTCGGATTCGGCATCAACTGCGACCGCAGTGAGTCGCCGGTCTACTGGTCGCCGGCCGGGGGGAGCTGCAACCAACCCCAGGGTGCCAACGGGCCGTACTACGTCAGCAACGGCATCTTCACGCTGGCCAAGCAAGGCGGGTACTTCCCGACCAAGATGGCGTTTCTCGCCTACTCCATCGCCATCAGTGCCGCAGCGGCCCAAGAGTTCGAGTACGTCTACAAGGCCATGGGTGGGACCGTGTGTTACACCGACTTCGCGGTGTCCCCGGCGTCGGCTTCGCTGGAGAGCGACGTGGCCGCTATGCAACAGGCCGGGTGCAACGGCTCTTTCGACACCATGGACGTCACCGGGAACGCCAAGTTGCTCCAGGCCATGCAGCAGCAGTCGTACCACCCGGGTTACGTGGCCGCCACCTTCGACGCCTATACGCCGGCCATGATCGCCGCCGCCGGACAGAGCGCGGCTCAGAATCTCATCGTGGGCCTACCGTTCGTCCCCCTCAACGAGCCCCAGACGATGGTGCAGCTCTATCAGCAACAGCTCTCCACCTACGAGCCGGGCGCCCAGCCCAGCGGCTTCGGCTTCCTCGCCTGGGAGGCGGCCCAGATGCTGTTGTACGCACTCATCCAGAGCGGGCACGCGCCCACCCGGGCCTCGATCGTGAAGGCCTTCAACTCCCTGCAGAACTGGACCGGCGGCGGCGCCCTGGGTGCCTACACACCCGGCGGGCGGGGCGTCTACACCTGTGGCGTGGACGTGACGGTGAAGGGGTCGTCCTTCGCCCGCAAGGCGCCTTCATCGGGTCTCTTCTGTGGTGGGCAGGCGGCGAAAGCGTCGTCGTGAGCCAGTATTGGCCGTTCATCATCATCGGCTTGTTCACCGGGAGCATCTACGGGCTGGCCGCCATGGGCGTCGTCCTGACCTACAAGACGGTCGGGGTCTTCAACTTCGCCTACGGCGCCATCGCCATGTTCTGCGCCTTCACCTATTGGCAGTTGCATGACTCATGGGGCCTCACCGCCTGGGTGGCCATGCCCATCCTCTTTCTGGTGGTGGCCCCGCTGCTCGGCATCGCCCTCGAAGCCCTCTACCGGCCGCTGACCGGACTGTCCGCCGAGGTCGTCATCGTGGTGAGTGTGGGTGTGCTGGCGGCGCTCGAGGCGATCGTGCCCATCATCTACGGAAGCGAGGACCGCCGCCTCCAGGCCATCTTCCCCACCAGGACATTCGTGGTGGGGTCGCACTTCCACGTGGGCTACGACCAACTGGGCACCTTGGTCATCTCGCTGGCGGTGGCTGCCCTGCTGTGGGCCCTGTTGCGTCACACCCGGTTCGGCACCTCCACCCGGGCGGCGGTGGACAATCCCGATCTGGCCGACATGGTAGGTGTCCACGGCGACAACGTCCGCCGTTCGGCCTGGATCCTCTCCACCATGTTCGCCGCCCTGGTGGGCATTCTCATCAGCCCGAGCCAGGGCCTTGACGAGAATCAACTGGTGCTGGTGGTGATCTATGCCTTTGCCCCCGCGGTCTTCGGGCGGTTGGTCAGCCTTCCACTGGCCTACATGGCTGCCATGGTGTTGGGAGTCATCGAGAGCCTGCTCTCGAAATACGCCAACTCGGGCACGGTGGCCAACATCGAAGCGGCCGTGCCCTACCTGGCCCTGTTCGCCCTCCTGGTCATCATGGGCGGACGGCTGAAGGAGGCCGGTGCCTCGTCGCGGCGGTTGTCGCTTTCGACCCGCAGTGGGGGCGGATCGGGTGGCGCCGGAGCGGTCCGGGCCCGACACTGGGTGGTCGGGGTTCTGGGGTGGCGAATGCGTCTCGACCGCGGTCTGGCCCTCGGTCTGGGGGGATTCGCCCTGGCCCTGTTCATTCCCCTGGCCGTGCCCGGCCCCCGACTGATCGATATCACCGCCGCCTTTGTCTATGGGTTGATCGCCCTCACGCTGGTGGTGCTCACCGGGTGGGCCGGACAGATCTCCCTGGCCCAGTTCGCCTTCGTCGGTGTGGGTGCCTTCACCGCCGGTCACCTCTCCGGATCCCACGGCCAACACTTCTTGTTGGCCGTGCTGGTCGCCATGTTGGTGGCCGCTCCCCTCGGGATTCTGGTAGGGCTGCCATCCCTGCGCCTGTCCGGCCTCTACCTGGCCCTGGCCACGTTGGCTTTCGCCCTCGTCATGGACGACATCGTGTTCAACCGGGGCGACGTCAGCGGCGGACTGACAGGCATCACCGTGCCCCGGCCCCAGATCTTCGGGGTGTCGTTCTCCGGCCGGGCCAGCCTGTACGAGTTGGTGGTGGTGGTGTTCGGGGTGGTGGCCGTGATCGCCTATGCGGTGCGGCTTGGCCCGATCGGCCGCCGGCTCCAGATCGTGCGCGACTCACCGTTGGCCGCCTCCACCCTCGGAGTCAACCTCACGGTGACCAAGCTGGTCGTCTTCGCTGTCTGCGGCATGGTGGCGGCATTGGGTGGCGCTTTCTACGGTGCGTTACAGCAGGCCGTCACCCCCTTCGACTTCATGTGGTCGACCTCGTTGACCCTGCTTCTGCTGGTGGTACTGGGCGGCCGATCGCTCATCAGCGGCGCGATGATTGCCGGAGCGGTCTACGGCGTGCAGCAGCTGCCCATACCGGCCAGCGTGAACCAGTACTTCCCGCTGGCCATTGCCTTCGGGGTCATCGCCCTGGCCCAGGAGCCAGAGGGAACCGTGGCCCAGGCCCGGCGGGAAGCCCGTCGGGTCATGACCGTGTTGCGTCCCTTGCCCCGTCGTAGCGTTGGAGGGGGCCACCAGATTCCGATGACCTCCGGCCCCGACGTGGCCATTGCGGCAGGTAGCCCACCCAGAAGGAGTGGTCATGGCCTCTGAGACCGGGTGGGAGGAGCCGGTGCTCCGGGCCACCGACGTCACGATGCGCTTCGGTGGGCTCGTCGCCCTCGATGACGTGTCACTCGAAATACCGGCCGGGCGCATCGTCGGTCTGATCGGTCCCAACGGGGCCGGGAAGACCACCATGTTCAACGTGCTCACCGGGCTCCAAGAGCCGACACGGGGGCGTGTCGACTACCTCGGCGAGAACATCTCGCGCTGGCCGCCCCATCGGCGCGGACGCGCCGGGATCGCCCGGACCTTCCAGCGCCTGGCTCTCTTCAGCCGGCTCAGCGTCCACGACAACCTGGTGGCCAGTTGGGAGTCATCACACCCCGGTGCCGTGCTCGGCCGGAACCGGGCCAAGCGGATCGAGCGGGTGGCCGAGGTGATGGGGTTGTTGGACCTCTGGCCGGTGGCCGACCGGATGGCCGGGGGGCTGTCGACCGGGAAGGGGCGTATGGTCGAGCTGGGACGGGCGTTGTGCACCGATCCCCGGGTACTGCTGCTCGACGAGCCCGGGTCGGGACTCGACGCCAACGAGACGGCCGTCTTCTCTGCGGTGCTCCAGGCCGTGGTGTCGGGTGGCGGCGACCGACATCCCGACGTGGCACCACCTGCCATCTTGATGGTCGAGCACGACATGGCTCTGGTGATGGACGTCTGCTCCTCTCTCACCGTCCTCGATTTCGGCTGTGTCATCGCCCGCGGCACGCCGAGCCAAGTCCGTGCCGACGCCGACGTGCGTGCCGCCTATCTCGGAGATGCCAGTGCCGTCTGAACCTGCGCTCGAGCTGGATGGCGTCTCGGTCTCCTATGCCGGGCTCAGGGCATTGCACAATGTCTCCATGGTCGTGCCCCAAGGGGCGGCGGTGGCCCTGCTGGGAGCCAACGGAGCGGGGAAGAGCACCATGTTGCGTACCATCTCCGGGGTGATCCGGGCCGAGAGAGGTCGGATCCAGGTGCACGGCCAGCGCATCGAGCGCCGACCTGCTTACCGGATCGCACGGATGGGAGTGGTGCACGTTCCCGAGGGCCGCGGTGTCTTCCCGAGCCTCACCGTGCGTGAGAATCTCCTCATGGCCATCTCGGCCATGAGCGGTGCCGTCGACCCGGTGGAAGAGGGCACTGCGCTCTTCCCGGCGCTCGGGAACCGGCTGGCCCAAATCGCCGGCAGCCTCTCGGGGGGTGAGCAGCAGATGCTGGCCCTGGCCCGAGCGCTGATGGCCAAACCCAAGCTGCTCATGGTGGATGAGATCAGCATGGGACTGGCCCCTATCATCGTCGGCCAGTTGTTCGAGACCCTGAGGGAGCGGGTGGCAAGCGGAGTCAGCCTGCTGATCGTCGAGCAGTACGTGGAGGCGGCGTTGGGGATGGCTGACTACGGCTACGTGATGGATAAGGGTGGTATTGTGGATGTGGGCGAGCCGGCAGACCTCCGGCGGCGAGGGCTGGTCACTGCGTATCTGGGAGGTGCGGCGTGAGGATCTCCTTCGGGGGGAAGACAATGGCCCGGTTGGGTATGGCCGCCGGAGTATCGGTTGCCGTCATGACAGGACCGGCCACCGCCGCACTCGCCTCCCCCTCGGGTGCCACCTTGGTCGGATTCAACGCCACCACCCAGGCCATCGGCGCCCAGTTCGCGTTCAACGTCCCCGGTGTCGTGCCGCTGCCCAATGAGAACCTCATCGAAGAGGACGTCCCCTTCTCGCGTGTCAATGTGGGCGGCGGTCCGGTCGTCGACTCCTTGAGTGCGCCCTACTATCCTGGTGACGTTGCTGCCAACCTCGGGAGCTTGTTGGCCACCTTCGGCGCTCCCCCCTCCATACCCAACGACCCAATCTTGGCCGAAGCCAAGTTCCCCACGTCGCCGGGCTTCCCCGCCGCCTCCAGCTTCGGCGGCACCCCCCCGGCCGGCTCACCGCTGGCGCCCAGCATCTTCAGCGCGGTGTCCCACGCCGCCGTCGGCGGGGGGGACGCCACCGCCGCCATCAGCGATCTGGCTCTCGACTCGCTGGGAAGCAAGGCGCCGCTCCCGGTGCCCGGTGCTCCCTCGGGGGCCTCAAGTCTGCTGGACGTGGGCAATGTCAGCGCGGCCAATACGGTGGGAGTCGGCTCCTCGTCGATTCAGGCCACCTCCACCAGTCAGGTCAAGGCGATCAACATCGCCGGCATGGTCGATATCAGTGGTTTGACCGGCACCGCCGCCGCCACGTCGGACGGGACGACTGCCACCCCTACCGCCAGCCTGCAACTGGGTCAGGTCACCGTTGACGGGGTCAAGGCGTTCATCGACAATACCGGCGTCCATATCGCAGCCACCAGCACCGGGACGTTGGGCGTGACCCCGGCCACCCTTCAAACTACCCTCAATGCCACCCTGGCCCAGGACGGTATCTCCATCCGGGTGCTCGATCCGAAGTTGACGACCAATGGTGCCGAAGGGACAGCCAATGCCGGTGGCCTCTCCGTCGCTCTGGCCCACCAGTTCGATGTGCCGTTCATCCCTGGAGAGCCCACCCTCCCGGTGCCTGGACTGGGCAACGTGGGACTACCGGCGGGCCTCTACACCGTGACAACTTCGATCACCTTCGGGATGGCCCAGGTCGACGTGAGCGCGACGGCGCTTGCCGCGGGCGATGCCACCGGTTCTGGCGCCGCGGGTAGTGGCAGTACGGATGCAGGTGGGGTCACCCCACCCGACTCATCGTCGTTCGGCAGTTCATCGGGGACCGGGCTCGCGACGCTCGGGGACACGTCGGGAGCGGTGCAGGACCTTTCGACCACCGGGCCCGGAAGTGCCGACGCCAACAGGACGTTGCCGATAGCGACATCCGCTACCGCCTTCCCCATCCCGGGGGTACCCGCTCCTCTGGGATGGGCGGTTGGCGCCCTGTTGCTGTGCATACTGCTCGCGTATCCCCTGTTGTTGGTGGCCAGGTGGCAGTTCCTGGCCGGGAAGCGACCATAATGCTCGACATGGAACATCCGGTGAGGGGCAGCCTGGGTGTGGCGCCCGATGAAGACCGGTCCCTCCAGGCTGATGGCGACGGCGCGCCGGGCTCCGGAGGGCGCCTCGGACAACTCCGGCAGCGGCTGCCCAAGGGACCAGGGGGCGGGGCCGCGAAGGTCCGAGCCGAAGGTGAGGACAGCGGAAGCTACGACCTGCGGAACGCCTGGCAGGTAGTGGCCGGTTCGATCCTGATCCCCCTGGGTGTCATCTTCATCCTGCTGGCCTGGTACGGAGCCGCCCATGCCCGGGAAGTCCAACAGCAGATCCCGTACATGGTGAGCGGCTCCTTCATCGGGCTCGGCTGCATGGTGTTGGGCGGGTTCCTCTACTGGGGCCATTGGCTCTACCGCCTCTATGACCAGAAGGAACTGCATCACGAGGAGGAGCTCCAGGTCTTACGGGAGTTGGTGGGCACTCTGGCTTCCACCGCAGCCGGGGGTGGTGCCCACTCGCCTGTCCCGTCCCCGGATCTGCACCCTGGCACCGCGGCCGGGACGTTGCTGGTGACGGCAACCGGGACGGTGTACCACCGGGCCGGTTGCCCGGTGACCGCCCATCACCCCGAGGACGTGAGGGTGGCCGGAGCCGCGGACCTGGCGGGTCTGCACCCGTGCCAGATCTGCTCGCCCGGATCGCAACCCTCGGTGGCGGCCCCCTCTTCTGGTGGCTGACGTTGGTTCTGCCTCCTCAGCTCTCGCCACACCGCCCAAGGGACCATGACCGTGGCCGGTGAGGAGCTCGTGGCCACCTTCGGTGATGAGGATCGTGTCCCCGGCCACGATGGTTCCCACCTCGGGCTCGACCACCTGGCCTGACACAAAGAGGACCATGACGGGGGCAAATCCGGTGGTGGCTCCCGCATCAGCGGGGAATCCGGCCCATCTCCGCCTGCAGCCTCGAGTACCGCTGACGACGCATACGGGGAAGATCGACCTGACCGGTGAAGATGTCTGCATCCGTTGCCATCGTTGCCTCCCCATGCTCTGGCATCGAGACTCTAACCGGCCGTCTGACCCCAGCGGAGTGGGCCCACCCGGCCGGCACGGCCACCGCTGCTCGGTCGGGTGTCTAACATAGCGTCATGTTGAAAGCCGGTCTTCGTCTGGCCTGTCCGCGCTGCACGACTGAGGCGGTGGTCGTCCGGGCCCCCGCCGACGACGTGATGCTCACCTGTAGCGAAAGCGCCCTGGTCGGCGTGGACTCAGCGCGGGAGGGGACCGGCCATCCGACCACCGGGACCGACGGCATGCTCCTGGGCAAGCGCTATGTCGATGAGCCCGCCGACCTCGAGTTGCTCTGCACCAAGGCCGGGCCCGGGGCGCTGGCGTGTGACGGTCGGGTGCTGGGGATCAGAGGCGCCAAACCCCTGCCATCCTCGGACTGAGGTCGCCTCGGTGGACCTGAACCTGCTTCTCGACATGGCCGTGACCGGCTACGGGGACAGAACAGCCGTGAGTGCGGGCGGAGACGCGCTCACCTATGCCGAGCTGGGCCGGGCGGCGGACCTCGGGGCCCGATTGGTCCGCCGGATCGGCGCCGACGCGGTCATCTTTGTCGGACCCAGTCACCCGGCCTATCCGGCCGCGCTGTTCGCCTCGGCTGCGGCTGGCGTACCCTTCATCCCGCTCAACTATCGGTTGGGTCGTGAACAGCTCCAAGGTCTGATGGCCGCCCACCCCAAGGCCCTGGTGGTGAGCGACGAACCTTGGATCGGTGAGGACATGCCCGAGAGGGCGAGATCCCTCCGCAGCTATCTCGTCACCCTCCGGGACGACCGTTCCTTCCCTGACGAGCCCGACGTCGGGCCGCTGTCACCGGGCCAATCCGACGATGTGGCGGTGGTGCTGTACACCAGTGGGACATCGGGGACACCCAAGGCCGCCCTCCTGCGTCACCGGAACCTGGCTTCCTACGTCTTCACCACCGTCGAGTTCGCCAACGCCTCCGATGAGGAGGCCGCGTTGGTGACGGTTCCGACCTACCACATCGCCGGGCTCGCCAACCTGGTGTCCAACCTTTACGCCGGTCGTCGGATCGTCTATCTCGAAACCTTCGATCCCCAGGGCTGGCTCGAGACGATCCGGTCGGAGGGGATCACCCAGGCCATGGTGGTCCCGACCATGTTGGCCCGGGTCATCCGGTTCCTCGATGGTGCCGATGCCAGGGTGCCCACCCTACGGACCCTCGCCTATGGCGGGTCCCGCATGCCCATTCCGGTGCTCGAGGAAGCGCTGGCCCGCTTCGCCGACACCGATTTCGTCAATGCCTACGGTCTCACTGAGACCAGCTCCACCATCGCCCTGCTCGGCCCCGACGATCACCGGGCTGCGCTCACGTCGAACGAACCGGGAGCCCGCGCCCGGTTGGGCTCCGTCGGGCGGGTGATACCCAGCGTGGAGGTGGAGGTGCGCGACGACAACGGTGCGCCGACTGCCGGGCAGGTACCGGGCCTGATATTCCTGCGCGGCGAACAGGTGTCGGGGGAGTACGCCGGGGAATCGGCCCTCGACGTCGATGGCTGGTTCCCCACCGGTGACCGTGGATGGTTGGATGATGAGGGGTACCTGTTCATCGAGGGTCGAGCTGACGACACCATCATCAGGGGCGGCGAAAATGTATCACCGGCGGAAATCGAGGATGTGCTGATGGCGCACCCGGCCGTCGCGGATGCCGCGGTGGTGGGCCTCTCCGACGACGAGTGGGGTCAGCGCATTGCCGCCGTGGTGAGTATCGACGGAGACGGTGACGCCGTCACCTCGGAGGTCCTCCGCGAATGGGTGCGTGATCACTTGCGCTCATCCAAGACGCCCGATCTGGTGGCCTTCTGGCCTGAGCTGCCCCGCACCGCTACGGGAAAATTGTTGCGTCGCCAGATCTTGGAGGACCTGTCGTCGACTCTGTCGAGCGAGAATCCGGCAACGTCGTAAGGGCGTATCGTAGCCAGGGTGTCCGTTCTCCCCGACGAGATTGTTTCCGTGGCCGCGGTGCTGACCCCCGAGGCAGAGGCTGAGCGCGCCCAACTCATGGACGCGGCATTGAAGGTGATGCGCCGGAACGGCTTTCAGGGCGCCAGCGTGCAGGACATCCTCGATCACGCCGGACTCTCGACCCGCGCCTTCTATAGGCAGTTCCAGTCCAAGGACGATCTGCTATTGGCCATGTTCCACACGGCATCCGGGCCCGACGTGGCCCAGGTGGCCCGATGGGTGGAGGAGTCACCGGAGCCGATCGATGCCGTCCATCGATGGATCGACGAGATATTGGCCATCGCCTACGACCGGAAGCGGATCCAACGACTTGTCATGTTCAACGCGGTGGCCCGCCAGACCGTCGGCTACGACCGAGAGGAGGCGTCACTTCGCGACGGGTTGATCTTCCCCCTGCTGCAGGCACTCCTCCGGGGCTCGGCCGACGGGTCGTTCCCCGCCACCGACCCCCTTCCCGACGCCCACGCCATCTTCGATCTGGTGTGGAGCCTGGCCAATCCCCATGTGCGCCGGCTGCGACCGATGGACCGCGACGAAGCAAGGTCGCACGTCCTCCGCTTCTGCCTACCGGCACTCGGGGCCGAGCGGGCCGGCTAGGAGGTGGCGAGGTCCGGACAGGGGATTGAGGTTGGCATCTTCGTACCCCAGGTGGGGTTCGGCCGCGACGACATCCTTCTCCGGGCCACCATGGCCGAGGACCTGGGCATCCATTCGGTGTGGTTCTACGATCACCTCTACAGTCCCGGCCTCCCCGACGTCGACTCATTGGAAGCATGGACCCTGGCCAGCTACGTCCTGGCCCGGACCGAGCGGCTGCGAGTGGGCCACCTGGTGCTCTGCAGCAATTTCAGGCACCCGGCCCTGCTGGCCAAAATGGCCACCACCCTCGATGTCCTGTCACAAGGCCGTGTGGAAATCGGCCTGGGAAGCGGGTCGGTGGCTCTGGAGCACCACCAAGCCGGCCTCCCGTGGGGAACGGCCGCCCAACGCTCCGAGCGCCTTGGTGAAACGCTCGAAATCGTGTCCCGGATGTTGTCACAAGAGGTCACGTCCTTCGAGGGCCACCACTACCAGGTGTCCGAACTGCCCAACCGGCCGCGACCGATTCAGTGGCCGCGCCCGCCCATTCACGTGGGTGGGATAGGCCCGCGTCGCACCCTTCCCCTGGTGGCCCGGTACGCCGACGTGTGGAGCATCCCGACCTACGGCCTGGCCGACTGGGAGGCCAGCCAGTTGCGCCTCGATGCTGAGTGCGTCCGGATCGGTCGCGACCCGGACGCCATCCGACGGTCACACCAGGCCGTGCTGGTCCTGGTGCCCGACGCATCGGGGCTCGACGAGGCCAGGGAACGGGCCGCCCGGCGGTACGGAGGACCGGGATGGGGGGTGGCCGAAGGGGGGTATGTGGGTACCCCGGCCATGGTCATCGAGCGGATGAAGCAGGCAGTTGAGAAGGGCATCTCCATGTTCATCTTCTTGGCCCACGACCGGGGTGAGCCCGCGACGCTCGAGTTGTTGGCTCACGAGGTCATGCCCGCCTTCGCCTGAGGGCCGCCCGGTCGAACCTCGTGTCGGTATCGGGTCGCCGTGGACGTGATGTGTCGCAAAAAGCAGGTTTAGGATGACGCGGTGAACATCACGTTGGATACCGATCGGTGTACGGGCCACGGCCGGTGCTACTCATTGGCCGAGGATCTCTTTGACTGCGATGAGCGCGGCTACGGCATGGTCATCCACCCCGAGGTGCCGGTGGGACTCGAAACACAGGCCCGCATGGCTGTCGCCAACTGTCCGGAGACGGCCATCACCCTCGAGGACTGAGTGGTGCCGACCACCGAAAACGAGATTGTCGCGAGAGCGGGTGGTGGTCTAACCTGACCGATCGAGCCGGCACGGGCGCTGAGCCGCAGTAGGCGATCTAGGGGGACCGTGGACAACGATGGTGCAGTGACCGTGATGCCGGATCCGTCCGGGCCGCAGAGCCCACCCCCGGCACAGGCGGCACCGGACGGGCTCGATCAGTTCCGTGCCTCACTGACCGACTGGCTGAGCGACAATCTGACCCCGGAGGTGGTGGCGTCGGGTCGCGGCGGCCTGGTGGTCGCCGAAACCATCGAGATCCTGAGGGCATGGAACCGCACCCTGGCCGATGCCGGTTGGGCGGCGATCTCGTGGCCCGCTGAGTATGGCGGCCGCGATGCCACAGTTGCCGAGCAGTTGGCGTTCTATGAGGTGATGACCGAGGCTCAGGCCCCGGGCCCGGTGAACGCCATTGGCGTGGCAAACATTGCTCCCGCCATCATGGCCTTCGGCACTGCCGAGCAGAAGGACAGGTATCTGGCTCCCTTGCTCCGAGGCGACGAGATCTGGTGCCAGGGCATGTCCGAGCCCGATGCCGGCTCTGACCTTGCTTCACTGAAGACCAGTGCCGTTGCCGACAACGACGGGTTCGTCGTCAACGGGCAGAAGACCTGGAACAGCCTCGGGCAGTTTGCCGACTGGTGTCAGCTCTATGTGCGTACCGACCCATCGGTCCCCAAGCACAAGGGCATCACCTGCCTGCTGGTCGACATGAGATCCGCCGGCGTCGAGGTGCGGCCGGTGCGGACCATGGCCGGTGATTCGAGCTTCTCCGAGATCTTCCTCACCGACGTGTGGGTGCCGAACACTGCGCTCCTCGGATCGATCCACCAGGGTTGGAGGGTGGCCATGACCACCCTCAGCCACGAGCGGGCCGGGGTGGCCCGCCTCCATCTGGGGCTGACTGCCAGGTTCAACGAGCTGTTGGACGATGCACGTTCGGCGGGGGTGGTGGTGACACCCGTGCAGCGCGACCGGTTGGCCCGCCTCTTTGCCTACATCTCCACCATGCGGTGGATGACGACCCGTGAGTTGGAGGCGATCGGCGGCGGCGGCCAGCCGTCCCCGGCCATGGGGAGCGTGGCCAAGCTCATGTGGGCCCAGGCGACCCAGGAACTGGCCGACCTGGCAGTGGGACTGCTCGGGACCGGTGCACTGGCCGGCCCGTGGACGAAGAATCTGGCCGCAGCACCGGCGGTGTCGATCGCCGGCGGTACCGGCGAGATCAACCGGAACATCGTGGCTGAGCATGGCCTGGGGCTACCCCGGTGAACGAGGTGTTCGCCGGGGCCCGGTTGTGTGCCCGTGGGCTCGTCCTCCGGCACGCCGAGGAGCCCGATCTCATCCGTCACCAGCCCCCCATGCCCGAGGACGGCAGGGCGGTGGCCTCGTTCGTCCAGGAGAGCCTCATCCGCGCTGCCCACCAAGAGGGCAGCACATCCAATGCAGGGAGAAGAAATTGATGACGAATCAGAACGACACGCCGGCCGGACCCACCGGAGAGACCCGGATGCTCATCGACGGCGAGCTGGTTCCGGCCGCCTCGGGCAAGCAATTCGACAATGTCAATCCGGCCACCGAGGACGTGCTCGGTCAGGTGGCCGACGCCGGTCACGAGGACATGGACCGTGCCATCGGAAGCGCCCGCCGGGCCTTTGACGAGACCGGCTGGGCCACCGACAAGAAGTTCCGCCAGCGGTGCCTGGCTCAACTGCAGGACGCACTCGAAGAGGAACACGAGTTGCTCCGGGCCGAGCTGGTGGCCGAAGTGGGGACCCCTGTGCTCCTGACCTACGGACCTCAACTCGACGCTCCCTTGGCCGAGGGCCTGACATGGCCGGCCCGGTTCATCGACGAGTTCCCCTGGGAGCGCGACCTTCCTGAGGGGACGGCGTTCGGCACCCGTAGCTGGCGCAAGGTGGTCAAGGAGGCGGCCGGGGTGGTGGCGGCCATCGTGCCGTGGAACTACCCCTTCGAGGTGACCATCAACAAGCTGGGCCAAGCGTTGGCCACCGGCAACTCGGTGATCCTGAAGGCGGCCCCCCTCACGCCGTGGAACGCCACCCGCATCGGTCGGCTGGTCGCGGAGAAGACCGACATCCCGGCCGGGATCCTTCAGGTGGTGACCACATCGGACAACACGGTGGCCGAGGACCTCGTCACCGACCCACGGGTCGATCTGGTGTCCTTCACCGGTTCCACCGCGGTGGGCCGGCGCATCATGGAGAAAGGGGCACCCACCCTGAAGCGGCTGTTCCTCGAGCTCGGGGGCAAGTCGGCCGACATCGTTCTGGAGGACGCCGACTTCGCCGCCAAGTTGTCCATGGCCTGGACGGTATGCGTCCACGGCGGGCAGGGATGCGTGATGCTCACCCGGATGCTGCTGCCGCGCTCCCGGTACGACGAGGGAATTGCCGCCATGGAAGAGGGATTCCGGACCATGGCCTACGGGGACCCGACCGATGCGTCCAACCTGCAGGGGCCGCAGATCAGCGCCGCCCAACGCCAACGGGTGCTGGACCTCATCGAGTCCGGCGTGGACGAGGGGGCCCGGGTGGTGGTGGGCGGTGGGCGTCCGGCCCACCTGGACAAGGGGTTCTATGTGGAGCCGACCCTGATCGCCGACGTCGACAATTCGATGAGAATCGCCCAGGAGGAGATCTTCGGGCCCGTCCTGGTGGTGGTGCCTTTCGAGGACGACGACGATGCAGTCCGCATTGCCAATGAGAATCAGTACGGGCTCGGTTGCGGTGTGACCTCCGGCTCGGAGGAACGGGCCCTGTCGGTGGCGAGAAGGATCCGGGCCGGCACCGCCTCGGTGAACGGGGGGGTGTGGTACGGAGCCGATGCCCCCTTTGGTGGCTACAAGGCCAGCGGCGTCGGCAGGCAGAACGGGCTGGAGGGATTCGAGCAGTACACGGAGACCAAGACGATCGCCGGCGGTTTGCCACCACTATCCCAATAGTTCGTACCAGGACCGTGAGGTCGTCGAAGCGTCCGCCATCGAAAAGGAGAACACAGTGAAGGGCATCATGAGCGGTATCCGAGTAGTCGAGGTGGCGGCATGGACCTACGTGCCGATAGCCGGGGCGGTCCTGGCCGAGTGGGGTGCCGATGTCATCAAGATCGAGCACCCCGAGGTCGGTGACCCCCAACGGGGCCTGGTGAACTCCGGGCTGGTCCCCAGCGGGCCGGGCGGGGTCAACCACATGATGGAGCTGCCCAACCGGGGGAAGCGCAGTGTCGGCCTCAATCTGAAGACCGAAGAAGGTCACGCCCTCCTCCTCAAGTTGGTGGAGAGCGCCGACGTCTTCTTGACCAATTTCCGTCCGCAGGCCCGCGCCAAACTGAAGATCGACGTGGAGGACATCCGGGCTGTCAACCCCGACATCATCTATGTGCGGGGCTCGGCCAACGGCCAACGCGGGCCGGAGTCGAAGAGGGGTGGGTATGACAACTCCACCTTCTGGGGACGCGGAGGTTCGGCCGACATCCTCAGTGCCCCCGGGGAGTACCCGACAAGCCAGCCGGGACCGGGGTACGGGGATGTCATCGGAGGTCTGACCATTGCCGGTGGGGTATCGGCCGCCCTCTTCCACCGCCAGCGAACCGGGGAAGCTGTCACTGTCGACAATTCGTTGTTGGCCAACGGCATCTGGGCCACCGGGGCGACAGTGTTGGCCGCCGACCTCTTCGGGTTCAGCCGCATGCCACGCGGGGACCGGACCAAGATGCCGAATCCGCTGGTCAATAACTACAAGACCAAGGACGACCGCTTCCTGTCCCTCATCATGCTCGAATCAGACAGGTTCTGGGCCGACCTGGTCATCAAGATCGGTCGACCGGAGTTGGCCGATGACCCCCGCTTCGTGGACTCGGTGGTGCGGGCCCAGAACTGCCAGGAGTGCGTTATCACCCTCGACGAGATCTTCGCCGGTCGCACCCTTGACGAGTGGAAGCCGATCCTCTTCGAGGTGGAAGGGGTGTGGGCTCCGGTACAGACGGCCAGCGAGTTGTTGGAGGACCCCCAGGTCCTCGCCAACGACTACATCCGCGAGGTCACCTCGGCGTCGGGGACGACCTTCCACATGGTGGCGTCACCGCTGCAGTTCAATGAGCAACCGCCGGACCTCACCCGGGCACCCGACCACGGGGAACACACCGACCAGGTCCTCGAGGAGTTGGGCCTGGACATGGACGCCATCCTCGATCTCAAACTCAAAGGGGCCGTGCTCTGATCAGGTCAGCGGAGACGCCAGTCAATTCGTGTTCCCGACGAGAAGCGCTCCTGGCCCTCGGCCAGGGTGGCGGGATCGGTCCCGATGTTGGTGAACAAGAAGGCGTGATCGAGCGCTTGGCGCCGGGTCAGCTCCAGTCCGGTCCACAGGGCCCGGACGGTGCCCTGTACCGCCAGGGCAGGTTGACCGGCGATGGCGCCGGCCGCCCACGCCGTTCGGGAGTGGAGCTCGGCGGAAGGTACGACTTCGGAGACCAGGCCGACCTGGTGGGCCCGCTTCGCCGACATGCGTTCGTGGGCACCCAGCAACGACAGCCGCGCAACCTCCTGGAACGGCATCTTGTGAAGCAGAAAGATGGGTTCGAAGGCGGCGGGCATGCCGTAGGTGACATGCGGGTCGAAAAAGGTGGCGTGATCGGCGGCAATGATGAAGTCGACTTCGCCGAGGAGGTAGAAGGCCCCTCCGCACGCCATACCGTTGACAGCGGCGATCACCGGCTTCCAGAGGTCATTGGATTTGGGGCAGACGCTCTTGCCCGGGTCGTCGAAGTCCCATGGCGTGTTGTAGCCGGGGAGCTTTCCTGGCGGCAGGTCGTCCATCGATTCGATCTGACCACGGTCCAGGCCGGTGGAGAATGCCTTCTCACCGCTTCCGGTGAGCACCACGCAGCGGACGTCGTCGTTCATCCGAAGCATCGACCACAGTTCCCGGAGTTCGATCTGCATCACCGAGTCGAAGGCGTTGTAGGCCTCGGGGCGATTGAGGGTGACCCATGCCACGCCGTCTGATTCTTCGTAGAGGAGGGTCTCTCGTTTGGACATGGCCGCGATGCTATCGGTGGCCGATCGAGGGGCTGTCGTTCCGGTCCCCGGAAGAAGGGATGGAGCGCCATGAGTGACGTTGAACCGACCGCGGTTGACTTTGATCCCCACGCCGAAACGTATCTGGATGGTCGCCACGCCACCTGGGCCGAACTGCGAAGATGCCCGGTTTCGCGCAGCCCCCACTACGGGGGATCCTGGGTGGTGAGTGGGTACGACGAGGTGGCCCAGGTGGCCCGCGACGACGCCACATTCTCGAGCCGGTACGAACCGGAGTCTGTCGACCGTCTCGACTACCTGGGGATCAGCGAGATCCCGCGGGCCCGGGGCATCCCACAAGCCGGCATTGCCGAAGCCGACCGGGACGTGCACGTTGCCCTCCGGCGACTCCTCAATCCGTTTCTTCTTCCCGCCGCCATCGAGGCTCTCACCCCATTCATGGAGGAGACGACCACCTGGTTCCTCGACCAGAAGATCGGTGACGGCCAGATGGACATGGTGCTCGATTTCGCCAATCCGGTTCCGGCCGTCATCACCATGCAGCTGATTGGTCTCCCCTGTGACCAGTGGGCCCGGTATGCGGAGGTCTTCCATGGCACCGTGGCCTACGGCACACGAACGCCTTAACATCGTCAGGCCCTGGCCCTCATCCCGGGCATGGTGACCGAGCTCGTTGCTGCGGTGGAGGAACGGAAGCGGAAACCCCGAGCCGACATCCTCACCGAGCTGACCCGTCTGCGACTGGACGATGGCCGCTTGCTCACCGACGAGCAGATCGGATCCGTGCTGTGGAACCTGGTCGGCGGAGGCCTGGACACCACCACGTCGTTGACATCCCTGGCCCTGCACCACCTCAACAGCGATGCCGGGGCACGGCGGCGATTGGTCGAGAATCCGGACCTTCTTCCCACCGCAACCGAGGAGTACCTCCGTTTCTTCTGTGTCAATGAGACGCTCACCCGCACGGTCACCAAGGACACCGAACTCGGGGGCCGGCACCTTCAACGGGGCGACTATCTGATGTTGAGTTGGTTGTCCGCCAATGTCGACGAAAAGGTGTTCGACGACGCCGAGGAGCTGGTGTTGGATCGGGCCCCCAACCGCCATCTGGCCTTCGGGGTCGGGGCGCACCGGTGCATCGGCATGCATATGGCGCGAATTCTCTTCCAGATCATGATGCGTGAAGTACTGAGACGGATCCCCGACTATCAGATCGACATAGATGCAACCCGCTTCTATCAGGGAAACCCCGAGCTCACAGGGGTCGTCACCATGCCGACCACCTTCACTCCGGGAGCCGTCACCGGTCGATCCGAGCCGCCGTTCTGATGGATGAGCCGACCTGGTTGGAGATCCTCGAAAAGCAGGTGGCGACCCTGGTATGCGAAGGCCGCATCGACGAAGCTCGCTCGGCACCGCGCGACTTCGCCGCCGGCTGATGGCCTCCCGTATGGCGGTGCTGAGCGCGCCGCTGGGTTCGGGGCCGATCGCCAGCGGCGGCGGTCACTCTCCGTGGTGCAGCGGAGGGGATGGGTGGGGACGGGTGCCACTTTCGCTCCACGTCCCGGCGAAAGCGGTTCCTCTGATTGGCAAAGTGCCACGCAGCGTGTCGGTCTCATCCGTAGATGCGGAAATTGCAACCGATGCCAATTCGCCGCGACGTGGAACGAAACCAACGTGACGGCGCTCCCAGTGCTGCCAATATCGACCACCAGGAAGCCATCGCCGGTGGTGGGGTGGATCCGCTGCGCGGATGCCGGCTACGCCAATCTGCCTGGGCTCCTCGCCCGGCGGGCCGGCAAGCGGCCGAAGGGGGGGTGCCCGATTTCGCCGCTCGAGGCCGAGCACGCCCTCTCGTGCCGGCTGAAGGCAAACCTGGGTGAGCGGTACTGGCGGATCTCACCTCCTCCGGCGGGGTGGGATCCGGCGGGGTGGGATTGACTGGTCGACAGGTAACTGCCGGCCGGCGCGCTAGGTTCGCGGCGGCGCCCGGCGACGCGAGATTCCTGTCGCCGGTCCGGCCGGTCATGGTGCACAACTATTCGAAGACAAGGGAGGACTGAGGTGCCGCAAAGCGTCCTGAGTGAGATAATCGGCCAGCCGACGGGAAAATCGGTGGTGACCGTGGAGCGCGGGCATCTGGCCACGTTTGCCGGGGCCGTGAAAGACGCCAGCCCGGTGTATCGGGACCCGCGGGCGGCCACCGAGGCCGGCCTGGCTGGGATCCCGGCGCCTCCGACCTATCCGTTCGTCATGGAGAACTTCGGTGTCTTTCCCGAGCTACAGCCGTCTGATGCACCTACCGGCAATCCGATGGTGTCGGTGCTCGGTCCGCTGATGGCCAAGGGCGGCCTCATCCTCCATGGAGAACAGGAGTTCACCTACCACCGGCCGATCTTTGCCGGGGACGTTCTCGAAGGCGAAGGCAAGGTGGTCGACGCGTATCAAAAGGAGTCCAAGGGCAAGACGATGACCTTCGTAGTGGTGGAGACGGTGTGGACCGATCAGGCCACCGGGGATCCCGTCTGCACCTCGCGCATGAACATCATCCACCGGATCTGATGGCTGCAGCCGCCCCCCCCTCCACTGACGTCCTTCGCCGGGTCGAGAACGGAGTGGCATGGATCACTCTCAACCGGCCCGAAGCCGGAAACGCCATCACCGCCGAGATGAGGACCCAGCTCATCTCGTGGTTGGAGGAGGCCTCGGGCGACCTGGCCGTGCGGGCGGTGGTGCTGACCGGGGCTGGGGAGAAGGGGTTCTGCACCGGAGCCGACCTCCGCAGCAGCCCCGCCGGCCCGCCTCGCCCGGTAGGCGCCCCCGACCGGGCAGTGGGCGATGCCGCCCGGCTCATCCGAACCGGCTGGCAGCGTCTGGTCGGAGCGGTGCTCGACTGTGAGAAGCCGGTGATCGCGGCAGTGAACGCCACAGCCGCCGGAGGGGGGATGCATCTCGCCCTGGCCTGCGATCTGGTGATCGCGGCGGAGGAGTCGAAGTTCATCGAGGTGTTCGTTCGCCGGGGGATTGCACCCGATGCCGGCGGTGCCTACCTTCTGGCCCGGCTCATCGGTCCCCAAAAGGCGAAGGAGCTCTTCTTCTTCGGGGACGCGGTGCCCGCCGCGGCGGCGGAACGTCTGGGTCTCGTCAATCGGGTGGTCCCCCGGGCCGAGTTGATGTCCGTGGTGGGCGAATGGGCGACCCGGTTGGCATCGGGCCCGACCCAGGCCATCGGCATGGCCAAGTACCTGACCAATCGGGCCCTCGAGTCGGACAGGTCGACCGCCTTCTGGGATGAGGCTGTCGGCCAGGAGCTGATCACCGGGACCGAGGACTGTCGAGAGGGCCTGGCGTCGTTCGCCGAACGACGGACTCCGGAGTTCCGTGGATGGTAACGCCGACCGGTGACGGCCCTACTGGAACCGGTTCTTAACCCTGGGGGCGAAGATGCTAGAACGTGTCGCGTGAACTCGACCTGGTTGACCACGGTGGAATGGCTGGCCGTACTGCGAATCGGCCTCGGCCTCTGGTGGCTGAAGAGCTTCCTCCACAAGGACCTCGGGGCATGGTTGAAGCGAGGTGCCGGAATTTCGTGGGGCGGGTCTGTCGCCGAGAAGCACAAGTGGTCCTTCGTGAAGACCGGGTTCGACAAGGTCGTCCGACCCCACCCGATCCCCATGGCCTACATCGTGGTCTTCGCCGAGCTCGCTCTCGGATTGGGTCTCGTCCTGGGGTTTCTGACCCCGATCGCCGCCATCGCCGGCATCGTGCTCAACCTTCTGTACTTCGTGCTGATGATCAATGACTGGGCCGAACAAGGGCAGAACCTGATGATGATCCTGGCCGCGGTGGTGGTACTCGGAACCCACGGTTGGGATGTATGGTCGGTCGACCACCTCCTTCACCTCTTCGGAGCCTGACCGGTGGATGTGACATTGTGTTTTCAGGACGAAGCAGGCCGTGACAAGGAGGACTGACCGATGGCTCCAGGGACGTTGTACGTCGAGGACGTGGCCGAAGGCGACGAAGCGCCGGTTCGTAGCCACGTATTGACCCGCACCGATCTGGTTGCCTACGCCGGGGCATCGGGTGACTACAACCCCATGCACCATGACGAGGTGATTGCCACCGCATCGGGCCAACCCAGTGTGTTCGGACACGGCATGTTCTCGATGGGGTTCCTGGGCTCCGCGCTCACCGACTACGTGGGCATCGGGAATGTCCGTCGTTTTCAGGTGCGCTTCGCCAAACAGACCTGGCCGAGCGAGAAGCTCGAGACGAAGATTGTCGTAACCGGCACCCGCAACGAGGCCGGCGAACATCTGGTTGATCTCGATGTCCGTCTCCACAACGCCGACGGCGAGGAGAAGGTGGTCGGGCAGGCAACCGCGGTGCTCGCCAGCCGATCGTGAACCGCGCCCGGCCTTCCCCTCGTCACGAGACGACCGGTCGGGTTGGCTTCACCCACCCCAGGCACCAATCCCGAACGAGAGCCCCGAGCTTCCCGAATCCACTGGATACCGGTTGAAGCAGTTGCGGCTCGGTCCGCCGATCGTCAGCGAGGCGCGCCGCGGGTTCGGCTCAGAAGAAGCTGAACTTCGGGATACCCGATGAGATTCCCTTGAAGAGCTCGCCCTTGGCATCGGCCAACTCTTTGGGGGTCCACATCGAGTCGCGGTGAATTTCGCCCACCGGGTGGAAACCGCCGGTGGCCCACACGCTGCCACCGAAGACTATGAAGTTCTGACCGGTCACGTCGGAGGCCTCATCGGAGGCCAGGAAACCGACCAGTTGGGCGACATTTCGGGGATCCCATTCGTCGAAGCCCTTGTCGGCCTTGGCCATCTCCCCGAACAGACCCTCGGTCATCCGGGTACGGGCCCGGGGGGAGATGGAGTTGACGGTGATGCCGTATCGCTCGAGCTCGCGAGCCAGCACCCAGGTCATCGACGCGATCCCGGCTTTGGCCGCCGAGTAATTGGCCTGGCCGGCGTTGCCGTAGAGCCCGGCCTCCGAGGAGGTGTTGATGATGTGACCGGTCACCGTCTCGCCCGCCTTGGACCGCCCTCGCCAGTAGATGGCGGCGTGATGCGAGGGTGCGAAGTGACCCTTGAGGTGGACCCGGATGACATCGTCCCAGTCCGACTCCTCCATGTTGAAACTCATCTTGTCCCGCAGAATTCCGGCATTGTTGACCAGGATGTCGAGCTGGCCGAAGGTATCGACGGCTTGGTCGACGAGGGCCTTGGCCCCTTCCCAGGAGCTGACGTCAGAAGAGTTGACGGCCCCGTCACTCCCCCCGGCCTTGATCAGCTCCACCACCTCTTCGGCCGGGTTCTTGTCGCCCCCTTCGCCCTGGAGGGAGGAACCGACGTCATTGACGATGACCTTGGCTCCCTCGGATGCCAGCAGAAGGGCCTCCTCGCGTCCGATTCCCCGACCTGCGCCGGTGACGATGGCTACCTTGCCGTCGAGCAATCCCATAGTGGCCTCCTGTGCCTAGTTGCAGAATGTGGGTGCAGCGTGTGTGATTCGATAAACGCCGCCCATCGGAGCCGAAGCCCTGGTGATGGTGCGGTGGAACCCAGGAAGCATGGCCGAAACCCACCCCTCCCGGCAAGACGGCGATGGTAGGTTCGGAACTCGGCCGATGGTGAACGGAGATGGTGTGAGCGGAGAGACAAGGGCGGCAGCCGGGCCGAACCTCGCTGAGTCGCCGAGTACTGCGATGGGCAAGGTCAAGCCATTTCTGTCCAGGGTGGAGATGAAGGCGCGCCGGGAGGCCACCCGCCTGGCGGGACTGTCGTTCACCCAGCTTCCTCCCCGTCAGGCGGTGCGAATGGTGTACAACGTCCTGCTGCGACGTGAGCCCGACGTCGACGCCTGGAACGATCTGACCGCGGCCATGGCGGATGGCCATCTCACCCACCATGACGTGATGGACAGGGTCCGTTGTTCGAGCGAATACCGCACCCAAGTGCCGGTTGGAGTGGACAACCTCCATAGCTCGTTGCACGCCAGCCGGTGTGAATTCATTGTCGGCCTACCAGCGGCCCGGCAGATCGTCGACCTCGGGGGCGGTCACAGCATCGACCCCCGGGGGGCACTTGTGTTGCTCGGTTATCCCTATGCCTTCGATGAGCTGGTGGTGGTCGATCTCCCGCCTGACGATCGGCATCCCCTCTATCGCTCCGAACGGTTCGGAACCGGGGACACCGGGCGGGGCACGGTGCGCTATGAGTACCGTTCGATGGCAGATCTTTCGTTTGCCGAGGACAGCTCCGTCGATCTCATCTACAGCGGGCAGTCCATCGAGCACGTGACCCCGGCGGACGGTGACATCGTGCTCGGCGAGGCCCTTCGCATCCTGAAGCCGGGCGGGTTCCTGGCCATCGACACGCCCAATGGCAAGGTATGCCGCCTCCAACAGGACGCCTTCATCGATCCCGACCACAAGGTGGAGTACACCCTGTCCGAACTGCGGTCCAAAGTCGGCTCGGCCGGATTCGACGTGGTGGCTGAGCGCGGTCTGAACTGGGGGGGGGAGGCCGTCTCACGGGGTGAGTTCGACCCGGTGGCTCTGGCTGCCAACTACGGGACCTACTTCGATGCCGAGTCCTGTTATCTGTTGGCGCTGCTCTGCCAAAAACCCTCGCCCGGCTAGTCCTCACGCACCATCGGCCGCTCGGGGCACGACGATGACACCGAGCACCGAGGCGTTCTGGCGCTCGGACTCAGCCTCCACTTCGTGCATGAAGCGCCCGGCCTGGGGCGAGAGAGACTCGGACCAGGCCCGCAGACCCTGTTGGATCACCGTCAGGTCGGCCAGTCTGGGAACGCAGTCGCCAAGGGCGGCGGCCACCGCGGTGGGAAACGGGTAGGCGAGTTGTTCGGCCACCCAACCCCGGGCCAGTCGCCGGGCGGCGTCGTCGCCGGGCGGCAGGGCCACCACCTGAGTGGCCAGGTCGCGCAAGCGGGCAAAGAGGGCGTCGTGACCGTTGGCCATCACCAAACGCTCGAGTAACTCGGTGATCTGCTCAGGGAGGACCATTTGGCCGAAGAGAGGGGGCACCGGGAGTTCCCACGAGCTGAAGATCTTCAGATAGGCGACCGCGGCTCGATCGGAAAGTGGTCGGCTCAGGCGTCCGAACATGCCGATGCTGTCCCGTTGGGTGGTGGCCAGTCGGGCCATGGAGCCCGAGGGATCGTCATCGCTGTGCCCCAGGGCGGTGTCGACGGCCTCGAGGAGACGGTCGATGCGCCGCCGTTCGCCATCGAGCACCAACCGGTGTTGCACCAGGGCAGCGTGAAGGGTCTCCGGCTCGTCGTTCAGACACGCCCGGATGGCGCCCAGCCCCATGCCGAGGCTCCGGAGCAGGTCGATGCGGAGCAAGAGGAGAACGTCGGCAGGCCGAAAGGTGCGATAGCCGCTGTTGAGGTGGTCGGGGGCGATGAGCCCGATGGCCTCGTAGTGGCGAATGCGCCCGGCCGTGACCCCGGTGAGGGCGGTCACGTCGCCGATGAACAAACAGCCTGGTTGCGGCACGCCCCTTGACTCTACAACTATAGGAAGGTCTTGGATGGTGGGGCGAAGCTTCGCGTGGGTGACAGGAGAGCCAGTTGCATCAGATCTATGGCACGTTCGTCGGACGATGGTACGTCACCCTGTTCGGATTGACTTTCCTCTGGCGGGCCAGCCGACACCTCGGTTGGCGTAGGACGATCCTCTACGCCGTGGCGGCGGTGGGCATCGGCTCTCTGGCGGAGAACTGCTCGGTTCACTTCGGGATTCCCTACACCGGCTACAACTTCAACCCGCTTCTTCGCCATAAGGAGATCTTCATCGGCGACGTGCCCTTGATGGTCCCACTCTCCTATACCTTCTTGGGCTATTTCGGGTTTTCCGCCGGCCGGCTCTTGACCAGTGGCCCATGGCAGACCCGGGCCCGCCGCCCGTGGCACGAGTATCTGGTCGGCTTGGTCCTCACCGTATGGGCTCTGTGGATCATGGATCCGGTCTCCCGGCTAGGGAACCGGTGGTTCCTGGGCACGGTGTTCCACTACCGCGGCCCGGGGTTCTGGTTCGGCCTCCCTCTCGGCAGCCAGGTCGGCTTCACCCTCACCGCTGCCGTCCTGTTGGCCATCCTCACCTACATGACCAGGAGTGAGCCCAACCGGCGGGTCGAACGCTGGATGGACCACCCCCACATGGTGAGCCTGGTCACCTACAACTGTCAGATTTTGTGGTTGGCCATTGTGGCCGCCGTACTGGGGGCCGATGAGATCGCCGGGTCGGCATTGCTCATGTGGGTGCCGGCCGCCGCAGTGTCCGCGGTGCTGTGGAGCACCCTCCGCCAGCTTCCTGCCGTGGTCGGATCGCCCAAACCCGAATCGCCGGCTGCGGTAAGACCGCCGGTGTCCGATTCCCCGATGAGTGAGGTCCATACATGACCGGTGGGAGCTTTGAGATCCCGCTGGGAGATCCCGCGTTCTTCGCCGGTGATCCTGATCCGGAGATGGCCGAGCTCCGCCGGCACTGTCCGGTCAGTTGGCAGAAGGGTGGTGAGTTCTGGGCGGTGACCAGCCTCCGCGACATTCAAACTGTCGGCAAGGACCCAGCCAACTTCTGTTCCGGCCAGGGTGTGCTCATGTCCGACCGTGGCCGGGAGATTGCGGCCGAGGACTCCGTCCTCTACCTCGACCCCCCGCGCCACGAGCAGTACCGGAAGCTTGTCAGCCGGGCGTTCACGCCGCGCCGGGTGGCTACCCTCGAGCCACGGGTGCGGGAGCTGACCGTAGATCTGCTCGACCGGATCGACCCCAACCATCCGGTCGATCTGGTGGACGCCTTGTGCGCCCCGCTCCCGTTGTTGGTCATCGCCGAGCTCCTCGGCCTCCCGGCCGAAGACCGCGACAGCTTCCGCCGGTGGTCCGATGCCATCATGGAAGCGGCCACCAACCTCACCGAAGAGAATGCCCTACTGGCCCTCGAACTCATCGGCTACTTCGATGGGCAACTCGACGCCCGAGCGGAAGCTCCCACCGATGACCTGCTGAGTGCCCTTCTGGTGGCCGAGGTCGACGGGACCCGGCTCACCCGGGCTGAGGTGCAGGGTTTTTGCATGACCCTCATGGTGGCGGGCAATGAGACCACCCGGTCGCTCATGTCGGGCGGTTTGGTCACCCTGGCCGATCATCCCGAACAACGGCGCCGGCTCGAGCAGGAGCCCGAGCTTCTGGCGCCGGCCATCGAAGAGATGCTCAGATGGGTGACCCCGATCATGGCCATGGCCCGCACCACCACCGGCGAGGTCGTTCTCCGTGACACCGAGCTCGGTGGGGGGGAGTACGTGGTTCTCGCATACGGGGCGGCCAACCGTGATGAGGAGGTGTTCGGCGAGACGGCCGATCGTTTCGACATCACCCGGTCGCCCAATCCCCACGTCTCGTTCGGCTTCGGCGAGCACTTCTGTATCGGGGCGAGCCTGGCCCGGCTCGAGGCCCGTGTCCTCCTCGAAGAGGTCTTGGCCCGTTGGCCCAACTATGCCGTGGCCGGGGACATCGACCGGGCACCGTCGACCCTATTTCGCCAGATCACCCACGTGCCGGTACTGTTCGCGCCGTGACGACAGGGGCCACGACCACCGGTGAGCGCGCCGATCATCGTGTGCCCGAGTGGGACGCGCTGTTCATCGGCGGTCGCTGGGCCCCGCGGCCTACGAGTCCGGCCATCGAAGTGGTCTCACCCCACGACGCTCACGTCGTCGGTCGGGCTCCGATGGCCACCCCCGATGACGTGGACCTGGCGGTGGCGAGCGCCCGCCATGCCTTCGACACCGGGCCCTGGCCGCACCTCGAGCCCAGTGAGCGAGTGGCGCTGCTCCGGCGATTCGCGGATGTCTACGAAGCCCGACAAGAGGAGATGGCTCTGCTCATCACCGCGGAGACGGGCTCGCCGGTCACCTTCTCCAGGCTCGCCCAGGCGTGGGCCCCATGGTCGCTCCTCGATGTGACGCTCGGTCTCGCCTCCCTCATCGAGTGGGAGGAGGAGCGACCGGGTCTGTTCGGTCGCACGCTCGTCCGGCGCGAGCCGGTGGGCGTGGTGGCGGCGATTGCCCCATGGAATGTGCCCCAGATGACCATCATGTCGAAGCTGGCACCGGCGTTGGTCGCCGGGTGCACAGTGGTGGTCAAGCCCTCGCCCGAGACCCCGCTCGATGCGTTGCTCATGGCCGAGTGGATCGCCGAGGCCGGCCTCCCCGAAGGGGTGGTCAGCGTGCTGCCGGCAGGACGGGAGGTCGGGGAGTACCTGGTCTCCCACCCCGGGATCGACAAGGTCGCCTTCACCGGTTCGACAGTCGCCGGCCGACGCATCGGTTCGATATGCGGAGAGCAGATCAAGCGGGTGGGTCTCGAGCTGGGTGGCAAATCGGCGGCGATCATTCTGGACGACGCCGATCTGGCCGGGGTCGCCACCGGGCTGCGTTTCGCCTCTTTCATGAACAGCGGGCAGGCGTGCGCCGCCCAGACCCGGGTGCTCGCCCCCCGACATCGCCACGACGCGGTCGCCGATGCCCTGGGCGAGGTGGCCCGGGGCCTGGTCGTGGGCAACCCATTCGAAGAGGCCACCGAGATCGGGCCGATGGTCTCGCGACGCCATCAGAACCGGGTTTCGGGCTACATCGCGCTCGGGATCGACGAGGGTGCCCGGGTGGTGGCCGGCGGTCCCGGCGAACCCGACGGCTTGGGCGGGGGCTGCTACGTGCGTCCGACCGTCTTTGCCTCCGTCGAGAATTCCATGAGGATCGCCAGTGAGGAGATCTTCGGCCCGGTAGTGGTGGTCATCCCGTACGACGGCGAGGAGGAGGCGGTGCGCATCGCCAACGAATCGGAGTATGGACTGGCCGGTTCCGTATGGACGGGCGATGAGTCCCACGGGCTCGAGGTGGCTCGCCGAATCCGGACCGGGACCATCGGGATCAACAAGTATGCGCCCGACCTTTCCAGCCCCTTCGGCGGATACAAGGCGAGTGGCATCGGTCGGGAGTACGGGAGAGAGGGGCTCGAGGAGTACTTCGAGCTGAAGTCCATTGCCCCGTGAGGCTTTTGCGACGGCTGCGGAAGTTGTGCTGGCCCGGGCCAACGACACCAACCCCGGTTTGGTGTTCGAGGGGGAGTGTTGGACCTGGGCCGAGGTGGTGGCCGAGATGTCGGCTCGGGCCACCTGGCTTCGTGAGTTCACCGCCGGTCGCCCGCCCCATGTGGGGATTTTGCTTGACAATGTCCCCGAGTACCTCTTCGCCCTTGGGGCGACAATCCTGTCGGGGTCGGTCCTCGTCGGCCTGAACTCGACCCGGCGGGGCGGTGAACTGGCCACTGACATCATTCACACCGACTGTGCGGTCATCCTCACCGATGCCGAGCACCGACCCCTGCTCGAGGGACCCGACCTCTCGTCGACCCGGATTGTCGAAGTTGACGACCCTCCTTCCATCACCGGCGGCAAGGATCCCGAGACGTTCGCCCCGTCTCCTGACGACCTTGCCCTGCTGTTGTTCACCTCCGGCTCCACCGGTGCACCCAAGGCAGTGCGGGTCACCCAGGGGAGGATCGCCCGATCGGCCGGCGGTTTCGGCTTTTCGTCCGCCGACGTGATGTACTGCGCCATGCCGCTCTTCCATGGCAACGCGCTCTTCTCGAGCGTGTTTCCCGCCATGGGGTGCGGAGCCTCCCTGGTGCTCCGCCGCCGATTCTCAGCCTCGGAATGCATGCCGGAAATCCGGGCAACCTCGGCCACCTTCTTCGCCACCATCGGGCGTGCACTCTCGTTCGTCGTGGGCACGCCGCCCGACCCCCACGACCGCGATCATCACCTCCGTTTCGTTCTCGCCCCCGAGTCCTCCCTTTCCGACATGGCGGCGTTCGAACGTCGATTCGGTTGCAAAGTCTTTTCCGGTTACGGCTCCAGTGAGAACGCCGTGATCTTCGTCCCCAAGCCCGGGCTCCCTCCCGACGCTCTCGGGGTTCCCTTGGAGGGTCTCGATGTGGCCATCGTGAATCCGGAAACGGGGGAGGAATGCGAAGCCGCGCGATTCGACGGTTCGGGCAAGTTGCTGAATGCCGGTGACGCCACCGGGGAGATTGTGGGCCGGAACGCCCTCGGGCGCTTCGAGGGCTATTACAACAACCCCGAGGCGACCCGAGAACGGTCGCGTGGTGGCTGGTACTGGTCAGGTGACCTCGGCTATCGCGACGAGCAGGGGGTGTTCTTCTTCGCCGGGCGGACCATCGATTGGCTGCGGGTGGACGGCGAGAACTTCGCCTCGGCCCCTCTCGAACGCATGCTGGCCCGATTCGAGGGGGTGACCGGCGTGGCCGTATTCGGCGTCCCCGATGAGCGGACCGCCGATGATCAGGTCATGGCCGTCGTCGAACTCGACGACCCGACCAGGTTCGACCCATCGGCGTTCGACGAGTTCCTCGCCGCCCAGCCCGACCTGGGAACCAAGTGGGCACCCCGCTACGTCCGGGTGATGGGCGACCTACCGGTGGGCGCCACCAACAAGGTCGACAAGCGGGCGTTGAGAGAGCTGGGCTGGCGGGTCGACGACCCGGTCTACTGGCGGCCCGATCGACGCGCGTCCCTCCGGTTGATGTCCCCCAGTGACGTGGCCGGCCTCGAGGCTTCGTTCGGGCTCCACCGCCAGGTCGACCAACAGGGAGCGGATGCATGAGATGAGTCGCTGCTGACAGGCCACAATGGTGCATGCCTATAAGCGTGCGGTACGGCCAGGGTGCCGGCGGTCGCCAGATGCGGACGGCCAAGAGGCTGCGTTCGGGGCTGATCGGGCTGTTGGTGGTGCTGGTTGCGGGCACCGTGGGCTATGTACTGTTCGGATACGGGGTCATCGACGCGATCTTTCAGACGATCATCACCGTCACCACCGTGGGGTTCGGTGAGGTCCACCGTTTCGGGACGGGCCAGGAGTTATTCACCATCTTCCTGATCGTCACCGGAGTCGGGACGGCTGCGTACACGTTCAGCGTGATGATCGAGACACTCGTCGAGGGTTACCTCGCCGACGAATTCGGGAGGCGGAGAATGGAACGTCAGATCAGGGAGATGCGGAATCATGTGGTCCTATGCGGCTGGGGTCGAGTGGGACAGGCGATCGCCCGTTACCTGCTGACCTCGAACGATGACGTGGTGGTGGTCGATACCTCCGCCGAACGGGTTGCCACGGTGGGAGGCCCGGCCGTGTGTGGCGATGCCACCGACGAGGATGTCCTACGCGCTGCCGGCATCGATCGGGCCCGGGTGCTCATTACCGCTCTCAACGGTGATGCCGACAACCTCTACGTGACCTTGACGGGCCGGTCGATGCGTCCTGACCTGTTCATCGTCTCCCGAATCGCCTCGGAATCCGCCGCCGCCAAGCTGATTCAGGCGGGTGCCGACCGGGTTGTGAATCCGCAGGACCTCGGCGGCGCTCGCATGGCGGCGCTCGCCGTGCAACCTCACGTTGCGGAGTTCCTCGATGTCGTCATGCACGACGGCAGTCTCGAGTTCCGCCTCGAGCAGATAGATGTGCCCGCCCGCTCATCGCTGGCCGGCCAGACGTTGCGCAGTGCACGGGTCCACGCCCACACCGGTGCTCTCGTTCTCGCGCTCCGGCATCCCGGTGAGGCATTTCGCACCAACCCGCCTCCCGAAGCTGAGGTCGAAGGGGGAGATGTCCTGGTGGTGATCGGCAACGTGGAACAGATCGAGTCCCTCCGCTCCCTGGCCGAGAGCGAGGAGCTCCCGGGCGAGCCCTGACTTCAGCGCAGCCGGGCCGTCCACTCCCCGATGGTGGTGACGTCGGCCTGCCTCGGAAACACCTTCTCGGTGAGCACCCGGTGGACTTCCTCGTCGCCGTCCCGGCAACCGTCGGCCAGCACCACCAGCCGGTAGTCGAGATCTGCTGCCTGGCGGAGGGTGGAGAGCACCACTCCGCTGGTAGCGATCCCGGCCAGCACCAGAGTGTCCACGTCTGCGGCACGGAGCACAACCTCGAGGTCGCTGCCGGTGAAGGCGCTGACTCGCCGTTTGACGACCACGATATCGCTGTCCTGCGGTTCGAGGCCGGGGTGGAGGTCGCTGGCCGGGTCGGTGTCGACGAACCCGCCGCCGGCGGTGAGTGCGGAGAAGGTCCTGTTCCGTGCGGACACCTCGGGATGACCTCGACGGAACCCGACCTTCACCCATATCACCGGTAGCCCCGCGGTCCGGGCTGCGTCGGCGGCGGCGGTGATCCGCGGCACGAAGCCGGTATCGGTGACGTAGCGGTCGACGATGCCGGCTTGCAGGTCCATCAACAACAGGGCAGGCGTGGTCATGGCGAACTCCTTACCTGATCGCACCGGGCGACCTTATCGGGACGGACGTGACCCACAGCGCAGCCGGTCCGCCCAGGCTGCCCCGTCCAGTTGGCGATCCATCCGGGAGCAGATTGCGCGGTGCATGGCGACGAGGTCGTCGTCACCGGTTCGCTCCGCTCAGTACGCGGTCTCGATTGCGTCCCGCATCAGGGAGGAGACGGATCGATCCGTGCGGGTGGCCACCATGTCGAGGGCTCGCCGTTCCTCGATCGTGAGCGAGTTCTGAGTCCGCAGCATGATGTGGTCCTGCGGCATGCTGACCGCGTGGTGCGGGCGACATCACATGGTGCGGGCGAGAGTGTCCGGTTCCACGAGATAGTGGACACTGTGTCCCAGGACATCGTGGACACCTGCTCAGGTGGTGTCCATGGATCGTGCCCGCT
>OBLU010000356.1_pt1 | contig 44494 bp, 28 predicted proteins | sample 1518681 | NCBI WGS metagenome assembly OBLU01 (sample SAMEA3539304, study PRJEB22396) | soil metagenome | biome: tundra; feature: field; material: soil | place: USA | collected 2010-05 | depth 0.15 m
ACCCGCGGCAGCATGGCTGCATCGCGGGCATTTGGAAACCTTGGATTTCGATCAATCGTGCAGACCCAGGTCACCTGTGCGCGCGGAGCAGCGTACAGCAGCGACAACAGGGTAGGCAGTGCATATGAAGATCATATCCGGGGGTTGGGAGAAAAGCAATTTCCTCTTGAAGGGAAAGTCGAGGGCGGCCTAGAGCTCCCACCAGTCCAGCAGCAACATCTGTGGGTAATAGAGTCCGGCGCGCAGAGTCGCGTCGGCGCCGTGCAGGTTGCGCAGAATCTGGGAGTAGGCCTCAAGCTGGGGCGCGAACAGTTCTCTGAGCCCGGCCAGAACCGCCGCAGGGTCCAGGCCGAGACTTGCGGCATGGGCTGTCTTGTAGTCGATGATCCACCAGGCCTGTTGGCCTTCGGCTCGCGGATTGAGTCCGGCGCGGAAGACGCGATCGACGCGAACCGTGCGCAGGCTGCCGTCGACGATCCCGGCCCATCGGACTTCGCTTGCAGCATCTGTGTGAGGGGCGAGAATCCACTCGCCATCGGGAGAGCGAGAGGCATCAAGCGCCAGTTGGAGCGCCTTTGCGGCGATCGCTGCGGCTTGTGTTTTGTCAATGCCTTCGGCCCGGACGTTTGCGGCGATCTTCGGCGCCAATCGCGCGAGAGCGATGCGGGTACCTTCCCAATCGAATTCCGTGCGCAGGCGCGAAAGCTCTTCAAGGAGAGCATGAACGGCTGTGCCGAGAGCGCGGGAAAGCAGGCCGCCCTGGTGCCGGACGTAGAAGCTCGTCGCACCTTCCTCTGGTGAGGAGTCCGCGGGTTGCGTTTGATGACCCCTCACACCTTCCGCAAGAGAAGACAGAGGGGATGTGCCGCTTGGTTTGTAGTCCGCTGGCAGGCGACGCAGTTGTGTTGGCTCGTACAGCGGCTGCATTGGCTCGGGCGGGGGAGGCATGATCAGCAGATTGGCATCGCCTGAGGCGGCGATGCTTGCGATCTCATCCTCCTCGTCGTCCATCGACTGCGATCGCTCCGCCTTCCAGTCTTCAAAGCGGAGGCGGACTTCTTCCTCAAGAGCGGGCCAGGCGGTGGCGAGCAAACTGGCGGAGGGGTCAGGCAGGCTTAGAGTGCCGTCGGACTCGACTTTGTAGGCGGGGCGTGCGAAGAAGTGGAGCTCTTCGCGGGCGCGGGTTGCGGCGACGTAGAGAATGCGGCGGGTCTCCTGTGTCTCCCGAGCTCGATAAACGCGATCGACCCATGTCTTAGAACTCCCCTGATCGGCACCCCTTTCCTGGATCGGAGCAACAAGGAACTCAGTAATTTCGCCTGAATCGACAGGGTTGGCGAGTCCGCGTTCCATCCAGGACAGCATCTTGCGCTCGCCGTTCCTAGTCCTGGCTTGCAGGTCCGGCACGATCACCACTTCAAATTCCAGGCCTTTTGATTTGTGAATGGTCATCAGCTGCACGCCGAAATCACTGCTCGCTTCGGAATCAGGCAATGCAGTCAGCTGGTCGAGCGCTGTGTCGAGGCCGGGGCCGAGCAGGTCCTGCTCCCCGCCCGGCAAACTGTCCAGGCACCTCCACAACAGGTCAACGTTCGAGCGTGCAGTCGAGTCGACGCAATCAGCTCCTCCCAGCCGCAGCCAGACCTGCTCAAGCCTTGTTCCGGGAGAAGATATTCGGTCTCCACCCCACGGGCGAACACCTGGCTTCGGGGTCGCCGCTTGAACGTTGAGACCTGTCTGCGTGGAAGCAAGTGCGTCCAGCAACCGTGTCGTGGCCTGTCGGCCATCTTCGCTGAGGAGGTGTATTCGCTCGCCGAGGAGCTCAGGAACAGGCCGGGCGAGGAGATCAGGATTGTCGGCGCTGGTCAGGCGATGCAGGTCTTCAAGCGAAAGTCCGCACCATGGTGCGCGCAGAACGCCCAACCAGGCCACGCGATCCTCGGGATTAAACAGGGCGCGGACCAGCGCGATGGCGTCAAGGACTTCGGGTCGGGCAGAGAGTTGCTCCAACTCGATGGCGCGGAATGGAATGGCCGCATCGCGAAGCGCAGCAGCGATGGGCGCCAGCGCATTTCGAATGCGGCCGAGAATGGCGATGCGATATTTTTCGCCGCTCTTTCCTGCACTGGCGCGCTCGCGGACTTCTTCCATGCGATCCAGATGACTCTGGATAAGCGCTACGATCTGGTCAGTCTGAGCGACCTGGGCCTCTTCTTTCACGCGGAGCTGACTGGGGTCAGTGGATTTACCACCTGTCGCTTGCGGCGAAAAGTTCAGGTGCAACCTGAGATTTACGTTCTGATTGAGCCGACCCTCCCTGGCCGGTTCGGCTTCGGAAAACAACAGACCGCTGCCGTCGACTTCCGCGAAGACCTTTTCAAAGAGCTCATTGAGCCGCTCGACAAGGGGTGGATCGGTGCGGAAGTTGGCCCTGAGAGGGACGAAGTCGAAGACGAGCGGGTCGGCTTCAGGAATCTCCAGGCCAAGCGTCTTTACTCGCGCAAAAAGCTCTGCGTCGGCGTCACGAAAGAAATAAATGGACTGCATGGGGTCGCCAACGGCAAAGCAACTGCGACCGTCGCGCGCTGGCCACGCGGCGATCAGGTCGGCGAGCAACTGGTGCTGGCGGCGGCTGGTGTCCTGGAACTCGTCGACGAGGAGATGGCGGATTCCATCCGCGACGGCAATGGCTGCATCGGTGGGTAAGTGGTCAGGGCCGCGGAGCACTTTCTGAGCGATCTGTGCCACCTCAATAAAGTCAACAGCGGCGGCTTCGGCGAAAACAACCTGCAACTCGCCAGCGGCATGGCGGAGCAGCATGAAGCAGGAGCGTACGATCTGCCAGTCTTCCTCGGTGTAGCGGACTGGAGGGAGATTGCGGACCTCGTCCAGGGCAGACTCAAGACCGGGAACGGCATTCAAGCGCGCAATCAGATTGAGAATCTGGTTCTTTTCGCTTTTGCGGTCAATAGGGAAGCCGAGGTTCTTGTCGACTTTCTTTCTGAAGCTGCCTTCCTTGATGAGCAGCAGTTCGGCGAGGTTGGAGTATGCACTGTGCGCCTCCTCCACATCTGCGCTTGAGAGCAGCGGCACTGAAGGGAAATCCGCCATCTCTGCCAGCTCGCGAAGGAAGGGGCTCTCGACATGCTGGCAGGCAAAGCGCGCCAGAGACAGCGCTTGTTCTCTGGCGCCCGGAACCTGGCTGATCAGTTCGTCGAGGGCAGCAAGACTGTCGCTGACCGCGTTGGCGAACGGGCGCTCCAGGCGATTGCGCAAGTCATCCCAACCCGGATCGCTATCCAGGACAAAGTTGTGCATCCAGCGGTCGCGCTTTTCCAGCATCTCCACCAGCAGGTCTTCAATTTCCCGCCAGTTGTTGTCGCGCCACAGGAGCAACGCTTCAATCGCATCGCTCAGGACACGATCTGCATGGCCGAGCTTCTCAATGGTCTGGCGGGCTGCGCGGCGATGGAGTTCTTTGGGTTGCGCGGCGATTCCGATTCCACCGCCCAGCGAGGAGAGGAGCGGTTGCTGTAGGGCCAGGTCGCGGCAAAATGAGTCAATGGTAGAGATGCGAAGCTGTGCCGGTAGGTCAAGCAGCTCCCAGTCACGCTGGCGAGAGTGTTCCAAGGCGCGCCGCGCCAGGGCATCCATCGAAAACTCATCGATTGAGGCGGCGGGCAAAGGGTCGCTGGCGGCGGCCTTCTCCAGTTCGGCAAGGATGCGGTGGCGCATCTCGGCGGCGGCTGCGTTGGTAAAGGTGATTGCAACAACCTGGCCGGGCTCGTCGACCTCGGCCAACAGGCGGAGAAAGCGGCGGGTGAGCAGGTCTGTCTTGCCCGAGCCGGCTGGCGCTTGGACAAGAATGGACCGGCTGGGATCGAGGGCGCGAATGCGTTCGGGTTGATCGGGGGGCGCGGGTTTTTGAAGGCTACTCATCGGCAGCCTCCGTGCTCTCGGGCTCTCCCTCGGCTTCAAGCTGCATCAGCTCCTGGTTCTCCTGAATACGGCAGAGAGACTGCAGGCCGCACCGCTCGCAAGTCTTTGGATAGTCGCGTGGATCAACTTCTGCATGGCCAGAGAGGAAGTTGTGTGCAAGTTCTTCGATGTGGGTGCGCCAGTCGATGAGCAACTCGGCGGTCAGCTGGTTCTTCACTAGGGAGCTCCTGGCGGTCAGATCGGGGAGCAAGGTGGCTTTGGCATCGCCAACCCGGCCTGCGAACTCCTGATCGCCAGCGCGAACCTTGGCAAATACGAGGCCGCCAAGGTCACCATCGAGAGCAAATCCGGCATAGAGCGGCAGTTGCACATCGTCTGGACGGGGCAGCTCCCAGGATTTGGGGGTTACATCGCCAGACTTGTAATCGATGACCAGCAGGGAACCGTCGTTGAGGCGATCGATTCGATCGAGTCGCAGATCGAAGGTAAGGCCGGCAAGGTGGATGGTGCGGTCAATCTCTGTGCCTGCGACTTCAAAGTCGATGCGGATGGCTTCGAAGTCGAGCCACTCGGTCAGCAGGCTCCTAAGGCGCCGCTGTTCCAACTCGAGATAACTGGGAGGCATGCGGTCGCGGAGTTCGGAGCTTAACTCACTCTGGAACGTGCGGTGAATGTGCGCGGCGACGAAAGCGCTCCGCTGCTCTGCGTTTTGGATTAGCTCATTGCGTGTGGAAATGCCTCTCGGCGGCCCTGCCCAAATGGCGTGGAGCACGGAGTGCAAGAGCTTTCCACGCTGGGAGGCGGTCAGGCCTGCCTCGGCTGTTTCCCAGCCTTCAGCCGCCAGGCGCGCGGTTGCGAAGGCTTTGAAGGCGCATTGCGACTGGCTTGTAATGACGCTCGCGCCACCGCGGACCTTTCCGGGAGGGAAGGGAATCCGGCTGAAATCATCAAATGGAACTGTCAGCGGCGGCGGACTGGGCGGCAGCGTCAATTTCGGCGGCGCCTGCGGAGCGCCGGCAAGTTGGGCGATCAGGCGGGACGGGCGGGTTTCGGTGACATCCACCTGGGCCGCGTAACTGAAGCGAATCTCTGTTGCGGAGGCGATGAGGCGAGTGGTGATGGCGTGGGCCAACTCCCAGTCAAGTTGCGGGCTGGCATGGGGCATTCCTGCCTGGCGCTGCACTTCAGGTGGCAGCAGCGGATGCGTCGCACCGCCCGCAGGCCAGGAATCTTCATTCGCTCCTAGAAACCAGATGCCATCTGCTGTCAGGCCCGCCGACTCGGCAGGGCCGGCAATCTGGATGGGCGCGTCGCGGGATTCGGGGGCAAAGAGTGTCTCTTCGAGGGTGCGCGCAAGCATGGAAAGGAAATCTCTCCATGGGATGCGGCGGCCATCGAAGCCAAGGGAGCCGCAGGTTTCTACGGCCTGCTGCCAACGGTTGGCAGCCTGGAATTCAGCGCTCGTCAGCGGACTGGAACCGGGGAAGCCAGCTGTCTCTAACAACTGAGGAACCAGTTCAACCCATTCGAGTGGGGTTTGCGTGCGGCGTTCGAAGTCGGCCAGGTTACGTTGCGCTTCCGTGATGCGGTTCACCCAGGCTTCAGGCAGCTGGTTGCCGGGCGGCAAGCCGCTGGCGGCTCCGATAAATGTGCTCGCTGTCCACTGGGGCTGCTGTCGGCCCCTTCGGCGGAGCCCACGCATGTGCGCCTGGAGGGCGGCGGATTCCTGCGAGTCGGCTGCGGTGTAACCGGTAGACAGCAGCCAGTCAAGTTTGTGTTCTGCCATCGGAGCCGAGAGCCAGCCAAGCAGCAGATGCGCAGCATTCGGCAAAGCCACCAGGCTCAGCGGGATTCCAAGCGAAAACTCGAAAAGAAGGGAACTGCCTGCGCCGGCTTGCCCTGAACCCGTGTGTTTGAGGAATGCCCGCTCGATCTGGCCGCGTCGCATGCGATCAGCCGCGTCCTGCGTCACCACCAGCAGGCGTGAGTCTGGGTTGCTGGCAAGTTGCTGGGTGCACCACAGGGCACACGCTTCCAGTTCGGATTGAGCGTCGTGTGCATGGTGGAAATGAACCCGCTCTGCCGGCTGTCCGAGTTCGGCTTGCTGCCACTCTCCCCAGGCGTCGAACAGGCTGCGCTGGGTGGGCAGAATGCGGTCGAACCCCGCCAGCAGCAGTGGTGAGCGTGCCGCGAGCTTCTGGGTGGTTGCCCGCGTCGGACTCTCAAGGAGCGTGATGAGTTCCAGCGGAAGACGCGCGGGGCTGAGCAGGTTGTTAGTGGGGCAAATTTGGTCAAACGCCGCCAGCCATTCGCTGAAAGCAGCCGCATCCTGCTGCCAGGCGCTGCGGGCTGACTGCCGCAGTAAATTCGGTGCGTACGAGCAGAGCAACTCGTGTGCATCCATCGCCAGGTTGGCCAGGCGGTGGCGCGGGCCCTCAAGCAAGGTTGCCGGGTGTGGGCGGCTCCCAGCGATCTCTGCCCACATCGCCTGTTCCTGTGTCCGATTCAGCACCAGTCGGCCGTCGCCCGCGCGCGCATCCCATTGGCTGCGGACGAAGCTCTTCCAATCCAGGATGTTGGGTGAAAGCCACGCGGTCAGTCCCTCGGCTCGCCGGGCGCGGTGAAAGGCGGAGACAAGAGCTCGCGCGGCGCGATCGCTGGCTGTAACCACCAGGCCGCCGTTGCGCAGCCATGCGTCGATCTCACCTTCCCTTGGTGGCCCCATTTCAGCGTTATACGCCGGTAGCCGGGCACAGTGCTATTCGTGGGTAAGCGGTCGGCAGTGCCCAGTTGTACACTGTTGGGTGATCCGCCGCCTTGCCGCTTGTTCACTTTTCGCTTTTGTCGCGCTGGCCGGGTGCCATTCCGGGCAACAGGCTCCCTCTCAGCCAGTCGCCAGCCAGAACTTCAAGGTGTACAAGCTGCGCGGCAAAGTGGTCTCCACCAATGCAGCCAAGGGAGAGGTGACGCTGGACCATGAAGCCATTCCCGGCTTCATGGATGCCATGACCATGCCCTACAAGTTGAAGGACCCGACTATCCTGGGCGAGCTGCATCCGGGCGACGTGATCACGGCCGACGTGCTGGTTTCGCAGGATCCCAACGCGGACGTTCTCCTCGACGACATCGTTGTGGTGGCGCAGGCCCGGCCGGATTACAAGCCGGCGGTCTTTTACCACCTGCCTGCACCCGGAGATGCGGTGCCGGACTTCAAACTGCGCAACCAGGATGGGCGGCCAATTCATCTGGGCCAGTTCAAAGGCAACGCGCTGTTGGTCACGTTCATTTACACGCGCTGTCCGCTGCCTGATTTTTGCCCCCGCGTGACCCGCAACTTTGCGGCGGTTGACAAGCAGATCGCGGCCAATCCGGCGCTGCGTGGCAGGACGCACCTGATGTGCGTCAGCTTTGACCCCGACAACGACACGCCGGAGCGGTTGCGGGCCTATGGGGCCACCTACATTGGCAGCGATGCAAAGAACGCATTTAACGATTGGGATTTTGCCGTGCCACAGAAGCCAGTCCTGCTGGAGATGGCCAAATTCTTCGATGTAGGAATCACCAATGCGGCGGATGGCACGATCACACACACCCTTTCAACTACGCTGATTGGCGCCGATGGCAAAGTGGTGAGATTCTACCCAGGGAACGAATGGACAGTTGACGATGTGCTTTCGGAATTGAAGCAGTTGGCAGGGAGCAAGGGTTGAGAGATGCCGCTTAGTGGTCAGACCACGGGTATATAATCCGAGGAAAGTCCGAGATTCGCAAAGGACACCTTCACACCAACAAGGAGTGAACAACCGATGAGCCATGGATTGAATATCCGCAAGGAAGCGGAGCTGGATTTTTTGTCGCTAGGAGCGCTGGTGCACCGGCTCGATCCGGGGATTATCCCGTTCCGCAAGGCGACGGAGTGCCAGATTCACGTCAGCGGCGGCGAGTTCAACGTGGCTGCAAACCTCTCGGACTGTTTCGGATTGAAGACGGCTGTCGCTTCGGCGATGTCCGACTATCCCATCGGTGACCTGATTGCCGAGCGGGTTCGAGCCATGGGCGTAAAGCCGTTTTACAAGCACTTCAAACACGACGGCGTCACCGGTCCGAATATGGCGGCGGTATACAGCGACCGTGGATTTGGCGTGCGCGCGCCAGTGGTCTTCTACAACCGATGCAATGAAGCCGCCGCGCAGCTCAAGGTTGGCGACTTCGACTGGAAGAAGATCTTCGCCGGAGGCGTGAAATGGGTGCACAGTGGCGGCATCTTCGCGGCGCTCTCCCCAACCACGGCTCCTCTGGCCGCGGAGATGATGCGGGAAGCCAAGGCCGCAGGAGCCATCACTTCGTTTGATCTGAACTTCCGCGAGAAGCTTTGGAAGATCTCCGGTGGTAACGAGCGGGCCGTGGAGATCATCAGCACCATCGTTGAGAACGTTGACGTCCTCGTCGGCAACGAAGAAGACCTGCAGAAGGGTCTGGGAATCCCCGGGCCGGAAGTTGCGGCCAAGTCGAAGCTGGATCCGAGCGTGTTCTTCGGCATGATCGACAACGTGGTCAAGAAGCATCCGCATGTGAAGGTGGTCGCAACTACCTTGCGCGAGGTGCACGCCACCAACCGCCATAGCTGGAGCGCGGTTGCCTGGGTTGACGGCAAGACCTTCACTGCTCCGACGGCTGAGCTGGATGTGATCGATCGCGTGGGCGGCGGAGACGGCTTTGCGGCTGGATTTATCTATGGCCTCCTAAGCGGCGAGGCGCCGGAACAGGCAATCAAGCTGGGATGGGCGCACGGAGCGCTGCTCACCACTTTCCCCGGTGACACAACCATGGCCACGTTGGATCAGGTAAGAGCCTTTGCCCAGGGCGGATCGGCGCGCATCCAACGTTAAACAGAACACGCAGCCACGCAGGCCGCCATCGATCTTTGAATGCTTCCCATCCTTGGCCGCCGGAGCATCATCCATGCAACTGGGGCCTGCCCTGTAGATTAGAGGGCAGGCCCTAGTATCCTTAAGGTCGAGTGGAAGGGAAGTATTGCATGGCGAAAGTGACATTGGTCTTTGCGGTTCTGTTGGCTGCGTTGGGCCTTGTTGGTTACCTGGGCACCGGAAGTATTCACGTCACCGCGCTCATTCCCTTGTGGTTTGGCCTGGCGTTGGGGCTTGGCGGCTTTCTGGCCATCAGCCCGAGTGAGAGCCGGCGCAAGCTTTTCATGCACATCAATGTCACCGTTGCGCTGCTGGGCTTTATCGGCGCCACGGTTGAGGCTGTGCGCGGATATGTTCATGCCGCGTCGGCCGGCCTGCCGCCTGACCAGATCGCACTCGCCTCCAAAGTCACAATGGCTGCGCTGCTGCTCATTTATGTCATCCTCTGCGTGCGGTCGTTCATCCTAGCGCGGCGTTCGGGGAAGGTCTAAAGCATGGGAACGATGCGCGGCGGCGCGATGGGATTGAGCGGTCGCGCCGAGCGCTCGCCACATGGACGCGGAGGACGCGGCCAGGCGGATTTGCCAAAGCGCAAGCCTAACTTGAAAAAGCTTTGGCCGCAGATTCGGTCGTTGGTCGCTCCGCGCAAGGGCCTGATTGCGGCCGGCATGGTTCTGATGGTCATCAACCGCATGGCCGGGCTGGTGTTGCCCATCTCTTCAAAGCCCCTCCTTGACACAGTGCTCTCCCAGCAGCATCCGCGGCCGGACCTTCTGCCCAAGGTCATCGCAATCGTCTTCTCGGCGATGCTGGTGCAGGCCGTTACCTCTTACTCGCTTACGCAACTGCTGTCGAAAGCCGGGCAGCGTCTGATTGCTGAGATGCGCAGGCAGGTGCAGCGGCATGTGGGCCTGCTCTCGGTGGCCTACTACGACGAGAACCGCACCGGCACGCTGGTGGCCCGCATCATGACTGACGTCGAGGGCGTCCGCAACCTGGTGGGTACCGGGCTTGTGGATTTTGTGGGCGGGTTGCTGACTGCGGTGCTGGCATTTATCTGGCTCTTGCATCTCAGCGTCACGGTTACCCTCACGGTGTTCACGGTCCTGGGTGTTTTTGTCTTTTTCCTGCAATACGGATTCAAAACCATTCGCCCCATCTTTCGCGACCGGGGCAAGATCAATGCCGACGTCACCGGCCGGCTCACCGAGTCCTTGGGCGGCGTGCGCGTCATCAAGGGGTACCACGCCGAAGAGCGCGAGGCCACTGTTTTTGGAGCTGGCGTTGAGCGGCTCCTGGCCAACGTCATGAAGTCGCTCACCATGACCAGCACGCTCTCCGCAGCTTCCACCACGGTCCTGGGCCTTGTATCGGCCATCGTGATGTGGCTGGGTGGCCATAACGTGCTGGGGAGCACTTGGACGGTCGGTACCTATTTTCAATACAACATGTTTCTTGCTTTCATGATTGCCCCGGTCTTTCAGATGGTGAACATTGGCACCCAATTGACTGAGGCTTTTGCAGGGCTCGACCGCACCAACGAGATCATGTCGGAGATTGAGGAAAACCAAGTCCCCGGACGCTCGCTGAAGATGCCGCCCATCAAGGGCACGGTGCGCTTCGAGGATGTCGAGTTCTCTTACGAAGCTGACAAGCCAGTTCTCCACGGCATCAGCTTTCTGGCCGAGCCGGGAACCGCAACCGCGCTGGTTGGTTCTTCCGGATCAGGCAAATCGACCATCATCAGCCTGCTGTGCGCCTTCCACACGCCGACCACGGGACGAGTGGTCGTGGACGACATCGACCTTGCCCATGTCGACCTGAACACCTTCCGCTCGCAACTTGGCGTGGTCCTCCAGGACTCCTTTCTCTTCGACGGCACTATCCGCGAGAACATCATGTTCTCCCGGCCCACTGCCACCGAGGAGCAGTTTCTCTTTGCCTGCCGCACGGCGCGCGTCGACGAGTTTGCGGAGCGTTTCGCTGAGGCATACGACACCCTCGTCGGCGAGCGCGGCGTCAAGCTCTCCGGCGGTCAGCGCCAGCGTCTTTCCATTGCGCGCGCGCTCCTCGCCGAGCCACGCATTCTCATCCTCGATGAGGCCACCAGCTCCCTCGACTCTGAGTCCGAAGCGATGATTCAGGCCGGTCTCAACAAGCTGATGGAAGGCCGCACCACATTCGTCATCGCTCACCGGCTCTCCACCATCCGCCGCGCCGACCAGATTCTGGTCGTCGAGCAGGGGCGCATCGTCGAGCGTGGCAATCACGCGGAGCTGTTCGCGTTGGGTGGCCGCTATTACGACCTCTACACCCGCCAGCACGGGCTGGAAGCGAATCTTTTCCTCGCCCCGGGCGAAGGCGACGTGGTGCCTGCCTAGAGCCTTCCGTGAACTGCAGTGGGGTTGGTTTACCCTCAAAATCCTCCTCATCCAATCCCAATTCAAGAAATTGCGTCCCAATCCTTGACATGGCTCTCGTGTCCCAGCAGACTAGAAATGTCACCAGCGGGCGACACGGAGGACCAGAATGCGAGACGCAGCCCCTCAAGGCACTTACAAGGTTCAGGCCCTGGACCGGGCGTTTGCCGTGTTGGACCTGCTCGGTGAGAGCGAAACGCCGCTCGGACTCGCGCAGGTTGCCTCGTCCCTCCAACTGCATAAAAGCACCGCGCACCGGTTCCTGATGGTTCTGGAGCGGCACCGCATGGTGGAGCGCACTACGAGCGGAAAATTCAGGCTGGGATTGAGGTTATTCGACTTCGGCAACCGGGCAATCGAGCAGTATGACCTTCGCGATCGTGCCCAGCCACACCTACGCCGCCTCGTCGCTGTAACCGAAGAGACCGCTCACCTTTGCATTCTGGAGGCAGCGCGCGTCATCTATATCGATAAAATCGAGCCGGCGCGCTCGGTGCGCATGATCACCCGCATCGGCGCCAGCAATCCGGTCCATTGCACCTCGGTCGGCAAGGCGATCCTGGCATTTTTGCCCGAAGAGCGGGCCGCCGAAGTAGTGCGTCGCATCCGTTTTGAGCGGTTCACCCACCGAACCATCACCACTCCGGAAGCCTTGCGCGTGGAGATGGAGAAGACCCATAGGCGCGGCTATGCCGTTGACGATGAAGAGTTTGAAGAGGGATTACGTTGCATTGCGGTGCCCCTGCTCGATGCCCAGCGCATGCCAGTGGCCGCGGTCAGCATCTCCGGTCCATCTTTCCGCGTGACGGCCCAAAAGTTGCCCTCCATCGCCAATCAGCTGCTCCAGTGTGTCCGGGGCATCTCAACGGATATGGGGTACACCTCCAGCGGGCGCGCGAGTCGGGCGGCCTGGTCGGCATAACTGGGAAGTGCCTTCAACCTGTGATTCACATCACTTTATGGGTCAGTTGAATCCTGTATACGATATACAGATTGATCATGGGACGTTTATCCAAAGCCGTGCTGCTTGCCCTTCTGCTCATCTTTGCAGGAGTTCCGGATATCGCACCCCATCTTTGCGCTCAACCAATGGCATCCCACGCGCACTCTTGTTGCGCTCCGCAACAGGCTTCTGCCACGCATTGCGTCAAGGCTGCCACGCTGTCCGCAACCCCCTCATGCTGCAAGGTTGCGCCGATCGAGTCAGTGCCCATCCAGCCAATCGGGCTGCCCGGCGCTTCGCAACAAGGGGCTCTCGGACTCCGCACAACAAGCGCCATATTCCAGCTGATCTCCCCGGCGATTGTCCTTTCTGGTCGCGGCTCTAGGCAATCGGCCAAGTTGCTGCATCCGCCGGTTCATGCCCTGCTTTGCACCTTCCTGGTCTAATCCACTCCCTCGTCTAGAACCGCGCAGACCTAATGGTCTGCGGAGCGTGTCTTTTCAGACCACGGGAGTCTTCCATGAGAATTTCAGGGATCATTGCGATCCTGCTTTTCTTGCCGGCCGTTTTCGTGTCGGCACAGACGAACAACGCGCCGACACAGTCCTCTGGCGCCAGTGTTCGCGTCGATCAGGGATCCGCACCACAGGCACTTTCGCTCGACGATGTCATTCGGGAAGCGCTTGAGAAGAACCCTGAAGCGCAAAGCGCAATGCACACTGTCAATGCTTTGCAACGCCGCGTGCCACAGGCAAAGGCGTTGCCCGACCCGATGGTCTCCGTCGGGTGGGCGGGGAACCTTGCTCCGTTCAGCTTGCAGAATGCCGACCCATCCAGCTACCGGGGCATCACGGTCTCAGAGCAATTTCCTTATCCGGGCAAATTGAAGCTGCGCGGTGAAATTGCGAGCAAGGAAGCAGACGCGGCGCAGGCCGATTGCGAGGCCATCCGGCGCAGAGTCACCGCCGAAGTCAGCGGCGCCTATTTTGACTATTTCTATTTTGACCAAGCCATCCAGACAACGGAACGCAACAAGGAACTTCTCGAGAAGCTGTCCAAAATTGCGGAGGCGCGTTATCGGGTTGGCAAGTCCATGCAGGCGGACGTGCTTCGCTCGCAGGTGGAAATCTCCTTGTTGATTGAGAAGCTCACCATGCTCCAAGCGCAGCGCGAGACTGCGCAGGCACGGCTCAACGCTTTCATGGTTCGTTCCCCGGAATCTCCGTTGCCACCAGCCGCCGCGGTTCAGCCGGCAACCATCCGCTACTCGCTCGACGAGTTGTACGCTCTAGCCGCGGACAACGACACAACTGTACTGCGCAATAAGACGATGGTCGAAAGGGGCCATCTGGGCGTTGCTCTTCAGCAGAGAGAGTATCGACCCGACATTGGAGTGAGCTACATGTTTCAGCAGCGTTCTGCGCTGCCTGACATGAACGGAGTCACGGTCAGCGTGAATCTTCCCATCTTTTACAAGAACAAGCAGCGCCAAGCCGTTGCCGAAGCCAGTGAAGAACTGATGAGCGCTGAAAGCATGCGCGACGATCGTTTGAATGAAGTCAAGTTTGAATTGAAGCAGTCTTTTCTCTCTGCCAAAGCCTCGGAGCGGCTGCTCATTCTCTACGCCAGCGGCGTAGTCCCTCAGTCGTCTTTGGCGCTCGAGTCTTCGATGGCTTCTTACCAGGTTGGCAACGTGGACTTCCTCTCGCTGATTGCTAACTTCTCCACTCTGCTCGACTACGAAGTCGACTATTACCGGCAGCTCGCCGACTACGAAACAGCGCTTGCTCGTATTGAGGCTCTCACCGGAACAGACGTCACCGGTCCGCCCATCTCACTGCATCCACCGTTGCAATCTCAGCCGTCAGCGGAGGCAAAGTAAATGCCCGCGCCCAGAGCCCTTAAGCCATTGTTCTTGCCGGTTCCCGATTCAGGGATTCTCCACGAATCGGTATCCATATCGGACATTCATGCAAACAGCCTTCTTCCCAGGTCACAGAGGAGTATCGAGCTATGAGTCGCTCACCGAAAAGAATCATCCTTAGCACCTTGATCGTCTTGACACTTGGGCTAATTTATGCAGCCTCTACTCACCGATGGTTCGGCCAGAGCGCAAGCGCCGCAGCCACATCGCAAACCGAAGATGCTGCGCGAAAGCCCATCTATTGGTACGACGCCATGGATCCGCAGCACCATTACAACCAGCCAGGCAAAGCTCCAGACGGAATGGGCCTTGTTCCGCAGTACGCGGAATCAACCCCACCGCCCGCGCGGCAAGCGGCCGACTCGCAGGCGAAAACCATGGCAGACACGCCGGGGGTGTCGTCCAAGGACGCCGCCAACAACCAAAAAATCCTCTACTGGTACGACCCCATGCATCCGGCCTACAAATCGGACAAGCCGGGGATTGCGCCCGATTGTGGAATGACGCTTGTTCCCAAGTATGCCGAAGACCAAGGCATGACCAGCATGCCAATGGGAACCATCACCATCTCGCCTGAAAAACAGGTTCTTGCCGGCGTGCGCACGACGATTGTCGAACGCAAGCCGCTCGTTCGCGACATCCGCACAACAGCGGTGATCGTTGTCGATGAGACTCGGATCGCCCATGTTCACGTAAAGGTGGCAGGCTTCATCGATCAGGTCTATGTCGATTTTGTTGGGCAGCAAGTCAAGAAAGGCCAATTGCTCTTCACGCTCTACAGCCCCGACCTGGTTTCGACACAGGAGGAATATCTCATAGCCAAGCGCGGCAATGCTACGCTCGGCAATGCTCCGTTTCAAGAGATTGCCGAGGGTTCACAATCGCTCTTGCAATCGGCAAGGCAGAGGCTCAAGCTTTGGGACATTTCAGATGAGCAGATCAAGGAGCTCGATGAAACCGGCAAGGTGAGCAAGGACCTCAAGTTCTTCTCGCCCATTTCGGGTTTCGTCACTGATCGTAAGGTGTTTCCTCAGACGTCGGTCACTCCAGACACGGAGTTATATACGGTCTCAGATATGTCCACGGTGTGGGCCGACCTTGACATCTTCGAGTACGAAGTGCCTTTCGTTCATCTTGGACAGAGAGTCTCTCTCACTCTCAGCTATTACCCCGGCAAAACCTACACAGGCAACATCTCGTACATTGATCCCACAGTCGATCCGCAGACTCGGACCGTCAAAGCCCGCATACAGATTCCCAATCCCGGCTTCGTCTTGAAGCCACAGATGTTTGCAGATGCGCAGTTGCATGTGGACTACGGCAGGGAAGTCATCGTGCCGCAGGAGGCAGTTCTCAACTCAGGAACCGAACAGCACGTCTTCGTGGTGCACCAAGGCGGCGTGTTCGAACCGCGCACGGTCTCCATCGGGCCAGTGGTGGATGGGAATGCCGTAATCCTGACAGGTCTCAAACCTGGGGAGACGATTGTCGTTTCCGGAAACTTCCTGATCGACTCCGAAAGCGGACTGAAAAGCGCCACAAGCGGAATGACGCATTGAGGAGGATGGACATGAACATTCGACGTATTGCTCTCGCAGTTGCACTGCTCATCATCGCCGGAGCCGTTGTCTTCGGTTGGTTCAGGGTCGTCGCGTCCCCAACTCCAGTTGCGTGTGGCTACTGCAACCGGCCACTTCACGCCAACCTCACCGTCACCGCAGAAATCGCGGGACGTCGTGCTCAGGTCTGTTGTGCGAGCTGCGCCATCTCTGAGGCCAATCAGGAGCGCAAGCCTCTCCGCTTGATCACAGTGCATGACTATAGCTCTGGCCGAGCCATCTCGCCTGCCAACACCTGGTTTGTTGAAGGCAGCCGCGCCGTGGCCTGTGATCACGATGCCATGCGCATGAATGAAATGAAGGGCACGGATGCAATGGCCTACGATCGCTGCTCTCCGGGAACATTTGCTTTTGTTGAGAGGGGCGTCGCCGATGGCTTTGTTGCCCAGAACGGCGGCGCCGTACTCTCCTTTGCACAGCTGATGGGTGAGGCGAGATTCCAATGATGAACTGGATCATCGATTTCAGCAGCAGGAGCAGGTTTCTGATCTTCCTCTTCGTCACCGTGGCCGTCCTCCTCGGATGGAATGCGATGAGGAATACCAAGCTCGATGCCATTCCGGACTTGTCTGACACGCAGGTGATTGTTTATGCCAAGTGGGACCGAAGCCCAGACATCATGGAAGATCAGGTTTCTTACCCCATCACTTCGGCGCTGCTCGGGTTGCCAAAGGTCAAGGACATACGTGCTTTTTCTGATTTTGGCTACTCTTACATCTACATCATCTTCGACGAAGGAACAGACCTCTATTGGGCACGCTCGCGTACGCTCGAATACCTGAATGCCGTTACGCCTAAACTGCCAAAGGGTGTAAGCGTTGAATTGGCAAAGGACGTAACCTCCGTTGGATGGGTTTACCAATATGCTCTTGTCGACACGACGGGAACGTACAGCATCGACCAGTTGCGGTCCTATCAGGATTGGTACTTGCGTTACGCATTGCAGACTGTGCCCGGTGTTGCCGAAGTGGCTCCCATCGGCGGCTTCGTACGCCAATATCAAGTCAATGTCGATCCCAACAAGCTGCTCGCATACAAGATTCCGATCAACGCTGTGAGCGACTCGGTTCAGAAATCTAATAACGATGTTGGCGGTAGATTGGTCGAGTTCACCGGGCGCGAATACATGGTGCGAGGGCGGGGATATATACGATCGCTCGACGACATTCGCAAGACCGTCGTCATGGTCAACGCGCAGACGGGAACGCCGGTGCTGGTCCAGGATGTGGCAACCGTGACCTTCGGTCCTGACATGCGCAGAGGCGTGGGCGAGTTGGATGGCAAAGGGGAAGCGGTCGGTGGCGTGGTCATCATGCGTTACGGAGAAAACGCGGAGAAGGTGATTGAACGCACCAAGGAAAAGCTGAACGAGTTAAAGTCCACTCTGCCGCCCGGCGTCCAATTGGTGACGACGTACGATCGCTCTGATCTTATTGATCGTGCAGTCGAAAACCTCCGTCACACGTTGATTGAGGAGTTGATCATTGTCAGCATTGTGATCATGGTGTTTCTGTGTGATTTGCGCAGTGCCATTGTGCCAATTATCACAATCCCCGTCACCGTGATTCTGGCATTCATCCCGATGCAAATGATGGGCATGACTGCAAACATCATGTCGCTGGGTGGTCTGGCCGTCGCTATCGGAGCTTTGGTTGACGCATCCGTCGTGATAGTAGAGCAGACGCACAAGAAGCTCGAACAGTGGGAGGCGCAAGGCCGTCCAGGTCCTTCACACGCCGTCGTGATTGCCGCCGCGAAAGAAGTGGGAGGGCCAAGCTTCTTTGCACTCCTTGTCATCGCAGTCGGCTTTCTGCCGGTCTTCACACTTGAAGGACAGGAAGGCCGCCTCTTCAAACCGCTGGCTTTCACAAAGAACTTCTCCATGGCAATTGCAGCATTGCTGGCCATCACGCTGGCTCCGGCGGCGATGCGCTTTCTGTTTTCGCGGATGGACGGATTCAGCTTCCGCCCCAGATGGCTCGCGAAGATCTTCAACGCAATCTTCGTCGGCAAGATCCACGGCGAGGAGAATCATCCAATCAGCAGGCCGATGATGAAGGTCTATCACCCGATTGTCGAGTTTGTCCTTGATCATAAGTGGCTGACTATCGGCTTTGCTTTGCTGGTTATGGGGCTGAGCGTTCCCGTCTATTTCAAACTCGGATCGGAGTTCATGCCGCCGCTTGATGAAGGCACGCTCCTTTACATGCCCTCGACGTTGCCCGGCATATCCGTTACCGAGGCAGCACGTGCATTGGAAGTTCAGGACAAGATCATCCGCGCTTTCCCAGAAGTGGAACGCGTCTTCGGCAAGGCAGGCCGCGCCGACACGTCAACTGATCCAGCGCCCTATTCAATGATGGAGACCACCATTGTGCTCAAGCCGCAGGATCAGTGGCCCAGGGTCGATCGCTGGTATTCACATTCAATGCCCCCCAGGATTCGGGCGGTTCTGCGCAAGTTCTGGCCCGATCACATATCAACGCAGGAACTCATCTACGGCACCGGCGGCCTGAATGAGGCGCTGCAAATACCCGGTATCTCCAATGCCTGGACCATGCCTATCAAAGCCCGGACCGACATGCTCACTACGGGCATTCGTACGCCCCTCGGCATCAAGGTGCTCGGCTCTGACCTTGGCCAGATTCAGCAAGTAGGCGAACAGATTGAAATGGCGCTGAAGGATGTTCCGGGGACGACCAGCGTTTTTGCCGAACGCACCAGCGGTGGATATTTCCTTGACTTTGATCTGAAGCGGGACGAACTGGCTCGCTACGGCTTGACCGTCGATGACGCCGAGAGCGTTCTGATGTCGGCCGTTGGTGGCGATCAGGTTTCAACGACCGTCGAAGGCCGCGAGCGCTACTCAGTCAACGTCCGCTATCTGCGCGATGATCGCAGCGATATCGATGCCCTGGAACGGGTGCTTGTGGCCACGCCATCCGGAGCGCAGATTCCTCTTGGCGAGATTGCGGACATCCACATGCGTACCGGACCAGGCATGATTCGGGATGAAGATGGCAGGCTGAGCGGCTATGTGTACGTCGATGTTTCCGGACGAGACATCGGCAGTTACGTACGCGACGCAAAATTGGCGGTTGCAAACAAGGTCAAGGTGCCTGCCGGCTACGAACTTGTCTGGAGCGGGCAGTACGAGTTTATGCAGCGCGTTTCCCAGAGACTGAAGCTCGTCGTTCCTATTACGCTTTTCATCGTCTTTCTGTTGCTCTACTTCAACACCGGGTCGGTCATCAAAACCATGATTATTCTGTTGGCCGTACCCTTCTCAGCCATTGGCGCCATCTGGTTTCTCTATCTGCTCCACTACAACATGAGCATCGCCGTGTGGGTCGGTTTGATCGCATTGCTCGGAGTCGATGCCGAGACCGCCGTCTTCATGCTTCTCTACCTTGACCTTGCCTACCAGGAAGCTTCGCGGACTGGCGGCATACACTCATGGGACGATTTGCGCGAAGCGATTGTCCACGGAGCGGTCAAGCGGTTGCGGCCCAAGGTGATGACCGTTTCGTGCATGCTCTTCGGGTTGCTCCCCATCATGTGGTCCACGGGCTCTGGAGCCGATGTGATGAAGCGTATTGCCGCGCCCATGCTCGGCGGCATTATCACGTCGTTCCTGATGGAACTCATCGTCTATCCACCGATCTTCGCAATCTGGAAGTGGAACTGGGAAGTCAAACCTGCGCTCAAGGGAGAAGCAATCCAGGCTCAAGAGGCGGTTCATGCTTAATCGGATCGATTACAGCGCGCATGCGCTCTTGAGGATGGGCATAGTTGGAGTCGCACTCTGGGCCGCTCCGTCTGCTCTTTGGTGCCAGAGCGTCTCGCCGCGTCCGCAAGCCGCATTAACCTCTGCTCAACCCTTTGCCGGAGTCGATGATTCGTTATCCCGAACTGCGGATACGCTTCTTGCCTCCGTAAATCGGGCCACACCCCCAATCACCAGCGAGACACAGAGCAGCAAGACTCGAAATAACGGTCTTGCCGCAACTTATGATCAGCGATCAAAGCTCATGAGCAATGGAGGCCAATCAAGGGCAGAAGTACGCATGAACCTGTTACGTCCCAGCGTTGATCCCATCCTGAGAAGTCATGGCATTCCCGCTGAGCTTGCTGCAGTGATCCTTGTCGAAAGCGGCGGCCGCGCCACGGCACTTTCTCCCAAGGGCGCACGCGGATTTTGGCAACTGATGCCAGACACGGCCCGGCGGTACGGACTTGTTGTGGGTCAGAGCAAGGATGATCGCATCGATCTTTTCAAATCTACAGATGCAGCGGCACGGTACCTTCACGACCTGTATGCACAATTCGGCGATTGGAAACTGGCGCTGGCCGCCTACAACACCGGAGAAGGCAACGTCGCCTCTGCGATCCTGAGGGCGCATACCCAGGACTTCGATCAGTTGGCAACTCTTCAAATGCTGCCGCTCGAAACCAGAAACTACGTTCCTCGCGTATTGGCAACTGCCCGGTCTGTCAGCCCGATCTCGATTCTTGGAGAGGCGAGCCACGGCGCGGCTAGTGCAACAACTGTATTTGCCGTAAGTAATCCTTGACTATCAACCAAGACAGCCGTCCGTGCAATTCATCTGTTTTGAAGCTGTTCAAATACATCTGCGACGGTGAAACTTAGCTGGAATTGCGTTCCGGCCAGTTCGCTAATTGACAACTGCGGAGTTCGTGCACAGCTCAAACGCTTGGGTAATTCCTGACCCCGAAGGCACCTATTCCAGTCGGCCTTCAGTACGAGCTTCGGCGATCTCCTGGCGTTCCGGCTTGTCAGCACGCTCGGCCACTTTAAGCAGCTTTTGGAAATAGCTCAGCGCCGTTTGGTGATCGCCGGCCAGCTTCGCCGCCTCAGCAGCCCCGTACAGTGACAGAAAGCGGTTCGGTTCCTTCGTCAGCGTTGCTTCGAATTCCTGCAATGCTTCTGAAGGATGATTTGATTCCAGCAACAGCTCTCCCAGCAGTTCACGAGCGGGCGCGAGCGGCCCGGGTGTCACAACACTCTTTTCGGTCATGTCTTCCGACTCAGCGGCGGCGCGCATGCCGGCAATGGCACCTGGTCCGTCGCCTTCAACGAAAGCGAGCCAAGCGACAACCTCCTGCCGCTGAATTGCAACCTGGTTGGCCCAATAACTCTCTTTCATCTTGATTAGCTTGTCACGGCTCTTCTGTAACGAGTCGATCGCTGATCGCGCGCCCGCACGATCTCGCAAATGCGCAGCTCCCAGGCCCCGGGCAAGATAGGTGATTGCATCGGTGTATGGAAATGGACTGGCGAGCGGCTCCAGTTTTGCTGCATCGGCCCAGGCTCGCCGTTCCAGGCAGTACCGAGCAGGAATTGCCGCCCTTGCAAAGTACGCTGCTGCAGGACTGCCCGCTCCGTTGATGAGCACAGTTGGATCAAATCGCGAGAATATCTCGCCGGAAGACGCTACCAAATGCTCGGCAGCGCTGTCCTGAGCCGTTTGCAAATAGGCGTAGATCATGTAATCGGTTGCATGCAACTCGTCGATCGGCTGCCCCGCGCTTCGTGCGGCGGCCGCTGACGCTATATTGGCGTCGATGGAATCTTGCCAGTTGCCGACGCGCGTAAACGTATGTGATGGCATGTGCAATGCGTGCGGGGTCGATGGCGCAATCTGCGCATAGCGCTGGGCTGCTCCGATCGCCCGCGCAGCCAGCGATGGAACGTCGTACGTGTGAATGATGTAGTGTGCCAGTCCCGGATGATTTGGATACTGGGCGAAAAGGTTCTCGAGGATCGCGCCGGCTTTGACTTGATTGGCATAAGTTTTGTCGGCCGGATCGGAGGCGGCAGCCAGACTCAACGCGTAGAAAATGGCTGCTTCGGTGTCGTCGGGGTAAGCGGCGCTCACAGTGGCCATCGCTCTTGCATAAGCCAATATGCGTGAATTCTGCTCGCTATTCTTCGTGTCGGCGAAGAGATGCGCGACGGCCTCCACATAGGCATGCTCTCGCTCCGTCTTCTCACCCAGAACCCGCGCCTGTTCGACAGCCTTGAGCCCCTGATCCAGTTGCGCCTGAGGCTTCAGGCCGACTGCGAAGGGGTTGCCCCAATTGCTCAGTGCGATTCCCCAGTAGGCCATTGAACACGATGGATCGCCTGCCAGGATTGCCTCGAATGCTTCGATGGCGCTCCCAAATTGAAACGAATGCATCAGAGCGACAGCACGATTGAACTGCGGTTGAGCTGCGCTGCTGCATGAGGTGCTGAAGCTCACTGTGCCCAGGCTTTCATGGGAGGTAGCGTGGTCACCCTGAGCGAAGGCCACCGGCGGCAGCACCAGGGCGAAAGCCGTAAGGAACAAAGTGAAGCGACTTCTCATCGTGGTTCCTTTCGTCGTGAGGCATGGAACTGGCAGTGTACTTAATGAGTAGACCAGCCGTATGTCCTGAAACCGGTGAAGCGCTAACTCAAGAAGGCTTAAATGGAACCTTACATCCTGCAAACACCTGTTTATGCTAAGAGACACGCAATTTCAGGTTTGCCACAATTGCCACGGAGCGCTGCCCATCGGAAATTCTGTAACATTCTATCGCTTCTCGACGGCCATCGCAGCAATCTTCTTTGCCAGCATCGAGGCCAAAGCGCTCGTGTCGGCGGCGCTTCCGCTCAAGGTCTCCTCAGCTTGCGTCTACTCATTTGCGATCAATCGAATCCGTACGGTCACCGTATCCCCTGAGACGCGATAGCGCAGCCTTGGTGAGAAGGCGCCAGGAAGATCATCGTCGGTTGCGTCCAGGTATTCCACCTGCGGATCCTCGGCGCCGCGAACTTGCGCATAGCTCAGGGCACGCATCTGTTCGCGCAATTGATCCCGCAAGTGAAGCGGATCGAGATCGTCCTCATCGCTGCAAATCACGCGCAACAACTGGGGCCTGGCGAGCGCCAGCGGAATCTTCGCGCGGTCCTCCACGGTCAGCAACGATACCGGAAAGCCTCTGCCTTTCGGCGCCACAATCACAGGCTTCTGAATGCCGCCAATGCTCCTGGCCAGATCAGGCACCTGCTCACTCGCGTTCTGAAACCATCGACTTACGCCCAGCCATGAACCATCATCCAACGACGCCCCGCGCATCCCTTCGAGCAGCGCATATGTCAGCAGGCCCTCACCATATTTGCTTGCTTCATAACTCACAGCATCCGCCGCCCTGCCCATGTTCTTCTTCGTTGGTAAACTGTCGTCGGAATTGGCATCGCTGGTTAACACCCTCATCCAGACATTGTCCTTGCCGTAGAGTCGCTCCGCGCCCAGGCGCAGTCCGGTTGCGATGCTCTCGGCATCCCTGGTCGGAAACGTCAAATTCATCTTCGGGTCGCCAAAGGAGAACGTCGAAGTTCCCACCACAACGGCAAAGAACCGGCCGGCGCTCAAGGTTGTGCTCGCAGATGGCTCAATCATTGGCCCTCGGACCACTGCAGGCATCGTGTATTTGACCTCCGCCGGTTGACTCTCAATGCGATTTGCCGCATTGCAGGCTGTGATGTGGATGGTATTCTCCCCCGCGACAAAGGGCGCATTGCCAAGATCGATCGGCAGCGTCAGGCTCTTGTTTTCGACTGGCGCCGCAGGATGTTCAATATTGAACTTCCAACATCAACCAAGACGGCGACCTTCACGGCCTACGCCTTCAGCAGTGAGCGCATAAAAAGCACCACAGCGAAGAAGGAATATGCATACGAGCCGGGAGCAACCGCCAAGCCGCACGCATATCTGTTGCAAATCGGCGTAAACCACTACCAGGCGAAGGGGTGCGAGCTGCATGGGTCGGTGACCGACGCTGAGAAGCTCAGTGAGATTCTTACGCAGCGGCTCACGCAACGAGGGCTGGATGTGAAGCCGGTGCGACTGGTTTCATCCGATTCTGAGAGCGGAGCGACCAAACAAGAGATCAGGGAAGCACTCAAGGCAATTGCCGCGGCGGCTAGGCCGGACGATGTCTTCATTCTCAGCTTCTCAGGCCATGGCTATGGGGATAAAAGCGGACAGTTCTATATCCTGCCTTCCGACATTCAGGGCAGTTGCTTGGGCGTTGACGACACCTTGCTCAAGACTGCGATCTCTGCGGACGAGCTGGCCGAATGGCTGCGGCCGATCGATGCGGGTGAAATGACGTTTGTGCTCGACTTGTGCGACTCGGCCAGCAGCGTTGAGTCAAACGACTTCAAGCCGGGGCCGATGGGGAGCCGAGGGCTGGGCCAGCTTGCCTACGACAACAGGATGCGGATCCTCGCGGCCAGCCAGTCCAACCAGCTCGCGCACGAGTCGGATTCTCTGCACCAGGGCCTACTGAGTTATGCGCTGGCTCAGGAGGGACTGGTCGAGGGAAATGCGGACTGGAACCCCGTGGATCAAGAAATTACATTGGGCGAATGGCTATACTATGCGGCCGATGAAGTGCCCCAATTCCGCGAGAAGGGCGAGGTGAACACCGGCAAGGGCCTCATCCCAATCGGTGCGCCAACTCCGGCAGTCAAACCCTACCAGGTTCCCGCCGTCTTTGATTTTTCGAAGAAAGATACGTTGGTGCTGCAGCAGGCAGGATCGCAAACCCGCCAGTAATTGCAGCGTCAAATAAGGCGGTTTCAGGCGCAACGATCCTAGGGTTCCAAGATCCAGTGACAGCCCGCTCGTCCAGCAGATGCTTGGGCGATGGATTGGGAGCTCAAGTCCCTAAGGACGAAAAATGCTATACAAGCGCGCGACGGAACTGCGGCTCGATGTCGGCGTTGGCTGTGATGTATCTGTCAATGGCTTCCGCGGCTTTGCGGCCTTCTGAAATGGCCCACACCACGAGAGACTGGCCACGACGCATGTCGCCGGCGGCAAAGATTCCCTCGACGGAACTCATGTAGCCGTCTTTGGTAGCCACATTGCCCCGATTGTCGAGTGCGAGTCCCAACTGCTCGATCATGCCTGTGCGTACGGGGCCTAAGAAGCCCATGGCGAGCAGGACCAGATCGACGTCGAGGGTGAACTCGGAGCCGGGGATGGGCTCAAACGTTGGCGGCGGACCGACGCGGACCATGTGCAACTGCTTGACGTTGCCGTTTTCGTCACCGGTGAAGCGAAGGCTGTTGATGCTCCAATCGCGGATGCCGCCCTCTTCGTGGGCACCCTCGGTGCGCAACTGCAAAGGCCACATCGGCCAGGGCGTGGATGCAGCCCGCTTCTCGGGCGGCTTGGGCATGATCTCAAACTGATGGACGCTGATGGGGCGCTGACGGTGGGTGGTGCCCAGGCAGTCGGCACCGGTGTCGCCGCCGCCGATGATGACTACGCGCTTGCCTTCAGCGAGGATTGCCAGGGAGGGATCGGAAAGGAAGTCTTCGTCCTTATCGCCTTCGCAACGGCGGTTCTGTTGGGGCAGGAATTCCATGGCGTAGTGGATGCCTTTGAGCTCGCGGCCGGGAATTTTGAGGTCGCGCGGATGTTCTGCACCGCCTGCCAGGAGGATGGCATCATAGTGCTCGGTCAAGGCCTCAACCGGAACATTCACGCCCACATGGGCATTTGTGACAAAGGTGACGCCCTCTGCGCGCATCTGATCGAGGCGGCGGTCTATGACGTGCTTTTCAAGTTTGAAGTTGGGGATGCCGTAACGCAGGAGGCCACCGATCCGGCCGTTCTTCTCATAGACGGTGACGGAATGACCGGCGCGGCGTAACTGCTGTGCGGCAGCCAGACCCGCCGGGCCACTGCCAACCACAGCCACGCGCTTGCCCGTGTTCTGCTCGGGCGGCTCGGGATGGATCCAGCCTTCATCCCAGGCGCGCTCGACGACACCGCGCTCAATGAGCTTGATGGAGACAGGTGGCTGATCGATGCCGAGAACGCAGGCGGCTTCGCAAGGGGCGGGACAGATGCGTCCGGTGAATTCAGGGAAATTGTTGGTGGCGTGCAGGCGGCGAATGGCTGCTTCCCAGCGGCCGTTGTACGCCAGGTCGTTCCAATCGGGAATCAGGTTGTTAACCGGACAGCCGGTGTGGCAAAAAGGCACGCCGCAGTCCATGCAGCGGGCTCCCTGCTCGCGCTGCTTCTCTTCGGGAAACGGCTCGTAGATCTCGAACCAGTCCTTGACGCGATCCTCGACTTTGCGCCGTGTGGCCTGTTCACGCTGAATCTCAAGAAAGCCGGTATCCTTACCCATGCTGCACCTCTGTCGTAGCCGCCGCCATGGGCGACGAAGTTGTGGGGGAAGCCTGGGTTGCGCCAAAATTTGCGCCATAGACCGCTTCCACCCGAGCAAAGCCCAGCACACGCTTGTATTCATGGGGGAAGACTTTGATGAATCTTGGTTGCGCGTCGGCCCAGTGCTCAAGGACCCATGCTGCGCGCGGGCTGCCGGTCAGATCGCGGTGGCGTTCGAGCAGGCCGCGCACGCGCTCAACATCTTCTGCAGCAACCAGGGGTTCCAGATCCACGCCGGCCAGATTGCAGTGGCGTGTCGCGAATTCTCCCTGGTCGTCGTAGACGTAGGCGATTCCACCGCTCATGCCGGCGGCGAAGTTGCGGCCGGTTGATCCCAGCACGATTACGGTGCCATTGGTCATGTATTCGCAACCATGGTCGCCCACGCCTTCAACTACCGCTGTTGCGCCGGAGTTGCGGACGGCGAATCGTTCGCCAGCGATACCGTTGAGGAAGGCTTCGCCGGCGGTGGCGCCGTAAAGGACGACGTTGCCGACCAGGATGCTTTCTTCAGGCAGGAAGCTGGAGGTCTTCGGCGGGTAAGCGATGATGCGTCCGCCGGAGAGGCCCTTCCCCAAATAATCGTTGGAGTCGCCTTCAAGCTCGAGGGTGACGCCGGTGGGAACAAATGCGCCGAAGCTCTGGCCGGCCGAGCCCTGGAAGCGAAAGTGAATGGTGCCATCGGGCAGGCCTTCCGAGCCAAAGCGGCGGGCGATCTCGCCGCCCAACATTGCCCCTACCGTGCGATGGACGTTGCGGATAGCGAAGCTTCCGTTGACCGGAACCTTGGCCCTGAGCGCGGGTGCTGCTTTGGCGATGAGCGCATGATCGAGAGCCATGTCCAGTCCATGATCCTGAGACTGCATGCAGCGGCGGGCGACACGCGAGGGCAGGGTGGGCGCATAGAGAATCGACGAGAGGTCGATGCCCTTTGCCTTCCAGTGCAAATCAGCGACGGCGGCGTCGATCCTGTCGACGCGGCCCACCATTTCATCGACAGTGCGGAAGCCCAGTTTGGCCATGTGCTCACGCACTTGCTCGGCGAGGAAGAAGAAGAAGTTAATGACGTGCTCGGGCTGGCCGGTGAAGCGTGCGCGCAGGACGGGGTCCTGGGTCGCAATGCCGACTGAGCAGGTGTTCAGATGGCACTTGCGCATCATGATGCAGCCCATGGCGATGAGTGGCGTGGTGGCAAAGCCGAACTCCTCGGCGCCGAGCAGGGCAGCGATCACGATGTCGCGGCCGGTCTGCAACTTACCGTCGGTCTGTACTGTGATGCGGCTGCGCAGATCGTTGAGCAGCAGAACCTGTTGGGTCTCGGCCAGGCCAAGTTCCCAGGGCAATCCAGCGTGCTTGATTGAGCTAAGCGGTGAAGCGCCGGTCCCGCCTGTATCGCCAGAGATGAGCACCACATCGGCATGCGCCTTGGAGACGCCGGCAGCTACTGTTCCCACACCGACTTCAGAGACCAGCTTGACGGCAATGCGTGCCTGGGGATTGACGTTCTTGAGGTCGTAGATGAGTTGCGCCAGATCCTCGATGGAGTAGATGTCGTGATGCGGCGGCGGAGAGATCAAGCCTACGCCGGGAATAGAATGGCGCACCTTCGCGATGACCTCATCGACCTTTTCGCCGGGCAACTGTCCGCCTTCGCCGGGCTTTGCGCCCTGTGCCATCTTGATTTGCAGCTCGTCGGCGTTGACCAGGTAATTGGTGGTGACGCCGAAGCGTCCGCTTGCCACTTGCTTGACAGCGCTGCGGCGCAGATCGCCGTTTGGATCGGGCTTGAAGCGGGACTCGTCTTCGCCGCCCTCGCCGGTATTCGACATGCCGCCGATGCGATTCATGGCAATGGCCAGGGTCTCGTGCGCCTCTTTACTGATGGAGCCGAAGCTCATGGCCCCGGTGGTAAAGCGCTTGACGATTTCCTTGGCCGGTTCCACCTCATCCAGCGGAATGGGAGTTTCGGCGTACTTGAGTTTGAGCAGTCCGCGCAAGGTAGACATGTTGCGGTTCTGATCATCGATGAGGTCCGTGTACTCTTTGAATGTGGTTGGGCTGTTTTGACGCACCGCTTGCTGCATCTTGCTGATGGTCAGCGGATTGAGCAGATGATACTCGCCGCCCTCGCGATATTGATATTGGCCGCCAACAACCAGGCTGGTCTCTGAATCGGAGAGCGGCTGGAAAGCATATGCGTGCTTGAGCTGCGCTTCCTTAGCGAGCACGTCGAGGCCGACGCCCTCGATGCGGGATTCCGTTCCCGAGAAGTAAGCGTCCACCAACTGCTTATTGAGCCCCACCGCCTCAAAGACCTGTGCGCCGCGGTAGCTTTGCAGGGTGCTTATGCCCATCTTTGAGAAGGTCTTGAGAAGGCCCTTGTTGATGGCCTTGATGAAGTTCTTCTCAGCGTATTCGGCGGAGATTTTAGCGGGGAGCAGATTGCGCCGCTTGAGGTCGTGGATGGTCTCAAACGCCAGGTACGGATTGATGGCGCTGGCGCCGTAGCCGATGAGGAGCGCGAAGTGCATGACCTCGCGCGGCTCGCCACTCTCAATGATGAGCGCTACCTGGGTGCGGGTTTTTTCGCGCACGAGGCGGTTGTGGACTGCGGCCATGGCCAGCAGGCTTGGAATGGGCGCATAGGTTGGATCGACGCCCCGGTCAGAGAGAATCAGCAGGGTGTATCCAGAGTGCACAGCATGCGCAGCGCGGGAACTGAGATCGTCCAACGAATGCTTGAGGCCCGCCTCTCCATCCGCGGCGCGGAACAGAGCCGGTAGCGTAGCAGCCAACAGGTCGCCGGATGAGACGCGGCGCAGCTTCTCCAGGTCCCGATTGGTCAGGATGGGATGGGGAAGTTTGAGCGTGTGGCAGTTGTCAGGCGCTTCGTCCAGAATGTTGCGCTCGGTGCCGATGTAGCTGATCAGCGACATCACGAGCTCTTCGCGGATGGGATCGATGGGCGGATTGGTGACCTGCGCAAAGAGCTGCTTGAAATAGTTAAAGAGCGGTTGGGGCCGGTCAGACAGGCAGGCGAGCGGGACATCCGTGCCCATGGAGCCGATTGGCTCGGCGCCAGTTGCTCCCATGGGACCGAGCAGTATTCTCAGGTCTTCTTCGCTGTAGCCGTAGGCGCGCTGGCGGCGCATGAGGGTTTCAGGGTTGGAGGCGATGACGCGCGAAGGCTCGGGGAGATGCTCGAGGGTGACCTGCTGCTCTTTGAGCCAGGCTGCGTAAGGCTGGCGACCAGCCAGTTCCTTCTTGATCTCAGCGTCGGAGATGATGCGCTGCTGAACGGTATCGACGAGGAACATGCGGCCAGGCTGCAAGCGGCCCTTTTTGCGGATGTCTTCTGCCGGGACTTCAAGAACGCCAGCCTCTGAGGCCAGCACGACCAGATCGTCCTTGGTGACGATGTAGCGGCCGGGACGCAGACCGTTGCGGTCAAGCGTGGCTCCGATGACGCGGCCATCGGTAAATGCAATGGCTGCAGGTCCGTCCCAGGGCTCCATCAGAGATGCATGGTACTCATAGAAGGCGCGCTTTTCCTCGTCCATGTCAGGATTGCCGGCCCACGCCTCGGGAATGAGCATGGCCATTACGTGGGGCAGGGAACGGCCCGACTGGAAGAGAAACTCTACGGCGTTGTCGAGCGAAGCGGAGTCGCTGCCTCCGGGCGTGATGACGGGATACAGCTTGTCAATATGGCCGTCATACAGCGGGCTCTCCAGAACCGACTGGCGTGCGTTCATCCAGCTGACATTGCCGCGGACTGTGTTGATCTCACCGTTGTGGGACACGTAGCGGTAGGGATGCGCCAGCTTCCAACTGGGAAACGTATTGGTTGAAAAACGCTGATGGACGAGGCAGAGGGCGCTCTTTACAAGAGGATTGGCCAACTCGTAGTAGAACTTCTCAATTTGCGGCGCCAGCATGAGGCCTTTGTAGACGATGGTGCGACACGAAAACGAGGGCACATAAAAGGTGGCTTTTTCCTCGATGTCGGACGCCAGGATTTCATTCTCCGTCTGGCGGCGGATTCGATAAAGCAGGCGCTCGAAGGCATCTTCGTCCAGTCCGGCCGGCCGGCCGACGAACAACTGCTCGATGTAGGGTTGGGATGCGCGCGCCTCACGGCCGACAGCATCGCCGTTGATGGGCGTATCGCGCCAGCCGAGGACGGTCAGGCCCTCCTCTTGGGCAATGCGCTCAAAAATGCCTTCGCACTGCAAGCGGTTGTGTTTTTCCACAGGCAGAAAACACATGGCCACGCCATAGGCGCCCGATTCGGGCAACTGGATTCCCAGTTCGCCACACTCCCGCAGAAAGAAGGCATGGGGGATCTGAATCAGGATGCCAGCGCCGTCGCCGGTCTCCGGATCGCACCCTGCAGCGCCGCGGTGCGTGAGGTTGATCAGGACCTCAAGGCCCTTGCGGATAATCTCGTGGCTCTTTTCGCCGCGGATGCTGGCGACCAGTCCCATACCGCAGGCATCATGCTCATTCCGTGGATGATAGAGACCCTGCGGTTGAGGAGTGCGGAGAGGATGATCCGATGTGTTCATGGCAACCTTTTCAATGATTCTTTTCAGTGCAGGATGAATTGCCTGGCCGGAAAGACACAAACACAGCGCGATTCCTATCGAGGGAAATCGCCTGGTCCTTCATCAAAAGGCCTGCCGGAGCAGACCCGGCCTCTTCTGGGACTTAGCTGAACAACTCTATATTATCGAAAATTTCGCATTACCGCAGAACTTCCTTTCAGGAGGGCGCTCATCCCGGTCTGCGAACCACTTGTGGGCGACAGGCTGCATGTAGAAACGGTTCGAGTCGCAGCTGGGCTTTTGGCTCTGGCCCAGCGGGCATGTCGATCAGGGCGGCGGTCCGATTTGGGATGTACCCTCCTCGCTACCGTCCGCTCTTGTGTAGAGACTTTGGGACCTATACTGTTGACTTGGAGCGAGCACATGCGCGACACCATACTCGTCACAGGCGGAGCGGGGTTTATCGGCTCAAATTTCATTTTGAGCTGGATGGGGACTGGGGGCGCGCAAGTGATTAATCTTGATCTGCTTACCTACGCTGGAAATCCGGCCAACCTGGGTTCGCTGGATCGAAATCCGCTCTATCTGCTCGTGCGCGGTGACATCTGCGATGGTGACCTTGTTGGCTCCATGCTGCGGGAGCATCAGCCTCGGGCGATTGTTCACTTCGCCGCGGAAAGCCACGTGGATCGTTCTATCGCCTCGCCTGGCGCGTTTATCCGGACGAATGTGCAGGGGACATTTGCACTTCTCGACCAGACGATGAGTTACTGGTCGGCGCTCAGCAAGGCCGATAAAACGGCGTTTCGATTCCTTCATGTCTCCACCGATGAGGTGTATGGTTCGCTCGGAGTGGGTGATCCGGCCTTTACCGAAACCACGGCGTACTCACCCAATAGCCCTTATGCGGCTTCAAAGGCAGCTTCAGACCATTTAGCTAGGGCCTACCACCACACATGGGGCCTGCCGGTTCTGACTACGAACTGCTCGAACAACTATGGGCCATTTCAGTTTCCTGAGAAGCTTATTCCGCTGATGATTCTGAATGCGCTTGCGGGCAAGGCCCTGCCTGTATATGGCGATGGCAAAAACGTGCGTGACTGGCTTTTTGTAGGAGACCATTGCGCCGCGATTAGGGCCGTCTTGCAGGGCGGCCGGATTGGGGAAACCTACAACATCGGCGGCAACAGCGAACACGCGAATATTGAGGTTGTGAACCTGGTTTGCGATCTTGTGGACGAGATGCGTCCCGCTCTATCATCTGGTCCACGTCGGAACCTAATTTCTTTCGTGAAAGATCGGCCCGGACACGATCGGCGCTATGCCATCGATGCCTCAAAGCTCTCCAGGGAACTTGGATGGAAACCTGCGGAACGGTTTGAGAGCGGGCTGCAGAAGACCGTCCGCTGGTATCTCGACCATTCTTCATGGGTTGAGAGTGTCCAGACCGGCGCCTACCTCGAGTGGATCGCTCAGAACTACACAGAGAGGCTGGCCATATGAAGGGAATCGTTCTTGCGGGAGGATCGGGCACGCGTCTTTATCCCGTGACCCACGTCGTGTCGAAGCAGCTTTTGCCGGTCTATAACAAGCCGATGATCTACTATCCGCTCTGCACTCTGATGCTGGCTGGATTGCGCGACATCCTGATTATCTCGACGCCTCAGGATACAGGGCGCTTTGCGGAATTGTTGGGCGACGGCCATCATTGGGGAATCAACGTAAGCTATGCCGTACAGCCCAGCCCGGACGGTCTGGCGCAGGCCTTCCTCATTGGCCGGGAGTTCATCGGCAATGAATCGAGCGCCCTGATTCTGGGGGACAATATTTTCTACGGGCAGGGATTTTCTCGCCAGCTTCAGTCGGCCGCCAAGCTCGAGCGGGGCGCCACGGTGTTTGCTTATCCGGTAGAGGACCCCGAACGCTACGGAGTTGTGGAATTCGACAGCAATGGCCGGGCGATCAGCCTGGAAGAAAAGCCGAAGGTCCCCAAGTCACGCTATGCGGTGACCGGGCTGTATTTCTACGACAAGGACGTTGCGAGCATTGCGGCGACACTGAAACCCTCAGCTCGTGGCGAACTTGAGATCACGGACCTGAACCGGCGATATCTTGAAGCAGGAACCTTGAATGTTCAGATCATGAGCCGTGGCATGGCGTGGCTGGACACGGGGACGCACGAATCGCTGCTCGATGCTGGGCTTTTTGTACACACAATCGAGCGGCGGCAGGGGCTGAACATAGCCTGCCCGGAAGAGATTGCTTATCGCCAAGGTTTCATCACCGCGGAGCAGTTGGAGGCTCTTGCCCAGCCCATCTTAAAGAGCGGGTATGGGCAATACCTGCTTGGCCTGCTGCGGGAGCCACACTTCGCGGCCAGGGAAAACAGAATATGAAGGTGACAAAGACAGCGCTGCCGGGAGTGCTGGTGCTTGCGCCTGAAGTTTACCGGGACAACCGCGGCGCATTCTGTGAAACCTTTCATCAGCGTGCGATGGAGGAGGCGGGTTTGCCTTCATCGTGGCCCCAGGACAACTTTTCCGTCTCCAGCAAGAACGTGTTGCGCGGCATTCATTACCAAGTCACCCAGCCGCAAGGGAAGCTAGTTCGAGTGACTCATGGCGCCGTTCTCGATGTAGTTGTGGATTTGCGGCGCAGTTCCCCGACCTTTGCCAAGCATGTGGCCTTCGAGCTCAGCGGCGAACGCGGTGAAATGTTGTGGATTCCCGTGGGTTTCGGTCATGGCTTTCTTGTGCTTACCGATGTTGCAGGATTCGCTTACAAGGTGACCGACTACTACTGTCCGGAAGGGGAGAGGACGATTCTTTGGAACGATCCGGAGTTGGCTATCCCCTGGCCGATTGCCCCGGAGCGTGCAATCGTATCGGTCAAAGATCGCAATGGGGCCGCGCTTCGAGACGCCGAGATATTTCCCTGAGCGATCGGCCTGTTTGAAAATGGAATCAATTTAGAAGATGAGATCTTGACAGATGCGGATTTCTAGGCTTAAATATGACTGGTAGTCATGAACGGTGCTAAGTCAACTGTGAGCATAAGTCGTACATCTCGTTCTGGCATAGCCGATGCCATCCTTGCCGGGCATGTTTCCAACACCCCGGGCAAAGGGCGGCGGGAGCGCCGGGCTGCGGAGACGCGACTGAGACTGTTCCGGTGTGCGCTGCACCTATTTGCCGAGCGGGGCTTCTCGAACGTCACGGTTGAGGACATTACCGAAGCCGCGGATGTGGGCAAGGGAACCTTTTTCAATTACTTCGAGACCAAAGATCATGTTCTTGGCGTCATGGCCGAGATTCAGCTTGGCAAGGTGGGACATGCTGCTTCGCTTGCAGCGCAGGGCAAGCAGTCGATTCATTCTGTCCTGCACAGGCTGGTTCTGCACCTCGGGGAAGAACCGGGTCGGAGCCCCAGCCTTGCACGTGCGATGATTTCATCGTTCTTGGCCAGCGAGAGCGTTCGCGCCATCATAGAGCGCAACATGGCCGAGGGCCGAAGGACCATTTCGGAGGTTGTGGCGGCCGGGCAGTGGCGAGGAGAGATCAACCCCCGCTTGAGCAAGGAGAAGGTGGCCGTTCAGTTCATGCAATCGATGATGGGAACCATCTTGCTTTGGTCGCTGCGTGGGGAGCCTGCTCTCGAAACTTGGATCGAAGACAGTTTTCAGCATTTCTGGAGATCGGTTGCAATCTCCGGCAAGAAGTAGGCACCATGAAATTCAATTCCCGTAAGGTCGTTTGTGTCATGTGGGCGAGCGTCATTGCCGGCCCATTGCTAGCCGTGTCTTTGAATCCAATTTGCCCGGCGCAGCAATCCGCTCCTTATAGGCTGACGCTGCAGGATGCGATTCAGAAGGCGCTACGGGCCAATCTCAACGTGCTGATCGCCGGTTCGCGCGTAGACGAGGCAGCAGGGACACGCGAGCGCCGGATGGCTGCCGCACTGCTGCCGCGCGTTAGTGCGCAAACGTATGCCAACGTGCAGAATCGCGACCTGAGCGCCTTCGGGATTTCGCTGCCCGGACTGCCCAGCGTGGTCGGCCCGTTTTCGAATTATGATTTCCGGGTCTATGCGCAGCAGAACGTTGTCGATCTGCAAAGCTATCACGGGTTGAAAGCCAGCGATCGAGCGCTCGACGCGAGCAGGTTGGACGATCAGGATGCGCGCGATCTGATTGTCCGCATGGTTGCCGAGTTCTATCTCAATGCGCAATCAGCCGGGGCCCGCGTGGAAGCGGCCCAGTCGCGTGTGACTGATTCAAATGCACTGCTTAAGCTGGCCAAGGACAAGCACGACGCGGGGACGGCGACGGGCGTGGACGTGTTGCGCGCTCAGGTGCAGCTTGCCAATGACAGGCAGGGTGAACTGGTGGCGGAGAATCAATACAAGCAAGCTTTGCTGACTCTAGCGCGGAATCTAGGCATGAGTCCAGGCACGCCGTTGGAACTCGCCGAGCCCCTCCGCTATGAGTCTCTGTCGCAGCCGTTATCCGAGTCTCTGGTGCCTGCGGCGCTGCTGGCGCGCGCCGACTACCTTTCGCTTGACCGTCAGCGCCAGGGCCTGGTTGAGCAGCAAAATGCAAGCCGCGCACGCTTCTATCCCAAGCTCAGTATCAACGGCAATTTCGGTGAGATTGGGCGGAGCATAGGCAGTGTGCAAAGCACCGGCCTGATCCAGGGCCAGATCGACTTTACGGTCTTCGATCGCGACCGCAACGGCGAAGCGCAAGAGCTTGCTAGTCGCGTCAAGCGCATCGACGATCAGATTGCCGATCTCGAGCGCGGGATTGAAGAGGATATCAGCGAGGCATTGCTGAATCTCGGTTCCGCGGCCCAACAAGTGGCCGTTGCCAAAGAAGGCCAGGATCTGGCGCAGCGAGAACTCGAGTTGTCGCAAGATCGATTTCGGTCGGGAACGGCCAACAATGTCGAGGTGGTTACCGCCCAGGACGAACTGGCCCGCGCGCAGGAGAACTACATCCTTGCTGTTTCCAGCCATGTTGATGCGAAGTTTGCGCTTGCGCGCGCCATGGGCGATACCGAGAAGAACATTTTGCAGTTTATGGGAAATCCTTAAGCGGTCTTTCTCTGAATGACGCAACCTGGATTTCTGCCTATGAGGTTTGAAGGTATGAAACGAATCATCCCGGTTCTAGTTCTTCTGGCGGCAGCCATTACCGCGGGCGTGTACTTTTACCCGCGACTGATCAGGAAGGCGGCGCCTGCAAATCAGCTAACGCTCTCCGGCAACATTGAGGCGCATGAGAGCCTGGTGAGCTTCAAGGTGCCGGGGCGGATTGTGGACTTGCCGGTGGAGGAAGGGCAACAGGTTGAGCAAGGCGGCCTGTTGGCGCGCATAGAAGACGCCGACTCGAGGCAGAAGGTGCGCATTGACGAGGCCAGTGTTCGCGTGCGCGAATCCGACCTGGCGCTCACATTGGCCGGGACGCGCGAGCAGGAGCAGAAGGCTTCGCATCAATCCGTGCTCGATGCGCAAGCCGATCTGGACCAAAAGAAGCTCGACAACGATCGCGCACAACAACTGTTCAGCAAAGATGAGATTTCCGCCCAGGATCGCGACCTTGCGGCAACCGCGCTGAAGCGCGCGGAGGCGGCTTTCAAAGCTGCGCAACAGCGTTACAACGAAGCGGTTGAGGGTAGCCGGAAAGAAGATATCGCGATTGCCCAAGCCAATTTGAACGCAGCCAATGCAAATCTCGGGTTGAGCCAGGTGAACCTGAGCTACGCAGTCCTGCACGCGCCTTCCACAGGCGTGATCACGGTGCGCCAGGCGGAGTTGGGGGAAGTGGTTGCGCCGGGTTCTCCTGTCGTCACGCTTGCCGATCTCGATCATCTCTGGTTACGGGCATACATTGCCGAGACCGATCTAGGCAGCATTCATTGGGGCCAGGAGACAACTGTCACCACCGATACTTATCCCGGCAAGCAATACCACGGGCGTATCTCTTTCATTGCATCCAACGCGGAGTTTACCCCGAAGAGCGTGCAGACAAACACGGAGCGGGTGACGCTCGTCTATCGAATCAAGATAGATATAGATAACCCGAACCACGAGCTCAAACCGGGCATGCCCGCGGACGCTCATATTGAATTGGCCGCGGCCCATCCGCAAGCAGATGCGCCAGCGAAGCAATGACCCAAGAGCTCCAAACCGCGATTGTGGCTGAAGGGCTGACGAAGAGCTTTCCCGGCGTGCGCGCCGTGAGCGCTCTCAGCTTTGATGTGCGGGCAGGAGAGATATTCGGCCTGGTCGGTCCAGACGGGGCAGGGAAGACGACCACGATGCGGATGCTCGCGGGGATCATGCCTCCGGATGCAGGCAGGGCTACAGTCGCAGGCTTCGATGTGGTTCGCGACCCTGAAGGAGCCAAGCATGCCCTGAGCTATATGCCGCAGCGCTTTGGGCTTTATGAAGATCTGACTGTGGATGAAAACATCCGCTTTTACGCCGACCTGTTCGGAGTGAGACGGGCAGAACGTGAAGACCGGTCAGCGGAGCTGTTGCTCGCAGCGGGCATGAGCGAGTTTCGCAAGCGGCTTGCGGGCAAGCTTTCCGGTGGGATGAAGCAAAAGCTCGGCCTGGTGTGCGCGCTCATTCATCGCCCCAAGGTGATTTTGCTGGATGAGCCGACCACCGGCGTCGATCCCGTTTCGCGGCGTGACTTCTGGCGCATCCTCTATGCATTGGTGGCGGACGGCGTTGCAATTCTGACTTCGACAGCCTACCTGGATGAAGCGGAGCGCTGTCATCGGGTCGCGTTGCTCGACCAGGGCAAGCTTCTGTTTTGCGATACGCCGGCGAACCTGAAGGCGAGCATGCGCAAGGGTGTTCTGGCGATTACCTCGCCGGAGCCACGGAGGTTGCGAAGCGAACTCGAACATGCGGATGGGATTTCAAGCCTGGTGCTGACCGGCGACGGTCTGCACGTTGTTGTGGACGAGGCATCCAAGCGCATCCCCGAGTTTGAGGCGCGCTTGAAGAACGCACACGTTCCCTTTGATGCGATTCAACAGGTGGCGCCGTCGATCGAGGACCTTTTTGTGGATGCGGTGAGCACAGAAGGTTCTTCCCATGCCTGAGCAGGTTCAGCAAGAGGACTCGGTGGTGGTAGAGGACCTTGTGAAGCGGTTCGGCGAGTTTGTGGCTGTCGACCGGGTGAATCTGAAGATCCGAAAAGGTGAAGTATTTGGGTTTCTTGGACCGAACGGCGCCGGCAAATCAACTACCATTCGCATGCTTTGCGGGTTGCTGAAGCCCACTTCCGGGCGAGCGCAGGTTGCGGGGTATGACGTGGCGCGTGAGCCGGAGGCGGTGCGGCAAAACATCGGGTATATGTCGCAGAAGTTTTCTCTTTACAACGATCTCAAGGTGATTGAAAACCTTCATCTGTTTGCTGGCCTTTACAGCGTGCCCTCCAGCAAGCTCAAAGAACGGATTGAATGGGCGCTTTCAATGGCCAACCTGAAGGGCCAGGAGAATCTGATCACTGGCACGCTGCCGGGGGGGTGGAAGCAGCGACTGGCGCTTGGCTGCGCGGTGCTGCACAGGCCGCAGATTCTATTTCTGGACGAGCCGACCTCGGGCGTCGATCCGATCTCGCGGCGTCAGTTCTGGGATCTGATTCACACCATGGCAGAAGAGGGCGTGACCGTCTTCGTGACGACGCATTACATGGAGGAGGCTGAGTATTGCAACCGTCTCGCCTTGATCTTTCACGGAAAGATTGTGGCGCTTGGCACGCCCTCCGAGCTGAAGCGGGACTCGATGAAAGGCAGCTTGCTGCTGATTGAGTGCGAGCCTCTCGGCAAGGCAGTTGAGGCGCTGCAATCGGCGCCGGACGTGATGGATGCGGCGGTGTTCGGGAACGCATTGCACCTGGTTGTGCGGGAGCCCGCCGCAGCCATACCCCGGATTGAGAAGTTCCTTGCGGACAATGGAGTCACCGTAAGCCGAATTGAGCAGATACGCCCGAGTCTGGAAGATGTTTTTGTTTCGCTGACCGCGACAGGCGATGCGAGAGAGGAGCGCACAGCATGAGTTTCACGCGCCTGCTTGCCGTGGCCCGGAAGGAAGTGATTCAGATTCTTCGCGATTCGCGTAGCCTGATGATTGTGGTCATCATGCCTGTGACGCTGATGCTTCTGTTTGGGTACGGTGTGAATCTCGATCTGAAGGGGCTGCCGATTTATGTGTATGACCGCGATGGAAGCCAGCAAAGCCAGGACCTGCTGAAGCGATTCCAAGGAAGCGAATATTTTAAAGTCGAACGCGTCGTCAACAACTATCCCGCCATTACCCGGGCTCTTGATGACGGCCATGCGAAGATGGGGATCGTCATTCCGTGGGACTTCTCTTCGCGTTTGGGCAGCGGCGGTCCGGTCGAGGTGCAGGCACTCGTCGACGGAACAGACGACAACACGGCCAACGTAGCTATTGGCTATGCGCAGGCAGTGGTCGAGGGATATTCTGCGGAGATTCAGACGAGTTGGCTTCTTCGGCATGGACATTCGATTCAGCCAGCTCCGGTGAGTGTGGAAACGCGCACCTGGTACAACGAGGATCTCGAAAGCAGCGCTTTCATCGTTCCCGGCGTGCTTGCCCTGGTGATGTCGGTGATTGGCGCATTCCTCACCTCTCTGACCATCGCGCGCGAGTGGGAGCGCGGATCGATGGAACAGTTGATCTCGACACCCGTGAGCGCGATCGAGATCATGCTCGGGAAGCTGGCGCCTTACTTCGTCCTTGGAATGTTCGACGTGATTGTGTGCGCTGCGATCGCGATCTACTGGTTTCACGTGCCGTTTCGCGGGTCGTATGTCACGCTGCTGGTCAGCTCAGCGCTGTTCCTTGTGGTTGTGCTTTCGCTCGGATTCTTTATCTCCGTGCTGGCAAAGAGTCAATTCGCGGCAAGTCAAATTGCGCTGCTGGTTACGTTTCTTCCGGCTTTCCTTCTGTCGGGATTCCTGTTTTCGATTGACCAAATGCCTGTCGCCCTGCAGTGGATCACGCGCATTCTTCCGGCTCGCTACTACGTTTCCGTGTTGAAGCAGATATTCCTGAAGGGAACACCAACGGCCATGCTTTACGCCGATCTGATACCCCTGGGAATATTTGCGGTTGTGTTGGCTCTGCTGGCTACGGGCTCATTCCACAAGTGGCTGAACTAAGAGAGGGAATGCATGTTTGGTCGGTTGAAGCAGATCTTGATCAAGGAGTTCATCCAGGTCTTCCGCGATAAACGGACGCGCTTTCTGCTGTTCGGCCCACCGATTGTGCAGATGTTGATCTTTGGATACGCGGCCACCTATGATATCCATCACGTTTCGACCGTTGTGCTGGACCTGGATCATAGCCAGGAGAGCCGCGAGCTGGTTTCGCGCTTCACATCGAGCCGTTACTTCGACGTTCAAAGACAATTGACGGATTCGCGACAGATCCGGGACCTGATCGATCAGGGAAAGGCCACGGTCGGCCTGGAGATCGATGCGGGGTTTGCCCAGAAGCTGCGGACCGGGCAGACTGCGCCTTTGCAGGTGATTGTGGATGCGACCAATTCGAACACTGCGCTGATTGCGTCGGGCTTCATTTCGCAGATCGCACTGGGCTTTGCGCAGGACGACGAAAAGGACCGCATCGACAGGATTGCGCCGCAATTGACGGGGGCGATTCCATCGGTCGAGTTGGAACAGCGGCCGTGGTACAACCCAGGGTTAAGCAGTCGCTGGTTTTTTATACCTGGAATTGTCGGCAGCCTGACACTGGTTCTGGTGATTACGCTGACGGCCTTCGCAGTGGTCCGCGAAAGGGAGATCGGGACACTCGAACAGATCATGGTGACGCCCATTCGTCCGGCCGAGTTCATTTTGGGCAAGACGCTGCCCTTTTTTCTGATTGGCCTATTCGATGTTTCACTGATTGCGATTGTCGGCACACTGTGGTTCCAGGTTCCATTTCGTGGTCACATCCTTGTGTTGCTCTTGGGCTCAGTTCTGTTCCTCCTTTGCATGCTGGGAGCGGGCCTGCTGATTTCAACGGTATCTTCAACGCAACAGCAAGCAATGGTCACTTCCTTCTTCTTTATCATGCCTGCCATAAGCTTTTCCGGATTCGGGTTTCCGATCAGTACCATGCCCCAGTGGATGCAATATCTCAGTTATCTCATCCCGCTGCGCTACTTCCTGATCGTGCTCCGGGGAACCTACCTGAAAGGCGTGGGAATGGAGATTCTGTGGCCGGAGATGGCGGCAATGGCTGGCCTGGGTTTCAGCCTGCTCACGATTGCGATTCTTCGCTTCCATAAGGCGCTGGACTAAGGCAGGGCAGCGAGTTGGGGAGGTCAGGGCCGTATTTTGTCGGCGAAGTGACTGGCCAGTAACTGAACATTCCGGTGCAGGTCGTAGTGCTCCAGGATGCGCGCTCTCGCGCTGCTGGCCAGGCGCTGGCAGAGCGCATTGTCGTCCATCAGCTTTCGAAGAGCTTCGACCAGTGCGTCGACGTCAGAGGGCGCGACAAGAAGACCGTCGATCCCGTCGCGGATCAATTCCGGAATGCCAGTTATGTTTGTGGTGACGCAGGGAATCCCCATGGCCATGGCTTCCATTAGCACCACGGGGACGCCCTCAGCAAAGCTGGGAAGGCAGAAGATGTCGGCGGCTGCGTCGAGAGTGCGGATGCGATCCTGATCGACCGCTCCCTCGAAGACAACGCGCGCTGGTTGCGCCAGATGCGCGGCGTGTTCCCGGAGAGACGGCTCATCAGGTCCACTGCCAGCCAGTCGAAGGCGTACAGGACGACCTTGCTGGACTAGATGGTCGACCGCATCAATCAGAATGTGCTGACCCTTTGCGGGGGTCAGGCGCCCGACGCAGAGGATTTCAAAGATATCTTTCGAAGGCTTCTGGCTGGGCAGCGAGAAGAGCTGCGGATCGACGCCGAGGCGGGTGACGATGAACTTATCCCAATGCCTGCGCGGCGAGAGGAGCATCAGTTGGCTGCGTGCGAACGAGCTGATGCAGATCACGAAGTCCGCCGCTGCGATTTTCTGAGCAAGATACTGGCCTTTGGCGTCGTAGAACTCATCGGGTCCATGGACTGTGATTGAGAATCCAAAGCCAAAGACGCAGCGCACATACAGACCCACAGTTGCCGCCTGCTGTCCGAGGTGGCAATGGAGATGAGTGTGCCGCTGGCGGCGCATCCACTGGCCGACCATCAGAGCCTCGGTGAAATACATCAGGTTGAAGGACAACCGACTCAGGTCGAGGCCGCCCAGGCGCAGGACGAGGGCAAGTCCGCGGCAGTAGCCACCTAGGTTGGTTAGAAAGGTTTGCAGATGGGCTTTGGCCGCGCCGATGGGGCCATGCGATTTCACATAATATGTTCGCCGGTACTCTTCTCGCTCTTCCCCCGTAAGGGATTCGGCTGGGCGATCCGACGGATTGATGGACGCGGTATCGATGCGAAACCCGAGTTTACGAAGCTTGTGGACTTCCCGGACAACGAAAACCATCGACAGCGCCGGGTACTGACTGACCAGGTAGGCGAGAGAGCGGGTTGGAGCGCTGGAGACGGGTACCGAGCCGGGGTCACCAGGAGGGCTTAAAGCTGGCATTCAATACGTTCCAGGAATTGAGAGGTCGCAAGGCTGAGAGCCATAATAAACCTTTCACCTGTTCCGGATGCAGCGCTGCGAGCTTTGCGGGTTGAGGGCTAAAATCAGAGGTTCCAGCGGCTTCCCCCTAATTGGTGTTACTTTACCTTTTGGCCGCATTCTCATTGAATCGCCGAGCGGAACTGGCAGGCTGGGCCGTGGCAGCGCCGGACAGAAGCCAGGATTCCGCGGGATGTGAGGGCCGGTTGCTGCTGTAGGCAAGAGTTCGGGAGCTATTGTTTAGATGATGGAATTTCACATTTCGCGGATTGCTCGTGACCGCTACCAGTTCGCGGAGTCCCTTTTCTCCTATAACGGGAACGTGGTTTTTGCCAATATGGCGGCCTGCCGTGCGTTTGCGCACCGCATGAACCAGGTGCGCGACGTTGAAAAGCATCCCGACCTGGCGGTACACGCCGGTACACTTTACGCTATGGGCCTTATCGACGAGGCCAGCCACGTTTTGATGGCACGCTATCGCGAGCAGTTCGATCGCGAGGTGATGACCGGCGCTCTCGACTGGTTTTCGTCGCTAGTGGGGCCAGAGGCTCTGGACGCGATGCTGCTGACGTTTGTGGAGCATTTTCCGGGCTCGAGCGTGATTCGTGGTCTTGAGACGCCCAAGCAATGGTTGAAGGGCAGCACCGATGGGACTCCTCATCGGGCTGCTGCGCTTGAGGAGTTGCTGCTGCTGTGGACCGCCAACCGGAATGAGGCTTTTCAGCCTTTTGAGGAGCTTTTTGAAGAGAAGACCCTGGCAGAAAAGACTGTCTATCGCCAGGTAACGCAACAGTTTCCGGACTACTTTGCCACTCGGCCGCTGATTCCGCTTGAGGGCGCCAAGGCTGTCAACCTGCTGGAGCTTTTGCGCGCTCCGGCGGTAGGGTCGCCGCGCTCGCTTCGCGACCAACTTGCGCTGATACGCCGGCTTTGGAAGCCTCTACTGGGCGAGAGCCTTGAGCAACTGCTGACAATTGCCACCGAGATTCTTCACGAGGAAGAGCTGGCCATCTGGATGCAGTTCAATCCACCCGCCGCTCAGGCACGCGAGGCCGCCGAACGCCGCCGGCAGAGCGGCCAGCAGCAGTGGCCCTCGATCACCAGCCATTCCGAGGTTCCGGTTTTCGGCGATCCGGCGCACGAGTACGAAAAGTTCAGTGCGGACACGGCCTGGATGCCGAACACCGTGCTCATCGCGAAGAGCACCTATGTGTGGCTGGCGCAGCTGAGCAAACAGTACGGCCGGCGAATTGCCCGTCTGGATGAGATTCCCGACGAGGAACTCGCATCCCTGGCGCGACGCGGGCTCAATTCGCTTTGGCTGATCGGCGTATGGGAGCGCAGCCGTGCATCGAAGACCATCAAGAAACTGTGCGGCAATCAGGACGCCGTAGCTTCGGCCTACTCGCTCTTTGACTACAGGATCGCCGAGGATCTGGGCGGCGAGGCAGCCTATATCAACCTGCGCGACCGCGCGTACAGGCAGGGCGTGCGGCTGGCCAGCGACATGGTGCCGAACCACATGGGCATCGATTCGCCCTGGGTTGTGGAGCACCCCGAGTGGTTCATCTCCAGACAGGACACGCCTTATCCCGCCTACAAATTCGATGGACCCAACCTTTCTCATGACGGGCGCGTTGAGATCAAGATTGAAGATCACTACTTCGACCAGTCCGACGCAGCGGTGGTTTTCCGCCGCCGCGACACCGCTACCGGCGAGACTCGCTATGTGTACCACGGCAATGACGGCACCAGCTTTCCGTGGAACGACACGGCGCAGCTCGACTATCTGAATCCGGCAGTGCGGGAGCAGGTGATCCAGACGATCCTGCACGTGGCGCGGCTGTTTCCTGTGATTCGCTTCGATGCGGCAATGACTCTGGCGAAGCGGCATTTTCATCGGCTGTGGTTCCCGGGGCCAGGGACCAGCGGCGCCATTCCCTCGCGCGCGGAATACGGAATGAGCCAAGCCGAATTTGACCGGCACATGCCGCATGAGTTCTGGCGCGAGGTGGTCGATCGCGTGGCAGTTGAGGTTCCGGGCACGCTGCTGCTGGCCGAGGCCTTCTGGCTCATGGAAGGCTACTTCGTTCGCACTCTTGGCATGCACCGCGTTTACAACAGCGCGTTCATGAACATGATGCGCGACGAAGAAAACGCGAAGTATCGCTCGGTCATCAAAAATACCCTGGAATTCGATCCTGACATCATGAAGCGCTACGTCAACTTCATGAGCAATCCCGACGAACG
>OBLU010000360.1_pt1 | contig 44217 bp, 60 predicted proteins | sample 1518681 | NCBI WGS metagenome assembly OBLU01 (sample SAMEA3539304, study PRJEB22396) | soil metagenome | biome: tundra; feature: field; material: soil | place: USA | collected 2010-05 | depth 0.15 m
TGTGGCTTGGCTCGCTATTTTGCAGTGAATTGGCTAGATAACTTACAGTGACCCCCTCCAGATTGTACTAAGTAGTAATCTTTTCACCATCCGCCAGCCGCCAGATCCGCACCTGGGACCGTGGCATAAGTCGGCTCGTCAGACACCTCAACCATGCAGTCCTCCGAGTAGGTCCGCAGCGTCAATGCCAGCGTCCCTGAATCAGCGCTGGGCGGCTGTACGGTCGTGGCGCTGTCCCGCAGAGTGCTGCCTGTGCCGGCGGTGGCTGACATCAAGCTGGCGTCGCCCTGGAAGGCGAAAGTCTGCATCTCGATGATCTCGTAATCGCCAGCCCATTCCGGCGACACTGAGGCATCGATGGTGATGCGCCGCCCGCAGATCGGCTGTCCAGCTTCCCCCTTGAGGATGTTCCACACGTCATCGACGGCCTCGCCCCAGGCGCGCAGCACGATCGTGTACGGCAGCTTCCACGGATCGCTGGTGATGCCGACCTTGTCGGGGTCAGGGCCGAGTGCGCGATAGATCTCATACTGCAGCAGGCGGTTCTGCTGGTCATAGGTGCAGCTGGCGAGATCGACGGTGAGCGGCAGGCGCTTCATGCGCACTGGCGGAAGAATCGCTGGGCCGCCTGGCACTGTGTAGTACACAGCCATCGCCATTGCGTAGAGATTGATCGTGCGCGTCCCGGTCGTGCCGCCGAAGTACACCCAACCATAAGCAGAGAATGCCGGCCCGAATCCGGCTGCGTTGACCTGGGCCGGGCTAAGTGTTATCCCGCTGGCTCCCATCAGCGGGAGCCAGCCGCCGGCCGCTGCAAGGGCATACTGGGTGCCTGGATAGGTGGTGACCCCGATGCCATTTATAAAATTCGTCCCAGGCGTATCCGTCCCGGGCGGCGTGTAGTATGGGCCGATCGCCGACACCCAGCCCGAATAAGAATCTCCACCCTCATAGACCCACTCCCCATCAACATTGAGGCAGAAGGGGTCGAGCAATAGCTTGGCCCCCTCGTCAGGCGCGGTGCTGAGAAGCATCGTGCCGTTCACCGCCACCATCACCGCTTGGATAGTCGCACCGTCTGGGATAGCAAAGCCCCAATCGTGCGCATAGAGCAAGTCTGAGGTGGTCGCACCGGTAGCTCCCCCCTCGCCGTCACTGACACCGACCGTGACCACTACCGAGGCACTGTGCGTGCCGTCGTTGTCAGCGGCATTGGAGATGTTAGTCCACGGAATTAAAGTGTCAGAGCGGAACGAAGCGTCAGTTCTATCCTCAATCGTTCCCGGCGCACCCTTGATGACCTTGGTCCAGCCGGGCACATCGGGGAAGTAGGGATTCCCCGAATCGTCGTCCGGTGTTCCTGTCCAATCGATCGGGAAGCTCATGGTCCTATCGCTCCTCGCGCCATGGCGTGGCGATTGTGGAGGATGTGCGGCGCGCGCTTGCTGAAGCGCGCCTGGGGATAGCCCAGCACTCCACCGCTGCCCGTCTGGTCGCCGACGTCGGCCAGCGGCCGTGCCGTGAAGGTGTAATCGTCGATGATCGGATCGACCCCGACATCGCTGCCGCTCACTAGCCATATTGTATTCAGCAGCGGGTTGTCATTGCCGCCGATGAAGATCCAGTCATTGAGCGCAACCGGGTTCTTCTCAACGGTCACGATGGTGCCCAGGTCTCCGGGGCCGCCGGGGCCAACGTAGCCGCCCGCAGCATTGCTGATGGTCGACACATCCGAGATGGCGGGGATATCGGTGTCGAGGAAGGAAGCGTTGTAGTCGTTGGCGCCCTGATGCACGGTCTTATCGTCCACCGAGAAAGTACCGGGGATAAGGTGCTTCGAGGTCAGCGTGAACACCGAGGCGCGCGGCTTGTCCATGGCGACGAATAGTTTGCCAGCCGACTCTTGCTGATAGCCACGCGAGCAGGTCAGGATCTGCTCCAGGATGGCGGTCAGGGTAGCTTGCCCAGCGAACGCATAACTCCCTTCAAAGCGCTTGCGGCCGTTGGCCAGCACATAGTCGCAATCGTTGGCGAACTCTACCACGCTGCCCCAGTCAAACTTGTCCTTGGCATCATCCGGAATAGCTTGAATGCCGGCGGTGATGTCGATGTAGTACTCCGAGTTGGGGAGGATGGCGCGGCGCAGCCACGCATCCACCCAATGCCACGCTGGGTTGGTGGTGAATTTATAGTCCGTCTGCGCGCCGGTGTCGTCGAAGATGCGGCACTTCATCGAGCGCCAGTTCCCGATCGGGTTCAAAGTATCGCCCGCCTGATAGAAGGGCGGCGTCCACTTCAGCGCATAGTAAGCCATGCGCGAGTAGCAGAGTGGCACGATGCCGCCAGGCAACTCGCTAAAGAAAGCATCGCAGAGCTGGTCGGGGCCGGTGGATCCGGGGGTGACTGGCGAACCAACGGGAGTATCGCATCCCGCGTGGAAGTGGATCGTAGGGGGCGCGGGGCCGTGAGGGAAGTAGGACCCATCCGCGCGGTTGTAATTAGTGGCGAAGGGCTGCAGCGGCGCAATTTGGTTATAGAGCGAGACAAACCCATCCCACTCACCTTCGCCCAGCAACCAAACGCCGATCTGCGGGCCATCCTGCAGGGCGCCGTAGTTCTGCCAGTTGTGGCCGTCCGTGAATCCGCCAATGTTGGTGTTCCAGGTAGGCTCGGTCCCCCCGGAAGTGTGAGCGGTCATGCAGACTTCTAGGTTGCCGTTGGAGTCCAGGCAGGTATCGTTGTCGGCGATGGGGATGCCGTAGGCGTGGTCAGCCTGCCATCGCGGGGTGGGCTCAGTGCTGGTGATGAACTGCATGCCGCTACAATGGACGTAGCCATAGCACAGCGGGATCGGTGAGCCCATCGACGCGCAAGTGATGTTGATTGCCATCAGTAGCCGGTAGCCAGTAGCCAGTTGTCAGTCATGGCCGAACGGCAGCCCTTGAGGCTGCTGGAGCCAGCGGTTGTATTTCACCGCCGGGCCTCTCGTAAAGTACTTAACCGGCTCCTTCACAGCCGGCGGAATGAAAAACTGGAGCGCTCGAACCACGCAACTGCGCCCGACGCGCACGAGCCACGCTCGTTCCGGTTTCATGTGCGCTGGATACTCAATCCACGTTGGGTGGAACCACACCACGCGCCGGCGCGCGACATAGGCGGCCGCTCCCAGGAGCTGCCTAACTTTCGGGAATTATCCCTTTAACTCCCTAAGCCTTTACGGGCCAAGACCAATTGCGTTCTCCGGTTCCCTCGGACACTGAGGTCACCCAGGTGTCACGCGGCCCATCGCAAAAGACCTTGAGATTCACACAACTGTCCGACCAAACAGCGGTGATGACCGCCGGAACGTCTTTCACGCCACCATTTGCGAACACATCGTCGTTTCGTGGGTCAGCGCAAGGGTGATAGATCACGATTCTTCCAATTGTCGGTTTCATCTTTCCTTCTTTCTTCCCCGAAGGGAGTTAAGTATGTAATTCCCTAACTTTCTGATTGTTCATGTTGGCAAAGTCGCCAGAATAAGGAGGGTCAAGCACGACCACATCGAATGCGTCGCGCCCAAAGGGTGGCAGCCACGCGTCAGCGACGAGATCCGGCCCCGTCGATGGATCGATGTCCATCCGTACCCCGAAGTTAGCCAGTCCACCGAAGAAATGAACGACTGAAAGCCCAGCGCATTCCGCCAGCAGAAGTTCTCGCACGGCGATAGGGAATTCCCATCCATTCGCGCGCGCCTTGGGAGCGCTCCCACACCACAACACGTCTACCGGGTAAGGGGTTTTCTTCCCTGGCAACTGGCTACTGGCTACTGGCAACCGCTTCTTCATACCTGCCTATTCCGCACCACGTCGCGGGTGCTCACGTTGGCCAGCCCGATGGGCTGGACGTCCACCATATTGTTGATGAAGCCGCTGAAGCGTTCCTTGTTAGCCAGTTGGCACGTCACAAATGTGTTCTGACACGGCGTGCCGCTGGTTGAGCCGCAGGCGGTTGAACCAAAGCGCCAGCGGCACGTCTCGCTCACCAGATCCACCGCCTGATAGTCACTCGGGTTGAAGAGCTGCTCGCCCATTAACTCGGCCACCTGCTCGGTGACGCTGACGATCGAGAGATGCCCGTGCATCTCGAACTCCGGCTGCTGCGCGTCCAGGTTCCACTCGCGATAGGCGAACAGCGCGCCTTCAAAGGCCGACGCGGTGATCAGCTTGTTCATGTCGCGCTCCGCGCTGGTGCCGCTCATATTTTGCAGCGTAAAGTTGCCCACGTCCGACTGCATCGATCGCGACAAGTGAAACGGCCCGGCCGTCAGCAGCCAGGGCAGATAAGTGTCGTCCCAAGTCCCAATGCGCAGGTGCCAGTTCCATGCTGGCGTCGTTCCGGTATAGATCGGCGTGATGCCGCGCGCCGCCGCTGATGGGATCGGCATCGAGGCGAAGTGGTAGGAGTTGCCCTGCTGGTCGAGCACATCGAGCAGCATGATGGGCGCTACCGCCGAATGCCGCGCCATCGCCCCAGCGAGTTGGTTGGTGGGCAGGCTCATCTCATCACCTTCAAACTCTGAAACCATATCTTGTAGCCGGTGGAGTCTATATTTTTGGTCCCGGTCACGACTAGTTTCAATGTGTGCAGTCCGAGGGGCACGTTTTGGATTGTCATCAGGTCCATCAGGTGGTGAGGCAACGTCCCATAGAAGTCGAGGGGCCCTTGGTCAACCCCATCCAGGTAGACCTCGGCAATCCCTCCGTTTGTCCAGGTCAGGCCCCATATCTGGCAGCCCCATCCCACATAGGTCAACTGTGCCCAGGCATCGGTAACCGCACTGTAGATTTGCGAGGGAGGCCCGACCTCCAGCGTCCAGCTCGCCGGGTCGTCCACCGCCGGCTGCACTTCGCCAAAGTCATTCAGCGTGTAGCGCCAGATAGAGTCATTGTCCCAGTCTGCGGGATAGTTATTCATGGGGGCGCCCGGCACCTCCTCGAACAGCACGTTCTGCGCCGCCCAGCGATTGTGTCCCACCGGAATAGGTTCGACTGGCGTCACGAAGCGGCCGACGAATTCGCGATTGGCTGCGCCTTCCTGATCGATCAGCGTGAAGAAGCCGTCTCTGTACTGCTCGTAATATTTTTTCAGCCGCAGGATGTCGCTTTCGGCCTTTTGGCTGTCGAGCGTCGTGCCCCAATTCAGTACGAACTGATGGCCGACGTCGGTGATCTCGCGGACATAGCTCGGCCCGGCGTTGGCCTTGCCCACCAGGTGGGTGACCGGGCGCTTCTTCTGCCAGCCGTAATCCGGGTTCAGCGGATCGGTCGGCGTCGCATTCAGGACATCAGTCTCAGGCATCGTCAAGCATTCCGTTCAGTTAACCGACATCTAGTAATTCGGTGATTCGCGGTATTTACGCACTGAGCGCCTTTCCCGCATAGCGATTCGCGTTCGCATTCAAATGCGACTGGATGGTCTGTGCGCCGCCGCTGCGCAGCCAGTCGGAAACACTCTTCTGGTCCAGCGCCTGGATGGTGATCTGCACCGTCCCGCCGCCGCCACTGTTGCCACCCAGCCCGCTGCCGGGGCCGCGCGAGATGTCCGCACCGCGCGACATTGAATCCAGCGTCGAGCTGTGCCGCATATTGGTCATCGCGCTCAGGACGCGCTCGCCGGCCTGCGCGTGGATGAAGCCCGAATTCGGCCCGGTCGAGAAGTCGCCGAAATGCCTGATCACGCCGCCCGAATCATACTGCGCCGCCTGCATGGTGATGGCGCCGCTGCGATCGGCATCCTGCTGCCGCTGCATTTCCGCAATCGCGACGGCGATCTCGGGAGCGATGGTGTGGGTATAGACGCCCACGGCGCCGCTGCCCCACTGTTTGGTTTGCGCCTGGGCTTTGAGCTGCAGCATTTCCATGTCCTGCATGCCCTGGTCGTAACCGACTTCCGCGGCGGTGTACGCGGTCATCTCTTTGGTGATGGCCGGCTTCACCTGGCCTTCGTTGTATTGCCGAGCTTTCGATGCGCCCTGATCGCCGAACAGCGAACCGATGAAGCCCACCAGCGCGCCAGCGACCGCTCCGATGCCCATGCCGATTGGCCCCCACATGCTGCCGATCGATGCGCCGGTCATCGCACCGGTCAGCACTGCGCTGCCAGTGTTGCCGCTCTGCCAGTCTTGTGCCATCGCCATGCCGCCAGAGAGCGCAGCCATGCCGGCGCCGGCCATGCCCATCGCGCTGATCCCGCTGCCGCCACCTTGCACTCCAGAGTCTGCGGGGACTGACTCGCCTTCCGAGGTTTCATCGGCGACAACGTGCTCGCCGGGTGCCGGGTTGACGCCGCTCATGTCCTCGCCGGGAGGGACGCCCATCACGCCAGTTGAACCGCTCGGCGCAATGTTCGCGTCGCTGGGCTGAAAGCCTCCGCCGGGATTCAGCAGCCCCATCGACGGGATCGCAGCCGCGCCTGCCCCGCCAGTGCCACCGGCTGTCACCCCGCCTGGCATTGTCGTTGCGCCGCCTTGCATGAATTGCTGTGCTGTGCTGCCGAAGACGCCGCCTTTGGCGAGGGTGCTCATTAGCCCGGTGCTTTCGCCAAAAGTCCCTCCGCCGGCCCCGTGCAGCAAGCTCGTAAGGGCAGCGGAGCCCTGCCCGACCATCCCTGCCGACATGCCCGGAGGCGTGCCCATCACTCCGCTGGAACTGGTTGGCGCGTTGATGGCATTCGTCATTCCCGTGGTGATCGCATCGGTGAAGTCTCCAGTGCCACCGCCTGGAGTTAGTCCCCCGCCGCCGCCGCCGAATCCCGCGCCAGCGCCGCCCGATGCTTGAGCAGTCATGCTGCCAACTGCCATCGCTGCAGAGGTCAGCGATTGCGCCGCCGAAGCCAGCATCGTGCCTGAGGATGACAACGTGGACCCGGCTGCGTTCAGCGTCGAGCCTGCGCTGCTGAGCGTGCTGCCGGCAGCGCTCAGCGTCGAACTTCCCCCCACTCCAGCCGCACCAGCCGCGCCATGCTGCGGTGCGAAGATCGAGCCCAGGGCCGTCTTTGGATTGGTGCTTGTGGACATCTCCGGATTCATGCCGAAGATCCACGCCATAGTGCTGCCCATCGGCCCCTTGGCTTCGGTGAGCTGCATCATCCAGTTGGCCAGGATGTCCATCATCAGCTTCTTCGCGCGGTCTTCCATGTACTTCGCCGGGTTGTCGAAGAGCGAAGTCAGCGCGCCCGCGAGCTTGTCGCGCGTCTCTTCCTGCTGCTTGTCCATTTCCGCGCCGGCGCGCGCGGCCTCCGCGCTCACCCGCTGGTAGTACTGGTTCCACACTTGCTCCTGCGCCGCCGCCTGTTCCGTGGTCAGCCCATGTTGCTGCTCCGCGACTTGCTTAAAGTAGGCGAGCTGGGCCCCTAAATCAGCCTTGGCCTTCTGGGTGGTTTCGTCAAACTGTTCGCGGATGGCCATCTGCGCTGCCAGCCACGGCGGCAGGCTGGCCCTGGCGGTTTCGGCGTTGATGCGCGCGATCTCCTGATTGTCGCGCTCGCTCATCTGCTGGCGCTCGCGCTGCGCGTTCTGGTCCACGTTCGTGATGGCTGCCTGCGCCCTCTGTGCAGCGGCGATGCGCTCCGGGTCCTGATCCGGAAGCTGTCCGTAGCCCTTGCTGAACTCCTCGGTGATGCGGGCCTTGGCGCGCCCAGCATCGGCCTCGATGCGGGCATAACCCTGCTCCATCTGCGCGTCGGCGCGCATGGATAGATCGGCCATCTGCTGATTGAATTGCGTCCGGGCCGCGAGGATCTCCGCGTCGGTTTGCTTTTCCAACGCGATGCCGCGCTTCTGCTTCTCGTCATCGGGAATGCCTTTGTTCGCCGGATTCTCCCAGATGTCGGTGACCTTCTCATTGCCCTCAGCCTGTATTTTGGAGACCCCGGTCAGCCCAGCTTGCGCCGCCGTCTGTTGTATCTTCTCGGTCGCGTAGCGCTCCTCGTCCATTTTGCTGAGCTTCTGCTGCTCGAACTTGTCCCAGATGGCGGCGGACTCTGCGATCATGCCCTGCTTCGAGATCTCGCCCAAGTAGAACTTGCGCCAGACTGCATCAATGGCCTGCTCTTCCTGCGACTGCACCAGCGCCGTCCCCGCCAGGTGAGAATTGGTCGCCTCGTTCTGCGCGGTGATGATGGTCTGCTGCTCGGCCTTTGACGCGGCCACGTTCTGGCCCCGCACTTCGTCCTGAAGTTGTGCTATCGCGGCGAGCCGCTTCGACTCGCCTTCCTTGGGGTCATAGAACTGGCCGGACTTTTCCGCCAACGCCTTAGCTGCAGCCTGCTCCTGCTGGCTCCGGAGGTTGATTTGGGCAGTCTCGTCGCGTAGATGGGATGCGATCTTGGCGTAGCCCTGATCCGCAGCGCTGTCATAGGCTGCCTGCCCCTTCAGCCGTTGCATATCGAATTCGTCTTGTAGCTTGCGCTGGCGCTCTGTGGCCTGGTCGGTGCGCGCCTGGGCTTTGGCTGCGTTCTCGTCGTCGGAGGCGCTGTAGATATTAGTGGGCGGGGCCCCAGTTGCGATGGAGGTTCCTGCTGCGGCCAGGTACTGCACGAATCCGGCGCCGGGATACTCTCCGATGTGCGCAGCCTTTCGCTTCTTCTCGAGGTCATCGATTTCGCTTTGCGCCTGCTTCAGCAGTGCAATGGTCTCTTCGATGGATGCCGTCTCAAGCAGTTTCTGCCCAGCCACTTCGATCGCCTTGACCTGGTAGGCTTCGACCTCCTTGTTTACATCGAACCATTTCTCATAGAGGTGGTAGACACCCTCGATGGCCTGTGCCCCAATCTCGGCAGCCGCCAGGCCGATAAATAGACCGCTCACCGCGCGGAGGGCGGTCATTGCCGCAGGGCTTTCCGCGACGAGCTGCCGCATCGACCAGCCCATATTGAGCCCGGCCTCCCGGGCCATGCCCGAAACCTCCCTCATGTTGCCGTGTACTTTGTTCAACTGGTCAGGCAGCTCCGGGGGCACAGGAGGGATGAGGGGGTGCGGAATGTTCGCCCCTGCCGCCCCGGCCTCCTTTAAGCCGCTGGCTACTTTTGCGCCAGCGGCTGCGCCCGTCGCGCCGAGCGTGCCGAGCTTCGTCTCGACATTCGAGATCACGCCGCTGCTGGCATCCACCGTCTGGATGGTGATGGTGACCGTGTTGTCGCCTGCTCCGCCCATCCCTATTCGCTCCTCGTCTTCCGCTCTTCACTGACAACTGACAACTGGCTACTGGCAACTACTTCGCGAATTCGCACCCGCAGCTCCAGCACATCAGCGCGAAGCGGGTGTCTTGCCGCTCGCCGCACTTGGCACACGTCGGATGCCCGCGCTCCCATTCGTTGCGCGCCCGCGCCACGGCGCACAGCCCATCGGCTTCGACAGTCGTCATCGCTGCGATCGGGACGCCCACTTTCAGTCGCGCTTCCAGCCACAGCAGATATTCCGCCAGCTTGTAGTAGCCGGGGGAAAGCAGGCGCGGCGCCAGCGTGCCCTCGATGCGCGCCAGCTCCGCCGCGTCCACCTCTTTGCCGCGCGGAGCTTCGCGCTGCCAGCAGAAGCCCTCCTCGAACAAGTCGAGGAGAGCTTGCTGCAGCGCGTCGCCGTTGATGGCTGTCACTTGGCATTTAGCTCGATGAGGACGAGCTCGTCCCCGGGTCGGCGGCCTTCACCTGGGCGTCGGAGCCGGCAACCGCCGTGTTGAGCGCATCGAGCCGCGCGTTAATGGAATCGACCAGCGGGCCGCTGAGCCCTTCATCAGCGATCAGCTGAGAGATGTCAGTGCCCAAGGCTTGCATGGCATTGACGAGTGTGGTCACTTTGTTGTCGGTGTCTCTGATCGTGGTCATGATTTTCTCCTGGTTGGCTAAGACAGTCATCAGCAACTGCCGAATGGATGGTTTGCGGGTTGGGAATTTCCACGCCATGGCGCCCCTACCCTTTGGCTTCGGACTTCTTGACCTGCTTCGAATGCAACACCATGATGCTTGCTTCGGCATCGCCTGGCGCAACGTGGCGCGGGCGAAGGGTGACGCCTTCGCCCTCGATCCCCTCAACGATGCAAGGCACATTCACCTTGTCGCGCACCTTCAACTTCTGTCCTTTCAAATCGTGGGCCATCGGCCCTCCTTTCTTCTTCTGACAACTGGCTACTGGCAACTGTTATGCCGCTTCCACGGCCTCTTCCGGCTCGGCCGGCGGTGACTTGAATAGCTGCAACGCTGCCAGCACCTTGTGCGACGTGTCCATGCACTGCTGCGGCACCGTCACCGGCTCGCCGTTCCAGGTGTAGCCCTCGACGCTCTGGATCAACTCGTCGTATATCTCGACCAGGGTCTTTTCCGCGCCATAGTAAATTGTCTTTCCGCCCTTGCTACCGCCGACCACGGCGAAGCGCGCGCTTTGCAGGCGATAGCGGCGTTCCTGCTCGAAGCTGGGGTTGGCGAAGTGGTGCACCAGCGGCCGGTGCATCGGCATCACGCCGGCGGCGTCGCAGTTCCAAATCGCTTGCAGGGTGACATTGTCGAAACCGAATTCAGCCTCGTCGCTGTCCTCGACGACAGTGCACGCCCCCAGCATCTCGCCCAGGGCCATGCGGTGCCCCGCAGGCAGTTTGGTCTTCCAGTCAGGCACGTCCGCCAGCGAACTCACTCCCGCGGGGAGCTTGTACCCTTCCGCTGAGATCAGCGCGCCCATAGCGAGTTCGAGCAGGGCCGGTTTGTACTCGAAGTGCGGGAAGCGTTTTCCGTCCCGGGTCTCGGCCGTATTGACGACGGAGCTGTAGTACTTCATCCACCTTACGGCGGTGATCTGCGACAAGGTGAAACGGTGGCCGCTGGTGAAGGCCAGATGCCGTTCGCCGGCGAGTTCGAGTGGTTCGAGTGGTTGCATGGTGATCTCCCTCAGAAATGAATTTTTGTACTGCCGGACTGAGGAAGTCCGCCCTGCCCGAGCGGCCCGAAGTGGATGGGCCGCTCAACCGCCGCGAGTAGTGGATCGCGGCGGCACTGCGACTACTTTCAGAAAGTGAAAACGATCCCGCTGACTTCGCGGAAGTTGTTCTGTCGCGCGCTTACATTCAGGAAATCGGTTGGGTTCACCGTGTGATACGCCGTCCATACGTAGTCGACCTCTGCGGCCCGCACGCTGAAGTGCTGCGAGAGTTTGAAGTCCACCCCTCCACCCACGATCGCCGTGAAAGCGTTCTCGCCGCCGCTCAGGCTGAAGCCGCTCACACTCTTGTGTGCGACTCCCACCAGCAGTTCAGCGAAGGGATTGAACGCCCCGCTGTGCTTCTTCAGCACCGGCCCAGCCGCAAAATCGAACACCTTGCCGCTAGTGGCGAACGGCCCGCTCTGGGTGTAGCCGGAGAAGTCAGCCTTGATCCCCAGCACGCTGTTCAGGTTGAAGGTGACGGCCGCATCGCCGCCGTTCAGCCCCCCGAGAGGCAGCTTGGCCACGTCGCCGCTCAGCAGAAACGGCGTGAGTGCGGTGATCTCGGTGTTTTGCATGAGGTAGCTGTAGCCCACCGAGACTTCAGCCTTCGGATAGTCCTGCGCCGCAGCCATCGTGCACACCGCAGCAATCACAATCGCGCACATCAGTGTGTTCAGTTTCACGTTTCCATCCTCCTTGTAGTTGGTTTTCAAACTCGATCATTTCCCGCAGCGCTGTGGGCGCCGTTTCGCGGTCGGGGTGAAGTTCGTCGTACCGGTCCCCGCAGGTGTGCAGTTCCTGCTCGTTCCTGACCAGGCAAAAATAGTGCGCATTTGGGCGCACTGCTCGCGGCGGGTCGTCTCCGAGCCAGACACGAAAATCCCCCGTCCAAAGTGCCTCGTTCTCCGGCGACCGCCGCACGATCTTCCCGTCGACCACGATGGTATCGCCATGGTGCTGCCGCAACCGGTGCGGCTCCGCCCAATCCAGAAAAGCGCTGCCAGGCTGAGCCCACACGACAATGCTGTATGGGTTGGGGACGCTGCTCCATTTGCCCGTGAAATGGCGCAGGCGAAGCAAGTCGTGGGTGTGCTTGACCAGCCGGATCGTCCTCTCCACATCGCCGTCGTCGGCGACGATCACGGTCAGCCAGGGTTCGCCCCATTGGATTCCTTGCAAGTACTGCGGCCAGTTCTGTTGCGTCCAGACCACCCGCTGCTCATATACCGAGCCGTAAGCGTTGGGCCAAATCCCCGTCTCGCGGAACAGTCTTTCGAAGCTGCCCGAGCCGCGCCGGTAGGGCTGTATCTTCTTCTGGACCACATGCACCACGATGCCGGCCGCCAACCACTGGCACGCCATCTCGTTATCGTCGGCGCCCCAGCCCGGCTCACCGAATGGACCTTCCTCGGAGAACCGCAGGCCGTCGAAGGCCGCATTACGTGCTAGGCAGTAGTGGGTTTGCGACAGACAACGATTCCAGTAGGTATCCGCATCGAGAATCGCTCCTAACCAGTCAACCGAAGCCTTTGCTTCTTCGGTGACGGTGTCGGAATGGTCCACGCCTACGACCGCAGCATCCGGGCGGCGTTGCAGGTACGCCAGCATTTGCTGTGTCCCGCCACGTAGTGGGAGTATTCCGCCGTCCAGCATCAGCACAAAGTCAAAGTACCCAGCAGCATCGAGCCCGGCGTTCCGGCCTGGACCCGCGCCGCAGTTCTCGCGGTTGATGATTTTCAGACGCCGAGTCGGTGGCTGATAGCTCAACCATTGCTGTGTACCATCCTCGGAACCGTTGTTCACCACGATAATCTCGTCGACCAGTGGGTCTTCCTGGAGGATGGGCACCTGCCGCTGCAGAAGCGGCAGATTGTCCATCGTCGTGATGACCGCCTTCAGAGTCATGCAGCACCTGCCACAGGCTGCGTGGGTTTGTAATACTGGCAGCGCTGATCGTGGTGTATCCCGTCGAACATTTCGATTGCATGGCGGCATAAACAATCACGCGATGCGGGAGCTACGGAGTCGATGATGCGCTGCAACGATTGCTCCAGCGACACCTTGGGCGTGTACCCGGTGAGCTGATGGAGTTTGGTGATAGACGGGACGCGCCGCACCATGTCTTCGAATCCTTCTGGGTAGGCGGCGCCGTAGGGCACAAAGACGATCCGAGACTTCGAGCCCGTCATCTCTTTGATCTTGTGGGCCAACTCGCGGATGGTGATCTCCTGCGTCCCTCCGACGTTGTATACCTCGCCGTTGGCCTCGGGGTGGGCCGCGATGCCGACCAGCGCGTCCACCGCATCGCTCACGTCGGTAAAGCAGCGGCTCTGCGTACCGTCGCCGAAGACTCGAATGTCTGCGCCGGCCAGCGCCTGCGCGACAAAGGTTGGGACCACCATGCCATAACGGCCAGTCTGCCGCGGGCCAACCGTGTTGAACAAGCGCGCGATCACGGTGGGCACCCTGCGCTCTTTCCAGTATGCGATTGCCAGGCATTCGTCGAGGGCTTTGGAGCAGGCGTAACTCCAGCGGGCCTTACTGGTGGCGCCCAGCACCAGGTCGTCGTCCTCGCAAAATGGGACCTGCTCTTGCTTCCCGTAGACCTCCGAGGTGGATGTGATGAGCACGCGTTTTAATTTCTTCGCCGCCAGCGCCAGCACGATTTCAGTGCAACGGACATTGGTCTCGATGGTCCGTACCGGGCTGTCCAGGATCAGCCGCACCCCCACGGCGGCAGCCAGGTGATAGATGACATCGGCAAGGTCCACCAACTTCTCCATCACAGGTGTGCTGGTGACGCTGGCAATCCAATAGGAAAACTGGGGCTCTGGCTCTGGAGCGCGACTATGCCATTTCCGAAATTGTGGTGGAGACATCAGATGCTCGATGTTGGCCATGGAGCCGGTCGAGAGATCGTCGATGACGCACACTTTGTCCCCAAGCGCGAGGTGCCGTTCCGCGAGATGCGAGCCGATGAATCCGGCTCCGCCTGTAATCAGGACCTTCTTTGCAGCCCGGACTTCCCGGTTGGCGTAGTAGTGCGCTGTGATGCAGAAGGTACAGAGATCAGGATTTGATGCCCCGTGCTCGCATGGCTCAATCGGAAGATTCTTTAGGTATTCCCCGGCCTCCCACGTCATTTGATGACCTCCTCCCAACCGGCCCAGCACTTCTCGGGATTGACGAGCTGCTCCAAATGTTTACGGCCGTTCTCAGCCACGCGGCGATGCTCGGCCGGATCGTGCGCCAGCATGCTGGCAATGAAGCTCATCTCGTCGGAGCTGGAAGCCATGTATCCGGTCTCGCCGTGCACCACCAACTCGGGGAAGGCATAGTCGCGCTCCACGATCGGCACCACGCCGTGGGCATAAGCCTCCAGCAAAACGCGGCAAAAACTCTCGCGCGAGCCGTCCGTTTTGTGCACCAGGGTGTCGATGCCGTTGTAGAACTCGGTGGCGCCGATGGCCCCAGGGGCCCACACCATCAGATCGAGCCCTGGTGTCGGAGTGCCGCACTTCTTCTGCGCGTTTGGCCCATAGCCCAGGATGTAAACCTTCTTCTGTAGCCCTGGCGGCGCCATCACGCGGTCAAAGATGCGCCAGGTATCGGGAGCAAACTTGCCCTGATCGTCGCGCGAGATGCGCCCAACTTTGTAGCAGCCATCCCATTCGCGATAGCGCCACGCGACGCGCTCGGCGTTGAAGTAGGGGGTGCAACGGAACGCATTGACCGGCCTGATGGCCTCCAATTGTGGGACCAGTATCTTTTGCTGGTAGTCGCTGATGAAGCCGAACACGTCAATCCAGCCCTTGCTGTGCGCTTCTTTCTCCGGGCCAAACAGCCAGGTCATGCAGTTGAACCAGATCACTTTGGCCGGCCGCCCGTGCTGCATGATCGCTGGCAGCTTGGCCAGGAACGGCCCATTGCAAAAGCTGGCCACGGTTTTGCCCGCAAAGATATTGTCGCGGTACTCGTGGATGTGGCAGCCGCGCTCCAGCACGCTGACCATCATGTGCTCATCGGCACCCGGCATCGGCACCAGGTGGACCTCGACGCCGAAGCGCCGCCACAGGTCGATGCTGTGATCGAGTTCGGTGTCGGCTCCCCCATAGTACGAAGGGAAGCCGCCCACCCATAGTTCACGGTCTGGCATTTGCTTTCAGCTCTTCACTGGCAACTGACTACTGACTACTGGCAACTGCTCTAGTGGCTGCTGCTGCTCGAACTGCTGCTGCTCGTCGAGCTGCTCGATGACGAGCTGCTGCTCGAACTCTCTCCGGCAACGCCGGTCAGGTACGCAGGCACCGAATTCTGCACGGTCGCACTCAGCGCATCCACCGGCGCGCCGCCCACAACTTTCAACGCAGTGGTCTCATCCGCCTCCACGTCCCAGATCACCATGTTGCCGTCGACACCGATTTTGTTGGTCTTCAGTTTGAACTTCGGGATCGAAACCGCGAGTATCGAGGGCAGCAGGCCCGAGGTAGTGGTGCTGTCCATCTTGGCCATGGTGTCGTTGTTCATCAAGGTGCGAATGTCGTCGGTGTCTTTGGCGGCGATGCGCGCCTGCCACGAGAACTTGCGCAGCCCGGTGCGCATGAAGATGCCGTACTTGCCGCCGCCGGGAGTAACGTGGCTCACCACTCCGGAGGAGATCTTCAGCGTCTGCGATATGAAGCGCCCGGTGTAGTCGGCCAGGTCGCCGTCAAAGGGCGCCAGGCGAAACACTGTGTCGGAATTGAGCAGGTAGGCGTTGTCGGGCAGCGCCGGCAGTGAGGCCATGGCCTCGTCCAGCCAGCGGCCCGTGCTGATCAGCCCCACTTCGAAGCCCACCGAGCCTTTCGCCGTCCAATTGATGGTGACATCGCTGACCGCGAAGTCCGGGTACTTGGTCTTCACGTCGTTGGTGTCTTCCATGTAGATGTTGGTCATCTTCGCCTGCGTGGTGCTTTCGTCGAAGGCGATGGCGTGAGTGAACGGCGGGAACAAGCTGCTGGAACTGCTGCTGCCAGCGGTGACGACGTCCTTGCCCATGACGAAGGCCAGCGCCCAGCCGGCAATCCAGTCATCCATCTCGGCCTTCAGGCTGCCCTTCAGGTCCCAGTTGGTGAGCTGGTTGTCGGTGGCAAATTCGGTGCCCTTGCCCGACATGTCCTTGTCGGTGCGGCGCGTGGGCGTCAGATCGAATACGGCGGCCCCATCGAAGCGCATGCGGTGCGTCAGGTTGGCATCGGCAAACACTTCGCCGGCCGCGAGCTGGCTATTGGGGCTGATTACAACAATCCGTGCCGATTTTTTCTGGGATTCAAAAGCTGCCATGCTATTTCTCCTTCACCGCCGCGATCGCGGGGTGGCGTTGCACTCCGAATTCAGGGGGAAGCCCCGGGCCCATCACTGGGCCATGGGCCGGGTGAACCACAACTGGTGCCGAACTGGATGAAGACGAGGACACAGGCGCTGCTGCTGCCGTCAATTCAAAGATGGGCTGGCCCTGGAAGCGTTCATTCGCCAGCAGCACATTCCACTCATAAGCCTTGGTCACGCGCTGCGACTCGCCTACTTTGAAAACGAAACTGCCGTGCCCGGCGGTGATGCGCACCTGGCCGCCGGCGCCGGCCATCTTCACTCCGGCGGCGCTCAACTGAACGTGCACAAAATCTTCGCCTGCCACGAATGCTCCTCACTGACTACTGGCTACTGCTTCCAGGGAACTGCGCGATCCCCGGTACTACAACGTGCACGATGTAAACCATCCCAAATGGGATGGCGATGAAGTCTGTCACCCTGGCTATGCGCACTGGCTCAGAGGTCGAACCGTCACTCAGCGGCAGCCGTGCTCCGGCCATGCGCGCCAGCACCAACCCAGCCAGATCAACCGAGTCATCGCGCTGCTCTTTCTTCCCCTGCAAGTTCTCGGCGTAGCACCACAGCTCGATGACGTGCTGCACATCCTGATAGTTGAGCTGTTGGTTCTCGTCGCTCTTGTAAACCGGGCTGCCGGCATAACGAGTGCGCACCATCGGCGGATCGAAGACCAGCTCGTCATCGTCATTGATCTCCAGCTCGCCGATCGAGCCGATGTTCAAGGGCGTGCCATCGGTGAGGGTCAACCCTTGCAGGAGATCCTCGGTCGCAGCCACCGCATCGCCGGGTAGGAATTGCGATGCCATCTACTTGCGCCTCCCGCGTAGTTTCTTTTGCAAGAACTCACGCATCTGCGCCTTATCACTTTTGCGCGGAAGCACACAGCCCAAACTGTAAGGACAGTCGCCCATCAGTTGGCCTCCAGTCCGGCCTGCCGGGCGCGGGCGCGGATGAACAGGCTGGTTTCGTTCTCCATGCGCTGCGGATCCTCGGGCCTGAAGACCATGAACGGCCGCGGCGGAATGTTGATGTGGCGAGCAAACGCCTTCACGCTCACGCGACCCCCGGGACCTTCGATCTTCCGGGTGACAGTTTGCTTCCTGCCCAGCTTGTTGGTAATTAACAGCCGCCCAGTCCCCATGCGGCGTGAATAGCTGTAGGGCGCGACGTTCTGCGTGCCACTCCATCCAAATTGCTGCCACTTCGCATACTTGACGTTTGTCCCGAGGGTCACAGCCTCGGCGCTTGCCACCGCTGCGATCGAATTCCGCATGAGCCCCGTGTCGATTAACAGCTTGTGCCCTGCGGAGTACTTCTTCTTCATCCATCCTTTCGACGAAAAATTGAGCGGCAGCCAGCCAGGGCCTTCCTCATCAAAAGTTTTGTAGATGCTGGACAGCTGCCCCGCGCCCAACACGTCCATCAACTCGCGGCGGTCCGCGATGCCCATGCGAAATTGCGCCAGCCCGATGGTGGCTTTTGCGGCATCGACTTTGACGACGATCTCGGGCACTAGATGAACCCCTTCAACTCTTCATCGCGAAAGCGCGCATCCTCGTCCATCGGGACTTGTCCCTTGCGCGCGACTACCGGCCCTCCAAGCGCACTCTGCGGCGTGGCCCCGCTGGGCTGGTCAAGCTGCGCCTTGCCGGTGGAGATGTCTTTCAGAAAAGCCATAGCCTCGTCGTAGCGCGTCTGAACCGTGTCGGCCATCTTGATGTTGCGGCGCCGGCTGAACAGCAGCCAGGTGGCAATGTCGAGGCAGAGGCCCTTCACCGAATCGGAGGCTTGCAGCGGGGTGGCATAGCGGTTGCGACAGTAGCTGTCGATCTTGCCGCTGGCTTCTTCCAGCGCGGCCGTCACCAGGGCGGCATTCGCCTGGCCGCTGGCAGTGTCGTCGGTGAGTTGCACCAACTCCTTCTGCGTGATGCGCAGCGGGACCAGGTCGGATTGGGTTGCGTAGCCCAACTACTTCTCTTTCGGGACTGGGGCTTCGCATTCCGGGGTAGAGTCGTCAACCCGCTTGGCGTAGCCCATGCTCACTGGGCCGTGGGCGTCCTTCGCTGTGACCTTCACCACCGAGCCGGGGTAGTAGAGCTTGCCAAGCTTGCCGCCGATGGTGGTTGAATGGAGCACCCGAACCTTGATGGTGCCGCTGCCGTTGTCGCTTTCTGCTTTTGCCATTGCAGTTCTCCTTAAATGTTGGGCCATCCAGCGGCTCTAGCCAGATGGCCCGGTGTAAGCGTCGCTGCCATTCATGAGCCGGGCAGCTTTCGTCAATTGCTCGGCGCTACTCCTTCTTGGTTTCGCGCTCGGTCTTCGTGGTCTCCGTCTGCTTGGTGCTTCCAGGAGCCGGCTGGATGGGTTCAGTCTTGGTTTCGCGCTCGGTCTTCGTGGTCTCTGTCTGCTTTTCGTCGAACATCGTTTTCCCTCGTTTCTGGCGCTTCCGCCGCATTCGTTAGGTTATAAGAGCCCGCTTACTCTCCGGTCGGCGCGGCGATCGCACCGAATGCAGCCGGCGTGCAGGTCCGCTGGAACAGGAATGCGGTCTCGGCAGCCGTCACGCGGATGTCGTAGTACCAACTTCCTGATCCCCAGTCCTTCTTGGTCGACAAGTGCGCGTCGGGCCACTCGATGACTGAATAGCCATCGGTGGACATGTACTGCGTGCCGTCAGGCCCCTTGCCTGCCGGCGCTGCCGTCCACACAAAAGTCTTCAGGCAGGAGACATCTTGCACATCTGGCGTTGCCTGGGTGTAGCCCAACAGCGCATTCGCGCCCCAGACCCATGAGCCCACATTGCTCTTGTCGAGGACGACGGCGCCGGCGATGGTGGTCGGCAAGCCAAAGACTTCACTCAACTCATTCAGCCCAACGGGGCCGCCCACTTTGTACTTGTAACGGTCGATGATGTCCGGATGGTTGCGCAACGCCACGTAGGTCGGGTCGCTAATGATGAAGAAGTTTGGGGCAACGCCCGACTGCCGAATCACTTCCTTAGCGTTGTCGACGTCAACGATAGGATGCGAGTGCCCCGTGGCGTAATCGTCCCACGGATAGGGCGGATCGCCGCCGGTTCCGAGGTCCTTATAGTTGGTGATGTTGCTTGAGCTGGTCACCAGGTTGGCGATCGTCACTTCACGGTCGAGTAACAGCTTGTCGATGATCCGCGCAATGGACTTCTGCTTCGTCGAGAAGCCGAGGCCCAAACCGTAGATTTCAGCTTCCCAGGGAATCGACGCATCCAGCGCATGGTCGTGGCAGAAGTAGTTGGCGGTCGAGTACGTCATGCGGATTTCCTGCGGCCTCGCACCCGGTGCACGCAGGGTGGTCTGGTCGAGCCGCTGATTCGAGCGGTCGAAAATGACGTACGGGAAGGACTGCCTGTCAACCGGAACGCGCGGGGCGATCATCTCGCCTACCAGCGCGTTGTTCCGAAACTCCTTCATGTAGTTCGCCAGTGCTACGTTCGGGAACCCAACTGGCGCTAGCCCAGTAAATGCACCCATCTTGATCCTCCTCCGCGTTTCGCGGACTTGCTTTCAAATTCTTCAATGGGCGGCCACGCCGCCCAGTCGCCTTCCCTGCTCTAGTGGCTGCTGCTCGAGCTGCTGCTGGAGCTGCTGGAGCTGGAGCTGCTGCTGGAGCTGGAAGAGCTGCTGCCATAGAACTCGGTGACCTTGGCGACGATGTAGTCGTTCGCATTCGAGCCCGAGCTGAGCGCCTTGGCCACGATGTTGTCGCTGAGTAAGGCAGTCGGGATCAGCCGGCCGCTGCTGTCCGTCTTTAGAAACTGTCCGATGGTGACAGCCGCGCCGATCTTGGCGATGAACTCCCCGTCTTCGACAATCCCGATGGCATCGCCGATGTTGATGTTCGCCTCATCGACGAAGCCGAGCACCGGGACGTTGGCCCCCGCGATCGCGACGGTGTTGTCGTCGGTGATGGGCACCACTGCCAGGCCCTTGCCCATGGCCGCAGTGTTCGCGGTGTAGGTGCGCACGAGGTTGGGGCCGATCGGGCCTTTGGTTGCGACTGCGAGTGTCATCGTCTTTTCTCCTGGCCGCCGTTTGCGGCCTGAACTTTTTTAAATCGCCTGGCAGTCCGGAGGGGCTGCCAGGCTTTCCTCCACCACCGCGGTTGCGCCCGACCTTGGTGAGCTTGCTAGACCGCGCCCGCGGCTTGTCCGCCGGGCATGGTCAATTCCGGATTCTTGGCTGCGACCTGGCTCAGTGCCTCGCCGTAGCTCAGCTTCAGCGCCGGGTTCTTCTCCATAAACTCAACCGTCATCTCGTGCAGCCTGACCGAGTTCATCGACATCGGCGGCAGGGTTGCATCACGTTTGCCGGAGCGCGGCGCCTCGGAAAACTGCAAGAGGTTGTCGTCGGTCACGCGCACGCCGCCCGGCACAATCTTCGGCAGTTTCTCCAGAAAATTGGTCAGGAGGTCGAGGGGCAATGCCTTCGGCTTCTTGCCGTCCTTGTCAGGCTCGCCGAATTCAATGGTTTCAGTCGCCTTCGCCAGTTCCGCGAAGACAACCTTCAGGCCCATCTTTTCGAAGGCCGGGACCCACTTGCCGGCCGAGCGCAGTTTGTTGACTGCCTCAGCCACGCGGCCGGAGTGTTCGCCAGTGACGAGCTTGCGCTCGCGCTCGGCAAACTCAGTGACTTGCTTCGCGAGCTTGGCTTCGAGGTCGGTGACCTTCGCCAGCAGGGGCGCGTTCGCCGCATCGATCAGCGGCCTCAGTTCCGCCTCGCTGAACTGCGTCGCAGTATTCTTGGGAGCGAACAGGTTCTTAAAGTAGTCGTGAATCTGCTCGCCGATCGGCTTCTGTTGCTCTGCCATCGAACCCTCCTCGAAGACGACCTCGGCCGTCTCGAAACCTTCCTCAAACTTGATTGCCGCCAGGCCCTTGACCTCGGGCGGCTGCGCTCCCAGAAATCCGATGTGCCGCAGCTCGATGCCATCGGGCTTGCGATAGAACGAGGCGCTGCGCTTCTTGAAGGCGCCCGTCTTCACCATCTCTTCGAATTGCGGATCCACGTCGCGTAATTGCGCCAGCAGCGTGCCTCCGTCGCGTTTCACGCCAGCGACCCAGCCGTATGCTGGGGCGTTGGTCTCAGGATGGCCGATCACCGCTGGCGCTTCGTGAAAGTCGGGATTGTAGGCAGACACAACGTGGTCGAGGTCGGCAGCGCTGTAGTTGCCGTTCTTGCCGTAGTCGCCGGCGCGGAAGATCTCAATCCACTGGCCGTTCAGGTCGGCGTGATCGCTGCTGCTGCCGGGCGTGTCCATGCCTTCGGATTTGTACATCGCGGTGAGCTTGCTGATGGCTTCGGACTTGTTGGGGCCGTCGTACTTGTTGCCGCGATAGCCGCCGTGCAGCGCGGCCCAAGCCGCGCCCATCAGGCGATGATCGGGCTTGCCATCGTCGCCCGTGACCGGGAGATGATCTGTGCCGTTCGCCGATACCAGGTATTTGACTGCCATCGTTGGCAATCTTCTATGTAGTGCGGGGGTGAAGCTGAGATACGTTGCTAAAGTGTGGCTAGACGGCGAAAACCTTGGCAAAGCCAGGCTGCGGAACCAATAGCCGAGCCAGCAGCGGAAGCCGCTCGTTGCCTGGCTCATCCGCGCCTTTGGGTGCTTCATCGCCCAGCACCGGAATGACCGAGCAGCGGCAATTGAAGCCGTTGGGCGGATAGATCTTCATCCACACCGGATCGTCGGCGCGGGCGGTGAACATGTGCAGCACACGGTGCTCGGGCCGGACGCGATCGTCGCCCACCGTCCAATACTGCCAGTAGGGCAGCACCGCTTTGGTCATGGGGGCGGACATCTGCTCGAAGCGCCCCAGCGAATACGCCCGCTGCATTGCGGTGTTGAAGGCAGTGTCGAGGGTAAAGGCGTTTAGCTCGGCGACTCCGGCTTGGTTGGTGAGCAGCTTCACCGCGGCTTCGAAGTCGGCCTGGTTGCCGCCCTTCTGCTGGATCTCGACCAGGGCGTCGCGAATGCGCTCGATGAGCCGCTGATCGGCCACGCCTGCCAAGGTGAAGGCCTGCGCCTGATACTGCGAGGTCATGCCATCGAAGATGTCTTTGGTGACGGGAACCAGGTTGCGCAGATAGTCGGCCGCGCCTTCGTTGGGCAGATCGAAGGAGAAGCCGATGGTGGCGTCGGCGCTATCGCCTTCGGCAAAGTGGTGACGGGTGGACAGCCGCGAGCTGGTGGCAATTTCCACGCGCTTGCCGGTACGCTTGTGGACTTCACGCACCAGTTGAGCGCGGCCCAGCAGATTGGCGGCGGCCAGATGATGCGCCAGCAAGTTGCCCAGGCGATGCTGGATGCCGATCGCGCTGGCCACTGCGGTCATCGCTCACTCTCCCACGCGGCCAGCAGATGCGGCGCCAGCCGCTCAAAGGCACAGCGACAACAGCAAACGTTGGGGCAAGTATGGCGCATTTTGCGGAGCCCCAGGAATCGCTGCACGCAGGAACGCATTTCCATGGTCGGCTCGGGCTGCTCCGGCGGCTCGGATTCACAGCGCAGGCAGCTTGTACAAAGGCCAACCTTCATCGCAATTGGCTTCTCTCCGGAGGCCGACACCGCTTACCTCCGGCCGCGCTGCGCAGCGTCCACGATCTCTTTCACTCGCGCCTTCATCAGGTCGAGCGAGTCACCCTTCAGTTCGGCAAACAACTTGTCGAACTCGGCGTGGTCGTGCTTCATCTCCGGCGACATCAGCATCGCCTCTGCATAATTGGCGACATCGCGCGCTTGCAAGGCCACCTGCGGTGCATTGACGTTGGGCACCAGCACCTTGTCCTCGGGCTCGGTGGCCGGGATCATATAGCGATCGACCACATACTTCTCGCTGATGCCTTTGCCCATGCGCTGCAGCGCTGAATCGATGACGATGCGCTTGCTGAGGTCCTCTTCCTCTTCCAGATCGAAGCCCCACGTCGGCATAGGCGCGTCGGGCCCGTAGTTCCACAGCACCAGCGGGCGCACCAGTTGCCGATTGATGACCGAGGCCAGCCCGCGGCACAACTCAATGATGCGCTGCTCCAAAGTGTCGGCATGAACTTCGCCTTGCGCCTGCGAGCCTTTGCCGCTCTCCGATGCGCCGAACGAAGTCAGGGTCTCGCCGAGGATCCGGCGGGCGATGTTGTATTGCATGGCGCGGAACAGGGTGACATAGACGTCGGGCGAGATGTCGCGCGCCTTGGTCAACAGGTCCACATCGTAGTTGAAATTGTTAGGGACGGCGACCGCGTTGCGCTCCACCAGCGCCTTGGCCAGCTCGGCGGCAAGCTGCTTTTGCTGCTCGCTGTCGCTGTCGTTATATTTGACCACCGCCGTGCCGGGGCCCTTCTCGGCGTACTGCAACCACATACGCAGATCGTTGCGCTTGAACCACGAGGGCCAGAACACGCTGCGCAGCAGCGGCCTACCCATGCGATTGCCACCGCGCTGGCGACAGGTGGAGATGAGGAACTTCTGCTGCGGCATCTCCTCGCCGTCCATCGCCCACGGCGACGGCAGCAATTGCAGCGGCCCTACCTGTGGACGAAAGCGGTTGCCGAACAAGAACAGTTCCTGCGGCCGGTCGCGCACGTCTTCCAGTTCGACCTGGCCCTCGGAGACATCGAAGATCATCTCGGCCACGCTGAACCCGTAGCCGGAAGCGTCGAGCATGGAATCGAGGATCTGATGGAAGTTGGGCAGCTCGTCGAATTGCGCCTGGATGAAGTCGGCGACCTCGTGTCCCTGCGTAGTATCTTCGCCGGGCGTGACCAGGCGATCGCGCTGCAGCGCTGCCAGCTTCAGAGTGTCGAGGCAGTTGCCCACGTCCTCATCTTTGTCTTCCAGCTCGCGGTAATAGAGGATGGCGGTGGCTTCGTTGCGCGACATCGACGACCAGATGACGGATGGGTTGGTGGTGCCACCAAAGGCCAGGGTGTTGCGCCATTGCGAGATTTGGGTGAGGTAGAGGCGCTGTTCGTCCACAATTTCGCCCGGCGGCGGCGCCGGCGGCATCTCTTGCAGCGTCTCATCGTTCGAAGCAGTTGCCATCACAAATATCCTCTCGACTGTTGAAACGAAACTTCAGCCTCGGGCGTTGTCATGCCCAACTCCAGCGGCGAGACCCGGGCCGCATAGTCAGCCAACGCTGCTGCCCAGTAACGGTCAGCATGGGCGTAGATTTTCTTCCGCTCGCCGCCCGCGATGGCAGTGTCAACCTGTATTTGTGGAGCATCGAAGGTCACGCCCGTGGCCGTCGGCTGTTTCTTGATGGACTGAAACTCCAGCCGAATTTCCGGGTCCGCAGGGATGCGATAGTGCCCAGACTCCAAAGCACGTTTGAAGCGAATCGACAAATCAACCTTCATCCGGACCGGGCCATCGGAAACGCTTTGCCCCTGCCTCGCCTCTTGTTGCTCCTCGCGCCGCAAGCGGCTGGAGCCGCCGAAGTTCACTCCCATCAGGCGGCCACTATGCTTCTCGTTCAGGATGTCGAAGAGCCCAATGCCCATGCCCGTGGAGTCCATCGCGGTGCAGGCAGTCATGGCGATCAGCGGCGAAAGGATTTCCGCCTGCTGCACAAACCCCATCGAAGCAATCGGCAGGACCAGGCGGGTCATCGTGATTTCGCCGATGCGCTCGTTCATCCAAAAGACTGTCTGGTTGCGATCGCGGGCAACGTCCATCCCGCCATAGAGCAGGCCGCGCGGTTTGAAGTTCGGCGGCAACTCAGTGGTCGCAAACTCATCTTCGCAGCCCAGTATCAGCTCCAGCGACAGCCACGCGCCGGTGACCTTCAGGAAGGCGCAGAGGAATTCCTGCGAGAAAGTTTCATCATCCTTAAAGAGGTCGCGCATCTCCGCAATGCTGATGGGGCAGCCGTCTGCAACAGCCATGTTGATATCGACCCAGTGCCCGCTCCATGCGCCTTTCTGCACATGGCCGCCCGGAGGTGGCACCCCGTCGGTGAGGCCCAGGTCGCGGGCCAGATCGAAAAACTTTCCTATCTCGCCGTTGGGCGTCGACTCGCTCAGCAAGCGATGCCCGAGCGCAACCTGGCGCGCGACCGCGGCCCAGATGGCATAGGCATTCTGAAAGTGAGCGTGCTCGGTGAGAATCACATTTCCCGGATAGCCGCGGGCGGTGCGGGGATTGGCGGGCAAGGCGATGATGCGTGCGCCATTGGCCAACTGCATCCTGGTTTGGCTTTCACTGCTGATGCCCAGCGCATCGGCAAAGGGCTCCTCGTACACTTCTGCGGTGAAGCCCATGAGCTGGCGAATCTTGTGCGCAGCTTCCATGGCCTCGATGGCCTGCGCTTTGGCGGCGCCCAACACGGTCCAGGTGGTATTGGGGCGCTCCACACAATCGAGACAAGCCTTGGTCATGCTGCCGAAGGTAATGCCGATGCGGGCGCCCTTCACCATCAACTGAAAGCGGCTGGCATCGTCGATCCAGCGCTGCTGATACGGGCGCAACTGCATCACCGCTGGCAGTTTCACGCTAGGCATGGCTCACCGGCGGCAGCCCAAAGGTGCGCTCGCGCAGACGGTTGATGTCGTCCACGGTGACCACGCCGCCCTTGCTCAGCTTCTTGGAGGCGCGCGCGGTCTCCTGCTCGAAGCGGGCGCGCTCGCGCTCGCTCTTCTTCTCCATCTCGTCGGTGCGCTTCTCTTCGGTGCTGGCCAGGCGTTCGCGTACCACAGTCTTGCGCTTGTCCAGCGCGGCCAGCGTCAGCCTCAGCATGTGTTTGGCAGCGATGGCGCGACCTTCGTCGGTCTGCGCCTGCAGCATAGTGAAAGCCAAATCGCCGAGGGCATTGATCGCCGCCTCGTCCAGATCCGGGATGCCATGCGCTGCAATGCTGCTCCCGATGTCGCGCGCGATCGCGCTGCGCTCCAGCACTTCTTTTATTACCTGCGAAACCCGCAGGTCGTACCAGCGCTGCAAACTCGTGTTGGGCAAACGGCGCTCGGGAAACTTCGCTAGCACCCGCGCCGAAACTGCGTCCCAGTCGATGAAGCCGTGCTTGCCCAGCGCTGCGTCCCAATCCTTGCTGTAGGGCAGAGCCGATAATTCTTCAATCTCTGCCCAAGTCAGTCCGTGGTAATTTTTCAGGCGCTTGATGGCCTCGTGCACCGCAGGGGGCAAGAGGTCGATGCGCAGCGGCTGGCGCGTTGCGCGCGGCTCTCCGGTGCGCGGGCGCGGCTTGCTCGTCTTCGTCGCCATGGAGTGCCTCTCAGGGAATCAGTACCGCGGCATCCTTTTTGGTGCGCTCCACCAGGTCGCGGCCGGCGGGCGTGATTACGATGTCCTTGATCTTGAGGCGGCCTTCCCAGTTGTCAGGATCTTCCACAAATGTTAGGTAACCGCGGTCGCGCATCTCCTGTAGCAGTGTGATCACGTCCCGTTGCCCGATCGTGCCGCCCGCGCCCACCAGCAACGCCCACAACTTGGAATCGGTGAGACGGTGGAGTTGCTTGCCATGGTTTGAATAGACGAACTCCAGCATCAGTCCGCGGGAGCGACGAATGTGAACAAGTTCCTCTGGCCCTATGCCATTCATTTTGGGTCCTTCGTGGCCACCGTGCTGCCGTTCAGTCGGCACATGGCGGAACAGTGCGACGAGATTTCTTCTAGCTTCTCGCCAGACTGCGTCAGTAGCTGTAATATCCGCTCGCCGTGGCGGGCGGAAACGTCGGCCATACAGCGCATTTCTTCCATCTGGCGATCGTCTTTGGCGGCCATCTCGGCTAGGGCTACCGCCGCCTGCTTCACCCCGTCCGACATCGCCGCCATTTGCGCGATCACCATCTTCACCAGCACCCAGGCGAAGTAGCTAAGCACGGCGGTCAACAGGGGCCACGGTCCCCAGTCCCGCAGCAGCCCGTAACTCCGATCCGGCTGCGCCGTGAATGCCTGGTAAATGTAGTAGGCGACGACAGCCCCTAAGCCGACCCCGGCCGGAAATAGCAACTGGGGCAGGTTCTTCCCGAGCATTGAGTTCGCGACGGCCGGTTTTTCGTCGAAAAGTGCCATTTTCCCCTTTCCCCCTAAAAGTGCCCCTACGGATCGTCTCAATAGGGGGACTATCTCGACGAGGGGCCCCCTGTAACGCGTTACAAGTGGGTAAGGGCTACTAGCATTGAATCTTGGCCCTTACCCCCCACGGCCAACCCAAAGTGGCCGCTCAGCGCAAAATCACGATTTCCTGGACGCCGCCTTTTCCTTTCGCCACGGCCTGCCACAATCGGGGCATTTCTCCGGGCTCTCCTTCTTCGCTTTTTCCAACATCTCCCTGCGCACCCGCAATTTGTTGCGGTTGTCTAACTGCTTATGCTCCGGGGAGCAGAATCGCGGGGCCGTGCCCTTCCAGTCTTGCGGCAACTGCTTCTTGCATCCCGGTATTTGGCACTCCCTCTTCGCGCTGAATCCCATAAGGTCACTTCGCTTTCTCCGGCTTCATGGTCGGGGCCAGGGGAACGGGCTACCCTCGCGAGGCGACAGAGGCGGGTCAGCACCCCTCCCTAACCAAGCAGTCCGTCCCGCTGGCACAAACCATGGCTCTGGCTCGAAGATTCGCGCGACCTCCTTTCCTCAGCGAATTACGATTTGGCCGGCGCGGCAGCCGCGGGCTTTCCCTTAAACAGCGAAAACAGCGTGAAGGCCAGCGGCACCAGGCTCGACGCCAATTGCGCGGCAGCCAGCGAATCTTGCTGCACGGTGGTGTCGCTGCTCTCGGCCGCCACTCCGGCGCCAATTATTTGCAGAATCTGCTGGGTCGCCGTTACGTGGTCGGTGCTGCCTTGCGACAAGGTCTGGTCAGCCGCCAGCGCGATCTGCCCGGCGGTGCTGATCTTCTGTAGTAATAGTTGGAAGTTCATGGTGCATCCCTCCTGTGGTGGGCCGGTTTCAATGGCGCGCCGGGCTGTGAGATCGACGCGCCAGTGACGCCTCGACGGATCTCACGACCGCCGGCGCCGACAGGCATGAGCATAGGAGCGCGCTGTGGATGGGAAGAAGTTACGTTGCTAAAGTGTTGCTAGACGGCGAGAGTGGGCGGAACAGTTGCCAGTTGCCAGTTGCCAGTAGTCAGTTGTCAGCCGACATAGAAGCCGCGCCTGCGCACTTCATGCTCGACCAGCATATCGCTGGGATTCGTTTTCCAAGTAGCCAGAAGACTGCTGTCATCCAATCCGGTCAGGTAGGCGGTTTTCGCGGCGTCATCTTTGAACTTGCGCGCAGGCAGATCAGCCATGACCTTCGGAGGGCCTGCGACGCTGCCGCCAGACTGCTTCACCAAAACTTCCAGCAAGCGGCGGATGGCGAAGAGTTGGCAGATCGCGATGATGACAACGACGGAGACAATGAAGGCGACGAGGTAAAGGAAAAAGTTAACGACATCAGCGTCCATGATGATCCTCTTTCCGGTACCGACAACTATAGTTCAGGACGGCGCGAAGAGGCGGGACTCGCGCCGCCCCTTCGCCCTTCCCAGGTATCAGTGGTAGAGCGTGCTCCTCCTTTCGTCGTGGAGTTTAAATCGACGGACAAGATCGTCTGCAGGGCGGCCGCATGCCGTTGCTGCTCCTGCTCAATCTCTTGGTCGAGCCGCGCGATCTCAGCCTTCTCGTCTTGGATAGTCATGCTGCGCGCCTCATCCTCGCCGGTGCGCGGTTTTTGAATGACCCGCGGCGCCGCTGCATCTCGTGCACCGCGCGGAACAACTGCCGCATGCTTTTGGCCTGCTGGGCTCGCGCGCGCAGCATGTCGTTGGCGGGAAGGTCGCGCTTCACATATTCACAGGCCAGCACCAGGGCTTCGGCAGCCTTGGCAATCTTGTTGATCGCGGTCATCCAGTTATTGTTTTGGTTGTTCACTTTCAACCTGCAGGCATCGCATAGCCGGCGGCCTTCGACGGGCTCTGTGCGGCAATGGCTACAGCGCCCCAACCGGCTGAGGTAACGCGCCTCTTCTTGCGTGCGCAGCAACTCCAGACAGGCATTGCAGGATTTGCGGTCGAAGCGCTGCTTCTCGCCGCCGCAGCGCGTGCACAGCCCGAGGGCCTGAAGTCTGCGGCGGCGCTTCTGGCCATAGGCGCGGCCCTTGACTTTGTTTTTCCAGGTCACGTTGCGATGATGCGGCGGCCTGCGCGGGGAAATCAACGGTAACTATTGAGGAAGAATTACCAGCAAGCGGCAATCAGCAATGCCCGGCTGAGCCCTAGCGCTCTTGGTTAGCTTTGGTGTCGCAGGACTGCTTCCCAGCAGGCTTAATAAGAGGATGCGCTCGAAGCCGAGGGCCTCGCAGAACCAGCGCTGCTCCTCGAAATCCATCTCTGTGATCAGCATGCGCAAGTAGCCGAGACTGTCGAGGATACGCTGCATGAAGTACCTCCGATCTTCCCGATTTGGGGCTTCGATGGCGATCCGGGCGCAATTCTCCGGGCTGGGCGTAGTCTTGCCTGCCTCCCATTTCCACACAGATGCCTGCTTAACTCCTATGCGCTGAGCGAATTTCGCCTGGTCTTCGCGGAGGTCAGTTCGCACCCGGTCCAGGTGCTCAAACAGCTCGCGACCTTCGAGGGAAACAATTTTCGCCAGACGCTCTTTTTTACTTGACAGTGTAAACTCGCAGGTGTACACCTGTTGGTGTAAATGATTGACAAAGTCAATTCGCAGTCTACCACCGGCGCTTTTCGAAGCGTTTCCCTTTATCACGGAATTCAGTCGCGGGTCGCTAACAAGCTCGGCGTCTCGCGGCAGTTCGTGTCTGCCGTAGTGCGGGGAAAGCAACTATCGCGGCGCGTTGAACGCGCCATCCGGAAGGAACTTGCCCGGATTGACGGTCGACGGTTGGCAGCCTGAACTCATTGCACGATGATGCGGTGGCTGTGCCGCAAAATCAATGGACAATACAACCAAAAGATTCGCCCCGAAAAGCCAACTTGCCCTGATCGAAGGGGCCAATGCGGAACTGACCGGGAGCATGAATGATGGGGCGCTCATTCGGGGCGTTCTAGTGGAAGCCATCCGCCACAGCAGCAAGAGCCGCCCTCAAATTGCCGACGAGATGACGCGCCTGGTGGGCCGTGAAATCACCGAGCGCGCCCTGAATGCCTACACTGCAGAATCCAAAGAAGACCATCGCTGGCCCGCAGAACTGACGCGAGCATTTTGTTCGGCCACCGGCGATGACCGCCTGCTGCGCGTGCTTTCGGAAGCCGCCGGACTGCGCGTGATCAACGACGCCGAAAGCCATCTGCTGGAACTGGGCCGCAACTATCTGGGACGCGCGCGTGCCGAACGCGCCATCGCCGCGCTGGAGCAGCGCCTAGAAGGGAGTGAGCTGTGAAACTGTCCGCTATTTTGCAGGCTGTGCGCATCGGCCTCATCGTTTACCTGGGCGGCTATGCCACTCAAACCGAGCCGCGTCCTGAGTATCTGCCAGGACACTCAGCCGATGCTCTGCCAGCCTTCCGTAAAGCCCTTGCCTACCAAGGGGTCATGGCCCGGGTCGCCCGCCAAGCTGGGGTATCCCGCACCCACGTCTACCTAATCGCAACTGGAAAGCGGAAGAGTGTGCGCGTGAACGCCGCACTGGTATCCGAACTTCAGCGCCTCGAAGCAGGCGAAGTTTCTCGCAGTCTTAAGGGAGCAATCCAATGACCTGGCTCCCATCCTTCATCCTCGCGGCCATGGGCCGCCGTCCCGATCTGATTTCCCCCATGATCGCGCTGGTGACCGTCTACGGCTGCAACCTCGCACTCTTCCTTTATATAGCCCGCCACTGGAAAGGCGACCTCTTATGACGACACTTCTTGCCATCCTGATCGCGGTTGCGCAACTGCTCGCCTGGTGGATGCTCGCCATGGTGCTCCATGAATGCGGTCACGTCGCGACCGCGCTCGCGCTGGACGTGAAGGTGCAGCGGGTGGGCATTCGCTGGCGCGGCCTGTACACCATGTTCCAAACCGACACGCCGCTGCGGACCTTTCTGATCATCCTGGCCGGGCCGCTCTCCAACCTTTATCTGGCGCTGATTTTCGCCGGGCGCCACTGCGAAGTGTTCGTCTTCTTCAATCTCGTGAACGGCGTGGCCAACCTGCTCCCTGTTCCCGGCAGCGACGGCTGGCAGGCGGGCAAGATCGTGTGGAGAGCAGTAGGCAGCCGTCAGTTGCCAGTAGCCAGTAGCCAGTTGCCAGTTTCCGGAGGTGGGCAGTGACAAAGCAGTTGCCAGTTGCCAGTAGCCAGTTTCCAGCGACCGAAGAAGAGGCGCGGGCGCAGGGCTACACCTTCGCCTACCGCATGACGTGCTTGGTTTGCGGTAAGCGGATCCGCTTTTTCAAAACCCCGAAGGGCAACTTCATCCCGATTCATCCGAAAAAGTTTGGGAATTATCCATTTAACTACCGTGGAGGAACAATCATGGTAAACGAGACGCTGCAACGCAAAGAGTCGTCGGAAAAACGTAGACAGGAGTCCAATGCGGTGCTTGAACGGCGGTGCCACAACTGGAATTCTGGTCACTCCGTTGGTTCGGAGGTTGAATACCATCCGGTCATCGGGGAAGAAGCCCATAGGATTACCAAAACTCGGTCTGAAGCCTACGTCTTGAGCGGCCATACCGCTGTGATCTTCGTCGAAGGGCAATCGGGATGTGTTGCACTCGAAGCGGTGCGGTCACGGTAGTTAAATGGATAATTCCCAAAAGTTTGAGAGCCACTCCGACAGCTGCATTTTCCGCGCCCACACTAACCGCCGGGAGTTGGTCAGGGAGAGAAAGGCGGCATCGTGAGCGTCCCTGATTCAGTACAGGCCCAGGTTGAGTGCGCGTACTCCAACATCGGCAAGGAGTGGATCGCCGGGCTTTACGACCGGAGCGGTGCCCCGATCCTGGAAGTCAAGGGCAAGACGCGAGCGGAGGCCATCTACAACTTGGCCGAAGAGTTGATGAACGAAGTGGACCAGGCTGGGAGCGTGCAGTGAGCGAGCGCGACCTAACTCCGATGGCCGAGACTTTCGAGCTGGCCTGCTCGCCCGCGCCGGAACTGACAACTGACAACCGGCAACTGACAACTGTCCCCGGCACCCGGCTACTGGCTACTGCTTCCAAGGTCGCACTCTCTCCCGAAGAAGAAGTCCAGGCCGCTGCGCGCCTGGCGATCCTCCAGCCGCTGGTTGACTTCGAACTCGACCAGGGCGTGGTGGTGTGCGGGCAACTGCATCTCGACCTCGGCTTGCGCCTGCCTGATGGCCGCCGCGTAACCAATGCCACCCGCATGGTCGAGTACCTGGCGCACACTCACGAACTTTCGGAGAGCACGCTGTGGGGCTGGTATCGCGCCTATCGCAAGCATGGCAAGTTTGGGCTGGTGCGGCAGAGGCGCAGCGACAAAGGCAAGTCACCGTTCTTCGAGAGCCATCCCAAGGCTGCGGCGGTGGCCGCGGCGCTCTATCTCGATCAGCGCAAGCTGGGGATTCAGGGCATCCACCGGCTGCTGCTGGCGCAACGCAAGGTGCTGCACATCGAGCCCGCCGATCTGCCCAGCTACGATGCGGTGGCCAACTGGCTGCGGACGTGTCCCGAGATCACTCCTGCCATGCGCATCATGGCGCGCGACGGGCTGCGTGAGTACGAGAACCGCGTTGCCCCGTATGTGTCGCGCAAATTCAGTGACATTTTTGCCAACCAGATATGGTGCTCTGACACCAAGATCTGCGACGTGGAAGTGCAGAACGACTGCTTCCTCGGGCTGCCCTGGGGAACGCCGCTGCGCATGCGCTTCACCGGCATCATGGACATGCGCTCGCGCAAGATGGTGGGCTGGGCCTTCGCCGTGGAAGGCAGCTCGATGTCGATCCTGACGGCGATGCGCCCGGCATTGCTCAGCTACGGGCCTCCGGAAACTTTCTACGTCGACAACGGCAACGACTACCGCAAGGTGGGCCGGGAGATTTGTCCGTTGATCGGCATCGCTCCCCAGTTCTGCATGCGCTATCACGGGCAGTCGAAACCGATCGAACGCCAGTGGCTCACTATGAAAGAGCAGATGGAAGTGCTGTTTGGCACCTACACCGGCGGCAAGCCGGAGTTGCGCCCCGACGTCACCACTGTCGAGATGGCGCGCCATCGCCGGCTGCTGCGCCTGGGCCGCCCCGACCTGTCGGGCCATGCCACCGCCAGTTACTACATCCGCATCACCGCCGCCTGGATCGAGGAGTACAACACCAGCTCGCATAGCGGCAAGGGCATGAACGGTCGCAGCCCCAACGACGTGTTTTGGGAGTATCCCAATCCACAGCAGCGGCCGCCGTTCGAGCCGTCCGACCTGGTGAAAACGTTTGTGGAGCGGCAGCGGCGCAAGGTGCGCGAGTGCTCGATCACGCTGGAGAACCGGCGCTACATTGGGGCCGACGCGGTGGCCGCGCGCCGGCTGCACGATCAGGCTGAGCAGGACGTGATTGTCACCTACGACTCCAACGATGCGGACAATGTCGCCGTGCTCGACCTGGAAAACAATTTTCTGTGTTGGGCGAAACCTGAGCAGTTGCTGCCGCACTCGGACGAGGCCAAGCCCGCGATCGCGCTGGCCATTGCCGAACGCCGCCGGCTGCGCAATGGGACGCAGGACGCCATCGGCGAGATCCAGCGCCTGGCGGCGGCGACCGGCGCCAGCAGTCCGCTGGAACTTTTGGAGCAGAAGGCGCGCGCCAATCCCATCGACCCGCGCGAGTTCGTAAGCCAACGGGCGGCGCGGTTGCGCGCCGACAACACTGCGGTGGCGCCGCTGAGCGCCGTCGAGATTGCAAGACAAGTTTTAGAGGACGAGTGAAAGAGAGGAAGGCTGTGAGCCACCGAAATCCCTACGGACCTATCCCCCAGAACGACCGCGCGGTGCGGGCCGAGGCGCTGAAGCTGTCGGCCCGCGAGAGCGGCCAGGTGCGCACGCGGCTGCAAGATTACCTCGCTTGCACTGGCCTGGCTGAGGCCGACTTCGCCAGCCGCATCAACTACGCCGCATCCTCGCTACACCTGTTCTTGCGCGGCCGGTACGAGGCGGTGTCGGGCAACTCCCGGCCGATCTGCCAGGGTATCACCACGTTCATCGATGCCCATCCCATTGCGCCAACCACCGCGGCTTATGGCGAACTCTTTGATACCAGCAACGTCCGCGCCATGCGGCAAACCTTTCAGCAACTGCTACAGCGGCCCGTGGCTTACATGATCTATGCGCCGCCGGGCTCGCAGAAGAGCTTTGTGCTGGAGCATCTGGTGGCCGAGTTGAACCGCAAGGAACTGTCGCGCAACGGCGCCGGCCGCCGCGCCTATTACGTGGATGCTGATATAGACATGCGCCCCACCGGGATCATTAAGGAAGTAGCCACGGCGTGCGGCATTTCGTCAGTAGGCGATCGGGTGCGCTTGCGCCGCAACCTGGCCTTCGAGTTTCAGGGGCGGCGCGCGCTGCTGGTCATCGACGAAGCCCAGCACTTGTCGCTGCCCTGCTTCGAGGCCTTACGGATTTTGTTGGACCGGCCGCCGCACTTCTCGCTGCTGTTTGCCGGCTCGCACGACCTGAAGCAAACCTTCGACCGCTTCTCGGCGACGCTGGAGCAATGGAACTCGCGCATCCTGGCCAAGATCAGGCTGCCCGGAGTCGAGCGCGCCGAGGCGGAAGCGATTGTGGAGCGCGAGCTGGTTGACTGGCTGGCGACGATGGCCCCAGACAAAGCGCACAGGAAGGTGCAGGCGCTGGTGGATAAAGCCGACGCCCAGGATGCCTTTGAGTTGGACGACAAGCGGCGGCCGCGGCACTACATCAACGTGCGCACCCTGACCAACTCCATCGAGCAAATCAAGATGGCGCGCGCCGACGCGCAGGAGGCGGTATGAAGCAGTTGCCAGTAGCCAGTGAGCACTCGCCAGTAGTCAGTAGCCAGTTGTCAGTGAGCACCGACCGGATCGATCGCTGGGCGCAGCCGCTGTGCACCGCGCTGCTGATCCTGGGTGCCTCCTACATTGTGGGACACCTGATGTGGGCCTGGCTGCTGGGCCGATTGAGCGGGGTGGCGCGGTGAAGGGAATCGACATCAACGACGACCAGATGCGCGCAGCAGAGACCTTCCTCCTGGAGCGCCAAGAGCCGCCCTGTAAAGCCCGCACCGGAGATGTGCTTGTCGGCATGCGGTGGAAGGACTTGGTGCGGCTGGTGGCGTGGTACGGCGCGGTCCGAGCTGAAGGCGCGCTAAAGGGCATCCCCGTTGATAAGCCAGGTGAACCGGTCGAGGTGGCGCCATGAACCTACTGGCGCTATTCCGCTGTTCGCATCCGCACTTGTCGCGGGTGTTCACCATGGGCAAGCCCAAGCGCAGCTATCAGGTGTGCTTGGAATGCGGCGCGGAATTGGACTACGACCTGGTCGCCATGAAGCTGACCGGCACCGACTCGAAACGTGCCCGCCGCGGCGGGCGAAACTTGAAACTTGTGAGGGGGAACTGATGAGCAAAACCAAGAAAGTCCTAACCACTGAGGAACGCGTGAAGAAGTACTTCCGCTTCCGCGATCTCGGCAAGCACGCCTACGAGCAGGCCGACGAACTACTGGAACTGCTGGTCGCCAGCCGTGCGCTGCGGGTCAACAAGCCACTGCCCATGCCCGACGGGACAAAAGTGGTTCTCCACGATCTCTATCCCAAGGGGACGATGAAGGTGTTCCGCGCGCACGGCATCGGGCACTACGAACTGGAGATCGTGAATCCAAAAGCGCCGGGGAAGAAGAGAGAGAGAAAGTAGATGGCAGTCGGGACCAATCCGGCATGGCACGATCACCGCTACCACGGCGCAGGGATGCCGGTGACTGCGCCGCTGTTTTGCCAGCCGTCCGCCTGGCAGGCCGTGAGCGAGGTCGAGACCTTCGTGCGATCCAAATTCAGTATCTGCTCTCTTCACTTGGCGAAAGGCGAAGAGCGAAAGACGAAAAGCACATGACGCAACTTTCACTCGACGCGACAACCAACCTGGATGAGCAGATCCAGGAGACCTTGATGGGGCGGCTCGGCCCCTATCCGCTGAGCGATCCGCAGCGCCGGGTGCTGCACATGCTGCGCTATCGCCGGGGCGCGGCACAAGCACGTCCGCTGGCCGAGCTGGCCACCGAACTCAAGTTGCAGCCACGCGACGTGAAGGCGATGGTGAAGAGCCTGGTGGAAGAGTTCGCCCTGCCGATCGGCGCCTCGCGCACCGTGCCCTATGGCTACTTCCTGTGCGTCACGCCTGGCGACGTGGAAGATGCCATCCGGCCGCTGGTGCACGAGATTGAATCGCTGGCGCGACGGGTGCGCGTGCTGGGCGGCCCGGAGCGGTTAGGGGAATTGTTCGGCCAGATGCAGTTGGAAAGGCTGTGAGTATGGACGCCCAACAATCTATCGGTGAGAGCAACGCCGAACACAAACACATCTGGCCGCGCAACGGCGGCGGGTGCTGGTGCGGCGCGACACAATGTAGCTACATGGTCCCGCGCGAGAAGAAAACGGTTGCGCCCGAAGGACGCACCCCGCTGAGCGGATACAAATCCGCCGCGGTGGCGAATGCAGCCCCGCTCAGCGATCGCTGCAAAGAAGCCGCGGCGCTGCCGAGCCCTTATTGCGCAATTCACATAGTCAGTAGCCAGTAGCCAGTTGTCAGTCGTCAGTGAGGAAACAGCATGACGGTGCACCTTGAACTTTACAGCGCCGGCGAGCGGGTCATCACGGAGACCTCGCGCGTCACCGTGCGTAGTCACCTGCGGCTGCCCGTGCTCGTCATTGGCACGCTAGGGAGCCGCGACTTTGAGCAGATTCCCCTGGCGAGGATTGAATCGTTTTGGGTTGAGGAGGACTGACGAGCAGTAGCCAGTAGTCAGTTGCCAGTAGCCCGTTAAATGCAGAATGCCAACTCCATCTCGTTAGCGCAACTGAAGCGGCTGCAGACGCTGTATTCGCAGTTCGCGCGGGAAGCGCCGGACCCGCGCATTCGCACTCGCCAGGAGCGGCTAATTTGGGCGTCGCTCATCCTGAGCCGGAGCGTCACTTCGTTCAACGAATTCAGCACGGACGAGGCGAAGACGCTGATCGATTGGCTGGCCGAGCGCGTTCCGGCGAAAAGCCAAAAGCGGAGAGCGAAGAGCGGCCGGCCAGAGATGGACCGCGACGCCAGCGAGCGCCACTCCAAAGACGGCCGTTGGGACGGCGACAAGTTTGTCCCGGCGCCGCAGATCGCGTCGGAGTTTGACCTGGCGAACATTGCAAAGTATTACGCGCGCCTGGGCTGGGACCGCGACACCTTCGACCGCTGGCTGCGTTCGCCGCGGTCGCCGTTGGGTCGCAGATCGCAGCCGAAGATTGTCACCGTGGCGCAAGCGAATCGAGTGCGATGGGCGTTGAAGAAGATGTTGCAGAACAAAGGACTGTGGAAAGCAGTTGCCAGTAGCCAGTTGCCAGTGGCCAGTTGAAAAGGAGTAAACATGACGATCACACAACAACTCATCCGGGATGAGGGAATGAAGCTGAAACTCTATAAGGACACCGTCGGCAAACTGACCATCGGAGTCGGGCGCGACCTGACCGACGTCGGCATCACCACCGACGAAGCGATGGTCCTGCTCTCCAATGACCTGGCGAGCACCACGCGCCGTCTGCTGGCCGCGCTGCCCTGGGTAGTCGAGTTGGTAAACAGCGATCCGGTGCGCTTCGCAGTGCTGGTGAACATGGCTTTCAACCTGGGAGTTGGCGGACTGCTTCATTTCCAGAACATGCTCTCCTTCGTGAAGGCTGCCTCGTGGGTGTCGGCTGCAGACGAAATGCTGCGAAGCAAATGGGCTAACGAGGTCGGCGATCGCGCCCAGCGGCTTGCGACCCAGATGAGGACCGGGGACTGGTGCTGACTACTGGCTACTGACAACTGACTACTGGCAACTGAATGGCGACCAACCCCATCACGACGATCGCGGCGCAGGAGGCGGAGCGGGAGCAGCTCATCCTGCGGCCCGAGCAGCAACTGCTGCCCTTCGCGGAGAAGGAGTACATCGACGCCGGGCGCGCCTGCGGCATCCTGGGCGTGGGTTACTCGACGCTGCAACGCATGGCCGCCAGCGGAATGATCGACTGGGTCGGCGCCGAGAAGTCCACCTGGAAGCGGGTGCGCTACCAGTCGATTGTGGACTTCTGCGAGCGCTTGCGGCAACAGCACCGCCTGCCCGACCGGCGCCCGGCGTTGTCCCCTTCGCTCCGCCATCGCGACTGCGACCTGTTGCCCTTCGCGCTGGACGACACGGTCAGCGCGCGCGAAGCCCTTAAGTCGCTGGGCCTGGTGCGCCGGACCGCCATGGTGCGATTGATCGAGGAGGGAAGATTTGAAGCCTACCAATTGGTGCCGCAAGGGCCGTGGCGCATCTCCCGGCCGTCACTGCTGGCGTATTTGCACGCGCGGCAGCACAAAACCGGCGGCGGACATCCCTACACCGGCCGGCTGTACAAAGGTTTCCCCCTCTCGCCACACTTCTGAAAGGTAGCCTCTCTTTGCGCCGGGCCTGGCCGGAGAATTGCTGGCATGCCCCGCCTTGCCCGGTCGATCCGTAATCTACTCTTGCTTGTGCTGCTGGCCGTGCCAGCGGCCGCGCAGTTGGTCACGGTGACGGCCAGCAACATCCTTGACCGTGGAGCGCCGCTGGCCTCGGGGACTTATTGTGCTACGCCGATGGGTGCAGCCGGCCGAGGCTTCCATGTTGGATCGACGGGCAACGTGACCGGGAGCCCGGTGTGCCGTGACGTCGTGAATGGCGCGATCGCAACGACGCTGGGCGGAGTCGCAGCCGGGCCGCTGCAACTCGCCGACACCTCGCTGACGGCGCCGCTGAACGTGGACTATGGCATCACTATCCGCGATGCCAACGGCGCGTATGTGTTGGGTGGCCCGCTGAGCGGATACATCGCGGTGCAGCCGGCGGCCAGCAACAGTTGGTGCACGGCTGGAGTTTGCAATTGGGATTTGTATCTGCCGACTATCCCGAATTTGACTCTGAGTGCGCCGCTGATTTGGGGACAGCTCGGCGGGACGCTGAGCAACCAGGCTGACCTATGGGGGGCACTGGGAGCAAAGACTGGGATCCACGGCGCAGTCACCTTGGGAAATTGCGCGTCGTGGTTTAATGCGACTACGCTTCAGGACGCGGGCAGCCCATGCGGCAGTGGCAGCGGCACGCAGATCCAGAGCGACTGGGATGAAGTTAATAACCTGCTGCTGGACTACATCAAGAACAAGCCCAGTATCCCGGCCGCGCAGGTGCAAACCGACTGGAACGCGAGCAGCGGCATGGGCGTGCTGCTGAACAAGCCAACTCTGGCGACCGTTGCGACCAGTGGCAGCTACGCCGACCTGTCGAGTAAGCCCACGATCCCGGCAGCGCAGATCCAGAGCGATTGGAATGAAGCCAACACCGCGCTGCTCGACTACATCAAGAACAAGCCCAGCATCCCGGCAGCGCAGGTGCAAACTGACTGGAACGCCAGCACCGGCATGGGCGTACTGCTGAACAAGCCGACGCTGGCCACCGTCGCCACCAGCGGCAGCTACAACGACCTCAGCAACCAGCCGACGATCCCGGCAGCGCAGATCCAGAGCGATTGGAATGAAGCCAACACCGCGCTGCTCGACTACATCAAGAACAAGCCCAGCATCCCGGCAGCGCAGGTGCAAACTGACTGGAACGCCAGCACCGGCATGGGCGTACTGCTGAACAAGCCGACGCTGGCCACCGTCGCCACCAGCGGCAGCTACAACGACCTCAGCAACCAGCCGACGATCCCGGCAGCGCAGATCCAGAGCGATTGGAATGAAGCCAACACCGCGCTGCTCGACTACATCAAGAACAAGCCCAGCATCCCGGCAGCGCAGGTGCAAACTGACTGGAACGCCAGCACCGGCATGGGCGTACTGCTGAACAAGCCGACGCTGGCCACCGTCGCCACCAGCGGCAGCTACAACGACCTCAGCAACCAGCCGACAATTCCCACAGCCTCAAGCGCGACCCCGAACATGGACGGGACTGGGGCGGCGGGATCGAGCGGAACTTTTGCGCGCGGCGATCACACGCACCCGACAGACACGAGTCGGCAAGCTGCGCTGGGCTTCACCCCTGAGAGCGTAGCCAACAAGAGTACTGATGGGACGTTCGCCGCGAATTCGGATACAAACTATCCCAGCCAGAAGGCGGCCAAGACTTACATCTCTACCCATGGTCAAACTGACGGGCAAGGGATCGGGCCTAACTATATCGCCGGAATGCTCAGGCCAAATGTGCGCAAACCGTTCCAGTTTACAATGGCATCCGGCGGGGGATCTCTTGCTGGCTTTGGATTTTCTTTTGTAGTAGAGGGCACGGCGTCCGCCATAGCCTCAACCAGCACGATGCCATTCCTGGTTAACTATGTTACAGCGGCCAGCACCGGCTCAGAAGGCGGCGTTGTTGCCGGCACGACTTCTGTGTTCTTGACCACAAACCCGATGATGACAGCCGCGATGATGCTGCCCGCTTCGGGGGATTTGACCAACGTCATTGCATGGGTGGCCCTAAACGGTGGAACCAACGCGGCGGGGAATGCCCTTCATCCCGCAGCAAACATAGTTGGATTTCGTTTTGTGGCGGGCACAGACACCTATTGGACTTGCTCATCGGCCACCAGTGCATCACTTTATACCGACGTTGCGACCAGCTACGCTCCCACCGCTGGTGTGCTTTACAAGTTCAACGTCATTTTCGATTCAGCTACTCCGGGGGTGATCTTTCAGATGTGCAGTTCTGCGGACGCAGGAGGATCAGCGTGCGTGCCTCAGCCCGTCTGCGGCGGCGAGATGACCACGCATATTCCGGCAACAAGTGCGGCGACTGGCCCATATCAGGTCGTGTGGTCACAATCGAACGCACCGCAGAACATTCGAATTGCTTGGTCAACCATGGAGACTGACTTCTAGGAGGTAAATCATGGCTAGCCCTATTCCTTACACGGTTTCGTGGACAAGTTCACAGGACGGGCAAGGCGACCTTGTGATTGTTTGGACAGTGAAAGATGCTAGCGGTACTCAGGTTGCCCAATGGACGGACACCTGGAACAACACGGCGAAGGCGCAGCAAATCTTTTCTCAATTACAGACTAAGCTCGCCGGGTTGCTCAGTACGCTGCCAGCGGCTGGTGGCACTTTACCGGCTTCCGGTAGCTTTCAGATCGGTCTCCCGGCAACGATGCGATTTTTGGAAACATATTGACTGGCTATAGCGCAAGAGCACGGGCGGAAAGATCGTGGTTAAGAAGGAAGGAGCACCATGAAGCGAACCATCTTATTTATAGTCTGCATGCTGGCGGCTAGTCTGGCTTGGGCCAGCACTGGCCCCGCCGGGGAAATCACCAACCTGCACCTCGCCAACGTCGCTCAAGTCTCTGCCGACGTGTGCTGGACTACCGCCCATCCGTCGACTTCGATGGTGCTGATCGCCCGCGACACGAACTATGAACCCACGCGCCAGGTATCAGCCAACCCCGACCCGCTGGTCACCAGCCACTGCGTGCACGTTGGCCATCTCTATAGCTTCATCGCCGCCGGCCAGGACGGAGACTACTTTATCTACGTTGCTTCGCGCACCGCCGATGGCACCTTGTCCACGGCGCCAGGGCCGCAGAACCAGCAGGGCACCGCGCCGCTGCTCGAGATGCGGACGCTGCCGGCTGACTCTTCGAAGCCTCCCTCGACGCTGTTCTACACCAAAGGCGTCGACAACGGGCTAGGGCCGCAGACCGCGTGGACCGGGTACGATATGTATTTTGGAGTGGACCCCATCCGCGTGGGAGGCCCGATCGCGTCGCTGTACATCAAGAACTACGGGGGCTACAACAATGGGACCGATGGAGTGATCACCTTTGTCGGAGGCGGAAATAGCGTCTTGGGCAAAGGCTCGCCGGCAAAGATACATCCATGGTTCGAGTGCTACTGGGCGAACCCTTCGGGCCTGGACTCGTCTGACCAGTCTTTCGACCGCGCCAAAAATTCGGGCTACTGCAATAATGTGGTCGGACAGAACCACGGCCAGGTGCAAGTAAGACTGCGGGTCGATGCGGATTGCGTTCCCGGCACGTATCAGTGGGCCGACACGTTGACCGTGGGCGGAGTGCCTACCGTCGTTACCTATCAATTCAACGTGGTGCGGACCCCAACTTCAGTGCCCTTTATCGCGCAGAAGGTAGTCGTCCCGATCCCCAGCCTGGCAACATGGGGAAGTGAGTGGGCGCGCCTGGCCGACAAGTGGTGTACCTACACTGACCAACAGAATGCGCTCGGAAATTTCATCGGCTGGGGGAACCAAGGGCTGTCATGGTTCTATGATGGCTTCCGGGTGTATCAGCAACTGGCTACCTTCACCGGGACCAACCGCGCCCACTGGAACCATTGCGCGCAGGCCATCGGCGACCTTTATGCCTACTATGGCGAAAACAACAACGGCAATTTCGCTAGCTATAGCATGTTCGCGCACGGGCTAGGTATGAACTACTCGCGCACCGGCGACCCGAAGATGCTGGCCGCCATCGTTGCCATGGCCACACTGAGCGCAGACCACAACAGCGCAGGCTCTCCTGACCCATACACCATGCGCGAGGCTGCCTACCGAGCGAACTTCTGGATTGAGTACTACCAGCACACCGGCATTCTCTACCCGCTACTGCAGCGCGACATCGACAAGCTGATCGGGTACATGGACATCCTGGCGCGCGATGGGCCCGCGGGCATCCATCCGTTTATGTACGGCTTAGTTGAGGATCCGCTGCAAAGCTGGTGGTTCCTGTCGGTGCAGCGAGGCGCGCCAGACTATCGCGTGGTGTCGGCGCTGCAGAAGGCGTGGCCGGTGCTGTGGGCGGCCAGTTGGATCGATGGCCGCGAGTTTGATTACGACAATCTGCTGCTGCCCACCGATCACGGGATCAGATACTCAGATCTGAATCCCCTGGACGTGCAGTGGCCGGCGTTCATCTGGTACATGACCGGCGATCCGGTTGCCCAGCAGCAAGCGAATCTGGTGTTCCAACACGGGCTCGACTCGCCTCCGGACTACGGGGTCTCGGGCAAAGCATGGTCGCAGGGGTGGGAGATGTCCCCCAACGCGGTGCGCTTGCTCCAGAACAATGCCGTGATGTACACCGACCCCGCGGCGAATCCCTTCGAGGAGCCATGGCCGGTGACCACGCCGCCCGTCCCGTACAAGACGAACTGCGATCCGCAGGGAGGCTTGGGTGGTTGCGTCGCAGGCAGCATCACCTCGACGACGGCGACGATCTACTGGCAGAATTACGTGGCCGTGAGCGCGTCGATCCGCTACGGCACGACGACCAGCTACGGGAGCACAATCGTCTCCCCGGCGCCCCCTTCGAAGAGCAGCAGCATCGTGCTCACCGGCCTGGCGCCGCATACCACCTACCACTTCCGCACCAAGTCTGTGGACGCCTTCGGGAACCCGGCCGAGTTGCACGATTTGACGTTCACAACTGCACCGTAAAACGGGGAGCCGGCGGGGGATTTTGGAAATTCGAACAGTGAGCCAAATTGTACTAACTGGTTAATAGGTGGTTTCACGTAGAATCAATCACTTACGGGCGACGTGCCGAAATCACTCCAAAATAACGGGCAAAAGTAGCGATGCTCCGGATTGCGTCAAAAAGTGCGTTTCGACTACTAAAAGCCGCCATCCGCCGCGAATCGCCCCGAAAAACCGCCACTCCAGAATAACGTACAGATTCACACCTTTCAGGGACGGCACAGTTCTCCCCTACCATCTATAATCCCTTAAACTAGCCA
>OBLU010000363.1_pt1 | contig 43960 bp, 44 predicted proteins | sample 1518681 | NCBI WGS metagenome assembly OBLU01 (sample SAMEA3539304, study PRJEB22396) | soil metagenome | biome: tundra; feature: field; material: soil | place: USA | collected 2010-05 | depth 0.15 m
GGCTTAAGGTCAAGCGGATGCCCCACGTAGCGCCCAGCGCCAGCACTCCTGCCTCCGCGAATCCGAAGCTCCAGTGGTCCGGCACCCAGATCGTCAAAATGACCCAAAACAGGATTACGGCCAGGGCGACTGCGGAAACGGCAAGGAGCCGCTCGGGTGGCGGCGGAAGCTTAGACGCGGCGCTCATTGACCGAAACCGAGAACCGCGCTTTCGAGCGAAAGCGAGCCTTCGATCCGCACCGTGCCGAGCACCCGATCGTATGCGAGCACCAGCTTGACCAGACGAGCGTCCGCAGGCGTATGGGTTTCATAGCTGACGACCACCCGGTATTCCCTGGCAGGTTCGAGTGGCACAAATTGACTCAAGAGTTCGCAATGTTCGGGCTGTTTCCCTGTGAAATCGAACCGCAACCCTGGGGGTGAAACGTCTCGCCGGTAGAAAATCTCCGCGGGCGTGGACACCCGCCAATCGAACGTCCGGGACAGAAATTCTTTGGCAAAGGTGCCGTTGGTCAGACTGGCACCTTGGCTCGGGGCCAGTTCGGGATAGTCCAGCAGGCGTTTCGTGGCGAGCAGATTCCAGGTTTCCACGGCTCGCGACACATCGTTGTTCTCCAGCAGCCGGTCACAGTATAGTAGCAGAGACGGCACAGTGTCCGGGCCGGCATGCTTCATGAGCTGGTTGGCGATGGGCCATCCGCGGCGTCCAGACGGTTCTTCGAGAGCAGGAAATCGAAGTACTGCCGCCATACGTCAGGACGATCCGGCAGGGCCCGATCCTGGATGACCCTGGGTTCCGGGGCAAGCTCCCAGCACAAATCGAACAGGGGCGTGACGTCATCATAGGACGTGGCCAGAGCTGCGCGGACAGCGGGCCAAAAGTGCGCCTGGTCGTGCCGCCGGGAATAGTATTCCGCAAGCAACCAACGGGGCGCGAAGGTCTTGTCCAGCTTGACGGCACGCAGCAGTGAAGATTCGGCCGCTCGGAAGTCATTATGCGCTTCGGCGGCGCCGGCGAGCTCGATCCAAACAGACGAGTTCAGCGGATTGAGGACTGCGGCCCGTTCGAGCGCAGAGAGCGCCAATGCCGGTTTCAACTTGAGCCAAACGCACATAGTAATCCGGATTTCCAGGCGCCAGGCGCAACGCACGCTGGACGCTTGATCGGATGGCGTAATCGGCAATGGCCCAGCGGGCCGACCAATAGCAGGCGTACCCGCAGAGCATGGCGATGAATGCACCGACGATCCGAACAGGCATCTACACAGATTCTACGCGAAAGAAGCGCAAATCTCGACAAGAATCGCGTGGCACGGCCACAGCGACAGACCGCTGCCGGCTTCCAGTACCTGCAGCAAAGCAATTGGCGGGGGGCAACGCATCTAAAGCAACCGGTCGCCTCGCTATGGTCATGATTCAAGCACGTCAAGCTCTACCGCTCGGCGCTGCTGGAGAACAAATACAACCCCATTACGATTCGCTGGAAGCTGTCCATCATACGGCGCTTCTACGAAGCCGCGCGCAATGCCGGACTGCGCCCCGATAATCCCGCTGCCGGCGTCAGGTCCCCGCGCGTGCGCCAGGCTGCCGAGGACTTCAAGTACCTCTGCGACGAGGAACTGGCCAGGTTCTTGTCGGTGATTCCCGATCCCGACGAGGCCACGGGCCAGGATCAGATCAGGCGTCTGCGAAACCTGCTCATGGTCAGCATGATGGCGCTGCAAGCGTTGCGCACCATCGAGGTGCATCGCGCCAATGTCGAGGATCTCACGGAGAAGGGTGAGGATCTGGTGTTGCTGGTGCGCGGCAAAACGCGCGACCGGATCGTGTATTTGCGGCCGGACACGGCCAGGCGGTTGAAAGAGTATATGGCCCTCCGCGGCAAGATCGAACCGGACAAGGCCGGAACCCCGTTGTTTACTGCCGCGGGCCATGAGCGGGGTGGCATGCGTTTGAGCCGCCGCCACATTCGCGCGCAGACCGATAAATATCTGCGGCTGAGCGGCCTAAAGCGGCCGGGCATCTCCAACCATGCCCTGCGCCACACGGCCGCCACCCTGGGCTATCTGCACACCGGCGACCTGCGCGCCGTGCAGGAATTCCTCGGGCATTCCGATCCGCGCCAGACCTCGCGTTATGCCCACGTGGTGGACATGGCCAAGCGAAATCCGGCGCTCTTCATCCAGGCGAAGTTGGGCCGCAAAGGCGCGGCCTCTGAAGCCGCAGGCGCTGAACCGAAGACCGAGGACTGAACCAATATGACGACTTCTCTGATTCCTTGCCGCCCCGCGCCGTCACGCGCCGAGATGAATGCCGCGTTCGCCGACTTCCTGCGCGTGGATGTGGCCAACGGCGACGCCTCTCCCGACACCATCGCCGGCTATCGCGGCGTCGTCGAGATCTGGGTGAACTGGTGCTTTGACCAGAGCTTCGATCCCGCGACGGTGACGGTGATGCACATCAAGCGCTATCGCCAGATGCTGATTGAGCGCAACCTCAGTCCGGTCACCGTCCGCTGGAACCTGATGGTCGTGCGGCGCTCCTATGAGGCGGCGCGCAACGCCGGTCTGCGGCCCGACAATCCGGCGGCCGGCGTGAAGTCGCCGCGCATCCGCCACGCCGCGGAAGATTTCAAGTATCTCAGCGAAGAAGAACTTGCCAAGTTGCTGGCGGCGGTTCCGGACCCGGACGAGGCCACGGGCCTTGAGAAGATTCGGCGGCTGCGCGATCTGCTGACGATCGGCATGATGGCGCTGCAAGGCGTCAGGACCATCGAAGTGGCGCGCGCCAGTGTCGAGGACCTCACCGAGAAGGGCGAGCATCTGGTGCTACTGGTGCGCGGCAAGACGAAGGACCGGATCGCATACCTGCGGCCGGACGTCGCTACGCACGTCAGGCAATACCTCGCGATTCGAGGAAAGGTCGAGCCCGATGAGCTGGGCACTCCGCTGTTCACAAACGCCGCCTACCACCCGCATCGTTTGGATCGGGCCCGGATTCGCCTCCGCACCTCCGAGTGTCTGCGCATGGCGGGGTTGAAGCGGCCGGGCGTCTCCGACCACGCGCTACGCCACACCGCCGCCACCCTGGGCTATCTGCACACGGGCGACCTTCGCGCGGTGCAGGAGTTTCTGGGCCACGCTGATCCGCGCATGACCTCGCGCTACGCGCATGTGGTGGATATGGCGAAGCGGAATCCGGCGCTCTTCATTCCGGTGAAGGTGGGGTGAGGCGGGGGCCCACCGTTTTCGGGCCAGGATGTGGCACACTGAGAGCAGCAGCCCGCAGTCTGTCGACGAAGGCGCTAGAACCACTGTGCTCACAACCCCCAGCGATCAACCGGGAAAGTGGGTCGTCCGCGTCGAATCGGAGCACATGGGCGGCTTGTCAGACTGTTGGAGAAATAGTACAATAGAAGGATGATTAATCGCGTGCGCCACTTTGTACTGATAAGTGCATTCCTCTGTTTAGTCGCTCCCGGCTGTTACGGCTGGCAGTTCGCCCCCAAAACACAGAACCTCGAAATCGGTGATATTCTCGGTCTCGATGCAGAGCTTACGTTCCGTCCCTCTCGCGGACTGAAGCCCCTTGCCCCAAACCGGCTTCTGATGATCGGCGAGGATGGACTCCTGAGGACGGTTGAGGGCGAGCCGACTACGTGTGTCACTGCCGATGGACATGGTGTCCCCTGTGTGATAGCTTCAGGCGGTCACGTAGCGGACGGTACGTCCGCCCAGGGCGTGGGTACCCGACCCCCTCAGAGCAGCCCCGTCGTAGGCGGAAAGAACTCTGACGCTCTCAAACGTGAGGCATCACCGGTTGTCCAGCAGCGGGCCGAAACGACATCCCGCCCAGGCGCCAATCTATCGGCCCAACTCTCCGCCACGGTGCCCATCGTTGCCTGTACCGATACCGGCACAGTTAACAGTATCGTATGCACAGCACCGAACGTGACGGCGTACTCGAACGGCATGGTCGCGTACGTGATCCCGGCTGCCGGGAATACAGGGCCGGCGGTGATCAATTTGAATGGGTTAGGTGGGAAGGCAATTACCAAGAATGGACCGGTGCCTTTGAGTGGGGGAGAGTTAAGGGTCTCCGTGGTGACACACTTACAATACGATGGGATGCGCTTCCACATTCTTGATGACCGGTTGCCGGGTCGGACCGCAGATGGTTCCGTCTTGACTCCTTTTCCCGGAACGACAGTCCACGTGGCAATTCCGCCGTCGGGACCGGCCAGTGTGCAAAATGTTGGAACAAACATGGCGAAGACAGCCGGCGTTCAAGATTATGGCGCGAAGTGCGACGGCTTCACCGACGACAAGAAGGCATTTGACAAAGCCATAGCTTCTGGAGCAACCACGCTTTCTCTCCCGACGGGGACCTGCTTGATCGATATATCAGGTCAGACAGGCCGCGTGTTTTTAATCAGCGCGAGTGTGTCTTTCGTGGGTCGAGGCATTGGGGGGAGCATTATTTTGGCTTCGGGAAAGCACTCGTGTTCGACCCGCTGCACCTCGTATGACACGACTCTATTCACGCCTGCGAACAATGTCGATCTTTCGTTCTCTGACCTTAGCATTCGAGGGCCAGGAAACACAATTACATCCAAAACCGGCGTGGGTATCACGGTTGGATACCAGACTGTACTGATTTACCCGGATGGCCCGAACAACAACATTTCATTGACACGCGTTGAGTTGTCCAACGCCGCTTTTGCTACCAAGTCGGACGGCGGAAGCGGAATCAATTACACCCTGGACAGTTGCGATGTCAGCCATACGTACATGTCGGCAGTGGGTGTTTTTAACAGCGGCGGTAACGTAGCTATCACCGGATCGACGATATTCCACGATCTCGGAACCGATACTTTTGATCACGGGATCTACCTAAATATGCCCTTAGCATCTTTGACAATCACTCCTGGAGTGACGTTTCGCAACATCACAGGGGCCGGAATTCTGTACTACGAATCGCACGCTGACGGAAACGGCCCCGTGAGCATTCTGGGGGCGACGTTTCTCGATTGCCAATACGCGGTGATCTTCGCTCACACAAACGCCTCCTATCTAGCCAATGTCAAGCCAGCGATCATTGATGGCATTCGGGTCATCGGAGGAGGGGTAATGCTCGACGGACCAAATATCACGTTCGCCAACGCAACACTTATCTACAGGCCTTCCAATCCTAACGCCAGCGTCGACGGTATCAGAACAGGGGTGTTCGCTGTTCCGTCTGACAATATGGTCCTGCGGAACAACCTAATCGTCGGGTACCCACAGCGAGGCATATCTCGTGACGTGGGTGGGATGGTTTCAGCGCACGCGGTAATCGACACGAACACCATTTCTGAGTCCAGCCGTGGGATGCTGTTGTACAAGCTGACTGACTCCTCTATAACCAACAATACAGTTATTCCGGCGATATCAGGATATGGGTTCTTCTTTGCCGGCCCGGATCTGACCAGGATTCGAATGGATAGCAACACATGCGTTCCTGCTTCTGGCAGTACGTGCCTACGTCTTGATAGCACACTCTCGTCAGGAGTAGCAATTGGCGGTAGCGGCAATGACTTCTCTGCCGGTAGTTACTCTATCATGGCACTGGGCACCGCCGTCACAACCTGGACCAACACCAAAATCAACTCTGGCACGATCTATCCTCCGGAAGAACGGTGAACTCCCAGTCCAGCAGCCAATGCGACGAACGCCGCATCCGGCGGGCTTATACGAGGCCCATCGGGACAGAGTTGTGCAACGTTCGATGACGCTACGATCGGCCAGCCCGGTCGCTTATGTCGAAGAATTCGGGAAGAGTCGCGCCGTCCTGACGATATTCAGGACGGCGTAATACCGCGCAAAGTATCCCGTCAGGCCTTCGCGCCGCATCATCGCGAATGGCAGGTCTCCTTCGTAAAACACATGCCTTACGGATCTCTGAACTATAATCGCTGCTCCGGTTCCTATGTCACGATCCACTGGATGGCCGGGACTGCGCATTCTTGCCTGTGTCGCCGGCCTCAATAATCATGATCTACAGCTACGCTGCGAGTACCTCATGGAAGAGAACGCCATCCTGAAGGACCACCTCGAAACGCCTTTGCGCCTCACCGACGAGGAGCGCCGCAGACTCGCCGAAATCGGCCATCAGCTCGGTAAGAAGCGCTTGCAAGAGGTCGCCCACATTCGCAAACCTAGTACCATCCTCGGGTGGTTCTCTAGACTGGTCGCCGCCAAATTCGACGGCTCCAAAAATCGCCGGTCTCCCGGCCGGCCCCGCATCGCAGAGGAAGGAAAAGAGCTGATCCTAAAAATGGCCAAGGGCACCTGGGGTAGCCGTAGGATCGTGGGGGCGCTGGCCAATCTAAGCTACGCGGTCTCGCACCAGACCGTGCGCAACATTCTCAAGCGCCACCATCGTCCGAAGGCGCCAGAGCAGGCGAGAAAAATCGCGTGGCCGGATTTCCTCAAGATCGAGACAGCCGTCACCGCTGCCTGCGACTTTTTCACTGCGGAAGTGCTCACGCTAATCGGGCTGGTTACCTACTATGTGCTGTTCTTTATCCACCTGGAGACCCGCCGCGTGCACGTCGCGGGCATCACGCGCCATCCCGATCAGTGGTGGATGCAGCAAGTTGCACGGAATCTGACGATGGAAGGAATCGGCTTCCTCAATGGCTACACCGCCCTGTTGCATGATCGGGACACGAAATTCCGCCCGGCGTTTCTCGAACTGATCGAGAAGAACGGCATTGACGCCATCGCGCTGCCGCCGCGGTCGCCCAATTTGAATTGCATCGCGGAGCGCTGGGTTCGGACAGTAAAGTCCGAAGTCCTCTCAAGGGTAATCCTGTTGGGCGAGTCTTCGCTGCGCCGAGTCCTCTCCGAATTCCAAATCCATTATCATCAGGAGCGAAACCATCAGGGCAAAGGAAACATGTTGCTGTTTCCCGCTTAAGTTCGGCGGTAATTGGGTGGAATATTTTTTCCTTCCAAAATTATTTTGAAATCATTTTCATCTCTGTCGCCTCCGGCAATATCGAACCATTCAAATATTCCCTCGGGAAGGATTAACTCTAAGATTACCTTTTCGTTTGTCATAATGATAATCGTTAATTGCGATTATCATTATCATACCCTTAGTTACTATAATTTCACAGCGCCGTTAGTCCAGTAATATTCTGTATGACCCAGAAGACCCCCGGCGAATTTCGCACGCGGGTGATCCAGGACGGGGTGCATCCAAGCCTGCACGTCCAATACAAGAACTTCGATCTGAAGCAGTACTTCAAGGAGGGGCGCGGGTGCCGGACGGAGGGCACATTTGGCAACACCAAGGACTTCGAGGTGAACAAGGGTTTGGCCAACCTGCCTTACCTACAGAAGATTGGCCGGCAGATCAATCGGCGCTTGCTGGAAGTCGAACGTGTCAGCCATAACAGCGGCTTGAGCGGCGACAGCATCCAACGTGTAGTGCAACCGACCGTCACCGAGGACGGTGAGAAGGCGCCGTCGTTGAAGTTCGGCCAGCCTCGGGTCATGGCGCTGTTATTGGCGCTGACGCTGTTCCAGCATCTGATCGATGGATTCCACAACCACGATCTGCGCGGCTTGGTTGCCGATCCGCTGGGCATCACCACCGAACAGTACACCGCCAGCCAGATGACCTACGATCTTCGCCGACTGCGCTTGAAAGGCCTGATCTTCCGGCCACCCCGGACCAACCGCTACTTCGTCACGCCGTACGGCTGGAAGGTGGCGCGGCTGTTCTCGCGGCTGGAGGCGCGCGTGTTCCGGCCCGCCATGGCTATGTTCACCGCCAACGACGCGGTTCTACCGTTCCCGCTGCGTCAAGCCCTGGATCGCGTGGACGCGCAACTCGACCTATTGATTTACGAGGCTTTTCCGCTTCCGAAAGCCAGTTGAAAACTTGACACTTTCAGATAGAAGTTGGTTAGATTAGACGGCTAGAAGAAACGGCTCCTCTCCCAAAAGGGTAATTGCGCTTTAAGTCATTTGCATTCGTTAGCTTGCGAGCCAGAGCGGTTTTCGTGAACGCTTTCAACATCACGTATCCACGCCCAGCTTCCCCGGCAATGTCGAAGGTGCCGGCTTCTTCGATGCTCTTGAAAGGAATGCCGGCTTGTCTGGGCGGTCGGAACTCGCTCTGGTTTTCGTCGGCCGGCCCGACAGCAGATCCCGCCATCACGGCAGACCATCGGCGCAGCGGGAGGGATCACCTCTCGCGACGCTGGATGCCGATCTTCAAAGAGCGGCGGCCGAGGAAGGGGTAGCGCTGCTTTCCCGTGGAGGCACCAGCAAGCAGATGTTTCACCGCGCAGAAGCGGCGACCGCAGAGAAGCGCCGAACCTCAATGACCCGCTTCAGCAAATGCGCGCTAGGACTGTAATCCAGCACAATCTCCTTCAACGCCACCACCAACCGCCCGGCATCACGCGTCTCGCAGATCTCCCTCAAGCAACTGAGCCAAGTCGCCATGTCCCCTGCCGGCATCCCGTTCCCCACGAAAACCCGAATCCTCTCATGCGCGGTGGGTACCGTATCCTCGATCAGAGTGCTCACCTCTTCGTAAAGCTTCTCGCCCGGGCGTATACCGCTGAACTCAATCTGAATGTCCTCATCTGGCCTCAGCCCCGACAGCAGAATCAGGTTCCTGGCCAAATCGACAATCTTCACCGGCTCGCCCATGTCCAGCACGCAAATCTGCCCTCCCGCTCCGATGGCCGCGGCTTGCAGCACCAACTGGCACGCTTCGGGAATGGTCATGAAGAAGCGCCTCATCTCCGGATGCGTCACCGTCACCGGCCCGCCCGCCGCAATCTGCTTCTTGAAGATGGGAATCACGCTGCCATTCGACCCCAGCACGTTGCCGAACCGCACCGCCACATACTTGGTCCGCCCGGTCTGCATCGCCAGCAGCAACAGTTCCGCCACCCGCTTGGTAGCCCCCATTACATTCGTCGGCCGCACCGCCTTGTCCGACGAGATCATGACGAAGTCTTCGACCCCGTGCTCCGCCGCCGCCACAGCTAGGTTGTACGTCCCGAGCACGTTGTTCTCGATCGCCTCAAACACGTGCGTCTCCATCAGCGGTACGTGCTTGTAGGCCGCGGCGTGATAAACCACCGACGGCGAGTGCTGCCGCAACACCTCGTCCAGCCGAGCGCGATTCTGTACGCTCCCGATCTCCGGGTAGAAGGGCACCTGCGGAAACGCCTGCTGCATTTCGCGGTCAATCTCAAACAGCGGAGATTCTGCGATTTCGAATGCCACGATCCCCGCCGGCCGAAACCGCGCAATCTGCCGGCAAAGTTCGGAGCCAATGGACCCCGCCGCGCCAGTAACCAGCACAACCTTGCCTGCCAGGCTGCCCCGAATCTGGTTCTCCTCCAGTCGCACCGGGTTCCGCCCCAGCAGGTCCTCGACATCGACGTCGCGAATCTTGCCCGCCAGCGGACTGCCCTCCAGCATCTCGGCCATCCCCGGCACGGTCCTACACTTCACCCCAGCGCTCTGACACCGCCTGAGGATCTCCGTCATCTGCGCACCCGTGGCCGAGGGGATGGCGATCAGCACCTGTTCGATCCCACGCTTGCGCACCATCGCCGCCAGCCTCTCGCCTGTGCCCAACACACGCAGGCCCTGGAGAAGCAGCCCGCGCTTGGTTGGATCGTCGTCCACCAAGCCCGCCAGGCAGTAGGGCAGCCGCGGGTTGGTGCGTATCTCGCGCACCAGCAACTCCCCTGCCGCCCCGGCCCCGTAAACCACCGTCCGTGGTCCCGAGCCGCTCTGACGCACCCCGCATGCGGCCTCCGCTGCCACACGAATCGCCACCCGCACGCCCGCCGTAGCCAAGAAGCACAGCATCAGGTCAAGCAGGTAGATCGACCGCGGAAACCCCGAAGGAGCCACCACCCGTATCAGCAAGACGCTGAACGCCGAAGCCACGATGTTTCCAGATGCTATCCAAACCGCGTCATGAACTGAAACGAACCGCCCCCACCCCCGGTCCAACCCCGTCAACCGGAACACCGAAAGCTTCACCGGAATCCAAATCGCCAAACCCCACCAGAGAAACTGCAGCATGCTCGCAGGAATCGCGAAATCAAACCGCATCACAAACCCCAGAGCCCCCGCCCCGGCGAACATCGCCAACTCCGCGCCAAGCACGGCCACCCGGCGCAGCCCACTCCGCCGTACCAATACCCGAGCAATGTCGGCCACTATTCCACCGCTAGACATGCCTTCTCCTCTTCCTCTGCGCCTGTCGAATCGAGCCTATCTCACTCTTCTCCGCGCGCTCTGCGCGCGGTGAGTCTTCCTAGCCCCTCGGAAAACCGCCACAGCAGTCCGCAGCAGAATCGAAGCATCTAACGTCAAGGAGTGCCTCCGCACATACTCCTCCGCCAGGTCCAGTTTCCTCGGCAGGATTTCCCGTGCATAGTGCTCCATCGGGTTCGCGACCTCGGCCAGCACGCGTTCCTCATCCCGGAAACGCACCGACGCAAGATCAGTGATCCCCGGCCGCACCGTGAGGATCCTTTCGTACCGCGGTCGGCACATCTCTACGTAGTCGGGAATCTCTGGCCGTGGCCCGACCAGGCTCATATCGCCCGCAACCACGTTCCAAAACTGCGGTAACTCGTCCATCTTCGTTGCACGCAGGATCTTCCCTATTCGAGTAACGCGGCTGTCCCCGCCCACCGTGATCTTGGACCCCGAGTGGTCCGCCTTCATCGACCGGAACTTCGAGATGCGGAACCTCCGGAACCCCCGGCCAACCCGTTCCTGAAAGTAGAAGACCGGAAACCCCGAGTCGAGGATGATCGCCAGTCCAATCACGACGAACAGCGGTGAAAGTACTACCAGCGCAACCCCGCTCACCGCGACGTCAATCGCCCGCTTCAACTTCGACACACGCTCAGTCCCAGCGAAGCTCCGGCCAATACTCCGAGTGTATTTGCAGCCACGTCCGTCCGTCCGCTCGAGCGCCGGTCCCGGGATCCTGGGTTGCAGAACATCGAGAGTCGCCCGGAGCACCGCAACCAACAGCACCGCCTTGAGAACCGCGCGTCGCCCCAGGACCAGTGCCGGCGTATATCCGAGCACCAGGTACGCCAGCGCGTGCTCGAATTCTCCTTTTGCCGGCTACTGTGGAACCCGTCGTCAGGGGACTAGCAACAGCACAACAACCACTGCAATATCGAGCCCCCACAACCCCAGCAGAAACCTCCGTCTGTTCACGCTTACTCTCGTGCCTCTGTGGCGAAAACCACACTCCGCTTCGTCTTGTGTTTCCCAACCACGTCCTTCACGGCCCAGATCACCCTCTCCACTTCCTCATCCGTCATCTTCGAGTACAGCGGCAACGAAACCAGCCTCGGGTACTCGGACAGTGCCCGCTCGCATGGGTCGCGCATCTCCAACGTGCGCCGATAGTAGGGGTGCAGTGGGATGGGGATGAAGTGCACGCTGCACCCGATCCCCCGCGCATGCATCTCCTCGATGAATCGAGCCCTGTCAATCGTCAGCCTGTCCAAATTCAGGCGCAGAATGTACAGGTGCCACGCGTGCTTGCAGTCGCCGCGGTCTGGCGGCAGATCCACTTCACTCAATTCCACAAACGCTTCGTGAAACCGCCCCGCAATCTCCGCCCGCCGCGCGTTCATCCGGTCCAGCTTACGCAACTGCACCAGACCGATAGCGGCCATGATGTCGCTCATGTTGTACTTGTAGCCGCAATCGACAACTTCGTAGTACCAGCTTCCCTTTTCGCTGTACCGGTTCCAGGCGTCCCGGCTGATGCCGTGGAGGCAGAGGATGCGCAGGCGCTCGTGCATCTCCAGGGACGGCGTTGTCAGCATGCCGCCCTCGCCCGTGCACAGATTCTTGGTCGCATAGAAACTGAACGCTACAGCATCGCTTGACCCGCTTCCGATCATGCCACTGCGGTAAGCGGCTCCAACGGCATGAGCGGCGTCTTCAACGACGTAGAGGCTATGGCCGCGTGCGAGCGCCCAAATATCGTGCATGTCGCATGGCAGGCCCGCGACGTGGACCGGCAATATGACCCGGGTCCGCGGCGTAATGGCGCGGCGGACCGATTCCGGGTCAATGTTGAGTTCCGAGCCGATATCCGCCAACACAGGCGTCGCGCCAACATCGAGGATCACGTTCACGGTCGCGCAAAACGTCAAAGGAGTCGTGATTACTTCGTCGCCGGGACCGATTCCTAGCGCTACCAGTGCCAAGTGGAGAGCTGCCGTGCCGGAGTTGAGCGCTTGCGCAAACGATGCTCCTGCGTACGTCTTGAATTCGCTCTCAAAACACTGCGTCCGCTCGCCGGTTGTCAGCCACCCTGAGCGGAGGACTGCGGTGGCCGCAGCCATTTCTTCCTCTCCTATATCCGGAACGGCGAACCGAAGAAATTCTCTACTCAAGGTGTTCGTCCCTTTCTGCCCCCACAAAGGAAGTCAGTACGCAGCAACGGTATCACGCCGAACACGATGTATATGCACGAATACCTCGCAATGACGAGGAGACTGATATGCACCGCTAGCGGTAGAGATATTGACCGCACAACGCAGTCCGGAAACCGTTAGGGAGTACAGTATTGCAGCTATCACCCTAGACGGACACCGCAACTACGCAGCAGCGTCCCGAGAACGACTTTCAGCGCCAGCACACTAGTTGACGGCGAGTATATTCCGATTCGTGGCATCTCCATCACAGAACCGGTTCCACCCGGGCACTCGACGCCATAACCGGCTGCGAAGCGCAAGTCGACGCAGCGCGCGACGACAGTGCTGTTGTAGTCGCCGCGAGGATATGCCACATCCGTACAAGGCTTTCCGGTTCTCCGCTCAAGCCACGATTTGTTCTCCTCAAGTTGGCGCTTCATCTCATCTGGTGCACAACGGGTGAGAGAAGGATGATCCACTGTGTGAGCGCCAACGTCGAACAGCGGATCATTTGCGAGTTCAGCCACCTGCGCTTCACTCATACCCGCGTACCTGTCTTCGATGGTAAGGGCATCCGTAAACGTCGCCAATGCAGGCAATTCTTCCTCGATGGCTTTGTACATGGCCACTGGGTGAGGCTCCAGGCCGGAGAGCAATTCTCCCAAGCGATGAACTGTTCGTGTGCGATGTTCGGTTCGCATGTCCCAAGACCTACCGGCAAAAATGACCTCATCCTTTGGATAATGCAGCTGAAGGGCGCGCAAATATGTAAACCACAAGAATCGACCGGGTTGACAATGACGCGAAGAGACGAAGAAGAGCGCTGGCACGCCATGCTTCCGCAGAATAGGAGCTGCCACGTCCGCGTGATTCCGAAAGCCGTCGTCAAATGTAAGAACCACTCGAATCTTGTCCAAGGGCCGGCGCCGCGCGTTGATTTCCGTGTGCTGAATGACTTGGAAGTGCCTCGTAATGAAGCGGACGTGCCGCTCGAAAACGAGAGCATTGAGACCGGCGCCATTTCGCGGCACGCCATGAAACATCAGGACTATCGGTTCCCTTGGAGCGACGGCTCTCGCGAATCGGACACGGCCGACCGCCGCGGCTAAACTTGTCCAGTCCGGCCAGAGCACTTCGCTCATGGCTGCGTTCTCAGCTTCCCCATGGTCTGGAACGCCTCTGGGAAGTGGGATCATGACTTCATTCGCTTTGGGGGCATCATGCGCACCGACGTCAGGATTGAATAGCCTTTCAGCTAGCAGTCGGCGGTTCGGAAGTCATCTGTGGCGCTCGGACCAGCGCAACAAGAAACCCGAGGCCATAGGCGAAATGATAGACCAGAAACACGAATGGCAGAAGAAGCGTCACGCCGAGCCGCCTCCGTCCAGCCCTGAGAGCAGCGCCCACGGCGAGCGCGGCGTAAACGAGCCCTTCAATCGTGAATACGCCTACCGATACTTTGGTCACGGGAGCCCACCCGAGTCCAGCGCCGAGCGCCGCGGTCGCCAGGAGCGCGCAATTCATAATGATTGCGGCAGCGGGAACAAGGTGCCGCCAGGAAGCGGGCGCTCCATGCTTTCTGATTACGGCTATCTTCCAGTAGCCGTACTGAGAATACTGTTTGAACAACCCTCGCAATGTACCGCGTGGATAGTACCACAGTTGGATCTGGGGATCTTGCCAAATGCGGCCGCCCGCGCGAATAATGCGGAAGTTAAACTCGTCGTCCTGATTACGGACGAACGCTTCGTCGAAGTTGCCGTATTCTTGAAAAGCTGAGCGCTTCCAGCACCCGTAGGTTACGGTATCGACGTAGCCTTCGTATTCCGAATTGTGAAAGCGAGCGCCGCCCGTCGCGAACCAACTGCTATACGCAGCCGCGATTGCGCCGCCGATCAAACCGTTGCCGATCGGCCTAGCCGGGCCACCCACGTTGTCGGCACCGGTCCTTTCTAACGTCGCAACGCAACAGTCGATGTAATCGGGCGCGTATTCGCCGTGAACATCCATGCGGATGATTATAGCGCCGCACGCGATTGCTAAGGCGGCGTTCAGGCCGCTGGCGACGATGCGCCGTGGGTTTGAGATGATATGAATACGATGATTGGCCAGCCGCCACTGCTCTAGAAGTTCCGACGTGCCATCATCGCTCTCGCCGTCGGCGATAATGTACTCACACTCTCTGGTCGTGGACTGCGATGTCAGACACTCGATGAAGCGCCGGATGTAGGCTTTTTCATTCCTGCAAGGAACGATTACCGAAACGTCGATGTTCCTTGTTGCATATGGCTCGGAACAATCCGATACCGGCGATGGTGCTTCAACTGCGCTATCAACGGTTACACGTTGCATATGTTATCGCAGCCGCAGCTACATCCGTTGATCGAGGTTTCGCGTGCGCTCGGAGTGCTGAAGCTCCCCAACGACGTTTTTCATCAATTCCACGACATCCTCTTTCGCGGCATACGTTTCCGGATTGACGATCAGATCCTCCACCGCCCGCAGAAACTCTGGCAGGGCGCCGCTGGGTGCGGGGCGGTATCGAACCACCTGCAGACTTCGCATACCGAACTCCACTGCTTCTTCGCCGGCCGACACGAACTCCTCGTGCTGCTTCTCGCCCGTTGTATCCAACTCGGTCAACAAGATGGGGTACTGGCCGTTTCGGACGTCTTCTGTCAGACCGGCTTTGCACTCGCTCTGGTTCTCGTACGGCTTCGGTCGGAAACCATGCCTACGCAGGAACGCCACGGCGATATCCTCCAGCGCTCGATCACACCCGGGTGAGAGCTTCGGAACGACAATGTGACGGTGCGGACCGCAGGTACTCGCCAGCACGCAGATCTCAGCGGCCTCGTGAAGCGAAATGAAAAACCGCCGCGTGTTGCGCGGACATGCCAGAGGCTGGTGTTTCTCAAACCGCTTTACGAAGCTGAAAAGCAGGCTGCCGTCGGAAAAGCCTACGTTGGCAAAACGCGCCGAAGTGACGCTCTTGGCGTCCGGCAGCGGGCCTTCTTCCGAGAACAGCAGGTGTTCCATCGCCCGTTTGCTTGCGCCCATCAGGTTCACGGGGTTCGCTGCCTTGTCGGTGGAAACTCCAAAATAGCAGTCGCCCGAACCGGTCTCCCGCAGCCAGCGCAGGAACCGGAATGCCTTTAGGATGTTCGTGTCCAGAATTTGCAGCAACGAGCAGGTGTCCTTCTCCGAGCGGACGTGCTTCAACGCAGCGAAATTCAATACGAGGTCGTATGGCTGCTGGCAACGCAGGAAACGCAGCATGATCGGCGACCCGAAATCAATCGGCAAGGTCTGGAAATCTCGGACGGAGAACTCCCCGGTTCTGCTCCGCAAATCCCGCACCAGTTCTGCCAGCGCGTTCTCGTTCTGATCCACGACGTGCAGAGACTCGGGATGGAAGCCCACGATGAGCCCCACTGTCGCTGCGCCAATGCTGCCCGCGCCGCCAATCACCAATAGTCGTCGCCCTCCAATTCGCTCCCGGATCGCGGCCTCACACCGTTCCAGGTCTTCGCGAAACAGGTCTTCCGAGCGGCCTGTTGCCACTTCGGACAGTAGATCGAGTGTCACGCTGTGGCCCCACTTCTGTGCCCTTGGCAAACGAGCGACTCAAGAGTGTCGGAAAGTGCACTCATGTTATTTCGCTCGTCGGCGCGTTCGAGAATCATGCGGCGATTAACCACCGCAGCATAAGAACGCAGATCACTGCTGCGGATAGCCTCAGCCAGCGCATAAGCGAGAGCCTTGGGCTCATCTAGAGGTGTCAGCAAACCGTTCCTCGAAGTCACGTCAATCCACTCCCTGTTGGGCGGGATGTCCGACAGCACCGGGAACAATCCGCATGCCAGCGCTTCGAGGAGGCTTCTGGAGGTACCATCCGACCGGGAAACTGAGACATACACATGCGCGCGACGAAGGTTGTCCAGGAGTTGTTCCTCTGTAACCCCGTTCAAGAAGGCTACACCAGATCGTAACGAAGGTTCAAGGATTCGGTCGGCGAGTCTTTCCGCGTCCTTTAGAAGAGGGCCGGTCGAACTGAAGACGATGCGGAAGGGGGGGAGGCAGGAGGGCAGATGCGGCAACGCCTGGATAAGATATTCGTTGTTGTACACTTCTGAGAAGCCGCGGGTGCAAAGAACCAGCACAGGCGAAGGCTTGGGTTCTCCGGGCGAGAACTTGGCCACGTCGACGCCCAAATAGAGCGGAAGAACCCTCGCGCGCGGCGCCAGTGCGCAGGTCCTCTGGGCCAGGAAAGAACCGTTTGCGAACACCATACGCGCGTGGGTAAGCAACGGGCGGGTAAGCCAGCACCGCCACCCCGTCATCATCAACACATCGCTTCCCACGACGTAAACAACGTACGGGCGGATGCCACTCAGATAAGCTAGCAACGCGCTGCCACCGCCGTAAAGGGTCAGGACCACGGCGGGTCCGATATCCTGCAAAACCTTCCGGACGCGCAGCCAGTATACGAGATACCGCCACCGCGATCCGACTCCGCCTGGGATCAAGTGCACACGCACCCGCTTTTCATTAAGCCTCGCAATGCCATCAGCATGCAGGTCGCCTCTTCCACTCAAGTATGAATCAGAAGGCTGTTTTTGGAAATCAAGGACATGAATCTCGTGCCCCTTCTCCGCCAGCCGCAGCACGGCTTCGCGTGCCCACGGCGACTGGAGCGACATCAAGATCGCGATGAGCATCACCGCTGGCCCTCTCGCTCGATTTCCCAACGCCAGGCAGCGCTCAGAGACTCCTCTAGGCTCACAGTCGGAGAAAATCCAAAAGCTCGTCTGGCTTTTGCATTGCTTCCGTAGAAGGGAAATATCGACGCGCGATCCGCCAGCGCGGGGTCCACTTCGATCCGAACGGGCCGGGACGAGTTGGAAAGCAGTACCCGACCCAGTTTGCGGATCGAGCACGGCTCCCCGGAACAGAGATTGAATATTTCTCCCCGGAAATCGCCTTGGAGCATTCGCCAATATGCTTCCACAACGTCTTCCACTGCGATGAAGTCCCGCTCGCTCCCGAGGTTCCCGACTTTGACTACCGCCGCCCCGGTTCCGGACAACGCCTCCTTGGCCCGTTGTAGCAGAGCACCCAGCACGAGGCTGCGCGGCACTCCCGGCCCGATGATGTTAAAAGGGCGCGCGATGACAATGCTCATATTCAAGCGGCGCGCATAGTCCTGCCCGATGAGCGTGGCAGCGTGCTTGCTGATCCCGTAAGCTGTAGTGGGCCGGCATGGGTGCTCCTCTGTAACGGGTAGGTTGCTCTCGGTCACCGTGCCGTATTCGGCCGCTGACCCAACCAGCAGCACCTTTGAATTGGGGGCATGCAATCGGACTGCCTCCAACAGGCGCAGCGTTGCCATGACGTTGACTCGATACAATTCGAGCGTAGATGTCGCGGCAAGCGCGAGAGAGGCGCCCGGGGCCAGACCCGCCAGATGGAAGATCATCGCCGGGTGGCAGCGCTCCACGATCCCTGCCACCTCTTGTTCGTTATCGAGGTCGGCGACATAATACTCGTCCACCGGGCACTGCGCAGGCCTTGCAGCCCGATCCACACCGGTCAGATGCACGGCTCCCTCACGTCTCAACCGCCCCGCCAGATGCGCGCCGCAAAAGCCCGCGACGCCCGTAATCAAGACTCTCGTTGCATTGCTCCTCGTCGAATGCACCGTAGTCTCCCGCACCATGCACGAATCCGCTACCCGAGAAATCGACTGGCATCGCCCGCGAAATCCGCACTCGCCTGCTCGTAATCCTCAAAGCGGCCGATGTCTTTCCAATAACATATTTCTCTGCGGCAACACACCCGGAGACCGGCTTCACGCATCGCCATCATGAGCTGTGGCATATCGAAGGGCTTATCTCTAGGGATAAACTCAAGACAATGTCTCGATAGGACGTTCACACCCATGCTGACGAAGTAGGACAGCGTCGGCTTCTCAACGTACCTTTCCAAGTCCCCACTATCATTGGCATAAATGACCCCGTAATCGATTTCCACCTTACGCTCTGCGAGCGCGATTGTCGCGTAGGCGTTCTCAGTGTGATGGTACCGGAAGAGCTCAGCAAAATCGAGAGTCGTTAAGATGTCGCCATTCATTACAAGGAAATTCTCTTGCGGGTCTTTCACCAATTGCAGTGCCCCGGCCGTACCCATCGCACGCTCTTCGCTCACGTATTCGAGTTGAATACCCCAGCGCGATCCACTGCCGATGGTGGCCATGAAGAGCTGGGGCATATGGCCCAGAGCAATCACAATTCGCGAAACACCCGATGCGATCAAGCGCCTCATCACGATCTCCAATATCGGCAGATCGCCAAGCGGCAAAAGGGGCTTCGGGATCGTAATCGTATAAGGACGGAGGCGGGTACCTCTACCTCCAGCTAGTATGACGGCCATCATATATATAGAGTAATATAGAGTGGATAGGATGTATAGGACTATAGCAGCCTGCGGAAGAGAGTCTTGACGATGCTAAATCCTTGAGCTGGTTGTTCGGTCGAAGCGTTTTTACCGCAGCACGCTAGTCTAGCTGGGATTCGGATACGTCATGACAGACACTTCCGTTCCAAACAGAGGCGTCTGTCGGAAAACGCGGTAGTGTTTCGGCTGGACAGATGACCCGCGCCGTTGCTTTCTGTTCACAATCGATTCGAGGAAAGTGGTCCAATTTAGCCCTATAGGCCTTGCGCATGCGCCGCGGCCACGTCGTGCCCCTCGTGCTTCTTGGGGCGGGAGGTGCCATTGAGACAGGCGGTGCTTGTAACACCCGCTGACGGCCCTTTGGGCCGGATGTCGAGGTGAGATTCGCATTCGATGGCGCGATCGGACAGCCGGTCTACAAAACGAGAAGCTCGAGAATAGCGTGGCCGCACGGTTAGGACTCCCGAGCACCGTTTTCTCCAGCCCCCGAATCGCGCGCCTCAATGGGGCCCAACGTGCGCTCTGTGATACGGCTCTCATCCAGATAGAAAACGCTTTTGACGTCACGTCGGTCCGGGCCGCTCAGCCGGTCCAGGCCGATGACCACGCCGCTCACCTCCTCTGGCTGCAAAGAAGCGTGTTGTACAACGCCAGGTACTCCGTGACCATACGGTCGACGCTGAACCGGCGCGCGTGAAGGCTAGCGCCGGCACCCAGCGCTTTGCGGCGTTCCACGCTCAATGCGAGTTCCGATAGCGCATCTGCAAAACGCCGCTTATCTCCGGCGGGCACAAGCAACCCGTCGCTGCCATGCTCGATAGTCTCAACGGTCCCGCCGACATCGGTCGCAACGACCGGGAGGCCTGCGGCCATCGCCTCAATGACAGCAACAGAATGGCCCTCCCAGTTCGACGCCAGCACGAATACGTCACTTGCGTGCAAGATTTCCGGGATATCTGTCCTCTCTCCGAGAAAGCGAACACGCTCGCTGAGGCCAAGCCGGACCGCAAGTTGCTCCAGGTCACTCCGTAGACTTCCGTCGCCTGCAATGAGGAGCCTAGCCGCCGGGCAGCGGCCGGCCACAGTATTGAACGCTGACAAGAGGAGACGGTGGTTCTTCTGGGCCTCCAAACGCGCCACACAAACGAATATCGTCTCGTCTCGAAACCCTTGTGACGTGCGCCACGCGTCCCGGCCAATCCTCGACGTCGCATACACTCCGGTCGCGACTCCATTGAGCACAGTTGTGTAGGGCGCGAGGCCGTAATCCCGCGCCATGCTTTGAGCGCCGACCTCGCTGCACGAGACGAAGCGAACGCCGAGCCGAGAGGCGAGTTTAGCGCCGAAACGCTCGATTGCCGGGCTTCCGCGAAAATCAAAATTGTGCACGGTATGCACCATAATTGGAACCTGCGCCCAAAGCGCCGGTCCCAGGCAATAGCTAAGCGCGCGCAGGTGAGTGTGGAGAACATCGGGCCGCCAACGACGCATGAGGCGCGTACACGGGAGCAACGTCCATGGATCGATGCCGAACTTCTTGCCGAGATGATTCAATGGCACTTCGGCCGCCAGCAACTCACCGGCGAGTGGCGTTTGGCTGCTGTCGAACAGCGTCGCAACAGCTACTTCCAATCCCCGTCGTCGCAGCCCGATCGCAAGGTCAGTGGCCATCCGTTCAGCCCCACCGACGAATAATGTTGGAATCACGTGTAGGATTCTGGGGACGGAGGCGACATCGGAACTCCACTTGGTTCGTATTTGTTCTTGCTTCATCTGTTTCACTATTCCTTCGACGTCGCCCCCATCAAGAATTGGGCTCGTATCCGAAAAGTCTAACGGCGCTTGAGGCCTCTTAGATCCTTGAAGTTGCGGACCTGCTTGGGTTTCGCGAGTGCCCGCCAGGTGTGGCGGCTGCGGTCCAGACGGAGCCAAGACCTCGTCGTCGTTTGCCTACCTCTATTCTGAGAAGGGTTTTGGACACTTAAAATGCGCGTGGAGGCTCCGGCGCGGGACTCGGATCCACACCAATTCCCTGAAGGCCCAAACCGCAAGCATCCCGGCGGCTTTGGGTTTCCAGACGCCGCCGATCACCTGTCTGGAGAACTGCCACGCAGTCCGTCGAGCCCCAACTCATTGCCGCGAAAGCTCTTAGCGTCAATTACACTGTTAGCGCCGGTTTAGAACAGCAGCAATTCCGCCGGTTTTGACGCCGGCAGGGGCTCCGGATTCGGCCACCGGGACACACCAATACAGCGCCGCGGCCGTTGCGCAGCTTGCCCGGCCCGTGTTCAGCGAAGCGTCGGTGTCAATCGGTAGGCGACCCTCCTGCGCCGTCAGCATGAGCAGGAACAGTGGAATCCCGAAGGTGCTTGGTGTCCGGCCGGACCAATTCGATCACCAGGTTGAGTTTACCGGCGCTGTTGGCGTTGCCCGCATCACGCTGTGCCTGATCAGGCGGGATGAGCCGGGTTGTGTTGAAGCCGTACCGACGATGAACGCTCTGGGTGTCGCGGTCCTGCATCAAGAACACCGCGCACGTCCGAAAGCCCGTCCGCGAGAACTCGACCAGTTGGCGCAAGCTCGATGGTAGCGCCGAAACCACTGTGGCGCCAAGCCGAATTTAGAATCTTGTGTAGAGTGCATACCGCGTCCCCGCCAATGGAGGCCAACTTCCGCGACTACAAAACCGGCGAAAGCGCTGCTCTTTTATTCCGGCGCTGACAATTACACTTTTGGGACAGGAACCAAGAATTGAAACACAAGGCACTTCCACTGGAAGCACAGCGCGCGCACTCCGGCCTCAATGCGCACGCACGAGGTCCTATTCTTGCCAAGCCTGCCTACGACGAATTGCTTGCCACGCCGCCATGTGGGATAATAGCCGCCGGCCGCCCTTGAGAAAGAGCACACGTCGAAGAGCAAGGTCTCGCTCGGCCACTCGCTCGTTACCACAGGTCCTCTCACCCGGCTAAGTTCCAAACGGCGCCGAAACGTAATAAGGTCATACGGCTAGCGCTGTCACTAAAAAATGTCTATTGCGAGTGATCGAAATCTGGCCAAAACCGGTGCGCCGCAAGGCCCGTACAATTCCACGCTCCGTCTGGAACGATTCGTGCCTCCCAAAGACCGAAAACTGTTTCTGAAACAGATGGAACGACAGGCTGTTCACGAGCACATATACGAAAAACAGCTTTCGCACTGAGTGCCTCGCCTTGGCCGAGTTCCATTCATAAGAGAATGGAAACAGCGTAATCCACAGCCTCCCCCCGGGCCTCAGCACTCGACGGATCTCTTTCAAGGAAGCCTCGATATTCGTATATGGCAGAGCGATACGCGAAACCACCAGATCGAATTGCTCGCCCGCATATGGGAGCAACTCCGCTCGCCCACATGTGAAGAACACCTCTGTTGTTAGAGAGGATCCCAGCTTCAGGGCCTCAATATCGATGTCGATCCCAAACGAGATTCGGTCTGGATAGGCAGCTATCAGCGTCTGCCCGGCGCCACACCCGATATCTAGCACTCGTTCCGAAGGAGCGGAAGGCGGCGGCAGAATATGAGCGGGGTGGCTCCGATTCTGCGCCACCTCCAATTCGTAAAGATGGTACTGGCTGCTCATCTCAAGGAGTCCTACCGCACGGTTGAGGTCGCCCTTTCAGCCAATACTCGATTCGACATATCTGCCGACGCAGGCACCGGGAACGCGCCGCAACGGGGAATTGTACAATTCGATGTGCCTAGCAACCATGTGTTCGAGAGCAGAATTGCGCCACGCGCAAGAAACTAACGGAGCTCCGCGCCCAACGCAAGGTCCGAAATCGCAGCCGCAACACCCACTTCATCGCGAGATCTTACGTTGCGGACGGTGTGCACTACAACCGGAACACGCACCACACCGGCCACATGCAATACGGAAGAACGTACAAATCCGTATGCATACGACTGCCGACGCCGGATCGATTCCGGGTTCCTTGGGGAACGACGTGAACGGCAGGCCGGCGCAACGCAACTCCTCAGTGATCTCTGACTGCTCCGAATCGTACAAAGCAGCGAATCGTACCCTTCAATCCCTGCCGCCTAAGGCCGGTCGCGAGATCCACAGCCGTCCGTGACCGGTACTACCTGCATTACGCTCGCAACCGCGCTCCTTCCCAAACGGTACCTATCTTACTTCCCCCGCCATCCAGTCGCGCCTAACGAGACGTCGTCATCTCGAAAGCTCCCACAATTCTCGTATACCAACGTTCCCGCAGAATCCAGCATCCCCACCAGTTTTCGCAGCATTCGCTGTCCAGGGCAGAGTCTCAGGACCGCATGCAGTCCATGGCGGACTGGACGGGTCACGAATGGCCGAAGCACCTTCCGGACGACAAAAGCGCGATGGACAGGAACGGCTTCAAATCCAACCTTCAGCTTGAAATGGTGCAGTCCCTCCAAACTCGTCGCAGGTTGAATCGAACTTAGCCCATAGCTGACCGCTCTGACGTTAGACTGGCAGAGCAGACATGACAGTAACACATATGCAAGGCCATCCGTGGGGCAGAAGGTTCGATAGTCAGTCATCGAGTACGAGCCGACAATCTCCGCAAAACCGTCCACCATCTGAACAAACATAAAGCCAACGAGGGTAGAGCCACGCCACGCTCCAATGGCCGCGCCATTAGCGCCTTCCACCGCGCGACACAGCGAGCGGAAGTTGTGGAACGTGCCATCAGACAGACCCGCGCGTGACCTCGTGTCGTTAAACGCACCGAAACCGCTGCCCACAAGTGCAGGCAGTTCCACGGGTTCAAAAGTCAGCTCCCGCAGCGCTCGCCGTACGTCTCGTCGCGCCGGCTTGCTTAGATTCTCTAGACAGTAGTCTCGTTCCCTAGCCAGATACAAGACCGCATTCGCGGGCCGTTCTAGTGTGGGCGACAAGAGAAAAGAGACTACAAGGGGCGAAACAGAAACTTTGGCGTGTCTGAATACCTTCTCAACTTCACCGACACTTGGCTTGCTAAGACAATCGGTCGGATACCTCTGGAACGCGAAGCGATCGGCCTCAATCCACAGGCTCCCTCCGGCGACTCGCACCACCTTCCTTCCAGACCCCTGCAACGCCTGAAAGAACTGCTCGCACGATAAGTGTCTGATCGCGCCGGCGTCAATCATAATGTACCGCCCGTGCTCCTGACGGAAACGCGCGCAACTCGCTGGCCATCCTCTGCCGCCCGAACTTCCGCTGGCATTGATCGCGCATCCCACCCCGATAGGACGCGGCCTCGGCCCCGAAGAAGATCGCCGCAGCGTCTTACGGCGGTAATCTGGAACAATGACGCAAACGCAAACACAAGCCACGCCGGTTTCCGATACTCCCAGGTCAGCGAACTCGCTCCAACGCACCAGACAGCCAGCAAAGTCAAGGCGAGAAAACGCTGGCTGTCGCGGCTTCGCTTGCAGCCGCTGGCCAAACTCACTAGCAGCAGCATGTAGATGGAAAACCCCACAATCCCCGTTTCAACGAGAACCGACAGGAATGAGTTATGTGCAACGCTGTCTTTCCCGTAGATGGGAGCAATAGCACGGCCGTATCCAGCGACTCCTACTCCGATAATTGGGGCCCCTTTAAAAACAGCAAGACCAGCCCCCCAAATAATTCGTCGGCTTCCAATGCTGCCCACTTCGAGTTCATTGCGGATCGTGGACAGCCGCCCGAGCGATTCTGCCGGCACAAAAGTGAAAGCCGCCACCCCAATACCCAATAGCAGCGTTACAACCGTTAGGTAGGCCACTTTGCGGCGCCTCCCTACCGCCCAAAGTGGTGTCAGGAGGATACCCGCTCCAAGCGCCAAAAGGCCGCCACGCGAGCCCGTGAGGCCGACCGAGAACACCATTAGGCCGAACAGCGCCACCACCACGCCACGGGGAAACTGGCCGCGCCGTGCTGCTGTCCACATATAGATTAGGATTGAGGTCGCAAGCGCGTAAGTAATCGCCGCCTCGTTCGGGTCAAACTGCGGGCCCAGAATGACAGCCGAGTATCTCGCTTCGGCGCCGTACGACACTCCAGTGAGATAGCTGTGTACGGTCGTCAAGGCGCTCACAGTACATCCAAGAACATAGGCCTGAAGTAACTTGGTTCGCTCCCGGGACTGCCATGCGAGCTCCCAGATCAGCCACACTAAACCGAGGCACTGGGCGTAGGTCAATATCTTCTGCAGGCTCTCCTCGGGGACAGGCGACCATAGAACCGTGATGGCAGACCAGCCGACGAACAGCAGCATGAGTTTATGCGGCAGTCGTAGCGGCCTCATCCCCGAACTGCCTAGGGTGCCAAGCAGAGCAAGTCCGAAGGCGACGATTCCGAGCACTCGACTGGCCGTGCCTACCGAGGGCATTGGCAGCATTTCGTCAATTGGGATTGAGAATATCACTAAGTAAGTCGCGACTCGTGCGACCGCCCGCAGACCATTGTCACTTGTGCTCGGGCATTTAGCTGCGACAGCTCTGAGTGGAGAAGGCATCTTGTAGTTTGGAGTATGCTTTCAGCCGACCACACTTTTCCAGATGCAAAACCGGGCGCTCTTGAAATATGGCTCCAACCAGGGGCATGCGTCGTAAACGTCAACAAGATATGGCCGAAAGCAGACTATAAAAATACGACGTCTGTTTCGACACTTGTCTATATTCGCCAAGACTGCCCGCAATGTGTCTCGGCCGAAAGGATTGAACAGCAAGAATATCGTGCCTTCGCTGAGTTCTACCGCTGCTGCATCGTCGGTAATAATGTCTATTGGTGAAGTCTCAGATAGCTTTGCTGCATTTCGTCTGGCGTGATCGGCAATCATCGGGACTAGTTCTACGCCGACGCACTTACGAAGCCGGCCAGAGGCACCGAAGAAGCAGACTGCCCGGCCCTTGCCGCACCCCAGGTCATAGAGCACGTCAGTCTGCGCCATGGGTAAACGCTTGCTCAGCATCCAGAGCGCTAAGTAGGAACATGGCTGATACGAGGTAGCGTCGAGGTGCTTGACTCTCTCTTGGTCCGCGACGGTTAGGGAGTAGTACCCCTCGGTGCTAATTCCATAAAACCAGTCCACGAGGCTTCCCCCGAGTTTGCGGGGGATTAGACGAAGTGACGGTGGTACAAGAGGGCGGAGTATATCGCGTAGCACTATGCAGTCACCTCGGTGTGGGCGCTCGGAAATAGCGGGAGCTGCCGTGCCGGCGTCTCCGCAGTGAAACGGGACGTCACTTTATGGCAAGGTAGGCGCATTCAGGGATACACGCGTTCGCAATTCCCCGCATTACACGGTACCGTCTAGCAGCCCGCAGCAGGAGCCTGTAGGCGCGGCCACCCTCCGCGCTCTGCCTCAGATCCCACCGATCGAGGACGTGGGTGAAGCCGGCGGCAAATAGCAACTTCCGTGCACGCCGGTCGGTGAACCAGTTTACGGCGGGAGATCTCGTGTTGCCTATGAGATCCGGGCGTTCGCGCAGGGCCCATCGCATGATTCTCTGTTTCAGATTCTCCGGATACCAGCCGAAGAAAGGGCAGCCGCGAATCTCGTTTTGCCGGGGGCACATTGCGCTCGCGGTAGAGAACCAGAACCCGCCGCCGACCCGAAGAACTCGACACGCCTCGCGGAATACGGATTCCACGCCGGGAACATGTTCCAGCACAGACTTGGCGAGCACAATGTCGAACGACCCTTCTCTAAGAGGGATGTGGCGCACGTCCGACTGGATCAACCGAAGTGAAACTCCCCTCCGGCCCGCTAATTTCGTCGCCGTGGCAATTGCCTCCGGGCTCAACTCAAGGCCCACAGCTAAATATCCGGATACGGTTAGCTGGATCAGTTGCTGACCGCACCCCGCCCCAAGTTCCAGAATCTGCGCGCCGGGGCGGAGTTCGAGGACGGCGCGCAACCTGCCGATGAGTGCGGAGGTATGTTGAATCACGCCATCCATCTCACCTTCGGCCGTCACCAGAGACTTGTATTCGGCAGCCCCATGTACTCGCCCACTGCGCTTCTGGAAGTCGCTCTCGGGGGTGCTCAGCATACTCATGGGTTCTGTGTTGCGGATCGGGGGCACACACTAAACTCCGACCGGATCGGAGTCTAATTCGATTCCCTGTACGTTGCCGAGTTCCGCGCACTCGTCTTGTGAATTCAGGAGAGCTCGCAGGCCGGCAGCGACGAGCGACGCCGCGCGGTCACGCGCCTGGCTGAGAGCCAAGCAAACGAGTTCGCGTTGGCGCCCTGTATCCGCTAGTACGGCGTCTATTGCGCTGGTAACCGACTTAGGGCTCGGTTCGTCTACGACTTCAGCCCAGCCGTCGTCGAGACTTGCCGAAGGCGGACGGCGCGCCTCGACGCTGGCAACAAAGTGCCGCAATTCGTCCCTATACACATCGTTGATCTCGAAGCGTGGCAGAAGCACTGTGTTTCCACGTACTATAGACTACTGCCCGGCGATCCGACCTCTGAACAGCGCTGCGTAAAGAGTCTGGGACCACTGTCGGGAATCCCTTGAGCGTGCGAACGCCCACGCTTTCATAACGACGTCTCGGCAAAGTTCCCGGTCAGTCAACAGCCGCGTTAACTCCTCCTTCAGCCGATCCTTATCCGGTGTATCCACGACCACGCCGAACCCGTTCTGCCGAGCGCAGTCCGCCAGATAAGACCCCTTCGGCGAGTGAATGAGCATCGGTCTACCGGAGACCATATACTCTAAGGCCTTGGTCGGGAAGTTCAGCTTGATCATTAGCCCCGCCGCCGACTCAAACGCTTGCGGTAAGAACAGCACTTGACTGCCGCGTTGGAGGCGACCAATTTCGGCGCGTTTAGCAAACCCAATTCGCACGCGCCGCATATCGAGGCCGGCGGCGCGCAGGCACTCTGCGCTTGGAGTGTACACGTCGAACCTGACATCGTGGCCCATCTCATTCACCGCACTGATGCACCGGAGGATCGAGTCGAGGTTCATCGATGGGTAGATGCCGCCTGCGAAGTGTATCACGTTGTTATTGGGATCAGAGGCTACGAGGTCCGGACTCCCAGCCGATTCGATGTCAACTGTGTGCGGCAGTAGTTCAAATTTAACATCGTGTTTGTTGCTGAGGTAATCAACCAAGTATTCGGTAATCGCAAACCGCACGTCGGCTCGCTTTACTACCTTATGCTCGAACTCTGTTGCTAAAGCAGAATCGTGCCAGCCTCTCTCTTCCCACGCGATGTCAAAGTAGATCGCTAAGGGCAGGCCCAGCCGTTCAGCAGCCTGGTACGCAGCTACGGTGAAGAACCCGTTCGGGTAGTGAGCATATATCCGGTCGGCTCGGTACTTCCTTGCCATATCGCATATCTTCTTTGTGATCCAGGCAACATACGGCCGCCAAAACCTCCATTCGACACGCGCCGTTAGCCATTCGCTTCCCAATACCAAGGCCCGCCTGTTTTCAAAGGGCAGGCGCATTCCGGTCGTGCCGCTTTCGTAGCATGCGCCACTCACGGCGACTATCGAAGTGGACGGGAACCACTTCAATATATCGTGCAGCAAACACGCAGTTCCCCCGACGCTCGGTGGGAATGTCTGCACGGCTAGGATCGCACAGGGCATTGTAAATATATCCTACAGCGTAAGCAGTGTACTGCGATCGAGAAGGCGTGATTGCCATACCTCAGGCATGTTCTTCGTGACCTCGACCGAGTCGAATGGCTTATCGCTCCATACGCCGACGGCCCTTACCCACTTGGCCATGTTGCCAATGCCTGCCTCAAGTGTTGTAGCTGAATCGGTTCCAAATACTCTTCTAACTTTGTCGTGGCTCGAATATGCGTGCAGCACTTCATTCCGCGCGGGCAGGTACTCGACGTTCGCCTCCACTCCGAATGCGCGGGCTACTATTGCCGCCAGTTCGGCAACAGAAGTCGTGTTGTCCGCCCCAACATTGAAAACCTCGTTCTCAGCTTCGCTCAGCAAAACGCACTTGGCTATGATCGGCGCTACGTCGCCGATATAGCTGAACGCGCGCGTCTGGGAACCATCGCCGAAAACTGTGAGCCGCTTGCCGCTAAGTAATTGATTCATGAAAATACCAATTACATTGCGGTATGGGTCGCCAATGTTCTGCCCCTCGCCATACACGTTGTGTGGCCTGAAAATGGTATGGGGAAGTCCGAATAGTCTGAAAGCGGCCCGCAAATCCAGTTCCACGGCGAACTTGGCGATGCCGTACGGATCTTCCGGAGCTGGCGACATATCCTCCACCATCGGCACCTGCCCCTTGCCATAGATAGCAATCGAACTTGTGTAGACGAAGCGCTCCACTGTTCCTATGTTGACCGCTGCATTGATCAGGTTCACACTTCCGATGACATTCGTTTCATAGTTAAATCGTCTGATAAAATGCGACAGCCCTTCGGCAGCATATGCAGCAAGATGATAGACGTAAGTAAACTTGTATCGCGTGAACAGATCGTTACAGAGCTCGGAGTCGCAGATGGAGCCTCTTATCAGCTCGGCCCCAGCAGGCACGTTATCCGGCCTCCCCCCACTAAGATCATCTAAGATTACGACTGAATGGCCTAGGCCGATGCAGTGCTTTGCGACGTGGGAACCTATGAAGCCGGCGCCGCCGGTGATCAAGGAATACACTGTTCTATCCTCCAGAGCTAGAATCATGGACCCGGGACGGGCCTACACTTCATATTGGCGAGCATGCTGGGCTAGATCGCTGTCAGATAGAACGCAGCTTGATCACCGTCACGCATCGCGTTCAGTCGACGGGCCTGCTTTCGGTATCGTCTTAGTTCCGAGGGCACGCATTCGACCGGCCCCGCAGATGAACGGTCAAGCGGGCAGAGTGGCTTTCCTCGTGCATATCGCTCGCTTACCCAGAACTGGAATGCGGTGGAGTCGTAGATCACGCGCTCAAGTTGAAGCCTCGCCCGATCAGCGAGGATACGAAGACTCTCGGTAGAGTGCAGGTGAATGTGCCTAGGTGCGTCGATCTGGCACCACAGTTCTCGGTAATGCCGCCATGCCCAGGAGGAGACTGTGGGCATCCGAATTAGGCAGCGCCCTTGAGGTCGGAGCAGTCGTCGAACTGACAATAGAGTCTCCAGTGGGCTGAGCACGTGTTCGAAGGAATGGTGGAACATGATGATATCGTAGGAGCCCTCATGCTCATCGAGTGTCTTCCGGGAAACCGTGATCCGTCCGTCGGGTTCCCGTATATCCTGGGCGAGATATGGGTCGATTCCCACCACGTTGAGGAAGCCCCCCTCGCGTAGCAAGGTTACTAAGTCGCCGCGTCCGCAGCCGACGTCTAGGATGTAGCTGCCGGGGCGTAGTCCACAGAGTCCGATGAGGTACAGCGTTGGATACCGCTTCCGAATAAGGAACTTGCCGAATGGTTGGAAGGGCGAACACATGACAAGTGACCGGCATACAGCGCGTAGGCCGAGGCGCTTCGCCAGTCCCCGGCCGAACGTCTCGGGATGAAGGCTGTAGTAGTTGGGCGGGTAGTACTTCGCGAGATCAGTGGGTAGGGTAGTGAGTTGAAGGCATTTGCAGCGCGCGCACTCGAAATACTCGAAGCTCTCTCCCATACCGAACATCATCTCGGCGACAGTATATGTGCTGTTGCCTGTTGTGTTGTCACAAACCCTGCACTGGTGCGTCATGGCGGTCGTCTTTTACTGCGCTCACGCGCAACTTAAGTCCGTGGGACTATGCTGGAATCGCAGCACCCGGTTGCCGACCTGGTGTGTCTCGCGGAAGATACCGTTAAGTTTCGAGGCAACTTCGTCCCCGTCATATCCAGGAACCGAAGGCCCGGCAGGTCGTCGGAGCCGCTCTGCTGCTTGCCCGGATCAGGACCGCATCTGCAATTCTTTGTGCAGCATTTTCGGCATAGACTGCGCAGAACCGTGAGGCGTAGGCGTCCGCTTTCGCCGAGACTTGCGCTCGAAGTCCGGCGCTGCGTAAGATCTCGTCGATGGTCTCCCCGAGTTGGGCTACGGAGGAGGCGGCGAGGCAACCCGCTTCTCGCACCAACTCGCGACCGCTGGGGTGGTCAGGGTCGTCGGTCCGGGGCACAACCGAACATTCGCCTTTTAGGACAGCATCGTTGCCAAACCCGCTGCTTTCGACGAGCACTACATCCACGGCGGCGAGCGCCTCACCCAGGGTGCAGAGGAAGTTGCCAAGAGACCGGACACTCGGATTGGCGCGTTGCATCTTCTGGTAGTCATCCAGCGTTTCGGATGCATGCAGCCGTACGAGAGCAATGGTAGATGGCAATTGGGCCATAGCCTGACAGAAGAGTTCGGCGGTTTGACGAGCGTCACGGAGGCGACAGGATTTGTCGCCAAAATCAGAACAGGGACGCATGTGCCGATTCCAAGTGTCGCCCGGAATTCGCTGCCATTCTCTTTGCCGTATCCGCGATTCGGGCCGCGGCTTCACTACCATAGGCGACGCATAAGCCTCTGGCATACGGCGCGGCCCACTCAATCACAGCCGCTCGCAAGGCGTCATCAGCAACGAGTGCCGCCAGCACACGTTGCAGTTCGGCTCCATCCTTGGCAACCGGGCAATGGGCGTGCTGCACTAAGGCTGCAGCATTCGGCCATTCCCCGGCGACCGAATCGAGGACTACCGTTGGCCTTTGCCTGATCAGTGCATCGATTCCAACAGAGCTATTGTGGACCACTATTACATCAGCTAATGAAAGAGCTTCATCGAGCGTGCATGCATTATTGGGAAGGAAGATCGCTGCCGGATGAGCGTCTGAGACATGTCTATACTCGGAAACGCATTCTGAAGGGTGGAGACGAATAATGGCGGCGGTGTTTGGCAGAGCAGAAACGGCTTCACAGAACTCTCCCGCAAGCTTGAGCTTTAGTCCGGTCGCGATCGGGCTCGAAGCGAAAAGCAGGGTACATTTGGTAGAGCGCCCGAGAATCTCGGACTTGCGTTCGGCATTGATGGGCGCCACCTCTCGCTGGATGCGTGGTTGGCCCGTGACGACGATGCGTCCCGCTTCCACACCACAATTGGCGAACGTGGCACGATCCGATTCGCCCCAGCAACAAACGACATCCGCCAACAGAGGCGTATACAGGCGATTTGCTACTCCATGTACAAGCGTTATAGTGGGTACTCTCTTAACCCGGGCAGCAATCATGAGAGGTGCGACAAGGTGGTTACGGTCGAATTCCGTCAGGACCGTCGCAGGTCTCACTATTTCCAATAGCCGCTCGTACGCGAGGACACGTTGCGTTTGAGAGGCTGTCCAGTCCAGCAACTCCGGTATGAAGCCGTATGGCAACCGCCGCAGCTTCCGGAAAGCGCTCAAAGTCCTGAGCCACTCAGCAACGCCAGGGAAATATGCGCTACGCCATTCGCTCATGTCGACGCGCGGCAGGGCGTCCCACGAGAGGAACTCCACTCTTCGCGGCAAGAGCGCTTGAACGCCGGGTTGACCGATGACGACACAGTTGTCTGGCCCAAGGGCCTCGATTACGGGGAAGACCAGCCCGGCGAGAGTGGGGCGTATATCGATCGAGGTGATAAGGTACTTATCGCGCCCGGTGTTAGAGGGCGGGATGCCAGTTGTGATCCCATGTGCGCAACGGTAGCACCAACGAGCGCAGTGCGCCAGCATAGAAGCAGCGGACCAGCGCGCGTGCCCGTTGAACATCGAAACAGTGTAGAAATCGCCGAGCAAGGAACCGATACTATATCCACGGAACTTGGGCACTCCGAGCGCGGTCTCGAGTTCGAGCAGGGCATCCGCATCCACCCACCCGGCGCAGTTCGGAACACCCGAAGGCGACGATCTCAAAGCGCGACTCTCCGGCGAGTAATACGGAGCATGGCCAAGTACGCTAGGGCCAAGAACACAACGTTTCCGAGGCACAGCGCCTTTGGAAAAGAGTCTAGCGTGAGCCGAGAGCCGAAGACCATCACCATCGCCGCATATGCGGCGATACCACAGCACAGCGCGGCTGTGTACATTCCAAGGCGGCGAACGACGGGGAAAATCGAACACGGCAGTCCCAGAACTGCAAGGGCCGAGGCGGCCAGTGACCACTGCGCGGCCGCAATTCCTCCGGTGTACTTGGGTAGAACAGTCCGTATAAGGAATGGCAAAGCGCACCAGCCAGCGACACACGCAGTCCCCAGAATGACGGCAATCGCTGCCGTCATCTTGAAGGCGGGCCGCAGCGCCGCCGCCGCATCGTGCGTTCGCCCGTAATCTTCCGCCATCCGTGGGTAAACGACTTGACTTACCGAGCTGGTGATAACGCCGACCCCTGTAGCGACCATCAGCGCTACCGCGTACATGCCAAAACTGGAGGCGCCGAGGCGAGCCGCGATGAGCGTGCCGTTAATCGTTGGCCAGAGGGCGTATAGCTGCCCAACGCCATAGATGGGAGCCCCTACCTTTAGCAGGTGAACCAGATGAGCACGGTGCCATCTAGGTCTTACCCGTACTGGGCGGAAGCTCCACAGTAGGGCCCCGGAGATGACTGTGGCCGCAACCGAGCGTATGCACAAGCCTTTAAATGGAGCCGCCAAAAGTAGCGCGAGGCCAAACACATTCATCACGGCATCAGTGATAAGAATAAGCACCAGTTTCCTGAAGTCGCCGCGCGTGCGGTACGTGGTTTGGAGGTAGAGCTGACCATACAACAGATAGATGCCGCCAACGGCGGCCACAGCGAACGCAGACGCCCTGCGCGGATCGGCGGCAACCAGATACCATATGGAGACCGCCGCTAGCGCAATGAAAGCAACGGCGGAAACCAGGATGGCCCAGGCTTCCGCCGCGGCCGTCAACTCTTCCGCCCGGGAATGATCACCCCGGCCCATTTCGTAGGGCAGCTCTCTGTTAAGACCGTTCAGAACGCCTAATTGCAGAATGCCGGCGTAGGAAACGGCGAGCAGGGAGCTGTTGAATATTCCGAGCAGGTACGGCTCAACCAACCTGGCAGTCAGAAATGTATTGACGAACCGCATGGCCAGCACGATCATGTTGCCGGCGGCGAACGTCGATGCAACGCGAACGAGGGAAAGTCCCGGCTTGCCAGGAGACATGTTCTCGGGCATGACCCCGCATGACTCCGATGAAACTACTTCCGGTCCGGTTATGCAGGCGGGGGTTGTCAAGATACTTGCTCCGATCAGAACCCGGCTTCCGCAACAAAAGTGTAATTGCGGATAAGCCGGTTTGCATCTATGAGTCGGGGTCTCCCCACAGCACCGGAAGCTTGCCGCCATGACGGGATGCGCCGTTGGACGGACCACGTACACTCCTGGCACGCCAGATCTCCATGGATGCAAGGGAGGGGAGACGGATTTAGTTTCCGGAGCGAGTACCGACCGCTCAGACAATCCGGCGCCTTTTCCGCGACAACCGAAGAAGCCATCACCTTTGACATTGCCGAGGAAGCCAGGCGCGGATAAGTGGAGGTGAGTTCACTCAGAGGAACCGCGCTGGCTCGCAGGCTAGAGCGTCCAAACGGCTCCAGGTGCCATTTCACTTCTCGGGCAAGAGCCAATAATTGCAGAGCCTTCAGCTTGGCACCCCATGGCGCCACTCCAACACTCTGCCATGCTCGATATCACAAGCCGCACGGCGGCCCAAGAAGTCATCCAAATACCGCGGATGGAGACCGTACCCGGGGCGGATGGGTCGAAGATTGCGGCAGTTGAAAACCTCGCCCGCTTTCACGTCCTCCACCACGTACAGGGACCTGCGGAACCCCGTGCTCTTCACTTCTTCCGGACCGGGTTCCCCATACTGCACGAGGTCGAGGGCTTTCTCGACGGTTCGGATTGCCTGGACCATTTCTCTGAATTCATCCGGCTCAAGTGAGAACATGCTATCGGGGCGACGCGCACCCGCTGTCGGTCCTCGGGAGCGCAGTCGCAACCGCCGTGGTTTTCGGGGTTCCGGTGTTCTTCTGCTTCAACCGGCAGATTGCCATGCCACATGACCGTCCACTTAAGAAGTCTATGCGATCAACTCCCATTTCAATGGCGTGCCCCGCTGAATGTCACGGACGGCCTTCCGACCAGCTACATCCGCAAAGCACTTCGGCGGCAGGCCATGTCCGGGACGGATCGAGCGCACGTTTTGGTCTGTGAACAGCTCACCAGCTTTCATGTCGTGAATCACGAAAAGGGACCGACGGAACACCGAGCTGGCTCTTTCCTTCTCCGTCACGTCGTAGCTCACTCGCCCCAGTGCCTTTTCGACCGTCCGGACCGCTTCGACCATCGCCAGGAACTCGTGCGGCTCCAGTGAAAACGCGCTGTCCGGTCCCTCGTCGGCGCGCGACAGCGTGAAATGCTTCTCGATGATACACGCGCCGAGCGCCACCGCCGCGACCGGGACGGCGACGCCCAACGTGTGGTCGGAAAGCCCTACCGGCGTCCCGAAGGCTTCGGCCAAGTGCGGGATCGTCCGGAGGTTCATCTCCTCTGGCGGTGCGGGATAAGCGCTGGTGCACTTGAGCAACGCCAACTGCACGCCGCCCGCGTCGCGAAACGCTCGCACGGCCTCGTCGATGTCAGCCAGCGACGCCATTCCGGTAGACATGATTACCGGCTTGCCCGTTTGCGCCACCTTTCGGATTAGAGCGAGGTCCACGAGTTCAAACGAAGCGATCTTGTGTGCGGGCGCATCCATCGCTTCCAGAAAATCTACCGCTGACGCGTCGAAGGGGGTCGAGAACAAGTCGAGCCTCAGGTCGTTGGCGATCACTTTCAGTTTCGGCTGCCAGTCCCATGGCATGTGCGCCTCGCCGTAGAGTTCGTATAGGTACCTGCCTTCCCAGAGCGTGCCCTGAGCGAGACGGAAAGGCGCGTTGCGGCAGTTGATTGTCAGTGTGTCGGGCGTGTAGGTCTGCAACTTGACCGCATCGGCTCCGGCCTCCTTGGCCGCCTTGATAATCTGCACCGCATGCTCGAAGCTTTGGCAATGGTTGGCAGACATCTCTGCGACAATGTAAGCTGGATGGCCTTCGCCAATTGGGTGCTCTCCAACGGCAATGGCTGCTGTCATGTGGTTTCCCTATGTAACTCGAAGTGCCGGGCCCGATGCCCGATAATGTCCGTTGTTCCCGCATCCTTGAAGCCCGCATTCTCGAAGGACCTGACGGACGCCGGGTTGTCCGTCTTGATGTAAGCGTGAACAACCTCTGCTTTTGACTGCGCCATGAACTGCTCCGCGCCTTGTACAATCAAGGCCGGGCCAAGTCCCTTGCCGCGCGCATGTGGCGCCAGACTAAGTGATACCACCGCTTCAAGCCCTGTCATTTCAAAGCGAATCTGGCCAAAAGGATTACCATTTTCGTTGGTTGCAACGTAAAAGAGGCAGTTCCGGTCAGTCACCTTTGCGGAATACCATCGCATGTGACTCTCCCACGGAATAGGATCAGGCGAGAACGAAACAGCGCGCGCCTCCCGGTCGTTGGCCCATTCCCAGATCAGCCGGCAATCCTCTGTGGTCGCCCGGCGCAGCGTGAGTCGGAACGCGTGCAGACGGGTTATAGCCCTGGAAGGGCCTAAGCCGTCTACCAACTGACGTCCGCGTCTGCTCATCTGTTCGCGGAGCGGCAAGTCGGTGACAAGCGATTCCAGCGCAGTTGCGAGCCGTTCCATGCTCAGATGCCGGTGCTCGCCCAAGTTGACGCTGACGCCTTCGTGATCGAGTGCGGCGGCGCTGTCCGCTTGGTCTTTGGTCAGTACTATCACCAGGCTAGGCAATCCCATGAACGCCAGTTCCCACACCGTGGAGCCGCCCGCCGACACCGCAACATCCGCCCAAGCCATCAGCTCGGACATGTTCGGTGCATCCACTACGAGGCGAACGGCGGATGTCCCATCGGACATGGCGGAAGATTGAAGGGCGTCGAGGTTCCGGTTGCTGCCGCCGACAACAACCAGCGCTTCCACTTCGCGCAAACGGCTCAGGGCGTGCATGACCTTCGCGGTAGCGTTATCGGGGTCACTGCCGCCCAGCGTGACCAACACCTTACGCGCGACCGCGGGTAGAACACGCCTCAGGTTGCGCCAGGCGAGGAACTCCCGGCGAAGCTGCGCGTAGCGTGTGCCCAATAGCAATCGGGTGTACGGCTCGCGCCGTGAATAAGATTGGGGGCTCGCATGGAGATTCTGGTTCAAAATCAGATCCGCCCAGTAGTGCTCCGCGTGGCCATAATCGTCCCACAGCAACAGCCGCAGGCAGGAGTCTTTGATCGCCTTCTGCCAGTCAGCCCCGAAACCGTAACCGTCGGCCACAACCCACGCCGCGCCCAGATCCAGGGCCAACCCAGCCGTCCGCGCCGCGTCCTGGATGCTGCCCGGAACCACATCCAAGCGGAGAACCTCCATGCCATTGGCACTGAGCCGGTTCTCCAAAGGGGGCGTGGACTCGGCCTGGGCGAACACGGCGCGGCCCCCGGCGCGTTGCCAGCCTTGCGCCATCGCCAGGCACCGCATCACGTGGCCGGAGCCCATGCGCACGCCACCGTCGGCGCGCATGAGGAGCAGATCAGAAACGGTCGCCATGGAAGGCCTTGAACATTCGCTCGGCCATTTCCCAGTCTTCCGGCGTGTCGATATCTTGTACCAAATGGCGAGGCAGGATCACAGGATAGGAACGCGCGGAGAACACGCTAGGGCAATTTAGAAACGCCTCTCTGCGGCCCCAATAGAACTGCCCCGCGTCGTGCCACACTTCCGGCAAATCTTGCGAGCGCGTCAGTTCGTTCTCCGGCCACAACATTGACACGGTGCCGTCTGGGTTGCGTCTCAACGAACGGAAGATGGTAAACGCATACGACGTCACGCCGAACGCAAATTCGGCGTCGGGGCGAGACTCAAGCAAAGTGAATCCCTCGCACAAGAATCGTGCTTGCAAGAATGGCGCAGTAGCATAGATACAGCACACGAACTCGACCGGCCCGCGATGCTCCTCGAACCAACGGATGGCGTGAGCGATAACGGGTAGCGTTGGTGTATAGTCATTCGCAAGTTCAGCCGGTCGTCTGAAAGGCGCTTCTGCTTCGTTTGCTTCAGCTAAAGCAGCGATGTCTTCGTCGTCCGTCGAGACAAGGACTGCGTCGAAAACCCTCGTCGCTAACGCGGTTTCGATCGACCAAGCGATCATCGGCTTCCCGCAGAATGCCCTGACATTCTTACGCGGGATTCGCTTGCTGCCGCCGCGAGCGGGAATGATGGCGACGTTCACTTCGTCTCTGCCGAAAGGTCGTGTACAGATCCAATCACTCTATCGACGTCCGCGTCCGTCATAGCCGGATAGAGCGGCAGGCTCAAGGAGTGCAGGTAGCACTCTTCAGCCACGGGACACTTGCCGGGGCCGTAACCATAGCGCTGTCGATACCAGGGCTGCAGGTGGACGGGGATGTAAAGCACCTGTGTGCCAACACCCCTCTCCCGCAACTCCGTCATCACCTGAGTTCGCGTCTTGCCGATATTCTCAAAGGCTATTTGTACTGTGTACAAATGCCAGGAAATACAGTCACGATTCGCAGGATCGCGTAAGGCTGGCGTCGTAAGCCACGGCAGACCACCAAAGCCAGCGTTGTAGCGGGCAACGATCTCGCGGCGACGCGCGATGAAATCACTCAGTCGCCTGAGCTGTGACAGCGCGAGTGCACACTGAATGTCCGTGATGCGGTAGTTGTAGCCGAGATTCTGCATCTCGTGATACCACGGGCCCCTTTCGGCAAGTTGAGATCCGCGCTGATGGCCTAGCTCGGAACCAAGCCCCACAAATAATGCTGGGTCTTTCACCACACCATGCGATCGCAACCTCCGGGCGTTCTCAGCCCAGGCGTCATTGTCCGTGACCAGCACTCCACCCTCGCCGCTGGTCATGGTCTTGACCGGATGGAAACTGAACACCGTGATGTCCGCCCAGGGGTGCCCACCGGTGCTCCACACGCGTCCGCTATGCGCAATCCCACCACCTACACTGTGGCAGGCATCTTCTATGACGACCGCACCGCGCTCCCGCGCGAAGCGTGCGATGCGAGGCATATCGCAAGGCTGTCCGGCATAGTCGACAGCGGTAACCGCTTTGGTGTCGGGTTGCCAAGAGCGCGCCAAGGCCACGACATCGAGGTTGTAGGAAACGGGGTCAATATCCGCGAAGTCAGGCGTCGCACCCACGAAAGCAGCACAATTCGCAGACGCGAGAAAGGTGTTCGGAGTGGTGATCACACGGTCGCCTCGCTTGATGCCGGTCACAAGCATTGCGACGTGCAGCGCTGAGGTAGCGCTGTTCATGGCAACGGCGTGCCTGGCTCCAACACGCGCGGCGAATCGGCCCTCGAACTCCTCGACCTTCGGCCCGCAGGTCAGGAAGTCTGAGCGGAGCACGACCGCCACAGCCTGGATATCATCTTCATCAATCCACTGCCGTCCGTACGGCAGAAATCCTGTCGCAGCCGGATCAGACTTGGACTGTGGCTTCAGCATGCCGGTTCTTCTCCGGCCATCACCCGCAGTTCGTCAAGAGATAACCAGACGGGATTGCCGTCACTCGTGTACCGGAAGCCGTCGGGTACGGCGCACCCAGCGGCCCAGTTTTCGTTCGCCCACCAGGGATGGGCAGGACGGATGACGAACATGGTATCGAGTTCGACAGAGTGCCGGGCTTCGTCCTCAGAGAGCAGTACTTCGTGCATTTTTTCGCCGGGCCTGATGCCAGTTTCCTCAATGCGGCAGTCGGGCGCAATAGCGTTGGCGAGATCCACGATATTCATGCTCGGGATCTTAGGGACGAAGACCTCACCACCGTGCATCTGCTCGATACACCGGATCACGAACCGAACGCCCTGGTCTAAGGTGATCCAAAACCGGGTCATGCGCGCGTCGGTGATCGTCACTCTTCCGTTGCAGCGCTGTGTCCGGAACAGTGGTATGACGCTACCCCGGCTACCTACGACATTCCCATAGCGCACGCAACTGAAGCCGGTGGGGCCCTCGCCGCGATAGGAATTCGCTTGGACCAGCAACTTCTCCGCCACCAGTTTGGTGGCGCCGTAAAGGTTAACGGGGTTGACCGCCTTATCCGTGCTCAGCCCAAGAACCTTCTTCACGTCAGCATCGAGCGCAGCGTCAATGACATTCTTGGCCCCACCTATGTTTGTTGCCACGGCTTCGATCGGATTATACTCGCAAGCCGGAACCTGCTTGAGAGCCGCGGCGTGCACTACGATGTCCACACCTTTCATGGCGCGCTTGAGGCGGTCCCGGTCGCGGACATCACCGATGAAGTAGCGCAGCGTATCGTGGTCAAAGCCCGCTACGCGCATTTCATGCTGTTTCAGCTCATCGCGACTGAAGATGATGAGTTTCTTAGGGTGGTACTCCCCCAGCATGACTTGGATGAACTTCTTCCCGAACGAGCCCGTTCCCCCGGTGATTAGAACACTTAGAGTGGACCACGACATGTTATATTATCCCCGCTTCTCAGCTCATCGAGCCGGACTCACGCCACAATACTCCCCGAACTTGCTCGCCACAATCGCGCTCATTCGCGAAAGACACGGAATGCCCTTGATCTGCGGATAGACCATGCCACAGGCTTGGCAGAACCAATGCTCTGACTGGATCAGCATTTCGCGGCAAACCGGACATGAATAGTTAACGCCCGGGCCTGTGTTGTCGGAGCATATTTCTTTTTGGTTCTTTTCAATGAGCAGCACGCCGGTTGGGTTGGTTGCGTTTAGGCTGACGTCGAGCAACCTCCAATCGACGACCGTCCAGCCACGCTGCCTCGCGAGGGCCGGGAGGCCCCTGCAATATCCATGGAACTCCATCCGCGCTCGCGCCTCAGGCCCGGCCAACTCATAGCAGGGCTCAAACAGCGCCACGTATTTCCTGGCAACGCGATAAAGTTCTCCTAAAATTACTTCTTCCCGCCCATGATTTGGTTCAACCGCATGAGAGGTGAAGACCACGTCGAACGAGTTGTCCGGGAACGGGATGGCTTCGAGTTCGCCAACAAATAGAGAAGCCGTCCTGCCTCTTTCCATCCAGTACTTAGCCCCGCAGTAAACTCGTGACCACACTAGGTCGAAACCGTAGAGCCTCTCGATTCCCGATAAATGCTCTGTCACATCCAACAGCGTGGTCGCCTCTCCAGCGCCCGCATCGAGCAGCGAGCGCGGCTCAAGCGGCTTTATGATGTTTCCAATAGCTTGGGCATACATCTGGTGAGCCGAGCAAACATCGGTGTCGTTCAGCGCCTCGATATAGGAACCAGCCTGAAGATCATAAGATGCTAATATTGCCGCCTGTTCATTCGTCGAAAAGCCAAATCGATCTCGAATCAGGCGGAGAATATTTTCGCCCTGCTGGTAGGCAGAGCGCAACTCTCCAGGCTTGAAGACGCACGCAGTATTCAATACTGTTTTCATCGGGTTAGCTTCGAATTCCCACGCGACTCAATCGGACGATTCTCCACTCCGACGCTATCCGATACCCACGCGCACACAAACTTCAATCCCACTTTGGCGACTCGTGACCTACTGAGACTCAAGCACTCGTGAGGAACGCGCACTCATGCTCCTCCAATCCCGTCCTGTTCTTGGAGGCACCCGTAAGGGCTTGGCGTACAGAGACCTTACGCAGACCCCTCAGACGGGGGCTGGAAGACCATCCCACAATTGGCGAATGTGAAGATAGTCGACATTTCCGTTTGTGGCATCTTCCCCAAACTGGCAATTGGCGGAACATCCCCCACTTGGCGGTTGTCGCATTTTTCAACACTTCCGTTTGGCGGATCTTCCCCGGGAACCCAGCGCAGAGGGACGAGCAAGCGAAGGGCTTTTCAGGCGTCCTCGGCTTGCTTGTAGTCTCTGTAGTATTTGCCATAGTAGCCGTAGTAGTAGTGATAACTGTCGCTTAGGTCCTTGGTCACCTCGTTCAGCACCAACCCCACAACGTTGGCGCGCACACGTTGCAGGGTGGTGAGTGCGGAACCCACGGCATTGCGGTTGGTCTGGCCGGCCAGAGCGACGATAACTACACCGTCCACAGCCGCGGCCATTTGCAGGGGCTCCGGGAAGCCCAGGATAGGCGGAGCGTCGATGACGACCAAGTCGTAGTCCGGGGCGGCTTCTTGCAGGATATGCGGGAGACTGGCGCCGATGAGGTCGGCGGCGCGACGGCTGGAGAAGCCACTTGGCAGAATGTCGAGGTCGGGGAGTTCCACGAGTTTGACCAGTTTTTCGCGCCATTTCAAGCCGTTCTGAAGGACAGTTGCCAGGCCGGATTCCGGATTAATTCCCAGCTTGGTGTGGACCCCAGGGCGGCGCATGTCGCAGTCGATGAGCAAGGTCTTGTGCTTCTGCTGCGCGTGGGCGATGGCCAAATGGACGGCGGTGGTGGTCTTGCCCTCGGCCGGCGCGGCGCTAGTGACCATCAGCGACTTGAGGCGGCGATCGAAGCTGCCCAGCAGGATGGAGTTGCGAAGGGTACGGATGGCTTCCTCGAACCCGGTCACACCTAGTTTCCGCTCGCCCAGTTCAGAGCCATCCGCGCGCACCAGCGCCGTTGTGCCTGCTTCATTCGTGCGGGCCGCGGCTAGGCGGCGGCGCCAGGACTTCACCTGGGGCAGGCTGCCCATCACCTCGGTCTTGAAGAGGCTGGCGATCTGTTCAGGGTCGCGGATGGATTTGTCGAGCACGTCGCTCATGACGGCAGCGCCCACTGCCAGCAGAGCGGAGAACAGGAAAGCCAGCAAGATGTTGAGCTTGATGTTGGGGAAGACGGGCTTGTTGCCAGCGCGGGCCGGGTCGGCGATGCGGATGGAGCTGTTCTGGAAACCGGCGTTGATACCGGCCTCCTTGATTTTGCGGACCAGTTCCTCGTACAGGGTTCTGTCGGCATCGGCCTCGCGCTTCAGCGCCTGATACTCGAAGCTGCGGGCGTTGATGTGGTCGAACTCGGCCTTGGTCTCGGCCACAGCCTTCTGCAACATGGCCTCGCGGTTGACGGATTCTTGGTATTCGACTTCGACGCGCTGCGCGGCGTTCTGGCGCGCGTCGCTCAACTGCCGCTCGATCTCTTCCACCTGTACGGCAGCCTTGCGGTACTCGGGGTGGTTGGCACCATAATGAGTCTGGACGTCGGCGAATTTTTGGCGGGCATCGTCCAGCTTCTGAGCGAGCGTTTTGAGGTTCTCGCCCTGCGTGGAGACTTGGGCGGCCTCGAGTGAGCCGCTTTGGACCGATTTCCAGGCGGCTTCCTTACGGAGGCGGTCTGTCTGGGCATTGGTGTACTCGGTATTGATCTGAAGGAGGCGGGAAGAAAGGATGCTGGTTTTTTCCTCAGGGTTGATGACGTTGAGCTCGCGCTCGAACTGGGCAAGGGCGGAGGAGGAGCGCTCCATCTTGGCTTTCAATTCCTCGATCTGCTTTTCCATGAAAGAGGCGAGAGAAGCGGACGAGCGAAAACGGATATTGTAGATGTGTTCGACATAGGATTGGGCAATGCCATTGGCTACGTCGGCCGCCAGGCGGGGATCCGGGGAACGGTAGCTGATCAGCAGCAGATAGGTATTGGGCGGGCGGGCGACCTTGAGTTGGTTGAGGGCGACAGGGGCATCTTCCGCGGCCCGGGACCTCTCAGGTGTGTTGTGGGAGGCATCTTTTTCGCGATTGAGGAGATGATACTGCCGGGCCACCGGCCGGAGGACAGAATCGGACTGGATGAGCTTAATTTGGGTCGCGAGAAACTGGTCGGCATCATTCGCGGGCATGCGCGTGGCGTCCTGGCCAACGACTCCAGATGGCATCTGGCGATCGACATCCACGGTCACTGTAGATTCGTAGACAGGCGTGAGGCGCGCGGAGATGATAACGGTGGCCGCCACACAGCCGAGGACGAAGCCGAGAATCTTCCAGCGGTGGCGGCGGAGGATCCAGAGATAGTGGGAGAGGGGGACGGCAGACTGATCGGGCGGCTCGGCGTCGTAACCGT
>OBLU010000365.1_pt1 | contig 43763 bp, 26 predicted proteins | sample 1518681 | NCBI WGS metagenome assembly OBLU01 (sample SAMEA3539304, study PRJEB22396) | soil metagenome | biome: tundra; feature: field; material: soil | place: USA | collected 2010-05 | depth 0.15 m
CAGGGCAACTACGCCTATGTCGCCAATCAGGCTTACGGATCCACGAGCCAGCAGTTCACGGTGGTCGACGTCTCGAACCCGGCCCAACCTAGATATGTCACCTCGCTGAGTGACAGCAGCCTGCTTGCCGGCGCTTACCGGATTCGCCTGCGCGGCAACTTCGCCTACATCGCGGGGCAGGGGTCTGACTCGATCGCGGCGATCGACATCTCCGATCCAACCCAGCCGCGGATCGCCGACGCGGTCGTCGATCCCACGCGTCTGAACTCCGCCACCGGTCTTGATCTCGATCAGAGCGGGCGCTATGTGATCGCTGCGTCTCCGCGACTTTCCGGTGATGCGGCCAAGACCTATGCGCCGTATCCGCTGCAGAGCGGTGGGCCGCCCAACACGGGCACGATCTCCGTTGTTGACCTCGATCCGTCGCCGATCTCGGTCACGATCGCGTCCGGATCAGAGCCCGCGAACCCGACGACGCAGACGTCTGCGAGCTTCAGCTTCTCGGTCAGCGACACGGTCTCGACGGTTCAGTGCCGGCTCGACGGCGGCCCGTTCGGTCCCTGCAGCACTCCCACGACCCAGAGCTACTCGGCGCTTGGCGCCGGCAGCCACACGTTCACCGTGCAGGCAACTGACGCGACCGGCAAGCCGGCCATCGACAGCTACACCTGGTTGGTTGGGACAACGTCGGTGGGGACAGCGCCGGTGAACTCCGTCCGGCCTCAGGTGTCCGGCGCGGCGGCTCTGGGACAGACATTGAGCGCTTCGACCGGCACGTGGTCGGGAACTCCGACTCCGTCATTCTCGTATCAGTGGCAGCGGTGCGATCAGAATGGCCAGAGCTGCATCCCGATCTCGGGTTCCACCGGCGCTAGTTACACCGCACAGCGTTCGGACGTTGGGGTGACCGTGCGGGACGTCATCACCGCTGTCAACGGGGCCGGATCCGCTTCAGCCGCGTCCGCCGTGACGGCGAGAGTGAGCGGACCTCCGATGGTCCAGACGCCGCCGAAGATCTCCGGCAGCGCCCGGCAGGGAAGCCAGCTGAGCGGTTCAGCCGGGACCTGGTCTAGTTACCCGGCAGCTTCGTTCACGTACCGATGGGAGCGCTGCAACTCACGCGGAAACCTGTGCAGCGCGATCTCAGGGCAGACCAAGAGCAGCTATGCGATCACGGTCAGCGACGTGGGTTCGACGCTGCGCTTCTTGGCGGTGGCAGCCAATAGCTCAGGGTCGGCTACCGCGGTTTCGCCAGCCACGGCGGTCGTGAGCGCTGGCTCCAAGACGGCTCAAACCACTACGTGGCGCGCAGTCCTCAGTGGCGTTTCGGCTCGCAGGCCGAACCTCCGGATTACGATTTCGACTCCGTACGCAACCGCGCTGGTCAACACGGTGACCGTCTCCCTGCCAAAGGGACTGAGCTTCCTGCGTTCAAAGAAGCTGGTCAAGGGGATCACGGTCAAGGACCTGCGAAGCAGGCGTCTCACGTTTGACGCGGTAATCAAGCACGGTCTGCTCCTGCTCACGCCGAAGCGTCCGGTGACGGGCCTCGAAGTCGTGGTCTCAAGCCAGGCCCTGGCAGAGTCGAAGGGCTTCCGCGCCGAGGCCAAGGGCCCGGCCGCGAACCGCACGCAGGTGACTGTCACGGTTGCGGAGGCGGACAACGGAATCACGCGGGGGCGTCTGAAGCTACGGCTGGTCTGAGGATCAGTGCGAGCAGGCGCCTGGTGATAACGGTCACCGTTGACGGCAAAGCTGCTCGTCCCGTCCGCACCCTCTTGGAGCTCAAGGTCGCTTAACGTGTTACGGCCGAGCGCAAGCGCTCGGCCGTAACGTGCCCCCACGTGTGTCTCTGGGTTCAGCCGACTTTCTGCAGGATCAGGCCGCTCGTGGCGCCCATCGAGACCGAGCTGACGTTGGTCACCTGCGAGCCCGAGTAGATCCCGCCACCGAGCGAGAACGCCGGAACCGCGGTCGCGGTGGGGTTGACGAGAACGATGCCGTTTGCGAACGGCCGCTCGTAGGCGCCGTTGGCGAGTTTTACGTACGGACCAGCGGGCGCTCCAAGCGACTGCGCCGTGGTGTACTCGGGATAGAACGCCTCCGCTGACGTGTAGTTGGCGTTTGAGGTCGAATAGCTGGTATCGCCGCCGGCGACCAGGAGCATTGACGCCAGCCCGTAGGTGTTGCCTGCCTCCGTGTTGTTGTAGGAGTGCAGGATCTCGGTCTTTCCGTTCGCGGCCGACCAGGCCGCGTCAGCCAGTTTCGTCGGCCAATCGGAGATCTGCTGCGCCGTGCCGGCGCCACCGTCGGTCCAGGATTCCTCTTCGGCGCCGTCGAGCGGTGCGGCCCACTTCTGCCAGAGCCCCGGCGTGAGAGTCGACCCACAGATGTTGCCGAAAACCTTCAGACCCTGAGCGTGCAGAGCGGTCGCGGCGTAGGACACCCAAGATGACATGGCGGCCTGCCACGAGGCGAGCGTCGGATATTCAGGCACCGAGGTTCCGCTGGGAAGCTCCCACTGCAAGGTGGATGCCAGACCATCGAAGAAGACGCCGTTGAAGCCGTAGTGCTTGGCCAGCGCCACGGCGTTGGCGGCGCATGCCTGCTGGTAGGCGGGATTGCCGATGTCCATCAGCGTGTCGCTGAAGGAGCCGCTGCCGACCAGGTTTCCGTGCTGGTCTTTGAGGAACCAGCTCGGATGATTGGCGAGGTCGTTTGCGTAGGAGGTGCAGACGCTCAAAGCGCCGGGGTCGCTGATCCGTGAGACCCAGGGATGCTGGTAAAGAAGGATGATCAGATTCGGATTGGCCGCGTGCAACGTCGCGACCTCAGGTCCGTCGCTCGCCTGCAGCACCATCACCTGGTAGCGGCTGGCTTCCTGAGCCGTGGTGAGCGTGGTGGAGAACTTGTAGGACTCCCGGTTGAAGACCACCGGGGATGGGCCGGCGACTCCGCCAACGGGCGGTGCGACGAAGCCCGTCGAGGGGGTCGTGGTGACCGGTGGCGTCGGGGGGACCGGTGGCTTCTTCTTCCTCGGGGGACTCACGGCCGGGCTGCCGGGCGCCTTGACGGATTTGGTCAGGGTCCGATTCTGGACGATGATGCGCTTGCTGGAGGTGCCGACGACCCCGTGGGCCGAGTAGGCCTTGATCACGAGAACGTGAGGACCGTTACGCAGCGTACGCGTGTTCAGGCGACCGTTGCGGTGATAGCGAAACGGGCTCCGGCTGGTCGTCCAGCCGCGATTGTGGTCGACGCTGAACACGACCTTGCGAATGCTTCGCCCGGCCACACGTGCGGCGAACGGGATCGAGCCGGACACAGCGTGTCCGGCTGGCGCGACGATGGCAACATGCGCCAGCGGGCGAGCCTGAGCGGTCGTCGGAAGGATCGGCAACGCGGCCAGTCCGGCGCACCCAAGACCGAGAGCGCGGGCAGCAAATCGCGTATTAACGAGAAGTCGTGGCATTGAGTCTCTCCAGCGAAATCCATTCGCCGTTAGGAAGGTCTGATTGGTGACCGAGGAACCGGCCGGTGACTGTGTTGTCGTCAGCCCGTCGACCAATCGCCATCTAGGCCCGGCGCAATCAAACGTCCGTCCAGCGAGCGCGATGCGCTGCGCGAAAATTGCTATATGCCGCTAGCTGGTCGGTCCCGGCTCGGCCGTACGGGAAACCAGGTCCGGTTCTGGACAGGTCTGCGCCGCGCTCGCGCGCCACGGGCGTGGCCGAACCGCGCGGGACCAACTAAGATTGAGGCGCGCGCGACGACGAGCGCGTGGCATCCGGCGGGCTTGTCGTCAGCCGGTGGGCATGCCAACTGGCAGCGATCAAAATGAGGCGGGGCAGCTAAGCCGGATGAAACCGATACGGATACCGACCTGCATCGTGGGGTACGGCTATTGGGGCCCGAACCTCGCCAGGAACATCGCCTTGAGCCCAGCCACGGAGCTGACGGCGATCTGCGATGCCGACGGCGAATGCCGCCGACGGGCGCGCCGGCAGTATCCCTCGGTACCCGTCGTGGACTCCTGGGAGGACGTGCTCAACGACGATGAGATCGCCGCGGTGGTGATCGCACTACCGATGGCGAGCCATTATGATTTCGCGCTGCAGGCGCTGGAGGCCGGCAAGCACGTGATGGTGGAGAAGCCGCTGGCTGAGACCGTCGCCCAATGTGACTCGCTGCAGGCCGCCGCCGCGCGCAACGACCGCGTCCTGATGGTCGGGCACACGTTCGAGTACAACGCGGCCGTCACGACGATCGGTGAATACCTGCGCAACGGATTGCTCGGCGAGCCTTACTACATCGCGATGCGGCGTCTCAATCTGGGGATCGTTCGCAGCGACGGCAACGCGATGTGGAGCCTCGCGCCCCACGACATCTCGATTCTCTGCTCGTGGCTGGAGAGAGACCCGATCAGCGTCAGCGCGAGCGGTGTCGCCCACCTTCAACCTGGTATCGAGGACGTGGTCTTCCTCACGGTCGAGTTCGACGGCGGCGTGCTCGGCCACATCCAGAGCAGCTGGCTTGATCCGAACAAGGTGCGCGAAGCGACGGTCGTCGGCAGCGAGAAGATGCTCGTCTACGACGACGTATCTCCAGACGCCAAGCTGAGACTGTACGACAAGGGCATCGATCGCAAGCCCACCGACCGCAGCGGGAACGAGAAGCGGGCGTCCCTCGATCGGGCCGAGGACTTTGCCAGCTTTCAGATGATCGCCAGGGCGGGGGACATCCTGATTCCCAAGATCGACTTCCGAGAGCCGCTGGCGGTGCAGGTGGAGCACTTTGGCCGGTGCGCTCAGGAGGGCAGCACGCCGAGGACGGACGTCGTGAGCGGCCGGCGCGTCGTCGCCGTGCTCGAGGCGGCCCAACGCTCGTTGCGAAGCGGTGGTCAGAGAGAGGCGGTCAGCCTGTCGCCACGGCATACGGAGGTGATCGCTTGACCAGGTATCCACTCGTCGACCTGGAGGCTGTGCATCGCGAGCTCGGTCCGGAGCTCGAGCGAGCGGTACTTGAGGTGATTCGCAGCCAGAACTTCATCGGAGGTCCGCGGATCGCGCATTTCGAGGAGCTGTTCGCCAGCTACCTCGGGGGCGGGGAGGCAATCGGGGTGGCCAACGGCACCGATGCGCTCGAGCTCGCGATCAGGGCTCTGGAGATCGAGCGGGGAGCCGAGATACTCGTACCGGCGAACACCTTCATCGCGACCGCCGAGGCGGTCATAGCCGCCGGTGGGGTTCCGCGGTTCGTGGACGTCGACCGGCTCACCGGCCTGATCGACCTCGCCAGCTGTGAGGAGCACATCAGCTCACGCACACGCGCCGTCATACCCGTTCATCTGTACGGCCGCATGGTGGATATGCAGGGGATGATGGCGTTTGCCGGCCGGCACGCGCTGGCCGTCATCGAGGACGCTGCCCAGGCGCATGGAGCGCAGCATGCGGGACAGCGCGCGGGCACCGTCGGCCACGCCGGCTGTTTCAGCTTCTATCCCGGAAAGAATCTCGGTGCATTCGGTGACGCTGGTGCCGTAGTGACGAACGATCCCCAGATAGCTGAGCGGCTGAGGCTGATTCGTGACCACGGGCGGCGAAGCCGCAACGAGCACGAGCTGATCGGTGTCAACAGCCGCTTGGATCCGCTGCACGCGGCGGTCCTCGCCGTCAAGCTTCCCCATCTGGATCGCTGGAACGATCGCCGTCGAAGCGCGGCGGCTTGGTATCGCAGTGCGCTGCCCGCAGAAGTCTTGGATGGGGGCCCGGATGATCCGCTGGCCGACGTGCACCACCTGTTCCCGATCATGCTCGATGACCGTGATGCCGTCGCCTTGCAGCTCGCGCAGCGTGGCGTGCAGACCGGGGTTCACTACTCCCAGACGATTCCCAGCACGGTGGCTTTCTCCGCCTTTCGCCAGGCCTGCCCGGCGGCCGAGCACCGGGCCGAATCACAGCTATCGCTGCCGATTCACCCGCACCTCGCGCGCGCCGACATCGAGTTCATAGCCAGCCTCGTCGCGGACGCTGTGTGGGCCAAAACGGCCTAAGGCCACCGCCCGCCCCATCGTGAACGCCATCAAGGCCAAGAGGTCCGATCCACTGGCGCGAACCGTGTGCATGGTGGTCCATGACCACTACCCCAAGGACGTGCGCGTGTGGCGCGCCGCCAGGGCGGCCACGGAAGCGGGCTGGCGCGTGACCGTGGTCTGCCTGCGTCATCCCGACGAAGCGGCCTTGGAGGAGCTGGAGGGCGTTTCCGTGCGCCGGCTACCGGTGGAGCACCGTCCGGGCTCGAAGCTGGCGCGAATGCTAGGCGAGTACGCGGCGTTCACGCTGCTGGCGACCTGGACGGTGCTGCGCCTGCACCTGCGAACTCCGCAGGCTGTCGTGCACATCAACAACCCTCCGGACTTCCTGGTGCTGGCCGCGATCATCCCAAAGCTCCGCGGCAGCCAGGTGATCTTCGACGTGCATGATCTGACGCCATTGATGTTCGATGTGCGCTTCCGCGGCCGGACGGCCGCGCGCCCAGTGATCAACGCACTCACCGTGCAGCAGCGTTTGGCGTGCAATTTCGCCGACCGGGTACTCACGCCGCACCAGCCCTCTGCCTGTCGGATCTCCGAAAGCGGCGTCCCGCTGGAGCACATCGAGATCATGATGAATCCGCCTGACGGCGAGGTTCTGGAACGGGTTCTTGCCAAGGCACCGACGCGGGCGCCACGGGACGGTCTGTTGATCGCCTACCACGGCACCGTGACGCACTGGTACGGGATTGACCTGATCGTGGACGCGATCGCCGAGTTGCGCCACGAGCTTCCCGACATGCGGGCGATGATTCTCGGCGCGGGCGACGCGGTCGACGAAGTCGCCCAGCACATACGAGCGCTCGGGCTGGAGGACCGGATCGAGCTACCCGGACACTTTCTGCCCAACGAGGAGGCGCTGTCTGCGGTTCGCAACGCCGACTGCGGGATCGTGCCGAACCTTCCCTCGGCGCTCAACGACCTCACGCTGTCGGGCAAACTGCTGGACTACGCGCTGCTCGGCGTACCCGCCGTCGTGGCCGAGCTAGAGGTGCAGGCCGCGCACTTCGACGCGACCGAGGTCACGTTCTTCAAGCCTGGAGATCCGCACAGCCTCGCTGAGGCGATCCGCTGGGTGTCTGAGAATCCCGAGCTCGCCCGCGCCAAGGCGGAACGGGCGCGCCACCGGGCGGACGCTTATTCCTGGCCGCACCAGCGCGACGCCTACCAAGGGCTGCTAGACGAGCTCGCCGAAGCGCGGGCACCATTGGCCGAAACCTCACCCAGCCCGGCGTGACCGCCAGCGGCGAGACGATTCCGGCCACCCCCACCCACACGACGGTGCTCGTCACTGCGGCTGGAAGCGCGCCGGCGATCGCCTTCATCCGCGGGCTTCGAAGCCAGAGCGAGCTTTCCGTCTCCATCGTTGGAGTGGACACAACGGCTCGCTCGGCCGGTCTGTTCGACTGCGACCGGCGTTACACGGTTCCGCGCGTCGAAGACAGGCAGTTCCTGAGCGCGATCGAGGCGATCTGCCAGGCCGAATCCATCGACGTGCTGGCTCCAATCGGGAACTTCGAACTCGAGCTGTTCGCCGCGGCTGCGCCCGGACTGCGTGTCAAGTTCGGAGTGCGGGTGATCAGCAACACGCCCGAGGCGGTGGCCCTCGCGCGCGATAAGCGGACGAGCGCCGAGGTGGTGGCACGTCATGGCGTCGCCGTGCCGGCGATCCACGATCAGAGTGACTCCGCCGCGGTCCCGGTTCCGGTGATCGTCAAGCCGACGATCGGCGCCGGCTCTCACGGCGTCAGCGTCGTCCGCGATCGCGCCGGCCTTGCCGCCGCGGTGAAGCACGCGGGGAAGGATCCGCTGATCCAGGACTTCATCGACGGTCAGGAGTACACCGTTGATCTGGTCGTGGACCCGGCCGGACAGATCCTCGCGGCGGCGCCGCGGATCCGCGTCGAGGTCCGGGCAGGTCAGTCCTACAAGGGCGTGACCGTCAACGATCCCGAGGTCGAAGCAGCAGCCCGCAGGTGCGCTCGCGCAGTGGGTCTGACCGGCCAGGGAAACGTGCAGCTGATCAAGTCGGCCGAGAACGGGCGCTGCTACTTCGTCGAGGTCAACCCAAAGTTCGCCGCCGCGATGGGATTGACGATCGGAGCCGGGCTCAACGTCCCGCTGCTCTACGTGAAGTTGGCGCTTGGTCTGCGTCCACGTGACGATGAGCTGATCCGCCGAGAACGGGTTTGGCTGCTGCGCTCATGGCACGACCGGGTGGTCGCCGAGGAGGAGATCGACGCGGTCGCGTCCTGGGATCGCTCACGGACTGTCCAGTGATCACGAACCCGGGCGATTGGCTGCTCAGCGCCATCGATCGCCGAGGCTGGGTGACCTGGGAGCGAACCGACGATCACGCCCGCGTGCTGATGGTGACCAACGCGTGGCCGCGGCCGGACAATCCAATGCACGGCATCTTCGTCGTGGGCACGGTCGACGGTCTCCGGGAGCAGGGGCTCAAAGCGGACGTCCTTTTCATCAGGGGCTACCAGGGGATTCACTGCTATCTGCTCGCCTGCCTGGTGATGATGCTGTTGCCTTTGGTACGGCGAGGAAAGTATCTGCTGGTCAACAGCCACGGCGGCGAGGCCGCGCCGGCTGCGCGCTTCTTCGTCGGTCGCCCCGTGATCGCCAGCTATTGGGGCTCTGACATCCTGGGTCCCCAGCAGGGAAATGGACGCTCAAGGCTCAAGCTCTTCCTGCTGAGCAGGGTGCTGCGCGAGCACGCGCGTCTGCTGACCGCTACCACGACGAAGAGCAACGAGATGGCGGAGAAGCTGCCCGCGAGTGCGCGTGAGCGCAACTGGGTGATTCCAGACGGGGTCGACCGAGACCGATTCATCCCAATCGAGCGGGAGCAAGCGCGAAGGCTGACCGGATGGCCGCTCGATGAGGTGACGGTGATCTCCGTGGGTCGCCCGATCGCGCTGAAACGGCTATGGCTCGCCGAGCAGGCGACCGCGCTGGCTGCCGCTGAGATCGAAGGTCTCCGGTGGAGGCTCGTGTCCGACGTCCCACCGCAGGAGATGGCGTCGCGCTACAACGCGGCGGACTGCCTGATCCACACGTCGATCAGCGAAGGCTCTCCCAATGCGGTCAAGGAGGCGCTGGCTTGCAATCTGCCGGTGGTCGCCACCCCCTCCGGCGACATTTGCGAGCTGTTGGAGGGAGTGCATCCGTCGGCCGTATGCCCAGCCGAGCCAGTTGCGCTGGCCCGGGAGATCGTCAGGTGCGTCAGCGGTGAGAGAAGCAACGGACGAGAGCGCACGGCGCATCTCGGGCGCGATCAGATTGCGGTGCGCCTGCTCGACTGCTATCACAGCTTCGGATTGCCGGATCTGCCAGTCAGGCGGACAGCCGGCTGATCGGTTCGACGACCGCTCAAGTTTCCCGTGCTCACCTGGCTGACCAGACCAACTCCTCGTGTCATCAAGCGACTGGCCGTCGCGTTCGGCGTCGAGCGGCGTCTCAAGCAATACAAGCTCGCCCTACAGGCGGCACTGGCTGGCGCATCTCTGCAGGCAATGTTCTTCCTTCGCCGGGTCCCGGTGCGAAAAGTGCGCCATGCCGGATATCGCGCGATGGGCATGCGGCTCGCTCAGACCGCGACGGTCCATCGCGGCGTTGAGTTCCGCAGCCCGCGCCAGATCGAGATCGGGGAGGACTCGGTGATCGGCTTCGACGTGATTCTCGACGGACGCTGCGGGATCACGATCGGCCGCCACGTCAACATCTCGAGCCATGCGGCGATCTGGACGATGCAGCACGATCTCCGCGATCCGAACTTCGGCGCGCACGGACGGCCCGTGGTGATCGGTGACTGGGTGTGGTTGAGCTTTCGCAGCACCGTGCTCCCGGGCGTTACGGTGGGCGAGGGTGCGGTCGTCGCCGCCGGAGCGGTCGTGACGCGCGACGTCCCTTCGTTTGCGATCGTCGCCGGCAGTCCGGCCCGGGTGGTTGGCGAGCGATCTCCTCGGGAACTGAACTACACCCTCAAGGATGATCTAGCACCGTGGTTTGTCTGACCGACGCCTGGTGTCTGATCAAGAACGCTCGCCCGCGAGGATCCTGGCGTAGCGGTCGATCATCAACTCGGCATTCCAGCGCCTGCGGTGGCGCAGCTCACCCTCACGGCCGAGGGAGCTGCGCAGCTCGGCGTCTCCCACGAGCTCGGCCAGCGTCGACGCCAGCGCGCGCGGATCTCTCGGTGCGACCAGCACGCCGGTCACGCGGTGCTCGACCATGTCAGGAATCCCGCCAACCGCGGTGGAGATAATCGGCAGACCGGCCGCCATCGCCTCTAGGATCGCCATCGGAGCGGCCTCGTATTCGCTCGCCAACACGAAGACGTCAGCAGCCTTGAGAACTCGTGGCACGTCGCCGCGGTGGCCGAGCAGCCTGATCGCGGGGTTGCCCTGGGCGGCTTGCTCGATCGCCGGTCGATCAGGACCGTCGCCGACGACGATCCCGACCAGCTCGGGATGTTCATCGCGGGCCCTCAGAACTGCCGTGACGAAGTCCGCGATGCGCTTCTCCGGCCGCATCGAGGCGACGAGCACCGCAAGCACGGCGCCGTCAGGAACCCCGAGTTCCTGCCGGATGGCCACTCTGCTGTCTGCGACGGCCGGCGTCTCGACGCCGTTGTCCACCACGGCGATGCGCTCCGGCGGATAGCCGCGATCGGTCCAGATCCCGGCTTGATCCGCGGTGACCGTGACCACGAGGTCCAGCTGACGCGCGAGCAGCCGCAGCATCGTCTCACGACGGCGGGAGACTGAAAGCCCCACTTGCCGATGCTCGTTGAAGATGTGACGGGCGCCGCGCCAACGTGCGATGGCGTGGCCGATATACAGACCGCTCACGCCTCGCGTAACGATCGCATCAGGTACGAATTCGCGCAACGTAGAAGACCGAATCAACGGCCGGAAATCCGCTTGGTGGCGCATGTTCATGACCTCGAGCGGAACTCCGCTTCGCCGCAGCGGCTCAGCGAACGGGCCTCCGGCGTCGAGGGCGATCAGCCTTGCGTCATGCCCCATGCGGCGAAGGCCGGGCAGCAGGATCGACAACTGTCGCTCGGCGCCTCCGGGGCCCAGGCTCGGACCGATGAACAGGGCTTTCGTCACGCCGCGCAGAGTTCTCGGTACAGGTCAATGCTGCATTGCGCGACTGAGTCCCAGCTGCGTGGAGCGGCGACCTCTGAGAGGACCCGCTGGCGTACCGCGGCGCCGTCATCGACATGACGGAGGATCGCGGCCGCCAGCCCGGCGTCGTCACCGGGGTCGAAGATGTACGTTTCGTCGAGCGCCAGGTCCGGCAGACCACCGACGCGGCTTACGACCACGGGAACGCCGAACCCGACGGCTAGGCTACCGGCCCCGGTCTGGGACGCTTGCGTATAAGGCAATAAGGCGAGCGAAGTCTGGCCGAAGAAGTCCTCCAGGCGCGCCTCGGGCAGATAGGTGCGCTCCACCTGTACGCGGCTGTCCTGCAGATCGAGCGTCGAAGTGCCCGCGCCGGCGACGCGCAGTCGGATTTCGGGCCGGGCCTGCCACACCCGCGGCATCGCACGGGCCAGCACTTCGAGACCTTTATACGGCGTCAGGCGACCGAAGAAGCTCACTACGGGCTCGCCCGGCGGGGAAAGCGGCTCGTCCAGGAGATCCAACCCGTGAGGCATGACGACAGACCGCTGCCCGGCGGACAGCTGCAGCTCGTGACGCAGGGGTTCGCTGTGTATGACGATGATCCTCGCCCGCGCGCGCCAAGCGGCCCGGGAGCCGTCAAGGAACCATCGCTTGCGCGCGCCGGGCACCGGATGTCCGGGGTGGGGCGCGGGATCGTGCACAGTCAGCACGGTCGGGATCCCGCGCAGCAGCGCCAGAGCCCGAGGATCGGCACCGTCGTGTGCGTGCACGACATCCGGGCGGATCCCGCTCAGCTGCCGGCGGATCCGGATCAGCGATCGAGCGACCCTCGGGTCCGAGAGGCGTCCGGGGATCTCCAATAACTCCACTCCCGCGTCGCGGGCCAACTGCAACGCGGAGGCCCGTTCTCGAGCGTCTCCGCCGAACTCGTTGGCGTGCGTCCGGCACAGGAGCGCAACCTCGGCGCCGGTTCTGGCCAGCGCTGCCGCCTGCGCCGCCGCGTATTTCAGAAACCAGTCGCAAGTGACCACCACCCGCAGCGGGCGGGCTCCAAGCACGGGCGAGGTGCGAGTCATGCCTCCGGTGGAGCGGCGGCAGGACGCGACCGCATCTCGGTCCGTGGGCGCGGGGTCGCTCGTAACCCGGCCCCGAGCACGAGACCGCATACGGCGGCGAAGGATGCGGTCGAGTCCGGAGACTGCAGATAGGTGCCGACGAGGCAGCTCAGCAACAGCGCGACCAGCGCGCCAACCGCCCCAGCGAGGACGGCGCGGTCGATTGGATTGGCGGCTGAGCTTGCGCGCCTGATGCCGTAGAGCAGCAGGAATCCCGGCACGAGCAGAAACGCGATCGCGGCCGGGACGCCGTAATCGGTTGCCATGTGGATGTAGAGATCCTCCACGAACACCCGCGGCCCCGAGCCGGTGCCTGAGTCCAGGCCATAGTCCTGCAACCAGCCGACGCCGTCCAACGGATGGCGGGAGATCGACAGGAACGCGAAGTGGAACTCCAGCGCCCGCGCCTGAGCCGACCCGGAACTGAGCACCTGCGAAGAGAGCGCGCTTCCGGCCCTTTGCGCGATCTCGGTGGTGGCGGCAGGTTTGACCGACTCGACCACGAGAACGGTGCACGCCACGGCAACCGCCGCCGTCAAGATGACGCGATACCGCAGCTGGCTTCCTCCGATCAGAACCGCGACGAGCAATCCAACGGCCCCGCCGAAGTACATGTTGCGATTGAGACTGACGGCGATCGCGACGATCATCAGCAAGAGCGCGCCGATTCGCAGCGGCCGCCATCGATCCTTGACGGTGAGGATCATCACGAGCGTCGGAATGCACATCGCGTACGCCAGAAACAGTCCCGGAAGTCGAACCCGGGTCGCGCTGCCGAGGGAACCAGAAGAAGAAATGTTCATTACTGCCGTCGCGTTGAAGCTGGTGACGAAATGGGCGACGCTTCCGGACGCCACGGCGGCGATCGAGATGATCGACACGAGGGCGGCCAGCGCGATCGCGCCGTTGAGCAACGGGCGCCACAGCCGCCCGGAAAGCTCCAACGCGATCGTCAGCGGGAGCGCGAGGTAGAGCAGGTTCCTGAATCCGAGGATGGCCGACCGAGCCGGGTCGTGGCCGAGCAACGCGAGGCGAAGGGTGGACACGCTGGCCAGGGCCAGAAGCAGCAGCAGCACCAGGGCATAGGATCGAACCGGGCGTGGCCACGTGCGCCAGGGTTTGCGCCAGATCGTCGACCCGACGACGACGGCCAGAAGCACGTCGGCCACGTTGAGCGGAGGGTGCCCCGGAACGTTGGCGCGGGGTAGATCGCCGTAGGCGAACATCGAGCCCAGCAGGCCGAGCAGAACGATGCACGCGGGAAACGGTCTGGAGGTGAGCAGGATCAGCAGCGGCACGGCGATCAGTAACTCGATCGCCGGCGTCCCATAATGGGAGATGGCGACGCGTCCTCCGACGAGGCCGAGGATCGCCGCGACGCACGCAAGCAACAGCGTGCGGGAAATTCCGCCAATGCTAAGAAGACGCCGAGGAAAGAAGAACGCTGGCATAGGTCGACGGACCCAGCTACTAGCGCGGCCCTCGCGCCCAAGACAAGACCCCTTCTAATTCATGATACACCCAGACCCGCGCCCCGGGCAGGACTCCCAAGCCCCAGCGCCAGACCCCCGGGCCGGCGGGGAGGCCCCCGCCGCCAGCCGACTGAGCGTGGTCATTGTGCTCTACAACTCGGCCGATGTGATCGCCGATTGCCTGGCCACGGTCGCATCCGGCGCAGAGGTGATCGTCATCGACAACGCTTCAACGGACGACGGGGCTGAGCTCGCCAGAGCAGCTCGGCCGGATGCGAGGGTGATTCGCTCACCGCGGAACCTGGGATTTGGCGCCGGCTGCAACCTTGGCTGGAAGGTAGCGACGCGGCCGTATGTGGCCTTCGTCAACCCAGATGTCCGCCTACGGGCAGACGCTTTGGAGCTCCTGCTCAGAAGGCTGGGGGGGGAGAAGCACAGCGTCGTCGGGCCCGCGCTCCTGGATCGTTCCGGTGCGGCTCGCCCCTGTAAGCGGCGCCCGTCGGCTCTGCTCGACTTCTGTGGCCTGCTTCCCGCCGCCGTCCGATGGGGTCCCGCCGGAATCGATGGAAAGCTTGACCGCGCCGCTCCCGTTCACCGTGATGGGGGCGCCGTGGCCTCGGTGGAGGGAGCCTGCTTTCTAATCTCGACTGCCGACCTGGAGGCGATCAACGGCTTCGACGAGGATCTGTTTCTGTATTACGAGGAGGAGAGCATCGCGTTGCGGCTGGCGCGCCTGGGAGGCGGCGCGATCTACGAACCGGGCGCTGTGGCCGAGCACGTCGGCGAGGCTTCGACGAGCCAGGTCGCCGAGCTTGCGACACGCCACCTTCACCGCAGCCGGATCATCTTCTACCGCAAACGGGATGGCGTTTTGCGCGGTGAGCTGACTGCACTGGTGCTCGTCTTCGGCGTCCTTCTCTCCGCGCCGAGCGCAGCAGCGAACTCCGTGCTCAGGCGCGCAGGACACACGATGCTCGGTCAGCGATGGCACGTGCTCGCAGGTCTGTTGGCGGGCATGACGGCGGCCCTACGCAGCGATCTGAGCTACTGAAACAGCGTTGGTCGGGCTGGCGGTTGCTACCTCGCCCGCGTCGACCGCGGGCGTCCACGCAAGCCCCGTCGCGGTGATTCTTCACCGCGGGTCGCCGGGTAGTTGCCGTAATACCCATAAGAGGCGTCGGCCGTCCTCTGGAACGAATTGATCACGACACCGAGAATGTGAGCGTTGAGGCCCTCCAAGCGCTTCATCAGGCGCGTGGCATGGTCACGACGGCTGTAGAGCATGCGGGTGATCACCAGCAGGCCGTCGACCTGATGCACCAGCGGGATCGCATCACTGATGACGCCGATCGGGGGCGTGTCGATGATTACGACATCGTACATCGTGTCGGCTTGTTCAAGCAATTGGATCATCCGCTGGCTCTCTAGAAGCTCGACCGGGTTCGGCGGTGCGGAGCCGGCCAGCAGGATGTCCAATCTGAGCGGTCGATCGGTCTCCTCCATGTCATCGGGGGTGACGACCAGCTCGCGCAGCCCGCTCTCCAGGTCCTGGGCATGGCTCAGCAGCTCGGCCAACCCCGCGCCCGATTCGCGCCCGATCATGCGGTGAAGACTCGGCCGACGCAGGTCGGCCTCGATCAGAAGCGCTCGCCTGTCGTCGGTACGGGCCGCGGCACGGGCCAGATTTAGCGAGATCAGCGACTTACCTTCGCCGCTCTCAGCAGAGGTAACCATCACGCGTTTAAGATGCCGATCGACGTCGAAATAGCGCAGTTGCGCGCGGATCATCAGGAACGCCTCTTCCTCACGCGCGGTTCCGATACGTCCCTTCCGAAGCGTCGCAGACTGCGGAACGGTTCCGATCACCGGCACGCCGTAGAGCTGCTCAACTTCCGCGGGCGTCTTGATCCGACGGTCGCGCCGGTCCAACACCGTGACGAGGGCGCAACCCAGAAGCAGGCCGAGCAGCAGGCCCAGGGTGGTGTCACGGGAGGTGTTCGGGAAAGAGGGAGAGTTCGGCACCGCGGCGGTCTCGACGACCTGGGCGTCGCCCGTCTGCGAGCTCTTGAGCAGGTCCAGCTCGTTGCGGTCGGTGGTGAGAGCCTGCCCCACCTGAGTGTTCTGCTGGGAGGGCGGGAGCGCGGCAAGCTTGGCGGTGATCAGCGCCTCTGACGTGGTCAGCTGAGCCTCAGCCGCAGTCTTGCGGAACTGGATGTACTGCTGCGCATAGGAGTTGGCGATGGCGGTGGCCAGGGTCGGGCTTGGGTCGGTGACGGTGATCGGTAGGACATCCGATGTGGCGTCCGAACCGAAGCTGACCTCCGAACTGACCAGCGAAGATGGGATGTGAAGCTGGCTGGCCACCAGCTTGGACACGCTGGAAAGCTCGACCAACGACTGATTGGTCGCCGCCTGCCGCGCGGGATCGACGTTGGTGATGATCTGCTTGGCGAGCAACTCCTGATCGAGGGCGGTGCTCTGGAACAGCAGCGCGCTTGTCGCCGAGTACTTCTTCTGCTGCTGACCTGAGAGGACATGCGCAGCCGCGGCCGAGATCGCGGCGACGAGGACAATCACCCACCAGCGGCGCCGCAGTGCTGGCAGGAGCCACGTTCCGTCGCGCTCTCCAGAGAGCCGATCAAACATCTAGAGACTTCTCCATACCTGTTCCAAGACTCGACCCGATGCCCTCGCTTTGGCTGATGAGGCCAATGCCCCGCGAGCGCACCCAAGATGATACACGGACGGCGATCGATGTCCCGGCACTCCGCATCGCATCGGCCGCTGACGCCGACTACTATAGGCCCGTGCTAGAAGGAACTAGCAGTGTCGTCGAGGGGCCAAATGCGGACGTGCCGAGTGAGCCGTCCGCGCTGGGCTCGACGCCTGCGTCCGCCGGCCCGCGCCCTGAGATCTGGTTTCGCCGCAAGGTTCGGCTGCTGCCGGCGCTCCGGGAGTTCTGGTCATTCCGCGAGCTGGTGCTCACGCTCGCCGAGCGCGATCTGCGTGTCCGATACAAGCAGGCCGTGCTGGGCGTCGCGTGGGCGTTGATCACACCTGTGGTGATGATGGTCGCATTCACGCTGGTCTTCAGCAGTGTTACCCACGTCAACACGTACGAGCCTGGGGTGCCCTACGCCCTGTTCTCCTACATGGGCCTGCTTCCGTGGACGTTCTTTTCGACCTCGATCACGACCGGGGGTATGAGCCTTGTCGGCAACGTACCGCTGCTGAACAAGCTCTACTGCCCACGCGAGGTCTTCCCGATCGCGGCGATGATCGACGCCACGGTCGACGCGGTGATCGCCAGCTTCGTCCTGCTCCTCCTATTCCCGATTCTGGGCTTCGCCCCGAAGGTTGAGTCCTTCTACGTCCCGCTGCTGTTCATTCCTCTGATCGCGTTTACGCTCGGCATGATGATGGCCGTATCGGTGATCGTCGTGTTCATGCGCGACCTGCGCCTGATCTTGCCGCTCGTCGTCCAGATTGGGCTGTTCGCCACCCCGGTGATCTGGTCCCCGGAAACCCTGTTCAAGTCAAAAGCGCTGTTGATCGGCTACTCGATCGTCAACCCGCTCGTCCCGGTTCTCGACGGAATGCGCCGCACGATGTTGCAGGGCCTGCCGCCCGACTGGTTGTCGCTCGCCGCGGGCACGGTCAGCTCGTTGCTGGTGCTGTTCGGAGGATTCGTGCTGTTCAAACGGCTGGAGCCCGGCATTGCCGACGTTGCCTAAGGGCACAATCGAGACCGAAGAGGTCTGGAAACGGTTTCGCAGCGACGATCGGCCGAGCTACCTGCAGGACCAGCTGTCGCGCCTGGGGGACCGCCTGCGCGGACGTTCGCGCCCGAGCTATCGCTGGGCGCTCAACGACATCAGCATGAGCGCCAAGCCCGGCGAGTCGTGGGGCCTGGTGGGCGCAAACGGGGCGGGAAAGTCAACGCTGCTGAAGATCCTCTCCCGGGTCATGTATCCGACCGCCGGCGAGGTGCGGGTTGCCGGCCGGGTTGGCGCGTTGATCGAGGTCCGCGCCGGGATCTCGCCGCTGCTGACCGGCCGGGAGAATATCTTCCTCACCGGCTCGATCATGGGTCTCAAGCGCCGCGACGTCGCGAGCCGCTTCGATGAGATCGTCAGTTTCGCGGAGCTCGATCAGGCCATCGATCGCCAGGTGAAGTACTACTCCTCGGGAATGCAGATGCGCCTCGGATTCGGGGTCGCCGCCTTCCTGCAGCCCGACGTGCTGCTCGTAGACGAGGTGCTCGCCGTAGGCGATGCCACTTTTCAGCAACGCTGCCTGGACCGGATACGAACCGTGCTCCATGATGGGGCCACACTTGTCTTCGTCTCACATGACCTCGCTGCTGTCGAGGCGACCTGTGCCAACGGAGTTTGGATCCACAACGGCACCGTTCAGAAAACCGGAGCCGTCCGTGAGGTGCTGTCGGCCTACCGGGCGGCGGTGGAGGGCGAAGCGGCCGTGTCGCGCCCGGAGATCAGAGGCCTGATCCACGTGCGTGAGATCACAGCAGCGTCACCGGATGGGGGGCTCGCCAAGACCGGCGGCCCGCTCCGGGTGAGTCTGACACTGGACAGCCGTGAGCACCACCGAGCGTGGATCTACCTTGGCGTCAGCGAGGGTGCGGCCACTCCGATCTTCCTGCTGAATCCGGGACGCGAAACGATGCTGGAGCCGGGTTCGACGCACGTCAGCTGCGAGATCCCGGCGCTGCCGCTTCCGAGTGGCCGCTATTACGTCTGGGGCGGTGTCTACAAGGACTGGACCAATGGCACTGAGCTCATCGGCTGGCAGCCGTTGACCCAGTTCGACGCGTACGGACCGGAGCTCGACGCCGCCCCGCGAGCCGTGGTCCGGCTTTCGCCGCTGCACGTCGAATCGAGCTGGGAGATAGGCCGATCCTGATCGGATTTTGTGCCGGGGGCACGGAGTCGCTCAGCCCGCCGGTCAGTGATGGCGCTTTGACCCGGAGGACGCTATCGCCGGCACGTCGATAGTCCGCGTGACGCTCAGCTTGCGGCCATATGAGTCGCGGATCGCGAACACATCCTGATAGCTGCCGGCCTTTGCCGCGCGCGGAAGCTGCAGCGTCAATGGCGCCAACGAGCCGGCATGGAGCGTAAACGTCTTGCGGACGACGGCGTTCCCAGCAGTGCCGATCTTCTCGTCGATCGTCACCATCTCGTCGAGACGAAATTTGGACATCACCGTCCGGTTGCGTCCGATCAGGCTGACCCGCACTGAGAGGAGCTTGGCCTCCGATGACGTGAGCGCTTTGGGAGCCGCCCGATGGGCTGAGAGGAAGGCCCAGACCTCCTCGGAGGTGGGATAGTTCTGCGGCGCTCCGAGGCCGTAAGGGGGCCAGACGTGGTCGGCGCCGTGAATGACGTAGAGGCCAACCGAGCTTCCGTTTGTGCATGAGGACCAGGTCTCCTGAGTGACCACAGCTACCGGCACGGATCGGGGCGGTTGGGAAGTGCAGCCATCGAGCCGACGCCAGTTCGTCGTGGTCTGCGCCGCCGATGGCAGCTTTCCGGGGATCCCAGCAAATAGCTCAGTGTCTTTGTCCCCGATGATCAGCAGCTCGGACACGGGCTTGGAGAGCGAGCACGCAGCCAGCGTCTTCACGCTCATCGCGTCGGAGACCACCGCGATCGCGGCCACTTTGCTGCTCAGCTCACAGCCGGCACGCCAGGTCTCGGCTCCGCCGGCTGAGAATCCGGTCACGTACACGCGGGTGGGATTGATGTTCTGGCTGGCGGTGATCTGGTCGATCATCGAGCTGATGTAGCCGAGGTCCGTAGCCGGCGCCCAGGGATGGCTCAGATCAGAGGAGGCCAGGTAAGCGACGACGAAGCCATGCTGGCTGGCCACCTTCTCAAAGTGGGTCAGGCCTTCCATCCGTTGGGGATCTCCGAACGATCCGTGCAGAGCGATCAGCAGCGGAACCTTCTGGCTCATGCTCAGACCAGCTGGCCGGTAGATGATCGGGGCCAGTCGCCCGGCCGCCGGGGTCGTCGTCGCGGTGCTGGCAGTCCCGTCCGCGGTGCTGGCAGTGCCGTCCGCGGTGCTGGCAGTGCCGTCCGCGGTGCTGGCAGTGCCGTCCGCGCCGCTCGCGCCCGTCGAGTTACCGCACCCCGCGATCGCGATCGCGATCGCGATCGCCGCAACGCATGCGAGCCACGTGGGGAGGACGCGCCCAGCCCAGACACTGCCCCGCTTTTCCTGCCGCCGCTCCCGCATCGCGTCAGGATAGGGCACGCGCACTGGCCCGACCGGAACGGTCGAGATGGGGACGCAGGGAGCGGGCCAGGGCGTGGACGTTCGGTCGCTGCAGGTGGGTCAGGTGGGCGCCGGGAACGTTGCACACCTGAAGATCAGCGATGTGCCGGCCCCAGCCCCAGGTCTCGTCGACCAGATCTTCGGAATACGCCTTGGCGGAGATCTCCGGCCGGACCAGAACCGTCGGGCCCCCGTAGGCGGACACCCGATAGCGGCGCATCGCCGCGCCGTAGATCCGCATCCGCGCCAGCTCCAGGCGCCTGGTCTCAGACTGCCAGTCGTCTCCGAGAAGGCGCCGTTGCATGGGCTTGGGAAGGAGCTCGTAGTGCTGGACGGCGGTTCTCCTCAGCCGCGGAACCAGCGATCGATCGCCGTGCCTGCCCATTACCGACCCCAGCGTGCTGTCGAGCATGGCCAGCAGACTTACCTCCTCGCCCGCGCGCCGCAGTTGCTGTGCCGCCTCGTAGGCGAGAACACCCCCGAAGCAGAAGCCCAGCAGCAGATAGGGACCGCTGGGCTGCTGCTCTCGCACGGCGGCGACGTAGAGCGCCGCCATGTCCTGTACGGACAGGCGCCTGAGCCTCTGCCCAGAGTTGGATCCGTTGAACAACTCCTGCTCGACCGGGAGGAACACGCCGTACAACGAATACTCAGGCGCCAGCTCCTCGGCGAGCTCCTGATAGGCATGGACGCCGCAGATGCAGAATAGAGCCGGCCCGGTGCCGTTGGCCAGCTTCAGAATCGAGGGCTCGGTCGCGTCAACGCCGCCGGCGCGCAGCTCGTGCGCCAGCGCGCGGATGGTCCGGTTGCGAAACAGCATCGGCAGGGTGCTCGTCCGACCGATCTCCTGCTCGAGCGCGTGTACAAGCTGCACGGCGAGCAATGAATGTCCGCCGAGAGCAAAGAAGTCGTCATCGATGCCGATCTGATCGACCCTGAGCAGCCGCTGCCAGATCGAGGCCAAAGCCCGCTCCAGGTCCGTGCCAGGGGCAGCGAACTCACGTGCCGCCGGGCCCCGGCCGGCCGGGGCCGGGAGGGCTCGGCGGTCGAGCTTGCCGCTGGGAGTCAGCGGGACGGCGTCCAGGTGGACGAAATACTGAGGGACCATATAGTCGGGAACCAGCCCGCGAGCGTGCGCCAGCAGGTCAAGTTCGTCAGCCTCGGCTCCGTCACGCGGCACGACGTAGGCCACCAGCCGGCCGTCACCCGGACTGTCCTCGTTCAGCACGGCGACGGCTTCGGCCACGGCGGGGTGGCGCGACAGCATCGCCTCGACCTCTCCGAGCTCGACGCGGAACCCGCGGATCTTCACCTGATCGTCCGCCCGCCCCAGGAAGCTGATGTTGCCGTCGTGGAGATGTCTGGCGAGGTCGCCGGTCCGGTACATCCGCGCTCCGGGCTCGGTTGCAAACGGGTCGTCCAAGAAGCGCTCAGCGGTTAGCTCGGGGCGGTTGAGATATCCGCGAGCGATGCTGACGCCTCCGACATAGAGCTCTCCCGGGACGCCGACCGGGGCGGGCTGCAGGTGCCCGTCCAGCAGGTAGGTGCGGGCGTTGGAGATCGGCCGCCCGATCGGTGGCAGCGCCGGCCAGTTCTCCGGCTGGTCGTCGCACCGAAACGAGGTGACGACGTGCGTCTCGCTCGGTCCGTAATGATTGAACAGCGCGCATCCGGAATGTCTCTGGAAGAAGCGGCGAATCGGTGCCGTTGCCTTCAGCTGCTCCCCGGCCGTGATGACCTCTCGCAGTGTCGCCAACGAGAGCTGCAGGTGCTCGGCGGCTTCGCACAGACTCTGAAGCGCCACGTAGGGGAGGAACAGGCGCTCGACCTCAGCGCCCGCCACTAGCCGCACCAGTGCGTGGGCGTCACGCCGCGTGTCCTCAGCGATCAGCAGGAGGGTTCCGCCTGAGCACAGCGTTGAGAAGATCTCCTGGAAAGCGACGTCGAAGCTGAGCGAGGCGAACTGCAATGTCCGCGCGGCCACCGGAGGCCTCAGGCTCCGCTGCTGCCAGGCGATCAGGTTGGCGAGCGGCTGGTGGGCCATGGCAACGGCCTTGGGCCAACCCGTCGAACCCGATGTGTAGATCACGTAGGCCAGGTTCTCCGCGTTCACTTCGACTTCCGGCACGGTGTGACCGGCGGCCGCGAACTCGTCTTGGTGGTCATCGAGACAGACCGTCCGGGCCTGGTGAGCTGGAAACCGCGCCAGCAGATGCGCGTGGGTGAGCAGTACTGACGCGCCCGAGTCGGCGAGCATGAACGCCAGGCGGTCGCTTGGATAAGCAGGATCGAGGGGAGCGTATGCCCCGCCTGCCTTCAACACCGCCAGCACGCCGACGATCATCTCGATCGAGCGCTCAACCGCCATGGCTACGACGACGTCGGGGCCAACGCCGAGTCCGGCGAGGTGATGGGCGAGCTGATTGGCCCGAGTCTGTAGTTGCGCGTAGGTGATCTGCTGCGCACCGGACTCGACGGCGATCGCATCCGGAGTCAGGCGGGCCTGCTCGTCGAACCATTCATGAACGCAGCCACCGGTCGACGTGGCCGGTGAGTCGTTGAAGCCGACGAGGACGAGCTCGCGCTCGGCATCGGAGAGCATCGAGAGTCGGCTCACCGGAGCTGACGGGTCGGCTATCGCCGCCTCTAGCAGCGCCTCGTAATGCTTGAGCATCCACTCGATCGCGGCGGGCTCGAACAGGTCCGAGCAGAACTCGATCGCCACCCGGAGGCCTTCCGGAACCTCGCCCGCGAACAGTGCCAGGTCAAATTTGGCGGTGCCGCGTTCCGTGAGCATCCGTTCGTGCTGCAGCCCGGCCAGCGTGGCGGGCTGCTCGACCGCGTTCTGGAGCACAAACAGAACCTGCGCCACGGGGGCGTAGCTCTGCGAGCGCTCGGGATTGAGCTCCTGGACCAGCTTCTCGAACGGAAGGTCCTGGTTGGAAAACGCTTCAAGCGCGGTCTCTCGCACGCGGCGCAGCAGCTCCACGAACGAAGGATCGTCGTCGACGTCGACGCGCAGCGCGAGCGTGTTGACGAACAGCCCGATCACCGACTCGAGCTCGACGCGGCTACGGTTGGCCACCGGTGTGGCGACCACTACGTCACCCTGCCCGCTGTAGCGGGAGAGCATCGCCACGAAGGCCGCCATCAGCGTCATGAACAGGGTTGTCCCCTCACGCTCGCCCAGCTCGCGCAGCTTGGTCAGCAGCTCCAAGGGCATGATCGTCCTGATCGTGGTGCCCCGGTAGCTCTGCTCGGCGGGTCGCGGCCAGTCCGTTGGTAGATCGAGCAGCGCCGGCGCGCCCGTCAGCTTCTGCTTCCAGTAGTCGAGCTGCTGATCGAGCCCGCCGCTCTGGATCCACTGCTGCTGCCAGACCGCGTAATCGCCGTACTGAATCGGCAGCTCTGCTAGCTCGGCTGGCCGGCCGGCGCGGAGGGCCCCATACAGCTCGGCGAGCTCGCGGCTGAGCACCCCCATCGACCACCCGTCGGTGATGATGTGATGCAGCGTGAGCAGGAACACGTGGTCCTCGTCACCGAGCGTGACCAGCGTCGCGCGCATCAGCTCGTCCGAGGCGAGATCGAAGTCCTCGCCGGCGCGCTCGGAGGCCAGCTGCAACGCAAGCCGCTCAGCGTCGGGGGTTTGGCTGAGGTCGATCCGCTCCAGGCCAGCCGGGCGGGTGGGCGAGACCACCTGGTGGGGGATGCCGTCGACGAGCTTGAACACGGTGCGCAGCGATTCGTGGCGCTCGACGAGCACATCAAGCGCATGCTCGAGCGCGTCGACGTCGAGCGGTCCACGTAGCCGAGTGGCGACCGGCACGTTATAGATGCCCCGACCGGACTCCAGCCGGTCCAGGAACCACAGCCGCTGCTGGGCAAACGATGCCGGCAGGACGAACGTTTCCGAGCTGAGTTGGGGGCTTTGCAGCTGCGTCATTGCGGGACTCGGGCTCCGGGCCGGGGTACTCTGACCAGCGCCGGAGCTGCCGTCGGGAGGGGGGTTTGCGGCGCAGCCTCAACTTTGACGGCGAGCTCTGTGACGGTCGGCGCGTCGAAGATCGCGCGTAGCGTGAGTGCCACGCCGAACTCGTCTCGCAGGCGCGACATGACCTGCATCGCGATCAGCGAGTGGCCACCCAGCGCGAAGAAGTTGTCGTTGATCCCGATCTCCTGTACCGAAAGGACGCTGCTCCAAATACCGGCGATCCGGCGCTCGGCGTCGGTCCGCGGCGCCACAAACTCATCGGCGGCGCTGGAGCGGTCCCACTCGGGTTCTGGCAGCGCATCTCGATCGACCTTGCCGTTGGGCGTGTGGGGGATCTCAGCCACCGTCACGAATGCGCTCGGGATCATGTAGTTCGGGACCTGGTCAGACACGAATGCCCGCAGTTGGGCGACCTCCGGGGGGGTCGGGGCTGCCTCGATGTACGCCACGAGCCGGGTTTCGCCGCGTTGATCCACACGGTCGACGACGGCCGCGGCCCTGACCGCGGGATGGCGCTCGAGCACGGCTTCGATCTCGCCCGGTTCGATCCTGAAGCCGCGGATCTTGATCTGGCGGTCGGTGCGGCCGAGGAAATCGATCGTCCCATCCGGCAGCCAGCGAGCGAGGTCACCCGTCCTGTACAGCAGCGCCCCCGGGGAGCCGTCGTACGGATCGCCGACGAAGCGCTCGGCGGTCAGCTCCGGCCGATTCAGGTAGCCCCGCGCCACGGCGACCCCTCCGACGCAGAGCTCGCCGGGGATCCCGATTGGCTGTGGCTCAAGATTTGCGTCGAGCACGTAGACCTGGGTGTTGTCAAGCGCGCGCCCGATCGGGACGAAGCGGCCCGGCGTCAGCACCGTGCCGGGATCGGCTTCAAACCAGGTGCTGTCGATCGTCGCCTCGGTCAGGCCGTAGGAATTCACGAGCCGCGTATCCGGGCCACAGAGGCGCTTGAAGGAGGTGTACTTCTCGTTGCGCCACGCCTCGCTGGAGACGACCACCAGTCGCATGTGGTCAAGCGACTTGCCTTCGCGCTCCACGTATTCGAACAGCAGTGACGCGGTGGCGGGAACGAACTCCGCCGCGTCGATCCCCTCGCGGAGCATCAGCTGGTAAAGCTGCGAGGGGTCGACCACGGTCTCGATCGGGCACAGAACCAGCTTCGCGCCGGCCAACAGCGCCCGGATCAGATCGCCGGTGAACACGTCGAAGGAAAAGCTCGCCATCTGCGCGTGGGCCGTCAGCTCGCTCAGGCGATAGGCACGCTCGTAGGCGAAATATGCGCTCGCGAGGCTGCGGTTGGCGATCATCGCCCCCTTCGGTTGGCCGGTGGAGCCGCTCGTATAGATGACGTAGGCGAGATCGTCGCCGCTGGAGACGGTCGGCGGATCGACCTCCGGGAATCCCTCCAGGACGCCGGGTACATCGACCGCCAGCCGTCCCGCCGCCGTGGTCTGAAGGGGCATCGAAAGATGTTTCTCCTGGGTTAGCAGCAGCTTCGGCTTCGCGTCTGAGACCATGAACTCGATCCGATCTGCCGGGTACATCGGATCAAGCGGGATATAGGCCCCGCCGGCTTTCACCACCGCCAGCACGGCGGGCACCAGATCGAGGCATTTCTCCATCAGGATGCCCACGAACGTGCCGGGTCCCACTCCGTGCTGCTTCAGCAGCCAGGCGATCCGGTTTGCCCGCCGGTTGAGCTCGTCGAAGCTGAGCTGGCGCCCGTTGAACGCCACCGCCGGTGCGCCGGGCGTCCGTCTCGCCTGCTCCTCAAATAGCTCCTTGATCGACTCGCCCTGCGGCAGGCGATCTGCGTGACCGTTCCAGGACACAAGCACCTTGGTGCGTTCCGCTTCGGAGAGCATCGAGAGTCGGGACAGCCGGCGGTCCGGGCTGCTGGCGGCGCTCTCGGCAAGAGCCCTGAAGTGCTCCATCATCCGTAGCATCGTGGCTGGGGTGAACAGCTCGGTGCTGTACTCCCAGGTGGTGTTCAAACCACTCGTGCGCTCGCTCATACCGAGCAGGACGTCAAACTTCGACCAACCCTTCTCGTGCGAGATCTCGGCGCATCGGATGCCCTCGGGCTCGAACTTCGGACGCTCGGTCTGCCAGTCGGGGTTATGGAAGACCATCATCGCCTGGAACACCGGGGTCTGACTGAGGTCCCGTTGCGGGTTGGTCGCCCGCACCACGGTCTCGTAGGGAACATCCGCATGGGCGAACGCCTGCAGCGTGGTCTCCCGCGCCCGCGCCAGCAGCTCGTTGAACGTCGGGTCGCCGGACAGGTCGAGCCGGAGGGCGAGCGGATTGATGAAGTAGCCAACCATCGACTCAAGCTCTGACCGGTTTCGCCCGGCGAACGGGGTTCCGATCACGATGTCGTCCTGGCCCGAGTACCGCGCCAGCAACGCGCTGAACGTCGCGAGCAAGGCGACGAACAGGGTCGCGTCGCCGCGGCGCGCCGTGGCGCGTAACGCCTCCCGCGTGGGCAGGTCCAGCATCAGGCTGATGTTGTCTCCGACCCAGGAGCGGACCGGCGGACGCGGGAAGTCCGTCGGCAGGTCAAGTCGCGAGGGCGCCCGCGCTAGCTTGGCCTTCCAGTACTCGAGCTGGGCGTCGGCGACCCCGCGGTCCAGCCAGTCACGTTGCCACTGGGCGTAGTCGGCGTACTGGATCTGGAGGGGCACCAGCGGCGACGGCCGGCCCTGGTCGAAGGCTTCGTAGAGGAGCGTCAGATCCCGGTACAGCGCGCTGCGCGAGTACCCGTCGGTGGCGATGTGGTGCATGTTGAGCATCAGAATGTGCTCGTGATCGCCGAGCCTGATCACGGTCGTGCGCATCACGGGGCCGTTGACGAGGTCGAACCTGAACCGCGATTCCTCCTTCAGGATCCGCTGGGACTCGGCGCGCTGATCGTCGGGCGCCAGCGGGCGGATGTCGATCAGGTTGATGTCGACCGGCTCCACCGAGCCGATCAGCTGCATCGGCCGGCCGTCGATCAGCGAATAGGTCGTGCGCAGGACGGCGTGGCGTTCGGTCAGAGCTTCAAGCGCGCGCGCCAGCAGTCCGAGGTCCAGCGGGCCTTGAAGCTGGAAGGCGCCAGGCGCGTTGTAGGCGATTCCGTCGTCGAACACCTGGCTCAGCAGCCACAAAAGCTCCTGGGCATGGGAGACCGGCGCGGGACCGTCTCCTTCACGCGCAGCGATCACGTTGCGCCGGCCGGCGTCCAGGCTGCGCTGCATCAGCCGCTGCTCGAGCAGCGCGCGCTGCGCCGGACTCAGCCGTTCCAGCCGGCGGTTGACGCTGACGCGGTCGGCCGCGCTCACGGCTCGGACGCTTCCACTTCCGCCAGCAGCGCGGCCAGTTCTTCATCCTCGGATCCGCTCAGCAGCTCGGCGGTGATCGCCGCTGACAGCTCGCGGACCGTCGAATGCTCAAAAATGCGCCCCAGATAGAGGTCGAGGCCCAGCTCCTGCTGGACGCTGGCGAGCATCTTGACGGCCAGCAGCGAGTGGCCGCCAAGGTCGAAGAAGTCATCGTCGATCCCGACCCGATCGACGCCCAGAACCTCTCGCCACACCGAAGCGAGCGTCTCCTGCACAGGAGTCTCAGGGGCCGTATATGTCCGCGCCAGGCGCGGCCTGGCGCCATCGGGAGGCGGCAGCGCAGCACGATCGAGCTTCCCGTTCGCCGTCACCGGGAACGCGTCGAGCATCACGAACGCGGAAGGAACCATGAACGGCGGCAACTTCGTTCTCAGCAGGCGGCGCAGGTCCTCGGCGTCGGGCGGATCCTCCCCGGCCGGGGCCACGTAGGCGACGAGCCGCTGATCGCCGGGCACGTCCGCTCTGACGATCGCCACCGACGCGCTGATCTCCGGATGGGTGTCGAGCACCGACTCGATCTCTCCCAGCTCGATCCTGAAACCCCGGAGCTTGACCTGCTGATCGATGCGACCGTGGAACTCCAGCGTCCCGTCTGCACGCCAGCGCACGAGGTCGCCGGTGCGATACAGGCGGGGAGAGTCTCCGAACGGATCATCCACGAATTTCTCGGCGGTCAGCTGTGGGCGATCCCGATATCCGGCCGCCACTCCATCGCCGCCGATGTACAGCTCGCCGGAAACTCCAATCGGTACCAGCTGACGGTTGCCGTCGAGCACGTAGAAGGATGTGTTGGCGATCGGGCCGCCGAGCGGCAGCGGCCCCTCGCCGGGCCCTAGCGCAAGCACCGATGACCAGACCGTGGTCTCGGTCGGCCCGTACATGTGCCACAGCGACTCGCCCCGCGCCAGCAGCTGATCGGCCAGCGCACGGGGCAGAGCCTCGCCGCCACAGACGATCTTGAGCGTAGGGCTGCCCTTCCAGCCCGCGTCGACGAGCAGCTGCCAGGTGGTCGGCGTCGCCTGCACGAACGTGGCTCCCGTGCGGGCCAGCCAGTCGGCGAGCTCGACGCCGTCGAGGGTCGCCTCGCGGGGGATGATCACGATCCGAGCGCCGGTGGTCAGCGGCAGATACCAGTCGGGAACCGACAGATCGAACGCCGGTGTGGTCAGATTCGCGAGCACGTCGTGCGGCCCGATTCCCGGCCGGTCACGCATATGGGCGATCAGGTTCGCGACTGAGCGATGCCTGACCTCGACTCCCTTGGGTTGCCCGGTGGAGCCCGACGTGTAGATCACGTACGCGAGCTGCTCGGGATCGGACTCGATCTGGAGCGGATCTCCGGAGTGGGCGGTGAGCCGGTCACGGTCCGCGTCCATGCAGATGACGCTCGCGCCACGCGCGTCGATCACGCCGAGGAACCGCTGCTGGGTTATCAGCACCGGCGCGCCGGAGTCCGCCAGCATGAACTCCTGGCGCTGTGGGGGATAGGTCGGCTCGATCGGGACGTACGCCGCGCCACTCTTGAGGACACCCAGCAGCGCGACGACGAGGTCGGCCGACCGCTCAATGCAGATCCCCACCACCGTCTGGCGGCCGACGCCCAGCCGCTGCAGCTCCCGTGCAAGCTGGTTGCTCTGGTGTTCCAGGTCGCCGTAGGTGATCCGCTCTGATCCTGAGACGACGGCGATCGCCTCCGGCGCGCGTTCCGCCTGCTCTGAGAACAGCTCGTGGAGGCAGCGGCGGTCGAAGTCTCGTGATGTCGCGTTCCATTCCACCAGCAGTTGGTGGCGCTCCCCGTCGGTCAGGATCGGAACGTGAGCGAGGGTCTGGCGGCGGTCACGGGAGACGGCGCTCAGCAGCGTTCGCAGATGGCCGATCATTCGTTGCACCGTGGCTGCGTCGAACAGGTCGGTTGCGTACTCGACGGTTGCGTGCAGCGACCCGTCCGTGATCTCCCGAAGCACGATCGAGAAATCGAACCGTGACCATTCCCATCCCGGCACGGCAAGCGGTTCGAGCACATGGCCGGCGAGTGTCGGCGGCTCGGCCGGAGCGACGTCGAAGCCGAGCAGGACCTGGAACAGGGGGCTGTGACTCTGGGCTCGCACCGGGTTCAGCACCTCCACGAGCTTCTCGAACGGCAGCTCCTGGTAGATCTGCGCTTCGAGCGTCGTCTCCTTGACGCGGGCCAGCAGCTCGGCGAAGGTGGGATCACCCGAGAGGTCGGTGCGAAGCGCGAGCGTGTTTGAGAAGAAGCCGAGGAGGGAGGCGATCTCCTCGTGGTGACGACCGGAAACGGGCACGCCGACGACCAGGTCCCCGACGCCCGTGTACCGGTGAAGGAGCGTTTTGAACGCCGCCAGCAGCACCATGAAGAGCGAGACGCTCTCGTCCCGGGCGAGCTCGCGCAGCGAGTGCACGAGCGCCTGATCAACCGTGAACTCTCGGAGTGTGCCTCGGTAGCTCTGGGCGCCGGGGCGGGGGCGGTCGGTGGGCAGATCGAGGCGTTCGGGCGCGCCGGCGAGCTTTCCCGTCCAGTATTCGATCAGCTCATCCTGCTCATTCGCCAGATTCTCCCGCTGCCATTCTGCGAAGTCCGCGTACTGGATCGGCAGTGCGGGAGGGTCTGGTCGGCGATCGCCGGCGAGTGCTGTGTAGATCGTGTCGAGCTCGTCGAACAGCAGCGCGCCGGAGGCGTGATCGGAGCCGATGTGGTGAAAGACGACCAGAAGCCGGTCTTCGTCAGGCGCGATATGCACCAGCGCCGCCCGCAGGAGGATGTCGCCGCTCAGGTCAAAAGGCCGCCGGGCCAGTGCGGCCAGCAGTTGCTGTGCTTCGGACTCCCGCTCCAGCGGTGATCTGGAACGCAGATCGGTGACGGTCAGCTCGAAGGGGCGGCTGGGCTGTGTCTCCTGCACGGGACGGCCGTCGATCAGCCGGATGCGCGTGCGCAGGATCTCGTGGCGCTCGACGACAGCCTCGAATGCCTGCCGGAGAAGATCGGGATCCAGCGTGCCCTTGACCCTGACGAGCGTCGGAACGTTGTAAGCCGGCAGCCCCGGCATGATCTGGTCAAGCAGGAACAGCCGCTCCTGCGGAAACGACAATGGCCGAGGGCCATCGTGGTGCCGTTTCGTGATGCTCCAGCTGTATGCGACGTTTTCCGGCATGTTGCCCCGACTTGGCCTTGCGGCCCGGTTGTGCCACCTTCCTAGGTCGCGCTTGAAACCCTCCCAACCTTGGGAAAAGTGTAGGTCATCGCCCTGGCAGACGAGTCTTGGCGGTGAGCGATCAAATCCGGCCGCTGAGCAGCCCCTTGATTCCCTGGATCGTGCCGAAGTTCGCCGGTACCACGTCCTCGTCGGCAATCGCGACCCCAAACGTCGATTCGAGCCACGCGACCAGGCGCAACAGGCCCATCGAGTCCACCACGTGATTCTCGATCAGCGGGAAATCCTCGGTCAGCTCAGACCGCGAACCCTGCCAGTGGAGCTCCTCGATCACAAAGTCTCGTATGCGTTCCACGTCCGACACCCCCAGCCTCCTGAACTCGAGCTTGAATTCGGCCAAAACTATATCGGGCAGCTTGATCGCGACCGGCAGCGGAGGTGGCGCGACCGAGTACATTCGCCAGCCGGCGTACGGCTGAGAGCCACGCCTTCACAGACGCCGACGCCAGGGTGAGCAGAGGCCGATTGGAGAGCTTGACGCGAGTGCAGATACCAACCCGACGTCAGCTTGCGCGCCAGCGCGCCGGTGCGCTTGCGCTCGGTCTGATTGCCGTGTTCGGTCTCTGCGCGTGCCAGGGGCGACCGCCGTCTCAGCATCACGCCGGCGTCAGCCCCGCCCTGTTCAACCGTGAGACCTACCGGTATCAGTCCGCGCTTAACCCGCGCGACGAGGCCAAGCGCTACTCGATCATCGTGCTGCAGGCCAGCGACGCTCGCCGGCTGCCATTCCTGCGCCGGTGGAACCCTGGCTTGAAGATCTTGGTGTATCAGGACATCGCGGTCACGCGGGCGACTGACCTGCAGGCGCGAACGGTGTGTACGGCCTTGCCCGCCGACCGGGCGATCGGTGCCCGCTGGTTTCTGAAAGGCGTATTGCGCAATCGGATCAGCACCGGCTTTGACTACCTGATGGATGTCGGTGATCCGGTCTACCAGCAGGCTTGCATTTCGCACGCCATCGCGCTCGCCAAGCGCTTTCGGTTCGACGGAATCTTCCTTGACGGAGTCGCGGCGTCCCTTCCCTTCGAATTGCCACCCAACACGAGGCCGGCCAGCATCAAGTACCCGACGGTTGGTTCTTGGCAGGCGGCGATGTACTCGATGCTCGCCTACGCCGGCCGCGCGATCCACACGCAAGGACTGTCCGTGGTCGCCAACATCGGTGGCGCTGTGCTCACGCCCGGCCTGTGGCAGCGGTGGAACACGCCGCTGGACGGGGCGGAGGAGGAGTCTTGGACCGACGGTGGCATAGGGCTCGTCCAGCAGCTCACCTGGTGGCGGGAGAAGCTTGCGAACGTCGCCTGGTCGGAGGCCCACGGCAAATACGCGATCCTGCACTCCTACAACACGACCGAGGCGGGCAATGTGTTCGGGCTGGCGTCGATGCTGCTGGTCGCGGCGGGCCACGCCAGCTACTCGACCTCTAACGCGAACGACACCAGCTACGAAGCGTGGTATCCGGAATACCTGGCGGCTCAGCGGCTTGGTGCGCCTCGGGGCGCGTACACCCTGCAGCAGAATGGCGTGTACGAGCGAATCTTCGCGAACGGTCTGGTGCTGGCCAATCCGACCACCCACCCCGTGAGCCGGATTTCGCTGGGCGGCGGGCGCTATTCGGGACCCGGACTGAGCGATCGCGGTGCCGTTTCGATGGGAGCCACCAGCGGCCTGATCCTCACCCGCGCCAAATGACGCGCCAGTCGCCTCAGACCTTGCGTCCAACGACCCGAAAGCTGGGCGCGGTCGGCATCGTGAGAGGCGAGAGGGCCGCCAAAACGCGATTGCCGGCTCGGATCGGCTGTGACCCGTTGGCTCCTCCCCAGTATCCGTACGCCTTGGCTTTGAAGCCTCGGCGCCCCAGCGTCCGCGCCAACCCATGCGGCGAGAACAGCCGCTCCATCGCCGTGCCGTCCGGCGCGATCGCCAGCTGGCCGCGGTGGTAGACGGAGCTCGGAAGCGCGCCTGTCTCGACGTGATCGTCGACGGCTGCGATCAGCTGCCCCTCGGTGAACCCCGCCGTTCTCTGGGCGATCTGCGCGCGCGTATCGTCCGTGAGATCCGGGAAACGCTCGTCCAGGATCCGCCGGCGGACCTCCACATAGGGGGTGCCGAAGTGGTGTCCGTGAATCGTCTGACCCGCCGGACCACATTCGACCGCCTCCCAAATCCGATGCGTTCGACGCCGGACAATCGGATTGGCGCCGTTGTTGCCGTCGGCGATGATCAGGATTCCGTTGCGACGAATTACTCGGAATGCCTCGTCGATGAACGCGTCAACGTCGAGATAGTGGGAGATCGCCTCGATCGACAGGACGATGTCGACCGATGCGTCCTGATACGGCATCGCGGTGACGCTGCCGTTGACCACCTCGATACGTGAGGAGAGATCGTCAGGTAGCAGCGGTAGGTACGCCTCGACGCTGGCCACCATGTCGGCGTTCAGCTCGACGCCGAGTACGCGCCGAGCCCCGAGCAGCGCGTGGGCGAGCATCGTGAAGCCGAAGCCACAACCAGCGTCGACCACAACTGGATGATCGTGATCGGTCCCTGCGAGGTCGAGCAGATCGGCCTGAAAGCGTACGTAGCGGGCGGCTCCGCGGGGATCGCCGACCGAGCCGCAATAGGTGTGGAACCAGGGGTCCACCCGGAGATCGTCGGCGCCCAGCAGATGGTCGGCGATGGCCTGGAGCCGCTCGGTGATGGGCGATAGGTCGCGTGGCATCGTGGTCTTCATCCCGCTCCGCGTGACTCAGGTCTCGCGGGGCGTCTCCCCTGGGACGCTCTGCTCTAGCTGCCGGCGATCGACCTTCCCGGTCGACGACTTCGGCAGCGTCGGCTTGAACTCGAAATCGTCCGGAATCATATAACGAGGGAGGAGCGCTCGGCAGGCGCCGGCGAGAGCCGCGCCGGTGACCGGCTCGCGGGTCACCACAAATGCCCTCAGCCGATTCGTGATCGCATCATCCGCAATCGCGACCACGGCACATTCGACGACGAAGGGCAACGAATTGAGCGCCGCCTCGATCTCGCCCAGCTCGACACGGTAACCGCGGGTCTTGACCTGCGCATCGCGCCGGCCGAGAAACTGCAGCATGCCGTCGGGCTGTTCCCGGACGAGGTCGCCGGTGCGATAGGTCCGCTCGTCGCCGTCGTAGCTGAGCGTCGCCGCGCTGCGATCGGGATCGCCCCAGTATCCGTGCATGACGGTCGGCCCGCGGACCAGCAGCTCGCCGGGCTCGCCGGCCGTCGCGGGCGTGCCGTCGGGGCTCCGCACGCTGGCCTGCACGCCGGGGATCGGCCGGCCGATCGGCAGCGGTTCGTCGAGGGGCTCGCCGCGGGGTCCCTCATACCCGGTGCAGACGTTGGTCTCGGTCGGGCCGAAGAAGTTGAAGTAGCGCGCCTGCGGGACGAGTTCGATCAGTCGGCTGAGGTACTTGATGGGAAATACCTCGCCGGCGAAGATCACCGCTCGCAGCGCTGACAGCGGGTCCTTATCGAGCTCGCCGCGCAGAACGAGCTGGGTCAGGATCGAAGGCACCGAGTACCAGACGGTGATCAGCTGCTCGCGGATGAAGCCGGCGAGCTGGATCGGGAAGATCGACGCCTCACGCGGGACCAGTACCACCGTCGCGGCGGCCCAGGCGGCGGCGAACAGGTCGAAGGTGGAGAGGTCGAAATGAAACGGAGCGTGGCTGGAGAGGCGATCCTCCGGTCTGACACCGACCTCCTGCGCCGCCCAGTCCACGAACGCGAGTCCGTTGCGGTGAGACAGCATCACCCCCTTGGGTTCACCCGTCGAACCTGACGTGTAGAGGATGTAGGCCAGCGCCTCGGGATCCTGGCCCACTTCGAGCGCCGTAGCCGGGAGCTTGGCCAGCGAACTCCAGGGCAGGGTCGTCAATCCACGTACCCGCTCAGGGCCATCGCCGACCGCCACCACCGTCTGCAGCGGGGCCCCTTCGGCCGTCAGGCGCTCCCAGTCGGCCGCCCGGCTGGAGGCCGAGACCAGGCAGCGGATCTCGGCATCGCGGGCGATGTAGCCCAGGCGCCTGATCGGCGCTTGGTCATCCAGCGGCACATACGTCGCCCCCGCCTTGAGGATTCCGTAGATCCCGATCAGCGCCTCCAGTGACTTGTCGATCAGGAGGCCGACCCGGTCCCCAGGCGCGACGCCGTGCTCTTTCAGCGCGTGGGCCAGACGGTTGGATTCGGCGTCGAGCTCGGTGTAGGTGATCGTCCGCCCGCGATCGATCGCGGCGGCTCGGTCTCCGGCGATCATGGCCGAACGGGTGAGCAGCCCGTGGATCGTCGGCGCTCTCACAGGCCCAGGTGCCGCGCGATCACGTTGCGTTGCATCTCCGACGTCCCGGAGTAGATTCGGCCGCCGAGCGCATCACGGACATCGCGCTCGAGCCCGCTCTCTGACATGTACCCGGTACCGCCATGGATCTGAAGCGCGTCGAGGCTGGAGTGCACGAAGCACTCGCTCAGGTGAAGCTTCGTCAGGGCGGCGTCGAGATCGGTCGCGGAATTCTGATCGAGCAGCGAGGCCATCCGGTAGAGCATCAGATGCGCGGTCTCCAGGCGCAGCTTCATGTCCACGATCTTGTGCGAGACGGCCTGGAAGCTGCCGATCGGCTGCCCGAACTGGAGCCGCTCGCGCGCGTACTTGACGCACCGTTCCAGCTGACGCTCCATCGTGCCCACCGAGGCGGCGAGGATCAGGCTGCGCTCCCACCTCATCGAGGTGTTGAAGATCGCCATGCCGGCTCCGGGTGTGCCGAGCAGCGCGTGAGCCGGCACCTCGCAATCGGCGAAGAACACCTCGCTGAGATGCGAGGTCCGAAGCCCCATCTTCGAGAACGGACGCCCGATCTCCAGTCCCGGAGCGTCGCGCTCGACGAGGAACGCGCACAGGCCGGCGAATCCGAGGCTCCGGTCGGTGGTGGCGAAGACGACGAACAGATCGCTCTCCGGCGCGTTGGTCGCGAACGTCTTGGAGCCGTTGAGGATCCAGCTGTCACCGACCGCTGCCGCCGTGGTGCTCAGCGAGAAGGCGTCTGAGCCGGAGCCCGGTTCGGTCATAGCGTGGGAGGCGATCAGCGATCCGTCACACAGGCGCGGGAGGTAGCGCCGCTTCTGCTCCTCGCTGCCGAAGTTCACGACTGGCAGCTCGCACGCCCACATCTGTGCGTTCAGCGAGAAGATCAGGCCGTTGTCGGCACAGCCGTATCCGAGGCCCTGGAGCGCCGCGGCGATCGTCGTGGCGGGCGCGCCGACGCCTCCATATTCGCTCGGTACCGGTAGACCCTGGAGTCCGAGCTCGGCACATTTGCGCCACTCCTCGCGCGGGAATGAAGCTTCGTGATCGCGACGATCGAGATCGCCGCTCAGCGCGTGGCGCGCAAACTCGGCGACCGACCGCTTCAGCGCTCGCTGCTCATCGTCGAGCGGGTCGGGCCGCGGCGCGACCGCCGCGTCACCAAACGGCCGGCTCATCCGCCCGCCGGTGTGGAGGCCGGCTGTGGCGTCATCGGCACGACGTAGCGCGCATAGCTCGTGAAGGGCCGATACCCGAGCGCCTGCCAGACGGGCGCGCCGAGATTGGACGTCTGGCACAGGGACAGCCTGGCGCCGAGCTCAGAGAAGCTGACGGCCAGCGCCGCCCAGAGGCAGCTCTCGGCCAGGCCACGCGTCTCTCCCCGCGGACCCGGGCGCGGCAGGTTCTGTCCCTTCTTGGGGCGACGGATGGTCGCCGCCTGGCAGCCGAGCGCGACCTCGTGGCTGATGTGGGTCATCGCCGCCGACAAGGGGAGACCGTCGTAGTAGGCGACGAATGCGGCCACGTTCTGAACGTCGAGGCTGTCGGGATCGAAGAACACCCGCGCCGCAACCTCGCGCGGCATCGCGCCCATCCCCCAGGCGTCGGCGACGAGCGCCAGGTAATCCTCCCGGGTCCGCTCGTCGAGCGCTCTGCGGAGCTCGACGCCGTCGGGGGGCGGTAGGTACTCAGGAAGCTCGTGGAGCACCAGCTCGGGCAGACGCTCCAGCTCGCGAAGCGTCGCCCGGACGGCGGCCTGCTCGAGGTCACGGTCGCCGTGCTCGCGTGCCCACAGCGCGTAGCTGGTCCTGCGGGCACCGAAGAACCGTCCCGCGCGCCGCAGCGCCTCGTCACTCGGGAGCGACGGATCGAGACGCAGCGCACCGTTGCGGTACGGATTGGGCTGCCGGTGGGCACCGGCGAACAGCAGCAGGCCATCCTGTTCGAGGATCGCGCCACCGTAACGCGCCAGGTAGCGCAGGTACTCGGCCAGGGTGAGATCGGCGAGAACGAGTAGCTCATCGCGCGTGCTCGTGGCATCCGTGGTCACGGTGCCGGTGCGCGCGGTCAGGCCCTCGGCTCCGCGTCCGGCGGCGTAAGCTCGCCGGCGAGCAGGCGCTCCGCCTCTTCGTCGGAGAGCCCCTCCAGCTCAGCCATCAGCTGCGCGGTCTCCTCCTCCTCGGAGGCCCCCATCATGCCGACGATCTCCGCGGCGAGGCCCGCGACGGTGGGGTAGGTGAACACGCTGTGCAGCGGCAGCTCCACCGCGAAGTCGCTGCGCACCTGGGCCACGACCTGGGTCGCCAGCAGCGAATGGCCCCCGAGCGCGAAGAAGTCGTCCTGCACCCCAATCTGCTCGACGCCCAGCACGTGGGACCAGATCTCAGCGATGGCCTGCTCGACGGGGGTCCGTGGGGCGAGGTAGTCCGCGCCCGGTTGGCCGACCTCGTCCGGATCGGGCAGCGCCATCCGGTCGATCTTGCCGCTGGGCGTGACCGGCAGCGAATCGATCACGACGATCGCTGAGGGAAGCATGAACTCGGGCAGCCACTGCGACAGGTGGGCTCTGAGCTCCGCCTGGCCGACGTCGCGATCGAGCGTGCAGTACGCGACGAGCCGGATGTCCTCCGCTGCTCCTGGGCGAGTGACGACGACCGCCTCACGCACGTGCTCGTGGGCTCGCAGCGCGCTCTCGACCTCGGCCGGCTCGACGCGGTAGCCGCGGATCTTCACCTGCTCGTCGACCCGGCCGAGGAACTCAAGCGTCCCGTCCGGTAGCCAGCGGGCGACGTCACCGGTGTCGTACATACGCGCTGTCGGTGAGGCGCCGAACGGATCGGGCAGGAACCGCTCGGCCGTCAGCTCGGGCGTCCCGACGTAGCCGCGGGCGACGCCGGCGCCGCCGATGTGCAGAGCCCCCGGGGCACCGAGCGCCACGGGCTCACGGCGGCTGTCGAGCACGTAGCACGAGGTCCCGGCGATCGGGCGGCCGATCGGGACGGTGGCGGGTTCATACTCACCTGGTCCGTCGCCGACGGCGAACGTGCAGCAGCCGACGGTGGCCTCGGTCGGACCGTAGTGGTTGAGGATCGCGCAATCGGAGATCGCCCTGACCCGGGCGACCAGATCCCAGGGCGCGCGCTCGCCGCCGATCACCAGCCAACGACGGGGCAGCACGCGGGGATCGCCGCCGGCGATCAGGGCGCTCACGTGCGACGGCGTGATCTTGAGCACGTCGATCGGGGTGCGCTCCAGCTGGCGACTCAGCGCGCTCGCGTCGGCGGCGGTCACGGGACTGACCAGCACCAGCGTGCCGCCGGAGCACAGCGCACCGAACACGGATGTATTGCCCAGGTCGGTTGAGATCGCGCTGACGAGACCGAACGACAGCGGCTCGGATGCCGCTCCCAGCTGGCGGGTGATCGCCGACGCGTAATTGACCAGGTTTCCGTGGGTCACGCCCACGCCCTTCGGCGTTCCCGTGGATCCGGAGGTGTAGATGATGTAGACGAGGTGCTCGTCGCTCAGCTGGGCGTCGGGGGCGGTGCCGTCCTCGGCGTCAAGTTGGCTGCGGTCGCGATCAAGGCAGATCACCTCGCCTTCGAACTCAGGCAGGTGGTCGAGCACGGGCTCCTGCGCAACGATTGCCCGGACGCTGGCGGTCGCGAGCTGGTGCGCGAGCCGCGCCGGGGGATGCTCGTAATTCAGCGGCACGTAGGCGGCGCCGGCCTTGAGGATCCCGAGCAGGCCGACGACCATGTCGACTGAGCGGTCCGTGCAGAGCCCGACGGTGACGTCGGGAGCGACGCCGGCGCGGCGCAGCCGGTTTGCCAGTTGATTTGCCCTGTGCTCGAGCTCGCCGTAGGTGATCGCGCCGTGCTCGTCGATCACCGCCTCGCGCGACGGGGACGCGGCGGCCTGCGCGGAGAACAGTTCGTGCACGCTCGCCCCGCCGGTCGGACTGCCGCTGTCGTTGAACTGCTCCAGCAGCAGCCGACGCTCGGAGTCGTCGACCAACACGAGCTCGCCGAGTGGTGCCCCGATCTCCTCGGCGATACTCGCCAGCAGGCGCTCCAGCCGGCGAGCGAACCGCTCCGCGCCGTCGCTGGAGATGAATGCGGGGTCGTAGGCGAGGCTCAGATCGAGTTCCTGCTGGCCGGCGATACACGTCAGCCACAGCCCGAAGCCTGACCCGGCCAGCACGATCCGCTGCAGGGAGATCTCGAGCTCACCGGCTCGCCCGTGGTAGGAGTCGGCGCCGACGAAGCCGATCGCCAGGCCGGCCCTTCCGACCGGCACGTAGTCCTGCCAGATGCTGGCCTGCTCGCTGGCGCGCTGGATCTGCTGTAGGAGCTCGACGAACGTGACGCCGGCGCCGACGCCGGCGCGGATTGGAACCGGCCTGGCGAACGCCCCGAGCGCGCCGTCGAGGTCGGCGTGGCGTCGCCCGGCGGCGAGTGTGTCGACCGTCACCGCGTCCTCGCCGGCGCCGGCGCCGAGCAGCACGTGCCACGCGGCCTGCGCGACGCTCGTGGCGGTGGCGCCGTAGCGGGAGGCCTGCGCCAGGAGCCGCGATGCGAGTTGGCGGTCAAGGCCGATCGGGAGCTGCTCGGTCGTCGTGCTCCGTGACGCCTTCCTGGAGAACGGGATCGCGGGAGCGTCCGCCTGCTCGACGCCGGTCCAGAAATCGCGTGCGCTGGTCGCCTCGTCGTCGTCTCCTCCCGGGAGCTCACGTTGCCAGGCGGAGAAGTCCGCGTACTGGAGCGGATCCTCGATCAGCTCTCCGGCGCCGCCGTAATGACCGAGCAGCTCGCTGGCCAGGAGCGCCGCCGATGACGAGTCCGCGCACAGTGAGGAGATCGTCAGCAGGAGTGCGTGCCGCGCGTCCGCGAGCTTCACGAGCGCGGCACGCACCAGCGGGCCGCGTGCGTAGTCGAGCGGGTGCGCTAACTCGGTGGCGGCGAGGTCTGCGAGCTGACTTGCCTGATCGCGCGGTTCGGCCGCCGAGAGGTCGAGCGTCGAGAACGCCGGAGCGAGCTCGTCCGCCACCGCCTGGTGGGGGATCCGGATGCCGGGCTGCTGCACGAAGGTCGTGCGCAGGATCTCGTGGCGGGCTACGGCTCGGCCCAGAGCATCCCTTAGTCCCGCCGGGTCCAGCGCGCCCTGCAGCGAGAGGGTCGCCTGGATGCGGCCCGACGGACCGTCAGGCTCGGAGCGCCACAGCTCCTCCTGCTGCGGAGAGACTTCAAAAGTGTCTGCGGTTTGCTCGGTCATAGCCCCACTTCAGTGCACGTCTACCAGGACGCCGCCGATCGCGCATGCGCCTCGGTCATCATGATTGCTGGCGTGCGCACGCCACAGCGTATCGCACCTTGTCACTTTGACGGCCGCCGTGCGATCGTGCGCCCAGCGGTTCGCCGGCGAGCGGTGCGCTGCTCGCGTGAGAGCTTCAGTGCCAGGATCGGAGCGTCGGGCTCCGCCCCGATCTCCGCCAGCAGCGCACCCAGATCCTCGATCAGCGCCGAGATGCTGTCCGCGTCGAACAGGTCACGGTCGTACTCGAAGTAACCCGTGAGCTCGTGCTCGCCGAGCTCGACCTCCAGCGCCAGATCGAAGCGGGAGAAGCCGATGTCCACGGCGATCGGCTGCGCCCGGATCCCGGCGAGCCGGAGCGCCGGTCGCTCGGTCGCCTGGGCGCGGAAGTTCACCTGGAACAGCGGGTTATAGCTCGGATCGCGCTTCGGCCGCAGCGCCTCGACGACCTTCTCGAACGGCAGGTCCTGATGGGCGTAGGCGCCCAGCGCAGTCACGCGAGCGCGGCGCATTACCTCGCGGAAGGACGGGTTGCCGTCAAGCCGTGTGCGCAGGGCGATCGTGTTGGTGAAGAAACCAATCAGCGGCTGTAGCTGGAGGTCGTTGCGGTTGGCGATCGGGCTGCCGAGGACGATGTCGTGCTCGCCGCTGATCCGGTAGAGCAGCGCCGTGAAGGCGGCGAGCATCGTCATGAAGAACGTCACGCCTTCCTCCCGGCCCAGGGACAGCAGCGGCGCCACCAGCGACCGGGGGAAGGCGAGCCCCAGATGCGCCCCCTCGTGACGCTGCACCGCACGCCGCGGGCGGTCGGTCGGGAGGGCGAGCAGCGCCGGCGCGTCCTCCAGCTGGCGAGTCCAGTAGGCGACGAGTTCATCGAGCCGCGAGCCGCGCAGCCGCTCACGCTGCCAGACGGCGAAGTCCGAGTACTGGATCGAAAGCTCGGGCAGCTGCGGTGCTCGCCCCTCGATGCCGGCGTTGTAGAGCTCCGCGAGCTCGCCGAACAGCACGCTGTCGGAGTGCGCGTCCGCCGCGATGTGGTGCATCCGGATCAGCAGCACGTGCTCCTCGTCGGAAAGCTCGATCAGCGTCGCCCGGAGCATCAGGTCGGTGGCGAGGTCAAACGGCTCTCTGGACAGCTCTCGCAGCAGCGCCGACAACCCGCTCTCCTGGCCGGACTCGGTGAGGCTGATCATGGGGAGCTCAAACGACCACGTATCGAGCACCACCTGCTGGGGCTCCGCGGTCCCGACAACCACGGTTCGCAGGCTTTCGTGACGCTCCAGGATCGTGGCGAGGCCGTGACTGAGCGCGGCCCTGTGCAGCGGTCCGCACATCCGGATCGCCCGCGCGCCGTTGAAGGTGGGGGCGTCGGGCTCCCATTGCTGGAGGAACCACATCCGCTGCTGTGAGTAGGACAGCGGCGCCGGGCCGCGCTCACGCCGGCGCGGGATCGTCGTCCGGGACGCCGCGGCGGCTTGGCGGCGCTGGCGCAGAGCCCGTTCGAGCAGCGCTCGCTTGGCCGAGGACAGCCGCTCGAGCTCGCTCACCGCCGCGCTGCGGCGGAGGTGCGCACGACTTCGGCGAGCGTGGCGACGGTCGGCGCGGCGAGCAACGCGCGCAGCGAGATGTCACCGTGCAGTCGCCTGATCCGCATGATCGCCTGCGTGGCCAGCAGCGAATGGCCGCCGAGCGAGAAGAAGTCGTCGAACACGCCGACCCGCTCGATCCCGAGCAGCTCCGCCCAGATCCCGGCGATCTCCTGCTCAAAGTCATCGCGCGGGGCCACATACTCCGCCTCCCTGCGGGTCTGCACGGCCGCGAGTCCGGACAGTGTTCGGCGGTCGATCTTGCCGCTGGGCGTGAAGGGCAGCGACTCGAGCGTCGCGAACGCGGAGGGGATCATGTAGTCGGGCAGCGAGTCGGCCAGGAAGGCGTGGAGGTCCTCGACGCTCGGCTGGGCCGAGGTCGCGATGTACGCCACGAGGCGGGTCTCGCCCCGGTCGTCGTGCTCGGGCACCACGGCGGCCTGACGGACCGCGCCGTGACGGCGCAACGCCGTCTCAATTTCCCCCGGCTCGATCCGGAAACCCCGGATCTTCACCTGGTCGTCGATCCGGCCGAGGAACTCGATCGCGCCGTCGCGCAGGCACCGAGCCCGGTCCCCGGTCCTGTACATCCGGCCGGCCCCGTCGGCGGAGAACCGGTCAGGGATGAACGCAGATGCAGCGTCCTCGCCGGTTCCGACATATCCGGACGCGACACCGAGGCCGGCGATGCAGAGCTCCCCGGCCACGCCCGCGGGCAGCGGCGCAAGCGACGGATCGAGCACGTACGCGCGCACGCCGGGAAGGGGCTGCCCGATCGGGACCGTGGCCGAGTCGGTGCGCACTGCCTGCACCTCGTACGCGCAGCAGCCGATCGTCGTCTCGGTGGGTCCGTAGTGGTTGATGATCGCGCAGGTGGGGGAGAGCGCCCGGAGCTCGTCGACCAGGTCCCACGCCAGGGCCTCGCCGCCGAGCACGAGCCATCTGCGCGGCAGGACGGCCGCTGCGTGCTCGCCGGAGATCAGCGCCCGCAGGTGTGAGGGCGTGATTTTCAACACGTCCACCCCGCCCGCACCCACCTCGGCGCTCAGCGCCTCGCCGTCCATCGCGGCGCCCGGACTGATCAGCGCTACGCAGCCACCGCTGGTCAGCGGCGGGAAGATGCATGTGTTGCCGAGGTCGGTGCTGATCGCCGAGACGACCCCGAAGCGCAGACCGCGGTCGCCGTCGGCGTCGGCGCCGAGCCGGTGGGCCATGTGGGCCGCGTAGTTGGCGAGGTTTCCGTGGGTGATGCCGACGCCCTTGGGGAGCCCGGTGGATCCCGACGTGTACATCACGTAGACGAGATCCTCGGGCCGCGAGACGTGCTCGGGGTCATCGTCAGGGAATGCGGCCACGCGCTCGGCGTCGCGATCGACACACACGACCTCGCCGCCGAACTCGGGCAGCCGGTCGATCAGGTGCTCCTCGGTCACGAGCACCACCGCGCGGGACTCCGAGAGCTGGTGGGAGAGCCGCGCCGCCGGATGTTCGTAGTTGAGCGGCACGTATGCGCCGCCCGCCTTGAGGATCGCCAGCACGGCCTCCAGCAGCTTCGGCGTGCGCTCCATGCACAGGCCGACCGTCACGCCCGGCGCCACGCCTGCTGCCCGCAGCAGATGGGCCAGGCGATTGGCCGCGGCATTCAGCTGCCCGTAGCTGAGCTCCGCGCCGCCGCCCGCGACCGCCGGGCGGCCGGGCACGCGGTGTGCCGTGCGCTCGAACAGATGATGCACCGGAGTGCGGACGTCCTCGCCCGGCGCCGGCGCCGCCGCGGCCGCGATCAGCTGCTCGCGCTCGGCGGGCTCGGT
>OBLU010000367.1_pt1 | contig 43714 bp, 37 predicted proteins | sample 1518681 | NCBI WGS metagenome assembly OBLU01 (sample SAMEA3539304, study PRJEB22396) | soil metagenome | biome: tundra; feature: field; material: soil | place: USA | collected 2010-05 | depth 0.15 m
GTCAGCTCGCGCAGCCGCCCGGTCAGCCGGCACCGGGCCGGCACGGCCGGCAGCGACTCGGTGAACGTCTTGCGAGGGCACTCCTGGCTGACGCACTTCCAGCGCCGCTTCAGCCAGCACACCGACACCTCGTCCCGGCCCCGGCGCAGGTCACGCGGGCGGGTCAGCAGGTACTCGTGCACCCGGCCAGAGACCGTCCCGCAGTCCGGGCACGCCGCCGCGCCCGGACTGCCGGTGGCCACCCACACGGTGACCGACCGGTCCGGCTCGGTGCTGGCCTCGACGACCTGCAAGCCCTCCACGCCGAACAGCGCGGAGGCCCTATCCTGGACCACAGTGCCCGCGGCTCTCTAATGATCATGACGTCTGTAGCAAGATCCATGATCTTAGGAGCCGCGGGCGTCTTGATCACGGTGCCACGCCCGCCCGGGCATCACGCGAACCTGGCACATGCCTGTCACGGCACGCGATACGCACGCTTAGTAACGCACCGCCGATCACGCGCAGTCGCCTAGCGACAACACCGTCCCGGTTAACTTCGAAGAGCCGCTTTCCCCAGAACCGGTGATCCAGGTGCGTGGATTGCAGATGTCGTATGGCGGCGCCGAGGCAGTGGCCGGCATCGACCTGGAGGTCTACCCAGGAGAGGTGTTCGCTTTCCTCGGACCGAACGGTGCGGGCAAGACCACGACCGTCGAGATCCTGGAAGGCTACCGGCGCCGCACTGCCGGGGACGTCTCCGTTCTCGGGCTCGACCCGATCGGTGCGGACGGTGACTGGCGGGCGCGCATCGGCGTCGTCTTGCAGGAATCCGCACCGGAGGCCGAGCTCACGGTCGAAGAGTGCGTCTCGCGCTATGCCGGCTACTACCCGAAGCCGCGGTCGATCCCTGAGAAGCTCGCCTTGGTGGGCTTGGCGGATCGTCCGACCGTTAGGTGCCGTCGGCTGTCGGGCGGCCAGCGCAGACGGCTTGACGTGGCCCTCGCCCTCATCGGCGACCCCGAGCTAGTATTCCTCGACGAGCCAACCACGGGGTTCGACCCCGCAGCACGGCGTTCGGCGTGGGAGGTAATCGCCGGGCTACGGGATCTCGGAAAGACGATCTTCCTGACTACTCATTACATGGAGGAAGCCGAGTACCTGGCGGACCGGATCGCGGTAATAACCGCAGGGCGCATCGTTGCTGAGGGCACCGCGGCCAACCTCGGCGGACGTGACGTCAAAGCGTCCATCGTCAGCTTTACCTTGCCGGCAGGCGTATCCGCGGCCGATCTGCCGCCCGCTGTGGCTGCTTGCCTGACGGGCCTTCCCGGCGGCAAGGTCGAGGCGTCAACCACGAGCCCGCTGCCCCTGCTCGGCGCCATGGCCGCCTGGGCGGAGGCCGGGTGATAGAGGCGCTGCGCGGGGCAGGAGTGGACGCGGTGTGGCCTGGCTGGGGTTTCGTGGCGGAGAGTGCCTCGTTCGCGCGGCGCTGCGAGGATGCTGGGATCGTGTTCGTAGGGCCGGACAGGGTGGCCCCATCGTGTTCGTGGTGATCACGCGATACCACGGCGGCGCCTTCATGGTGTTCTCCAAGCAGCTGAACGAACGCATTGAGACCGCCGCCCTCGAGGGGTCTTTCGCCTCCGTCATCGGCGGCGCGCCGGCTGCGGCCACGGTCTTCGCCCGAGAGGTGAAGACCCGCACACAGGCCGAACCCCGGATGCTCAAGCTACGCGAGCGGCTCGACACGGCAGACGATCAGCAGGCCGCTGGCATCCGCGTACGCCTCGTCGAGATGTCTACGGCTATCCGTTCGCAGAAGCTCGGCGAGGTAGCCAGCGAATTCGACCAGATCCACAGCATCCACCGGGCACTGGCCGTGGGCTCCGTGGACCGGCTCATCCCAGCCATGGAGCTGCGGCCTTACCTCATCGACGCGATCGGGCGAGGCCTCGCCCGCGATCGCCGTTCGGACGCCTCCGATCGCACAACCAGCGCGGCAACGGCCGACTGAGCCGTGCGGCCATGTTCCGAAATGGTGTTCCGGAGTTCCCTGCTGGCCTAGTCCGGTTTCCCGAGATCAGATGCCGATGACGGTACCGCGATCGCTGTCAGGACGAGGCCGTGGCGGGCCAGCCACCGGCCGGCGAAGCCGGTCAGCCGACGGCCAGCCAGCAAGGGACCAGGGACCAGCAGCCGGGCGGTGAAGGTGCCGTCCGCCGGATTGATCGTGATAGCCGCCTCATCGAATCCCAGCCAGCGCCGGGTCAGCGGAAACCATGCCTTGTAGACCGACTCCTTGGCGCTGAACAGCAGCCGATCCCAGCATGGCTCCGGCGCCGCGGACGCGAGGGCGCACAGTCCGGCGCGCTCTCCGGCGGTCGCGATGACGTCCAGCACGCCCTCGGGCAGCCTGTCATCGGGCTCGGCATCAAGCCCGATGGTGAGCATGTCCTGGACGCGCGCGACGGCCGCTGCACGGTAGCCGGCGCAATGGGTCATACTGCCTACGACGCCCGACGGCCATTGCGGCGCGCCGCGCAGGCCGGGCACGATCGGGACGGGCGGCCTGCCGAGGGTGGCCAGCGCGGTACGGGCGCACGCCCGCGCGGTGGTGAACTCCCGGCGCCGCTTGTCCACCGCGCTGCCCAGGGCGGCCTCCTCCTCGGGGAACAGCACGATGTCGAGCACATCGCCGAACGCTTCGACGGCCGCCACTCCCGCCGGCAAGATTTCCTCTAGCATCCCGTGCTTCCCGGAATCGGCGGTATCTGGCGCGGCGGCCCTGGCGCGCTGCGCCGCAAGTGCCACTCCCGTGGCTAGCCATCCGAGACCTCCTCGAAGCGCACGCCGCGGATGGGGCGACATAGACAATCCTAACCAGTCCAAACTGAATCAGGGCAGCAGATCTTGTCCCGCGAGGAACTGTTAATGGCCGCTGTCGACCGTCCTTCCGGGCACTCAGCGGACATGGCACGAAGGCGATGATGTGAGCTGCGGAGATGATTCTTGGCGATGGTGGTCCGGCTCCAGGCCGGGCAGGGTTCAGATTCGTTAATGGCCGGGATGGCAGGCAGTAGTCGCAGCCTTGGATCTCATATGGCTCGCCGTTCTCATCGAAGGCCGCCAGGGCTACGCTCAGGATGGGAGCTGCATAAGTGGTGTGGCGGCGCCGCCCGCCAGGTCGCACGCCATCGAGCCTAGCGATGGCGGACAGCCCCACGGATTAAAAGTCCGCGGGCGCCAGGAGCACGCGGGATATATGCGGGATGATCTTTCGGCTGTCGAGCAGGCGCACTGCTTGCGGCGCAGGTCACGGCAACAGGGCGCCTGGATCGAGCAAGGCTCTAGAAACCGATAGCTAGACCACGCTCTGAAGTGGTACAGGGGAGCCTGAACCCAGACATGCGAGTGCCCCGGGCCCGAAAGGTTACCGAGGCACTCTCACCACGCATCAAGGTTCGGTCCTCAGGTCCATAGGCTCTCGCCTCCCTTCCCGCGCGACTGCGGCTATGCGTACGGCGACCAGCGGTGCCACCGCTCCAAGAGGTGGCTGACAACGTGCGGCCTGTGCGGCCTGTGCGGCCTGTGCGGATGAAGGGCCATCACGACCTCCCTTCCTGCCCTCTCAGGTATACACCTCCGGAAGCTCTGGCCTTAGGGCCCTCCCGCGTGATATACAGCACAGTCACCCTGCCGCCCGCTGCTGGGGCAACGCCATCGCAGTCGATTACGGTCACAGACGGGCCGCGACCGGGCGTCAGGGGGAGGGCGGAACAGCCCGCGGAGACAGCAAGCCGCACGGGTGACGACGATAGCCTTACCCATGACGACTCCTTAAGGCACGCGCCGTTGCGTGCCCGGATCCGGACGGCTGACAGCAACGATGACAGCCAGCGCCTCCCGCAAGCAGGCGCCACGCATCTCTCCGCGCTGGGGCCTCGTTACCGACCAGGATGGCCGCTACGCCGGAGAAGCGGAAGGTCGCCCCACGGCGAGCCGCACTTAAAGCAGCAACGCCGATGGACAGACTCGGACGGCGCCAGCCAGCTCAGCGGCGATGGCATTGCTCATGCTTGAGGACCGGCTGACTCAGGTACGACCAGCGGCACCGCTCGCGGCGAGGATCCTTCTTGGATCAACTCCAGGGTCTTGCCTGGCGTGGCGGGATGATAGGGCGACAGCCATTAGGGCCAGCGCACTACTCCGGGGGCATTGCTGCGCGATGGCCTGCGGCAACTTCAAGATGCCCACCTGGCGCAGCTCGCCCTGCGTCAGGCGCCCGCGCTCCTGGGACGTTGCCATGAAGCCGTCAAGTTCGGATAGCATCCCGTGGCTTCAGCCAGTGAACTTGCAGCTACTATCCATCTGCTGGAGTGGTTTCACCCGCCCTCATCGGGCCGTCCTGCGCGCGTGGCTCGCTCATTCGACGTCATTGATGAACTCGGCTTGCTCAGCGCTGGTGAACGACCACTCGGTGTGGGAGTCAAAGTACATCAGGGCCGCAGCGCCAGCAGATCGCGCGCCCGAGATCAGGTTGTCGATCTGCGAGACGTTGTTCGAATCGGTCGACGGCACGCCGGTTTCGGCGACAATGAATGGGTACTTGCCGCCGCTTGCCCACTCGACATCGGTGACGCTCTTGGAGAACGTGTTTGCCCAGGTAGAGCCGGTGTTCTGAAAGTAGCCATCGAGGCCGACCACGTCCACGTGCGGGTTCGGGTACCCGGTGCCCGGCCAGTATCTCGACACTGACGCGGCGCCCTGCTCGATGTTCGGCGCCCACACCCAGGTGACATTCGGTGCGATCGAGCTGATCAGCGTGGTCACATGCTGCCAGGCCGCTATCCACTGTGCGGGCGTGATTTCAGTGTCGCCCCATGGGTACCAGCCGCCGTTCATCTCGTGGTCCCACGTGAGCATCACGGGATGGCCGAAGGCCGCCACCGCGTCCGCGAAATTCGTCAGGTACGTATCGTATATCCCGTTTGTCACGCTGGTAACCGAAACGCCGGTCGAGTCGCACGGGTTACCACAGGTCTGCAACTGCGCGAAAACCTCGGTGCCGTCGTTCCACGCTGCCTGCGCCTCGGCGGTCTGGAAGCGCTCCTGCCACCCGTAGTACTGAATCGCGTAGGCGGGCGTGACCGGGAATGAGTACTGGGCGTTGTTGCTGCTCTCGTACAGCCCGAACGGCTGTGCTGCGGTCGACGCTAATGCTGCTCTCGGGATTGCAACTGCTACGCCTGCCACCAGCAGCCAGGCGAAAATCATGGCGACCCTCGTCTTCACTTTGGACATCAAATCACCCTTCTGTTATGGCAACATTATGTCACTTGTCATTTATGTAGTCAATGACTCGTCATGGACTATGCCTAGCCTATGTCCGGAATCGAATTTAATGCTGAAAAAAGGGTCATAAAATATCGGTACGCAACGGGCATATCGAAGGTAAGGCGCGGCGCACCCGGTTGGACGGCCCAGGTCAGGCGCCGCGAGAGCGCGGACTGCTCAGCCTGGATCCACCGACCATTCCCGGAGGAGCGTTTCTGGCCCGATTTCTGCCCGAGGAGTTTTCCCTGGTGAATCGGGGCGTGGAGGCCCTGCCGCCTGCCCTTTGCGCGGCCTGTCCATGATCAAAATGGTTTGAGGGTAGGGGCGGGTGGCCGCGGCGGGCCGTTCGTCGGAGCGTGACCGGGGTTTGGGCGGGTCAGGCCGTGCCGGGGGTGGGGCCGCGGGCGCCGGGCCGGGTCGCGGCGTGCAGGGCGAGGCAAGCCTGGTCGGCGTACCAGCCGGCGATGCCGCGCAGGGTGAGGTCACCGCGGCCGGTGCGTGCGGTGCTGGCGGGCACGCTGATCAGGTCGCGGCGGAGGGTGGCGCCGCGGGCTCTGGCATGAAACAGCGAGGCCAGCGCCCCGCAGGCGCGCAGGATGTTCTGCGAGATCGCGGCCAGGACCGCCCAGGCTGCGTTAGCGCTGAAGTCAGCCGAGGGCAGGTGGGCCAGCGGGCCGTCGATGATGTCGGCGAAGCCCTGCTCGCAGATGGCGTGGTCACGGTGCTCGGCCTCGGCTTCCAGCATCGGGTGCGGGCTGTCGGTGAAGACCGGGTGGTAGCGGTAGGTGATCTCATCGGGCATGCCGGGCAGCACCTCCTGGCCCTGGCCGGCTCTGTGGTGGAGGCGCCGGACCCGCCGGACGATCATCCGGGCGGTGACGGTGCGGGCCTTGTCCGAGGTGAACGCGGTGTAGCCGATCTCGGCGACCTCGGCATCAGAGATCCATGCCTTGTCGTCCTCGTCCCAGATCGCGTGCGGGTATTTGATCGTGACCCACTCGTCATCAGGGATTCTGGCGATGCGGCGGCGCACCTTCGGGTCCATCCGCATCGTGACTGAGAAGCAGGCGCCCAGATCACGGCAGGCCGTGATGGCCTTGCCGTTGTAGTAGGAGGAGTCCATCCGGACGATCAGGACGCCGGCGTCGCGGGCGGTGCCGATCTGCTCGCGCAGGAAGGACGCGGCGCCGCGGGTGCAGTTCGCTGACCCGCCGCGCAGCCGGACGCCGGACATCAGGGGCGCGCCGGTGCGGGCGGGCAGGCTGGAGGCCAGCAGGTTCAGGCCGCGGACGGAGACGACCTTGCCCTGGATCTTGGTGGTCCCGAACGCGGCGCCCTGCTTGGTCACCCCGTAGACCCGGCGCTGGCAGGCGTCGATGTCGAGGTAGGCCAGCACGTCCTTGCCGGGCAGCAGCGGGGCGCGGGCGGCCAGGCCGGCCAGCAGCCGCCGGTGCACCGCATCCAGCTGGCGGACGTTGCCGTGGTGGAACGCGCAGGAAACTGCCGAGCGTCGAGGGCGCCCGGACTTCGGCGAGCACGTGGTGCAGGCCGCAGTCGCGCAGCACGTTCATGTCGTCGATCGAGTCGGCGCCCAGCAGCATCCCGGTGACCAGGCAGCCGATTTTCAGCGGCGTGCTCGCGGCCTGCGGGCCGGCGACGCTGACGTGGCCGGCCACCAGGCGGTCCAGCCCGGCCGCATCGGCGAGCCGCATCGCCGGCTCCACGCCGGCGGCGGAGCAGAGATTTTCGTTGTCGAACACCAGATGTGTCTTCTGGGCCGCGTGCCGGAAATACACTTGCTAAGTGCCCTCTCGGCTTGGGGAGATTGAGGCGTTGCAACCAATATCATCCCAGGTCAGAGGGCACTTTCGTTGGTAAGTTCCCTAATTCAGGCCTAAATTGTCGGTGGATCCAGGCTCAGATGGGCCCCGGCGGCCCAGTTGGCGTTCAGAACCTTGACCTGGATTATCTGGTCGCTTTGCACCCGGCATGGGACTCACCGAAGCCAGGAAGAAGTACTGCACCGGGCAGCGGCGCCTGCGGCGAATGCTCTAGCGCGCGGATCCGCATCCAGTTCCCGGCCAACCCGCAGCAAGGTCTCCTGCACCGGGTCTTCGGCTTCGGCCAGGTCCCAGGCCGTCAGGTAGGCAGTGCGGGGCAAGTGATCGGTCCAGCCGGTCACGAATCGCCCGAACTGTGGCCGCGCCCTGCCTTCCCGCAGCAATTCCATCCGCGCGTCTCCTGACTGCCAGCCAAGCGCCGACGCGCCGCCGGCCGGAGCGTCAGCAATGTCTCAGGGCGCGTCCAGCCGACATACAGATCAGCTTCCTATGTTCGGCTCGGGGACAGAGGACGGGATGAGCTGAACGGGAGAGGGCGGAAACCGTGCGCGAGAATGTGACCATCTTGTACCGGGGAGCGAGGTACGAGATCGGGCGAGGGCAAGGCTTCTACGGGATCTGGCTGCTGGGAACACCGCGGTCGCAGCCAGTGGAGGGGTGGCCCGCGACCTCTCAGGGCTGGGACGGCGCGTGGTCCCGGTTCACGGGGATCGAGGCGCCGGGCACGATCGTCCCGGCCGGCCAGGGCCCTGCGCCGGCTGCCAGCGCGGGATCTCGGGGCGTCATCGCGGCGGCGCTGCTCGCGATCGGTGTCGCCTGCGGGATCGCCGCCCTCTTTCCCGGTTATCTCGGTGGGGCGAGCCTCGCCCAGCAGCCGGCCGAGCTCGTTCCTCATGCGGTTTACCTGGCCGTATGGAGCGCGAGCGCACTGCTCGTCCTATTCGGTGGTGCCCGCTTGCGGGTCGGGGCGCTCCTCGGGATAGGGACCAGTATCGTCACGTTCGGCCTCTTCTTTGCGGATGCCGGCACGGTGATCGCCGGAGGTACGCACCTCATGGGCGCCGGCCTCGTGCTCGGGCTCGCCGGCTGGCTCGCTTGTGCTGCCGGCGCCACCATGGCTTTCCGGCTCCGGTCGGCCGGCTCGCTGGTCAGGCCGCACGGCCACGATAGTGATGCCATCCCTACGTTGATGCTCGCAGCGCTCGCCGCGATCGGCGCGGCGGTCGCGTTCGCCCCATCGTGGGACAGCTTCACCCTGCGGACATCGGCCGCGGCGACGCAGTCCCTGACTGCGGGCAACGCCTTCGCGAACCCGGCACCGGTGATCGCCGGGAACGTCGCCGTGATGGTCGCTGTCGTCGCTGTTGTCGTCGTAGCCGCTCTGTGGCGCCCGGCCCGCCAGGGGGCGGCGTTGCTCGCCGGTGCCATCATCCCGATGGCAGCTCAGGCGGTCTCGGCGCTCGTCCAGCTCGGCGAGGCCACATCACCGGTGCAGTTCGGGATCTCGCCGGCCCAGGCCGCGCAGGCTGGGCTCACGATCAGCTCCGGTGTCACCTGGGCGTTCTGGATCTACTGCGCCTTCGTCATCGTGCTGGCCGTCATATGCGCCTGGATGCTCATCCCGCCGCGCTCGGTCGCGCTGGACGCCACCCCGGCCGCCGCAGCCAAGTTCAGCTCGTTGCCGAGTTAGTACCTCACTAAAAGGACATCGCTCAACGGTCAGCGGGACGATGTCATGGACGGGGTGCGACAATCCGGCTATGGGTACCGAGGGCGCCAGGCCTCAGCCGGCCGTCCAGGCCCAGCTGTCTGTGCGGAACGGCCGGGCCGCAGTGGATTTCTACAAGGCTGCCTTCGGCGCGGTCGAGATGTACCGCTTCGGTGGTACCGACGATCTCGAGGAGGTAGTCGCGCAGCTCGCCGTCGGTAACTCGCAGTTCTGGGTCGAGGACGAGTCGCCACCGCACGGAAATTTCAGCCCCGAGACTGTTGGCGGAGCAACGGCGAGAGTCCTGCTGATCGTCGACGACCCGAAGTCGGTGCTCGCACAAGCGGTGGCGGCAGGGGCTTCGGAAATCAGTCCGGTGGCGGAAGAGCACGGCTGGCTACTGGGTCGGATCGATGATCCGTTCGGCCACCGGTGGGAGATCGGGAAGCCGATCAATGAATGGCCGCCCGCGGACAATCCCTTCTAGAAGAACCTAGAGCGTTGTTACGTCCAGGACTGCTCGGCAGCGAGCTGCGCGGCGGTCTTCAGGAGGCGCTGCACGCCTGGCGCTGGGCTATCTTCCCGCCAGGCATGTCTCGTGCGAGAGGCGGCCCTCAACGGACCCCGTTGCGGAGCACCCGGATAGCGCGCTCGCGGTCCGCGTCCGACGCGCGGAGCGTTAGCGGTGCTGGCTCCCATTCCGCCACAGATCCACCACACGCTCACGCGTCACCGCCAGCCAGGATCAGCTCGGGGCCTGCCCCCGTGACGGTGCCGTGCTTGGCCAGTCAAGCCCGGAGCCCTCATTGCCCGGCCCGTTGCTGAACGACGAAGTCCTTGCTGCGAATGGCAGCCAGGGACACGACTCCGGAGACAAGTGCGATGATCGCCGCCACCAGCAGGATCCGGTCCAGGCCCGCGGTGAACGCGGCCCTGGTGATCATATCGACGGCGCCGCGGACATGCGCGGGGAGCTGCCCGATTGTCGTCTTGATCTGCCCGGACTGCACTGCGGCCGCGATCTGCTGCCCGTTGCCGGACAGGCCGGGAACGCCCGGCACCCTGGCCGCCACATCCTGCCGGACCTTGTTCGAGAACAGCGTTCCGAGGAGGGCTATCCCGGTGGCGATCCCCACCTGCCGGAAGGTCGAGTTGATGCCGGAGGCCATGCCGGACCGGTCCGGTTTCACCACGCCCACGGCGGTGGAGGCCAGCGGCGGGTTGACCATGCCGACGCCAAGGCCGGCCACCAGCAGGCCAGGGACGAGATGGGTCCACGACGAGGTCACGTCCAGCCCGCGCATGAGGAGAAGCCCGGCGCCGACGATGAGCAGCCCAGGCCCGATCAGCAGCCGCACCGGAACGTGGGAGGACAGCCGGCCCGCAATGGCTGAGGTGGCCAGGATGCCGCCAGAAAGCACCAGCAGCCGGAGGCCGGTGGCAAAGGCGCTGTAGCCGAGGATGTCCTGCAGATACAGCACCAGGTAGAGGATGAGCGCGAAGATCGACGCGCTGACCCCGAAAGCCGCGACCGAGCCGCCGCTGAAGGTCGGCAGCCTGAAGAGATTCAGGTCGAACATCGGGTGCTTGCCGCGCCACTCGACCACCACGAAGATCAGCAGCAATATCGCCGCTGCCGCGAAACAGCCGAGGACAAGGCTGTCGGTGAAGGATCGCTCGTTGGATTCGATGAGCCCATAGACCAGGCTTGACAGGGCCAGGGTGAACAGCGCGAAGCCTGCCCAGTCCGGCCGCCGGGCATGCGGCGCGCGCGTTTCACCAACCCTGATCATGGCGATGACGACGGCCACCACCCCGATGGGCAGGTTGACGAAGAAGATCCATCGCCACGACAGCCCGGAGGTCAGCGCTCCGCCGAGCAGCGGCCCGATAGCCACGGCCAGGCCGGTGATGGCTCCCCAGACGCCGAAGGCGATGCCGCGATCCTTGCCGCGGAACGCTTCAGCCAGCAGCGCCAGCGACACGGAGAACATGATCGCCCCGCCGACGCCCTGCAGTCCGCGGGACAGCTGGAGCATGAGAGTAGTTCCGGCCACGCCGCAGAGCAGCGACGCGCCGCTAAAGATGAGCAGGCCGATGACGTAGAAAAGGCGGCGGCCGTACATGTCGGCGAGACTGCCGGCCGTCAGCAGGAGCGCGGCCAGGCTGAGCGCGTAGGCGTCGACCACCCACTGCAGGCCCGTGAAGCTTGAGTGCAGCGCGTCCTGGATATCAGGCAGCGCAACGTTCACGATCGTGATGTCCAGCAGCAGCATGAAGGTGCCCAGGCATACGGCGACTAGCGTCCACCACTTGTTGCCCGGGTGATCCTGGGAGCGCTCGCGACCGCCGCCGGCCTCCCGCTCATGCCGGCCGTGCTCGCCGTCGACGGGCATTCGCGCGTGAGCGCCACTCATCGAGGTTCCTTGTGACGCGCCCAGCCTGCCCGGCCAAGCCGGCATATATGCACGGATCCCCCTAGCGCACCTGCGACTCTCGCCCGCGACGCGGCGGACCCCCCGGCGCCAGCATCTTGCCGATCTTCCCTACCCGCTGCTCCAGGGGCAAACCCGGCGCCCGCGGCGCAGTTCAGCCGCGCCGCAGCTATGCGCTTGGAGCTATGCGTGTGGAGCTATGCCTGGCGGGCCGTCACTTCGTCCTGCCGAGCCCGCTGGCAAGCTTTGTACCGATTGTCCCGCCGCACCGCCCGGGAACTGGACTGCCGGCCGCCCGCTCGGTCACGATTGGCTCATGACAGACGGATTGAGCAGCGCTGTTGCACGTCCTGCGACCAGCCGCGGCCGCTGGAGCTCCTTCGTAGCGGCCGCGTCGCCGGGCGGTAAGTCCCGCGCCTTGTGCGAGGAGGGCAACCCCCGGCACCGGGTCCGGGTCGAATACGACAACCACACGCTCCTTGTCCACGTCAGCGACGAGGACGGCGGCGGATGGACGACCATCGCTATCGACCGGGTCACCCGCGCCTGGTCGGTCGCCCAGCGGGACATCCAGCTCGACGCGGCCGTCACTTCCTGCAATGCGCTCTACCACGGCTGACACCGGCCGCTGCAGCCGTGGGGCGACGGTTACAGGCTCACGAAGTGGTAGCCACGCGTGCGGAAGAAATGAATGATCGTCGGTAGCGCGCGGACAGTTGCCGGGTTGCCGACGGGCTGGTTGTGCATCAGCACGACCGGGTGGTGCAGCGCTCCTCCCTCCTGCTCCGCGAGCCGGATGATGCGGTTGACCCAGTAGGCGGAACCAGAGCCGTCCGCCATCCAGTCCTCGGTGTCCACCGACCACAGCCATACCCCCATGCGGCGATGCTGAGCCAGCCGGAGCGTGGTCGCGTCGTAGTCGCCGTACGGCGGCCGGAACACGCATGGAGCGAAGCCGACGATGGACCTCTGCTCGTTAATGGTCTCGTCCAGCTCGGCGGCCTGCTGGCTGGCAGAGAGCCTGACCATGTCCGGGTGATTCCAGGTGTGATTGCCGAGCGTCTGGCCGTCCTTCGCCTCGTCGCGCACCAGGGTTCGGCGGTCAGCCTCGTTCTCGCCGATGTTGAAGAAGGTGCCAGGAACGCGGTACTTGCGCAGGATCGCCAGGACCTGCCCGGTGGTCCTGCCGGGGCCGTCGTCAAAGGTGAGCGCCACCGTCTTCTCGCGGCCGGGCGCGTAGAAGTTCGGCCCGTACGGTGCCGCCGGGCAGCGCCGCCTGGCATCCGGCACATGCCGCCGGGTGCGGTGGCGAGCAGACGTCACAGCGGCCCGCCGCGCGGCGGCATGCCGGACTAGCGGATGGTGCGGGCTTGCCGCGGCGGAAATGGCGAGGACCGTAGTGCTGACCACGGCGAGAATGAACAGGGTCCATAACGGGGATCGTGTGCCGGGCATTGCGAACTCCCTCATCGACATGGCGCATGACGGCGCCCCCAGCGGGTGGGACGTTACCGCCGTTCCATATCTGAAGACTGAAAAGACGGGCATCTGGTTGAGCGCATCGGGCCGTGTCCTGCCGGGATCTCCGGTGGGGGGCGAACTACGCCGACGCATGGCAAGCGGTGACGAACCCGGCTGTGCAGCACGCCATGTGCGCGGACTACCGCGCCGGGCTCGGCCCGGACGGGGCGGCGAAGGTGTCCGGCCATTCGCTCGGCAGCGGCCACCACCTGGGCGAAGAGGCGCCCGCAGAGCTCACCGGTTCCCTCCTCGCCCTCATGGCTCAGCCGCGCGCCCCGCCGCGCCAGCCGTGCAAGTCGCCGGTTTGCGGCGCTTCACGCCGGCGGTCACCTGATTCATCTCCGCCTCGCCGGGGGTCATCCGCTCGACGAAACCCGTTCCCGCGCGATCTGCGCCTGGGCCACCTCGATCTGGTGAGCTGGCGCGGGTGGCGCTGCCCGGGTATGAGCAAACGCTCGTGTCCACGATCATCGTGAGCTGGCCGCGCCGGGCCGCGCCGGGGCATTGGGCGGGCCGCGCCGGGTGGCGGCGCCGCGCTGGCTAGCGCCGGAAAGCGCGTTACGGGGCATAGTGCGTATGGCGACCGATGATGCCGGGCACGGATGAGAATGTGATGCGGTCCCGGGTCTTTATCGGCGGCCAGGCGGTCTCGATGCTGGGCGACGGGCTCGCCGTTCTGGCCATTCCCTTGCTGGTGCTCCGTTCGACCGGTAGCCCGGTACTGGCCGCACTGGCATCGGCGCCGCGCAGCGTCGGTTACCTGGCGGCCGGGATCCCCGCGGGGGTCTTAGCGGACCGGATCGACCCCTGGCGCGTGCTGGTCGCCGCGGACATCGTCCGCGCCTCGATCTTTCTCGGACTTTTCGTCCTGACCGGCCTGCACCGGATGGCGGTCTGGCCCGTGCTCGCGCTGGCTTTTACAGCGGGCACGGCGACGGTGTTCTTCGAGACATCGCTGACCATCGCTGTCCGGGACCTTTTCACCGGGCCTCGGCTGCAATCGGCGAACTCCTCACTGGAAGCGGCCAACCAGAGCGGCCAGGTATTGGGGCCCGCCATCGCCGGACTGCTCGCGGCTGCCGGGTTGCTGCACGTGGCAGTGCTGATCGATGCGATGACCTTCATTGTCTCGCTGGCCTCCCTTGCTACTCTCCGCGGCGCCTATCGCGTGGCGCACCGGCCGGGCAGGGCCGCCGCATCGTGGGCAGCGCTGCGCCGTGAATTCGTGGACGGGATCAGATACCTGATGGCCACTAGGCTGCTCCGCACCCTGCTCGTGTTCGTGCTGGTGCTGAATCTGTGCCTGGGAACCGACAAGCTCATCGTCTTCCTCGCGAAGGAAACGCTGCGACTACCGTCCTGGCAGGTCGGCCTTGTCATCGCCGCAGGCGGGGCGGGCGGGATCCTGGGCGCTGCCGCCACGGCCTGGTGGTCCCGGTGGCTCCAGCCGGTCCCGGCAATGGCGATCTGCGCGGCGGTGTCAGGGGTTGCGTTGATCATGATGGGCGCTGCCCAGTCGATGCCCGTCATCCTGGCCGCCAACGTCCTCTACACATGGGCGATCATCGCCGCGAGCGTCACGCTGCGCGTGCTACGGCAAGTGCTGGTCCCGCGCGGGAACTGCTCGGCCGGGTGAGTGCTGCCTGGCGCCTGGGCGCCCAGGTCGTCACCCCTGCCGGGGCCATCATCGCCGGGACTGCGAGCGGGTTGCTCGGTAACAATCCCAGGCCCGTGTTTGCCGTCGCGGGACTACTCACCATCCTCACCGTCATGGCGGCCTGGGCCGCGGGACTGGGGCGGGAGGCCGTAACCCACGCGACTGGCTCCGTACTCGCCGAGCGAGCCGGTTAGACGGATGCCCCGGAGCGTGCCGGCTGAACGCTGCCCGCCCCGGTCACCGGCGGGCAGCTCTCATGCACCCAGTCGCCGGACCGGCGGCAGCGCACATTCTGGTCTGGCGCGATCAGCTGCTGACAGCGTGCGCAGACTGCGCCGCCTGCGCGGGCGGCGTGATCCTCGCCAGTCAGCCACGACTCCCTGGCGAGCGCGCGGGCGGCCGCCGCGCGCAGGGCGCCCGACGACGTCACCGGAAAGCCGAGACCTCCAGGGCAGTGGTTGCTGAGATGTGCGGCGCGCACCCGCTCCCCGATCCGCATGCGCGCCTCCTGCCGAGTCCAAGGCTAGTCACCCGATCCTACCTAGCAAGCATGTGCGTGCGGCTGCCGCCAGCCGTAGGATCTGCGGTTATGGGATTTCTCTGAATTTGACCTGACCTAGCGGCCCGCGGCCCGCCTTCCCTGTCTGACCTGGCCGGTTGGACAAGGGAGGAAGACACACGTGGCCCGCATGACGAGAAGATCCGCGACCCGCCCGGCTTTGCTCAGCATGTCCGGGCTTCTGGTCGCGCTCAGCGTCGAGTTCGTGGACGAGCTCGTCGATGGCACCAAAGGCGCCGCGCTGCCGCTCATCCGCGGCGATCTCGGGCTGACGTATAGCCAGATCGGCCTGCTGGCCGCCGTGCCGCTGCTGCTGGGCAGCCTGCTGGAGCTGCCGCTCGGCCTGCTGGCCGGCGCGGGCTCCCGCCGGTTCCGGGTGGTGCTGGCCGGCGGAGCGGTACTTACCGCCGCCCTCGCGGCCGCGTCCCTCGCCCCCTCATTCGTCACCCTGCTGGCCGCGTTCGTGATCTTCTTCCCGGCGTCGGGCGCCTTCGTTAGCCTGACCCAGTCCGGGCTGATGGATGCCGATCCCGGGCGGCGGTCCCAGCACATGGCTCGCTGGACGCTGGCCGGGTCGGCTGGCTCGGTAGCCGGACCGCTCCTGCTGGTCGCGGTGATTGGGATGGGCGGCGGCTGGCGGACCGCCTACATACTGCTCGCTGTCGCCGCGGCGCTGGCCTGGGTTGGCGTGGCCCGGGGCGGCCCCGTTCCAGCTCCCCCGGACGGGCCGGCCGTCCCCGGCGGACCCGGCCATGGCAGCGAGCGCGCCACGGTCCGCCAGGCCCTGAGCGCGCTGCGGAGCGGCGACGTCCGGCGCTGGCTGGTCCTGCTCGAGATATGCGACCTGCTCCTCGATGTGTTCAGCGGATTCCTGGCCCTTTACCTCGTTGCCGTGGCACACGCCACCGCGGCGCAGGCTGCACTGGCAGTGGCAGTCAGGCTCGCGGCGGGATTGGCCGGAGATGTGCTGGTCATCTGGCTCCTTGAGCGATTCAGCAGCCATGCTGTCTTGCGTGCCGGCGCTGCCGTCGCCGGAGTGCTCTACCCGGCGTTCCTGGTGGCGCCCGGTCTAGGGCTCAAAGTCGCTGTTCTGGCCGCGCTCAGTGTGGCCACCGCGCCGTGGTACCCGGTGATCCAGGCCGAGCTGTATCACAGCCTGCCCGGCCGCAGTGGCATCGCTCTGTCGCTCGCTAGCGCGGCCGGCCTGCTCGGCGCCTTCGGCCCGCTTGCTGTCGGCCTTGTGGCGCAGCGGTTCGGGCTGGCCTGGGCTGTCACCGGCCTCGCTGTCGCCCCTGCCGTGATCCTCATCGCAATGCCGGGCAGGTCCCCCGGGTAGTCCGGACATGCACGGCGATGGATCACCGGCAGCCGGCCGGCGACATTGGACGACAGGGCCCGGTCGCAGGCACCTCAGCATCTGCTGGTGCGGCCTCCGGCTACCGGCGGTTCCTGTGCTTGGCTTGTGCCATGAATGCTCCCGTGACAGCAAGCTCGCTTCGTGACCGCCTGCTCGCCGGCGAAATCGTCTACGGTGCCTGGGCGTCCATCCCCGGTGCCATCAGTGTCGGGTTCCTGGCCGCTGCCGGCCTGGACTACGTCGTGGTCGACCTGCAGCACGGTGCCGCCGGCGAGACCGACTTGCCTGAGATGACGGCCGCGATCAGGCTTGCGGGCGCCACGCCGATCGGCCGGGTCAGGTTTGCCCATCCAGCGGACATCGGCCGGGCGCTCGACCTCGGCTGCGCCGGGGTCATCATCCCCAATGTGGAGTCGGCCGAGCAAGCCAGGACTATCGTGGGCGCCTGCCGCTATTCGCCGGGCGGCTACCGCTCTGCCGGAGGCGTCCTGGCAACCGACAGTGACCCACTCTGCATGGTCATGGTGGAGTCCAGGGCCGCGGCTGCTGACCTCGCCGCAACCCTTGCGGTGCCTGGCGTTGACGGGATCTACGTAGGCCCGCGCGATCTCTCGCTCTCGCTTGGCTGCCCGCTGGACCCGCACGACCCAGTGCTGCGACCCGAGCTGGAGCGGATCTGGGGCGCCTGCGCGGCGGCGGGGAAACCGGTCGGGGTGCATGCCTCGGACGGCGCCACCGCTCGCATGTACCGGGACAATGGCTGCCGGCTGATTACGGTCGCGAGCGACGCCCTCGCGGTGGCGCGCGGCGCTGCTTCCGAGCTGGCCCTGGCCAGCGGCTAGGGCTGTTGCGAGCCAGCCCCGGTGCGGCCGGCTGGCCTTGCCTTTCTGGACGCCGGAGCCCGGCAGAACCGGACCGCTCAGAACTCATACGGAGGCCGATTATCATGACGCAGGATCGCTGGACAGCTGTCGATCAGTACCTGTGCGACGAGCTCGTGCCCGACGACGAGGCGCTCGAAACAGCGCTCCGGGCCAGCGCTGCAGCCGGGCTTCCGGAGATCAGTGTTTCACCCGCCCAGGGCAAGCTGCTGAATCTGCTCGCACTGGGCCAGGGCGCGCGCAGCATCCTGGAGATCGGCACACTAGGCGGCTACAGTGCCATCTGGCTGGCCAGGGCGTTGCCGCCCGGAGGTCGCCTCATCACGCTGGAGGCGGATACCCGGCATGCCGAGGTCGCCAGGTCGAACCTGGCGCACGCCGGGCTGACCAGCGTCGCCGAGGTCCGGGGCGGCCGTGCCCAGGAGACATTGCCTGACCTGGTCGCTGCCGGGGCGGGGCCGTTTGACCTGATCTTCATTGACGCGGACAAGCCCGGATACCCCGAGTACCTCCGGTGGGCTCTCGAACTCGCCCGGCCCGGAACGATGATCATCGCTGACAACGTCGTCCGCGACGGTATGGTGGCCGATGCTGCGAGCAATGATCCGCTCGTCCAGGGTGTGCGCCGGTTCATCGAGATGCTGGCAGCCGAGCGCAGGGTCAGCGCGACAGCGATCCAGACTGTCGGCAGCAAGGGCTACGACGGTTTTGCCCTCGCGGTTGTCCTGGCGGACGCTCAGCGGTAGCTCTCGCGCGGCAGCCGCCGCCGGCCCGCATCGAGGATCCGCTGGTCCCGACGTGCAGGTGCGCATCCCGCCCGCTCGGGGGTTCGCGGGCGGGACGCACCCCACCCCGGGGCCCGGGGTGGCCCCGCGGTGATGCGCATCCAGCTCGCGGGGGTGCGGGCGGGATGCGCGGGTGCCGGGGCTGGGGGCGCCCCGGGTCTGGTGGGTTTACAGGAGGTGGCGGGTGGCGGCGGCGACGACTTGCGCGGCCTGGTCCTCCCATTGGGCGTAGGCGTAGGGGAACGCCGAGCCCTGGACGTTCTGGGCGGCTCGCCATAGCGGCTGGGTTGCCCACGCCGGGTCGGCGGCCTGGTAGGCGCGCAGGGCGCTGAGGAACGCGTCGGCGGCGTAGATGGGGTCGGTGATCTGGGCGGGGGTGCCCCAGCCGGCGGAGGGCCGCTGCTGGAACAGGCCGAGGGAGTCGCGGTCGCCGTAGTTGAGGTTTTCGAGGGTGGATTCCTGCATGGCGGTGGCGACGGCGATGACGGCGGAGCGGATGCCCATGTGCAGGCGCAGGGCCTGGGCGGTGATGAGGGCGGCGCTGGCGGCCCGGCCGGGGGTGATGGGCATGGTGGCCTGGGCGCCGGCGAGCGGGGCGGGCAGTAGTTGCTGGGCGGGGGTGAGGGGCCCGCCGGCCGGGTGCCCGGCGGCGGCTTCGGTGATGGCGTGCCAGTTGTTCAGTGCCAGCACCCAGCGCAGATGACGGCCCGCGGGGTGCCGGTGGACGGCGACCGCTGAGGCAGCGTGGCGCTGCCCTGATGCCCGGGCCTGGTTGCGCGGGGCCTGGGCCTGGGCGCTATGGCGGGGCGCCGCGGCCACGACGGGGCCGCCCTGGCGTCCAGTCGCCGCCACACGCGCGGTCTGGGCATGGGCCACCTGAGCATGCGCGGCCTGAGCATGCGCGGCCGGGACATGCGCGGCCGGGACATGCGCGGCCGGGCGCCCAGAGTCAGTGGTGGCCGGGCTGGCCGGGCCTACGGCCGCGATAGCCGTGACAGCGACTGCGAGTACGGCCGCAGCGGCGGCTATGGCCTTGGTCCGGCCGGGCAGCGCGCGGGACATCTGCGCTGCCCGGTCCCGCAGGGCACGGACAGCGGCCAGGGTCGAGTATGCGAAGGCCACGATGGCGCGACGGACGGCGTTGAGGGTGTTGACGATGGTGCGGGGGGTGCTGGCGCACAAGGCGGCCAGCCGTGCGGGTGCTAGCACGGTTGCTTCCTCTTGCGTGTTCCCCATCGCCCGGCCAGCGTGGGGGCGCGCGACCGGAGGGCGTATGTGGTTGTCGGGGGTGCTGCCCGCTACGGCTCGGGACGAGCCCGGGGGGGCCGGGCGAACTGTCCCTGTGGTTCGGGTGCCTGCCGTGCGCTAGGCACGGCAGGCACCCCGGGGGGACCGTACGGGCACAGGACCGGCACGCCGCTGGAAAGGGGCCACCTGTCCCGGATGGGGATCACAGTGTGTAACGTCCCGGCTGCCCCGCAGGCATCCCCTTTCACTGCAGTTATGACGCTAATCACTTACTGTGCGTAACGGGAATACAGCCCGTAAGACTTTGCACACGCTTTGCCAGCACCAGGTTTCGGGTTCCCCCTGGCTACATCGGCAGTGCGCGCCCCGCCGAGATGGCACGCAGCTTCTCAGGGTTGGCCACCAGCTGGATCGCGGTGATCTGGCCATCGGCTACCACCACTGTGACGGCCGCGAGGACCTGGCCGTGGGCGGTGACTAGTAGGCCGGCGCCAGCGTTGATGGCCGCCATCTCGGCGGTGATGTCGGCAGCATCGAAGCCGTTGTAGGACCGTCCGGAGATGCCCTGAAGGAACCTGGCCACCTTGGCGGCTCCGGTGATCGGGCGCAGCGCCGCAGTGACCTTGCCGCCACCATCGCTGATCAGCGCCACGTCCGGTGCCAGAACCGCCATCAGGCCATCCAGGTCACCCCCTATGGCCGCTGCCAGGAACCGCCTGGTCACCTGCTGCTGCTGCTCGCGGTCCACATCGAATCGCGGTCGGCGGGCCTGGACGTGCTCCCTGGCCCGGTGCGCGAGCTGCCGGACCCCGGCCTCAGTACGGCCGAGCCACGCGGCGATCTCCGCGTGACTGAAGCCGAACACCTCCCGGAGCACGAAGACCGCGCGCTCCTCTGGCGTCAGCGACTCCAGTACGACCAGCATCGCCACTGACACGGATTCGGCCAGCTCAGCCCGCTCAGCGACGTCGGGTCCAGTGAGCAGCGGCTCCGGCAGCCACGGGCCGACATAGGCCTCCCGGCGGGCCCTCGCCGACCGCAGCCGGTCCAGGGCAGTGTTGCTGACGATCCGGATCAGGTATGCCTTCGGATCGGTGACGTTGCCGCGTGGCGCCGATGACCACCTGATCCAGGTGTCCTGGACGGCGTCCTCGGCGTCTGCGACGGTGCCGAGCATCCGGTAGGCGACGGCAAAGAGCAGGCCACGGTAGTCCTCGAAGATCTCAGCGGCCGAACTGGCCGACTTCACGGGGCGACCGCCTGGATAGTGCACCTGTCGGTAAAGCCCTGCGAGGTAAGGCCAAGCGCGGCATTGATCCTGGACCGCAGGTTCTCTACCGCCACGATCCCCGTGAGCTCGACCAGTTGCCCCTCACTCAGGTGCTCACGCAGCTGGGCTACCAGCTCGTCGGTCACCGCCGGCGGCGTGGCCGTCATCACCTCGGCGTAGCCGAGGACGAGCCGTTCGAGCTCAGTGAACATGTCGCTATCCCACCAGTCCGGCACGGCACGGACCTTCTCGGCAGGCACCTGGTGGTGCATGGCGGCCTCCCAGAAGCCGAAATCCATGCACCATGAGCAGCCAATCTTCCCAGCGGCGGCCATCACGGCCAGGTCCTTCAGCCGGTGATCGAGCTGGCGCCACCGCCCGACCTGCAGCTCCAAGATGCCGTACGACCGGCCCACCGGGATATTGTGTCCGACCGCTGCCACCGGATCCAGCATGGCGTGATACCGGCGCCGGCAGAACCATCCGGCCAGCCGGTAACTGAGCGTCTTTGGCGGGTCCAGCGAGATCCGTGCCATGAGAGCCTCCTCCTGTCGATGCCTGTCTCCCTCCCAGACACCTCAGGCCGCCAAAACGTGACAGCCACTGTCGAGGCGGGTCTTCCCGGCGGCCCTCCATGATCAGGAAGGATCCGGTGCTGTCTGCGCCCCGGATCCTTCCTGATGAAGCCGCGGCTCCCGGTCGGGCATGAGCCGGGCCTCATCGGGATGAGGCAGCCCGTGCGCCGTCTGGCCGGTGCCGTAGCATCCAAAACGGATTTACCGGCCGGGAACGGTCGCCCCGGGCGCGGGCCGCGCGCGGGAACTCTTAGTCAGGGGACGGCGGATGGGTGCTGAGCACGACCGGGTGGCCGGGTTCGGGCGGCTGGAGGACGGCCTCCGCCAGGCAGGCGACTGGTACCGGTGGGGACCGTACGTCAGCGACCGCCAGTGGGGAACCGTCCGGGAGGACTACAGCCCTGACGGCGAGGCCTGGGACTACCTGCCGCACGATCACGCGAGATCCCGCGCCTATCGCTGGGGCGAGGACGGCCTGGCCGGATTCTGCGACGTGGAGCAGCGGCTCTGCCTGGGGCTGGCTCTGTGGAACGGCCGCGACCCGATCCTGAAGGAGCGCGCATTCGGGCTGACCGGCGCGCAGGGCAACCACGGCGAGGACGTCAAGGAGTATTACTGGTACCTGGACGCACTGCCCAGCCATGCGTGGAACGTGTGGCGCTACCACTATCCGCAGGCCGCCTACCCCTATGAAGAGCTGATAACGCAGAACGCTGCCCGCAACCGGCTGCAGCCCGAGTATGAGCTGGTCGACACCGGGGTATTCGACGACGGGCGGTACTGGATCGTCGAGGCGAAGTATGTCAAGGCAGGGACGGATGACCTGCTCCTTGCCATCCAGGTGACCAACGCCGGACCGGACGCCGACACCCTGCACGTGCTGCCGACCGCCTGGTTCCGCAACACCTGGTCCTGGGATGCCGGTTCCTCCCAGCCGGTCCTCCAGGCGGGCCCCGGGGCGGCCGGCGGCGGTGCGGCAGTCAGCATCGATCACCCGTTCTGCGGTGATCTTGAACTACTGGGCGGGGCGGGGCCGGACGGCGCGCTGCCCGAGATGCTCTTCTGCGAAAACGAGACCAACAGTGAGCGGCTGTTCGGCAGCCAGTCGGCCACGCCGTATCCCAAGGACGGTATCAATGATCACGTGATCAGCGGCGCGGCCACCGTCAACCCGGACCAGCGCGGCACCAAGTGCTCATTCTGGTATCAACTGCACCTCGCGCCTGGTGCGACCGCAGAACTGCGACTGCGACTGCGCCCGGCGGTCACTGCGCAGGCGGCCGGGGCTCAGGTTGCCGGGACGCACGGGGCCGAGGCGCTCGGCGGTGACTTCGACCGGATTGTCGGGCAGCGGCGGACGGAGGCTGATGAGTTCTACGCCGACCTGACGCCGGAGCAGGCCAGCGCGGACGAGGCGCTGGTCATGCGCCAGGCGTTCGCCGGGATGCTGTGGAGCAAGCAGCTGTACTACTACGACGTGGCCCGGTGGCTGGACGGGGATCCGGCCCAGCCGGCCCCGGATCCGGCCCGGTTGCGGGGACGCAACTGCAGGTGGCGGACTTTCGACGCCTTCGACATCATGTCAATGCCGGACACCTGGGAGTACCCGTGGTTCGCCGCGTGGGACCTGGCCTTCCATTGCGTGGCGCTGGCCCATGTGGACCCGGCTTTCGCCAAGTACCAGCTGATCCTGCTCTGCCGCGAGTGGTTCCAGCATCCCGGCGGCGCGCTGCCCGCCTACGAGTGGGACTTCGGCGACGTGAACCCGCCGGTCCAGGCCTGGGCGGCGCTCGAGGTGTTCGCCATCGACGGCGGCACCGACGTCGCGTTCCTCAGCCGGGTCTTCGACAAGCTGCTGGTCAACTTCACCTGGTGGGTGAACAGGGAGGACGAGGAGGGCAACAACCTGTTCGAGGGCGGCTTCCTCGGGCTGGACAACATCGGCCCGCTGGATCGCTCGCACCTGCCCGTGGGCGGGATCCTGGAGCAATCCGACGCCACCGGCTGGATGGGCTTCTACGCGATGGCGATGGCCTCAATCGCCGTCGTCCTGCACCTGTCCGGCCAGCGCCCGGGCACCGACCTGGTGCTGAAGTTCGTCGAGCACTTCGCCGCGATCCGCGACGCCATCGACAACCAGGGCCTGTGGGACGAGACCGACGGGCTCTACTATGACCGGCTGATCACCCCGGACGGCCGGGTCGTTCCCGTCAAGGTCGCGTCGATGGTGGGAATGATCCCGGCGCTGGCCGTTGGCGTGGTTGGCGCGGACGTGCTGGAGCAAGCGCTGGTCGTCGGCAAACGATTCGCTGACTTCCTGGCCGGCCGCGACCTGACCGACCTGGCGAAGCTGTCAGCAGCCGGCCTGCTCCGGGGCGCCCCTGGCGAGCAGCGGCTGCTGCTCAGCCTGGCCGGGCCCGCTGAACTGGAGCGGATGCTGGCCACACTGTTCGACGAGGCGCAGTTCCTCTCCCCGCACGGCCTGCGGGCGCTATCGGCCCGCCACCGCGAGCAGCCGTACGAGATCGACGTGGAGGGCTTTCAGGCGACCATCGACTACGAGCCTGCCGAGTCAACCACCCCGATGTTCGGCGGTAACTCCAACTGGCGGGGACCGGTCTGGTTCCCGCTGAACTACCTGGTCATCAGCGTTCTGGAGCGCTACCACCGGTTCTTCGGGGACGAGGTGACGATCGAGTACCCGGCCGGCTCAGGCAAGCGGCTCACCCTGGATCTGATCGCGGCGGACCTGCAGGACCGGCTGATCTCGATTTTCTGCACCGGAGCGGATGGGCGGCGGCCGTGCCTCGGGCCGGACGGCCTGCTGCAGCGGGATCCGGCGTGGCGGGACAACCTGATCTTCAGCGAGTACTTCCACGGCGATACCGGGGCCGGGCTCGGCGCCTCGCACCAGACCGGCTGGACCGGCCTGATCGCCGACGTGATCCGTCGCCGCTACGGCGCCGTCGCCACCGTCGGGGACGTCATCGCCCGCCTTGGTAACAACGCCCGGGCCAGGTAAGACAGGGCGCCGGTGTCGATGATCAGCAGCGCGCCGATGCAGATGTACAGAATCGGCACGAGTACGTGGCCGATGCGGGAGAGTGCCGCGACGACAGCCCTGCTGGTCCCGATGACCGCTCCGATCGTGCACCAGATGCCGAGCATGGCGAACAGCACGACCAGGGCCAGCGCGCTCGACGGCCAGCCGAGGGTGCGGAGCAGCGGGGTGTAGATGGTGATGTTGTCGCCGCCTGCGGACACCGTCGCCATCGCGATAGCCAGCGGGCCTGACCGGCCGCTGAACAATCGCAAGGCCGGCACGGCTGGCTGGCCGGGGCCGTCATGCCGCGCCGACCACAGTCCGTAGATACCGAGCGCCAGCGGGACGATGCCAAGAAGGCCGACCCAGTGCACCGGTATCACCGCGAGCCCGAGTGCCGCAATTCCGCTGATGGCGATCAGAACGGAGAATCCCAGGAACTGGCCGAGGACGATCTGCCGTGACCGCGGAATACCGCTGGTCCGGCAACCAAGGAAAAGGATAGTCAGGACAACCATGTCATCAATATCGGTCGCGACGAAGGCCCCGACCGAGACGAGGACGATCGTCGCGACATTTTTCATGATCTCTGATACTAGGCTCAGGTGGCCCCGGCCTGATCATGCCGGGGCGTGTTGAGAATCTGCGATTCGGCGGATGGCCGGCGGGCACGGGTTTCCCGTTGTTTATGCGGTTCCCGCAAACTGGACTGGTATCTCATTCGCATATAGTGATAATTCGTGTTTGATCCGGCACCGGCAGCAACAAGCATAATCCTGGAAACAAAGTATATTTTGGCCCGCCCGTGCGGCCGTAGCCCTGTCACAGCTCCCGAGGCCCGCCGATACTTATCCGCTGATCTCGCCATTTTCATTACTTCGGTGCACGATGGGCTAAGTGATGAACTGCCATAGCTGAGATGGGCGGGGCGCCTTGGGGGGTATGCATGGCAGGCTGGGCGATGGCAGAGATCATCGTGAGCTGATCAGCATCAGCCTGGCATGACGCGGGCCAGCCTCCCTCTCAGGTCACCGAGGGAGCCTGGCCCGCTTTTCGGACTGGCTGTCAGGCGGTGGCTACTACTTGACCGTCAGCACACCGCTCGCCAGGAAAGACGCCACTGCGCCCCTGTTGAGCGGCCGGGCGCTGTTGCTCATATTGCACTTGCCCTTATGCTTTCCCGAGGTGTACCTCGGGAAATAGGCGGCGAAGTAGATCTGGTATGCACCGGGGCCCGAGGCACCGGCGAATGCTCCCGTGCTCTTGCTGCCCACGAACCTGAATGTCTGCCGCACCGTGAAGGAGGCATGGCAGGTCTTCAGGTTGGCCGTCTGACTGGCCTGCTGTTTGCCGGTGGCCTGGACGGTAAGCTTGCCAGCCGGGGTCGAGAGCGTGTGCCTCTTGCCCTTGCCGTTACCCAGGACGAAACCGACGTCGCGGGTGTTCACCACCCCCCGGAACGTCAGCGGAATGTGCGGACTGTTCGCGTTCGCCGCTTTGCCGTGCACCGTGCCGTAGATGATTTCCGGGCCGGTGGTGTTCTTGGCACTGGCCGCGTGCGCACTCGCCAGTGCGGGCACTCCCGTGAGCACGAGTGCCGCACTGCCGCCCGCCACCGCCAGCGCGCCGAGCTTTGCTCTTAGTCGCAGCATGTTCTCTCCCTGTGGCTAGTCCTTTATTGACGACACGCTACGCTCGGCTAGCCTCAGTTTCCTGGTACTTCAATCTATGAGCATGGCATTTGAGGTGCGTCAAACGAATTGACGGCTGATAACGAAACGTGATAAGCCAGTCAATTTCCGTAATTCGCCGGAATATAGATCTTCGGGGTGTTTCCCGCAGCGCCAGAACTGGCGGCAGGTCCTGGACGCCTCCCGTTGTGTCAGCTCGCAGTCGGCACCGGGGGGCCGGGCGCGGCAAGCGCTGCGATGATGTCGCGAATCTCGTCCGCGGACAGGGCGCAGGTGGCGTCACCGACGGAAAGCTCGACCCGCTGGACACCGGGATCGGCGGTCGTCATCGCCTTCGGCCAGGTCCAGATGCCGTCCTCGGCGAGCCGGCGGGCGGCCGCGTTGAAGCCGTCCTGGCTGGTGCCTAGCAGCACGTGCATCATCGGGGCCTGCGGCGGGTCAGGTATCACCCGGACGCCTGGCACATCGCTGAGCGCCGCCGCGATCAGCCGCGCGTGCCGCAGGTATGCAGGCATCAGCGGCAGCCGCCGGGACAGGCAGGTCAGCGCGGACGCCGCGTTCGGCCACATGCCGAATAGCGTGCCGCCCATCCGCTGCCGCCACTCCCGCAGTTCGGCCACGATGTCAGCGGGCCCGGCCACGCAGCAGCCAGCCAGCGCGCCGATTCCTTTGTAGAAAGAGACGTAGACGGTGTCGAACAGCGCGGCGATCTCGGCTTCGGGCCGTCCATATCCGGCTGCGGATTCCCACAAGCGGGCACCGTCGAGGTGGACCGCCGCGCCATGGTCGCGTGCCCAGCCCGTTTGCGCCTGCAGGTCCTTCCAGGCCGGCTGCTGCCCGCCGATGTCCCGCTGTGGCAGCTCGAGCACAAGCGCGGCGGCGGGCTCGGCGACGGCGCGCAGGTCGTCAAGGGCCAGCAGCCTGCTGGGGTCACCCGCCGGGCGGCCGGTCAGCCGCTGCAGCCTGGCGTAGGCGCCGCCCTCGTGGGTGTCCAGGTGGCACATGGGATGGAAGATGACGGTGGCACGCTGCCGCCGGCCAGCGTGTACCCGCAGCACCGACTGCTGGGCCATCGTGCCGCTCGGCACGAATACCGCCGCGGGCTTGCCGAGCAGCCGGCCGATCTCGGCCTCCAGGTCGGCCACGACGCCGCCGCCGCCGTACCGGTCGACGGCCGTGTCCGGCGGAACGGTGGCGAGCAGGTCGGCGGCCCGGACCGGGCCATGCCCGGCCAGGAAACGCATGCAGCTGTCGCGGAGCGCGGAGATGTCGTCATCGGCTGGCATCACGCCATTTTGCCCGGGGCCGCGGACCGGCGGCGCGCGGGCCGGGAGCCCCGGGGTTGGCGAGCCCGGGGCAGCCTGCGAGGCGGTCGCGGGCCGGGCCGGGCCGGGACCACGGGGCCAGTAGACTCCCGGCCATGTTCCCTCCCCTGCCCGGCAAGCCGGATGCGGACCCGCTGGAGCGCGCGGTCCTGGATTTCTGGGATCGCGAGCACATCTTCGAGGAGCTGCGCGCGAAGAACTCCGGCGGCCCCCGGTTCAGTTTCATTGACGGGCCGGTGACGGCGAACAAGACGCTGGGCGTCCACACGGCCTGGGGCCGGACGCTGAAGGACGTGTTCCAGCGGTACAAGGCGCTGCGCGGATTCCATCAGCGCTACCAGAACGGCTTCGACTGCCAGGGGCTGTGGATCGAGGTCGGAGTCGAGCGCGAGCTTGGCCTCAATTCGAAGCGCGAGATCGAGGAATACGGCCTGGAGGCCTTCGCGCAAAAATGCCGCGAGGTCGTGGAGAAGTCGTCGTCCGAATTGATCGCCGGTTCTATCAGGCTCGGGCAATGGATGGACTGGGGGCGCGACTACTACACGTTCTCTGACACCAATATCGAGTACATCTGGAAATTCCTGCACGTAGTTCACGAGCGGGGCTGGCTTTATCGTGGGCACCGGCCGACCGAGTGGTGCCCCCGGTGCGGCACCTCGATCTCCGCGCATGAACTGGTGGGCAGCTACGCCGACCGGGCCGATCCGTCCCTTCAGGTGCGCTTCCCGCTGACTGACCGGCAAGGCGAGGCCCTGGTCATCTGGACCACGACGCCGTGGACACTGCCGGCGAACGTGGCGGCCGCCGTCCGCCCGGATGCGCAGTACGGGCGCCTCGAGGGAGGCGACTGGCTGGCGGTGGAGCGAGCCGGCGGACGGAGGTTCACCGAGGTGCTCCGGGGGTCCGACCTGGTCGGCTGGCGGTACCAGGGCCCGTTCGACGATCTTCGCCCTGGCTCGGAGGTCGACCATCGGGTGGTCGGGTGGGATGAGGTGTCGCTCCAGGAGGGCACCGGCATCGTGCACATCGCGCCCGGATGCGGCGCTGAGGACTTCGAGCTGGGCAAGGCACACGGCCTGCCCGTGCTGACCCCGGTCGATGAGTCTGGCCTGTTTTACCCGGACTACGGCTGGCTGGCGGGGCTGGCCACCTCCGATGTGCGCGACCGGGTCGTCGAGCAGCTGCGGGAGCGCTCGCTCCTGGTGCAGGCGGGCGAGATGACGCACCGCTACCCCGAGTGCTGGCGGTGCCACACGCCGCTGATCTTCCGGGTCTCCGACGACTGGTTCATCTGCGTCGATGAGATCCGGGAGCCGATGCGCACGGCGAACCGCGGGGTCGAGTGGATCCCCGCCTACATGGGCAGCCGCATGGACGACTGGCTGATCAACATGTCCGACTGGAACATCTCCCGACGTCGGTATTACGGCTTGCCGCTGCCCTTCTATCCCTGCTCCTGCGGCCACCTCAACGTCATCGGCTCGCGCGCGGAGCTGGCCGAGCGGGCGACCGCGCCACTGACGGGACTGAAGGAGCTCCGGCGCCCCTGGATTGACGCCGTGAAGATCCGGTGCGATTCCTGCGGCGGCGATGCGGCCCGGATAGCGGAGGTGGGCGACGTCTGGCTGGATGCCGGGATCGTGCCCTTCTCGACGCTGGGCTGGCAGAACCCGGCCTGGCAGCAGGCGGGTTACGCGACAGGCGCCGCCGAGGGCCTGACCACCGCGGACCTGCCCGACCACGCGTACTGGCAGGAGTGGTTCCCTGCCGACTGGGTCTCGGAAATGCGCGAGCAGATCCGGCTGTGGTTCTACTCGCAGCTGTTCATGTCGGTCGCGCTGACCGGCCACGCGCCGTACCGCACCGTCCTGGGCTACGAGAAGATGCTGGACGAGCACGGCCGTGAGATGCACGGGTCCTGGGGTAACGCGATCGACGCGGGGGAAGCGTTTCGCCGGATGGGCGCCGACGTTATGCGCTGGCAATACAGCCAGCAGCCCCCGAACCAGAACCTGCTGTTCGGATTCGGCCCCGGCGCCCAGATCCAGCGCAAGCTGCTCACGTTGTGGAACAGCGTCTCCTTCTTCGTCAACTACGCGAACATCGCCGGCTTCACGCCTGACCTCGGCAACCTCGGGGCTGCGCCCGCTCCGCAGGCGCAGCTCCTGGACCGCTGGCTGCTCGCCCGGACGGCCAGGCTCGTGGCCGATGCGACGGGCGCGTATGAGGAGTTCCTGACGGTCAACGTGCTGCGAGCCTTCGAGGCCTACCTCGACGACCTGTCAACCTGGTACATCAGGCGGTCGCGGCGGCGGTTCTGGAATGGCGACGAGACGGCGCTGGCCACCTTGTGGTCCGGGCTCGTCCAGGCGCTACGGGTTGTTGCGCCGGTCACTCCCTTCCTGGCCGAGCACCTGTGGCAGATTCTCGTGGTCGGCGCGTGCCCGGGCGCGCCCGCGTCGGTGTTCCTGGCCGGCTGGCCGGCGGCCGCCGATGTCGACGACCGGCTGCTGGCCGACGTCGCCGCGGTGCGGCAGGTCGTTGACCTCGGGCGGCGGGCCAGGGCCTCGTCGAGACTCCGGCTCCGTCAGCCGTTGCGCCGCCTCGTCGTCGAAGGCGCCGAGGGCATCGATCCCTATCTTGGCGAGATCGCCGACGAGCTCCGGGTCAATGAGGTCAGCCTCGACCGGATCGAGACAACGAGCCTGCGGGTCCGGCCTAACTTTCCCGTCCTCGCGCCGCGTCTCGGCGGGGAGGTGCAGCTGGTGAAGAGAGCGCTGGACGCCGGCGAGTTCGCGGAACTCGACGGGGGCAGGTTCGAGGTCGCCGGGCACGTGCTCGAGCCCGCCGAGGTCCTGCTGGAGCGGCACGAGAAGCCGGGCTGGGCGGTCGCGTCCGAGGAGGGCGTGACGGTCGCTCTTGACACCGCCCTGGACGATGAGCTGGTGCGCCAGGGCCGGGTCTACGAGATCGTGCACCTGGTCAACACGATGCGCAAGGAAGCCGGGCTGGAACTCACCGACCGCATCAAGCTGTCGTTGCCGGAATCGGATAAGGACCTGCTCGACTTCAGGGACTGGATTTCCGCTGAGACGCTCGCTGTATCGCTCGATCTAGGGCCCGGCGATCAGGTCGCCTTCGACCGCGCGTGACGGCTGCGGGCGGGTCCCGCACTCCCGGCCATCGGCAGTCCCGCTGCTACTGGGGCCAGCGCGCCCGCCACAGCGGGCGCTTCGTCCCGCAGTACAGGATGCCGGCCGCCAGCGCCCCGGCCAGTATCAGCATCGCGGCCCTGGCGGACAGGAACTGAAGCAGCAGGCCGGCCGCGGCGAAGCCGAGCGGCATCCCCAGCGCCAGGAGCGTCGTCACGGCACCGACCACCCGGCCCCGCTCCGACTCCGAGGCCTGCCGGAGGATCAGGACATCGAAGAGGACCCGGATCGCCGGAATCCCGAGCATCGAGACAAAGAGCAGGACAGCTATCCACCAGGGCCCGTGGACCATGGCGAGCAGGACGTATACCGGAATCTGCAGCACACAGACCGCGAGCAGCAGGATGCCTGGCCGGAGCCGGTGCAGCGGTCGGACCAGCGGGGCACCGGCGAGGCCACCGACCGCCCCCCCGGCCAGCGCGACGCCGATCATCACCGATGACACGGCCTGGCCTCTCAGGATGACCACGGCGACCAGGTCCAGGCCGACCCCGGCAGTGTTCACGGCCGTTATCAGCAGCGTGGCGGTCCGCAGCACCGGATTGCCCAGCAGGGCCTTGATTCCGGCGAGCATGCCGGAAGCTGCCCCTGGCCGGTCTCCTGCGGCACCGCCTGCCGGCGGCCGGGCCGGGCCGACGCGGACCAGCAGCGCGCAGAGAGCCGAGAGAATGAACGAGCCAGCGGTGAAGAGGAACGGCGCCGCATGGGCGAGCGCTCTGAGCCCGTAGAGAAACCCAGCAGCCGGCGGCCCGGCCAGGGCAGCGCCGTTGATCCGTACCTCGTCCTGAGTGAGCGCGCTGGTCAGCTGCTCCGTCGGGACAGCTGAGCGAACCAGGAGCATGCGCGTGGTGCTGGTCACCGGCTGGCCGATTCCCAGCAGCAGAGCGGCGCCGATGAGCAGCGGAAAGGTAAGCAAGCCCAGGGCGAGGGCGATGGCGATCGCCGCCGTGACCAGTGCCCGGCAGGTCTCCGAGATGATCAGGATCCGGCGCGGATTCCAGCGGTCCGCAAGCTGGCCGGCCGGCAGGCCAGCCAGCAGCACGCCAGCTGCCTGAACCGCCGCGAACAGGCCTGCCCTGGCGGGCGAGCCGGTCACGGTGAGGATCGCCAGCGGGTAGGCGACATCGGCGACCGCGACCCCCAGGGTTGATGCGGCCGACCCGGCCCAGAGCGTCTGGAACTGCAGATTGCGCCGGAGCGGCGCGGGCGGGCTGGCCGGTGCCAGCACCTCGGGGAGCATGTCAGTCATCGGTCGCCTCTCTGTATCTATGTTCATGCCAGCCTTAACATTCACGTTATCATGAATGCTTGCACCTACATGAACATCTGGCAAGATGGGGGAATGAACGAGACCCGCAACCCGGCGCGCGAGCTGACGGCCGTCCGGACCATAGCGGACGCTGAAACGCTGAAGGTGCTCGCTGACCCGCTCCGGCTGGCGATGCTGACGGCCCTGATGCGCCGCGCTCCGCGGGACCTGCCCGTCATGTCGGTGAAGGAGCTGGCTGAGGAACTCGGCGAGCCGCAGACCAAGCTCTACCGGCATGTGAAGCAGCTCGAAACCGCTAGGCTCATCCGGGTCGCGGCGACCCGGATGGTCTCGGGGATTCTCGAGCAGCGCTATCAGGCCTGCCAGACCGCCCTCAGGTTCGGCCCCGACCTGCTTCGTGAGCACACGACCACCGACGACGCCAACGCCGTGCTCGCCGCGCTGTTCGACGAGTACCGCGAGCGCTTCTTCACCGCCTACCGGGACAGCCGGATCGGCACCCCGGCTGAGTTCCCGCCCGGGGAGTCCTACCGCAAGCCGCTGCTGAGCATCGCCGAGACCCGGGTACCGGAGGCCAGGGTCGCCGAGATCCGGGACCGGCTGCAGCAGGTCATCGACGACCTCGGCGAGCAGGAGGCCGATTATGCGGGCGGCGTGCCCGTCAGCGCGCTGATTGCGTTCTACAGCCCGGCGGAGCCGGACGAGAGCTGATCGGGCTGCGTGTCACGCCCCTGGCTCCGGTACGTAATGCCGGCTCTGGTCGGCCGGGTCAATCCAGACCCTCATGATCTTCCCGCTGGACGGATCGCGGAACCGCTCCGGCGTCGGCACCCAGCCGGGGCCAGGCTCAGCCACCTGGGCATGCCGACGGCGCCCCGCCGGCTTCCCTCCCGGATGACGTCCCGGTGGGGGCAGGTCAAGGGGCGGCAGGCCGGCCACGGCCGACGCAGCCTGGTCGGAATACTCCGCGGCCAGCACCACGCCCACCCGCCGGCTGAATTCGTCCAGGTCAATCCGCCCCCGCGCAAAATGCTCGCGCAGCAGGCTCACGAGCCGGTCCCGATCGGCATCGCCGACCAGCGAGCGCGGCGGCTCAGGGGGCACGGCCGGCTCAGTTATGCCGTCGGCCGGACGATGACCGCCGTCCCGTAGGCAACGATCTCCGTGAGCTGCTGGCCAATCTCGGAGGAATCGAACCGCATCGCGACCACCGCGTTGGCGCCTGCCAGCCGGGCGTTCTCAATCATGCGATCCACCGCGTGCCGGCGGCTGTCCTCAAGCAGTTCCGTGTACTGCGTCACCTCGCCCTGGCGCATCGCCTTGAACCCGGCACCCATCGTCTTAGCGAACCCCATGCTCCGCACGACCAGCCCGAACGCCACTCCGAGGTCGCGCTCGATGGTCATGCCTGGCAACTCAAATGCGGTCGTGACCGGAAAGGCGCTGGCTGGAGAGTCTGTCATTCCAGACATCCTACGGAGCCGTCCCGGGCTAGTGCCCCGACCCAAGCAATCCACCGGGTGAGCGGCGCACGTCAACAAGGGCAGACAAGTCTTGGCTTCTGGAGGCGCTGCAGGTCGACAACGCCCGCGCTCATGGCTGGTGCTGGCAGGAGATCGCCTTCTTCCTGGGGGTCAGACCAGCCGGGCGAAGCGGCGCATCGAGGCTGCCATCCCCCAGCGGGCCACCGGTAGCAGCACCCACTGCCGCAGCGCCCTCGGCACTGGAAAGGGGAGCTGCAGCCGCTCGGTCCAGGAGAACTGGGTCACGCCCTCGGCGGCCGTCACTTCGAACAGCCCGAGCCCTCGCACGGTCCGGCCAGTGTGCCGGACAACGCAGCTATACGGCGGATCCCATTGGGTGATCACCATGGTGTCCTCGAACCCGACGGGACCGATGCCGGTCCTGGCCACGACCTCGGCACCGACCCCTTCGCCGCCGCGGACCCGTGTCCCCAGCATCCAGTCTTGCTGCCGCTGCCAATCCATGGCCAGTTGCCACACGCGTTCAGGCTCGGCCTGCACGAGCACGTGCGCGGTGACTTCCAGTCCTGGCGCCATATCACCACGGTAACCGTCGGCACCAGACCGGCGCTGGATGGGCCCGAAGGCCGCCCGCGGCTGAGCGGGTCCGCAACTCTGGCCACCAGACGGCCGGGACGCTGTGGGAGGCTGAGGACGTGACCCAGATCCTCCCCGATCCGGCCCTGGTCGTACTGGTCGGACCGGCGGGATCGGGGAAATCCACCTGGGCGGCCACCAGGTACCGCGCCCAGGAGGTGGTCTCATCCGATCAGTTGCGCGGCGTGGTGGGCAGCGGTGAATACGACCTCGATGCGTCGGCTGATGCGTTCGCGCTGCTCGACCAGATCGTCGCCGCGCGGCTGCGCCGCGGCCTGACGACTGTCGTCGACACGCTCGGCCTGGAGCCGAGCAGGCGGCGCGGCTACCTGGAGCTGGCCAGGCGCGCCGGGCTGCCTGCCGCGGCCGTACTAGCCGACGCAGATCCCGCCGAGATCCGGCGCCGCAACCGGGCGCGCACCAGGCCGGTGCCGGCCGCTGCCCACGAGGCGCAGTTGCGCAAGATGCGGACGGCGGTCCAGGAGATTCCTGGCGAGGGATGGGACGTCGTGGTCCGCGCCGGCGGCGCGCAGGCGGAACCGACGCATACGCCAGGCACCCGGCGGGCGGCGGCTGCGCAGCGCCGGGAGCCGGCCCGGATGGGCCTGGTGCTGCAGATTTCCCGATTTCCGTGGGGTGCGGACCCGCGCGGCTGGCTGACCGCAGTCGCCGGAGCCGCAGCCGAGGCAGGCCTTGAGGGCATCGCGCTGATGGATCATCTGATCCAGATCCCGCAAGTCGGCCGCGCCTGGGAACCGATCCCCGAGCCATGGGTCACGCTCGGGATGCTGGCCGGCCTGCCGGCCCATCTTCGTCTCGGGACACTGGTGAGCCCCGTCACGCTCCGCGCGCCCGGCGTGCTGGCCAAGACAGTAGCCACGCTCGACGCGCTCAGCGGGGGCCGGGCATTTTGCGGCATCGGCGCTGGCTGGTGGGCCCGCGAGCACGCCGCCTTTGGCCTGCCGTTCCCGCCAGCGGCGCAGCGGCTCGACCAGCTGGAGTCGGCAATCGAAACGCTCCGCGCCCTCTGGCAGCCGGGGACCGGGGCGTATCACGGAGAACGGGTGACGCTGCCCGAGACCACCTGCTATCCGCGCCCAGTGGGACCGGTCCCGATCATCGTCGGCGGCGCTGGCGAGCGGCGAACCCTGCGCATCGCGGCCCGGCTCGGCGACGGCTGCAACCTGCCAGCTGACCTGCCGGTCCTCGACCGGAAGCTGGCCATCTTGCGCTCGCACTGCGAGGCGGCCGGCCGGGACCCCGCACAGGTCCGCATCACCGTCCTCGACCTGCCGGTCATCGGCCGGGACCGCGAAGATGCCGGGTCGATCGTGGAGCACCTCCGGGGCCGTACCAGCGCGGCGGACTTCGCCCGGCGGCATCACGCGGGAACGGCCGATGATCACATCGGCCGCTACCGGATGCTCGCCGAGCGAGGCGTGGGCACCGTCTTCGTCGCACTGCCCGACCTCAGCGGACCCGACGACGTGCTGCGCCTGGCTCCGGTAGCCGCCGCGTTCGCCTGACAAGCCGCCCGGCAAACCCTTCCCTGGTGGCCGTCGCGGTCGCGTGACCGGCTAGCCGCGGACGAACCTGGCGACTACCTTTCCGGCCGCCTCGTGCGCGGTCATGCCTAGCGGGCCCCAGGTCATCCCGAAGGCGGTGCGGTCGACCACCAGGTCGGCCCGGAGGGTGACCGAGTTCTCGCCGGACTCATCCGCCTGCGCAGTGAAACTGACCGGCTGGCTCCGGCCGGCGGCTTCAAAGGTTCCCTTAGCGGCGATCTTGCCGTCAGCACCGGGCTTCGCCTCGGTCACGGTGAGCACGACCGAAGGATGGTTTTCGACGTCGAAGAAGTCCGCGGACCGCAGGTGCTTATCACGCCGGGGATTCTTGGTGGTGACCGAGCTCGCATCAATGGTCAGCTGGCCATTGATGGCACCAGTCGCGTCCACCGACCCGTCGCCTCCGATACGGTCGAACCAGCCCCGGACCGTCATCGCGCCCCAGAAATGCTTCACCCGGAACTCGGCAGTCGAGGCGGCCGGGTCCAGCACCCAGCGGCCCGACAGGGAGCCGCTCTGAAGCTTGGCAATAGCCGTCTGGGCATCAGTCATCGTCGTTTCCTTTCCAGGCCGGTGCGGCTCAGCGTGCACCGGCGCTCCGCTAGCTTATGACCGAGTTTATGACCGCACCCCCGAAAGGGACGCACGGGGCCCGGCCCGGCTCAGGGCGGCGTCAGCCGGGCGGCTTCGTCGCGGGACCAGAGGCTGGTCAGGCCCCGGAAGTGGGCGATGAACTGCTCGTGCTCGTGCGCCGGGTAGGTAGCGGCGACCGTATCGACGATCAGCCGGTCGAATTCCGGCCCGGTGGCCCAGTCGAGTACCCGGTGGTCGATATCGGGCAGCTGCTTCGCGCAGAACTCCTGATACTCTGCCACCGCGAAATAGGAGTCGGCCAGCTTCAGGTACCCGGCGAGCTTCTGCCCGTAGTCGAGGTCGTCGCGGTCGCTGATCTCGAAGTACGCGCGGGTATGCAGATCGGTCCCGGCCCGGCGCCCGGTGGCCAGGCAGAAGACCGTCCATTTCACCAGCGCGCGCATGGCCCAGGGGAAGTAATAGTGCAGCGACGTGACCGAAACATCGGGACAGGCGTTGGCGTAATCGATCGGAAAGACCTCATCGCCCTTGACGAGCATCTCGCAGGAGTTGAACTCCCAGCGGAAGAAGGCGTTGACGATCCGCGAGATGGCGATCGCCTCGGCGCCGGTAACAGGCTGGAGGAAGTTGTGCTGCACCCGGTAGCGCTCGTGCATCGGCGCGTCCGGGTCGAACTTCATCACCATCGTCTCTGCCCCGATCGACAGGGCCCTGGCGAAGACGTCGTAGTCCTTGACGGCCGCCTGCAGGTGCATGAGCATCCCGCCGGATGAGTCGTAGGCGCGGCGCAGGTCCTCGGCATTGTTGACCCGGGAGACCCCGCGCCAGCCGCCCCCGTCAAACGGCTTCATGTACATCGGGTAGCCGACCTGCGCGGCCACCTCGTCCAGGTCGAAGGACTTGTTGTAGCGCTGCGAGGTGTAGGCGTACCTCGCGTTGTCCAGCGGATTCTTGTAGGGCACCAGCACCGTTTCCGGGATCTTCAGGCCCAGCCGCAGCATCGCGCAATACGCCGCGTGCTTCTCCATCGCCTGGAAGCTGAACGGGGAGTTGAGCAAGTAGACCTCGTCCATCAGCGCGACCTTCTTGAGCCATTCGCGCGGGTGGTAATACCAGTAGGCAAGCCGGTCGATGACCAGGTCAGCGCGGGGCTTCGAGCGCAGGAAGAACGGCTCGATGGTCAGCCGCTCCGTGCCGAAAGCGTGCCGCCTGCCCCCGGCGTCGGTGACCGGACCGAGGCTGGCCAGCAGGTACTCGAACGCGCGGGGCCAGTCGTCCTCGGTCCCGAGCAGCAGCCCCACCAGATGCCGGACTTCGTCATCCACAGCGTCTCCCCTTTCTCGGCAGCACCGTCATCTCAGCAGAACCGTGGCAGATGGTGCGCCAGCTGGCGGCACCACCATGGCCAGTCATGCGCCACGTCGTGGCCCCACAGGTCGAGTTCACACCGGATTCCCTTACCCTGCAGGAGCGCCGCAAGCCGGCGCGACGATGGCAGTGCGCCTGTCGGGTGCGTCTCCCAGGCCCCCTGGCCGACCACGAGCAAGATCGAAACCCGCGACCGCAGCCAGTCCAGATGGCCGCCGCCGGCATTGGCCACGTAGTCGACCGGGTTGTTGAAGTAGGCGGCGTCGCCGCGCTCGCCCCAGGCGCGCCAGCTGGACGGCTCATAGTTGCCCGACAGGCCGATCGCAAGGGGGAACAGGTCAGCGCGCTTCAGCGCGAAGTTCACCGCGTGGTAGGCACCGAGGCTGCAGCCGGTGGTGATGATCTCGGCCGGGCCGCCGCAGTCAGCACTGATGAACGGCACGACGCTGTCAGCGATCCAGGATTCATAGTGGCCGTGGCGCCGGGCGCGCTCCTCCAGCGGCAGGTCATACCTGGCCCATGAGCCCCCGTCGAAAGAGTCGACGCAGTACAGCTTGACCCGGCCAGCATCGATCAGGGGGGCGATCGCGGCCACGATGCCGTTGCGCTCAAAGTCGCCTGCGCCGCCCTGTTCGGCGGGGAAGGCGAGCAACGGGCGTCCCCAATGGCCATAGCACGCGACATTGCCCGCCAGCCCGGTCACGGCGGAGCTGATCTCACGATATTCGCGCCGCACTGGCTCCTCCTCGCGGGCTGCCCAGGCCCCAGACCCGGGACAGCAGGGCGGCCAGCTGCGGATCGAACGCGTCTCGCCAGCCCGTGAAGGTGTGCGCGTCCGGCACCTCGGTGAGTTCCACGTGGTGGCCCAGCCGGGCCAGCGTCGCCGCCATCAGCCTGTTGTTGGCCAGGTTCTCTTCGGCAAGCCCGCAGGTCATCCCGATATCAAGGGGCACTGCAGCAGCCGGCGCGCGGCTGAGCCGCGCGACGAAGGACGTAACGGCCCTGAATCCGGCAAACGATCGCTCCTGCGCATCGGTGGCGCCGGTGAAGAAGCTGCCCGACTGGAGGAACAGCGCCCCGAAGGCGGCCGGCGCGCTGACGGCAGCGTGCAGCGCTGCCAGCGCACCGAGGCTGACGCCGGCCAGCGTGACCGGCCCCGCAACCGCCGCGGCCTCCCGCAGCCCGGGCATGACGACGCTGGTCAGCGCGTGGCCGTAGGCGTGATTGGCCGCATACCAGCGGTTGCGGTCACCTGGCCCGAGCAGCGCGACCCGGTGGGCGGGCAGCGCGCCAGCGCCGATCAGCGCCGCGCTGAACCGGGTGACCGACGCGAGCTGATCGAGCTCGGGACCGTCATGCAGCACGAGCAGCGGCAGCGCGGCGCCGTCATCGGCGTCATCAGGCGACCAGATCGTCACCGGCACGGCCGGCTGCAGGTTCGGTGCCCGGATCGTCAGCGAGACCGACCGGCCGGGCGCGGCCGGGGCAGCCAGCCAGGCTGGTTCGCGGTAGCCGGGAAACGCGATAACCGAGTGATCGCCGAACGGGGTCGGGGTCCGGGCCTCATTCGTCGGGTCGCAGATCATTCCCCGCGTGCCGTCGCCATTCTTGACGGCGAACAGGTACTCAAGCCGCTGCACCGGCGGCCGGTCAACGCGCAGCTCCCAGCCGCCGGCCGCGCGGCGCATCGCCGGGGCTTCGCCATGATGGCTGAGGTCCAGCCATACCCGCGCCGCAGCAACAGGGCCGGCCTCATCGGGCAGCCGGAAGGTCACGTCCGCCGCCGTCACCTGCGTGCGAAAGGCCGCCGCCTGACCGCTCATGGCTGGGAATCTATCGCCCGCCGCCGCTGCCGTCAGGACACGATGTCCTTGGCGGCGAACCGGCGGAACGCCAGCGCGAACAGGATCAGCGCGTACGACACCGACACGGCTGCCCCCTCGATCATGCCGGCCCAGGTGACCTGCGGCGCGACGGCGTCCAGCCAGGCGAACTGCCAGTGGCTCGGCAGGATCTCCCGCCACGATCCGAGCGCGGTCACCGCGTCGAGGATGTTGCTGACAATTATCAGGCCGACGGCACCGCCGACCGCGCCGAGCGGTGAGTCAGTTGACACCGACAGCAGGAACGCCAGGGCTGCCACCACCAGCTCGGTGGTGAGCACGTATCCCAGGACGATCGCGAGCCGGCCGGCGGCGGCCCCGTTGGCCAGCTGGACACCGGTGGGCGGCAGCCGCAGCGGGTGCCAGCCGAAGACCAGCGTTCCCGCCACCAGGGCCATGAGCGGCAGGCTCAGGACCGCGACGGTGGAGTAGGCCAGCGCGACGGCCAGCTTCTGCCGGAGCAGCCTGGCCCGAGGTACCGGTGCGGCGAGCAGGTACCGCAGCGACGACCAGCTGGCCTCGGTGGCGACCGTGTCGCCGCAGAACAGCGCGACCGCGACCACGAGCAGGAAGCCAGCCGACACGAAGACGCTGAAGACGGCGAAGTTGAGGCCGCCCAGGGTGGCGACGTCGACCAGGCCGGGTGCCCCGCTGCCGGGCGCCGCCGGGCCACTGATCTCAAAGGCGGCGACCAGGATCCACGGCAGTACCAGCAAGATGAGGAACGCGATCATGGTCCGGCGGCGGCGCAGCTGGCGGACCGTCTCCACCGCGAGGGGCAGGGTGTGCCGCGGGTTGTAGCCGGGAGCGCTCTCGCGGGTCGTCATCGGGCCCCCTCGGGGTCAGGAGCGGGCGCCGGGCGGCCGCCCGGCCCCGGGCCGCCGTCAGCCAGCTGGCCGCCGCCTGGATCGCCGATCAGCGCGAGGAAGGCATCTTCCAGGCGACGGCCCCGCGTCACCTGCTCGACGGGCACCCCGGCCCGGACCAGCGCCGCCACCACTACCGAGGCAGCCAGCCCGTCTGGGTGCACAAGTACGCCATCGCCGACCGCCTCGGCGCGCTCGATTCCGGGCAGGCGCTGCAGCACGGAGACCGCGCGCTGCGCCTCGCTGGTTCCGATGACAAGCGCCGCTCCCGTTCCGACGATCTCGCCCACCGGCCCGGCCGCGAGGCGGCGGCCCAGGTGCATCACCACCACGTGCGTGCAGGTCTGCTCAACCTCGGCGAGCATGTGACTGGACAGGATCACGGTCCGGCCGCCGGCAGCGTACCCGAGGAGCACGTCACGCATGTGCCTGATCTGCGCTGGATCCAGCCCGTTCATCGGCTCATCGAGCACCAGCAGGTCCGGCAGGCCGAGCATCGCCTGGGCAATGGCCAGCCGCTGGCACATGCCGCGCGAGTAGGTGCGCACCTTCCTGTCGATGGCCGCGCCCAGGCCCGCGACCTCGAGCACCTGGCCGAGCTGGGAGTCGGCGGGAGGCCGGCCGGCGGACCGCCAGTACAGCTCCAGGTTGGCCCGGCCGGACAGGTGCGGCAGGAAGCCCGGTCCTTCCACGAACGCGCCGAGCCGGGACAGCGCGGGCGACCCGGAATGGACCCGCCTGCCGAAGATCGTGATCGTGCCGGCGTCCGGCTGCAGCAGCCCCATCAGGATGCGCAGCGTTGAGGTCTTCCCGGCCCCGTTGGGCCCGAGCAGCCCGAGGATCTGGCCGCGCTCGACCCGCAAGGACATGTCGTCGACCGCCAGCTGGCCATCGTGGTAGCGCTTGGTGAGCCCGGTGATCTCCAGCGGGACCTCCGCCAGGCCCGGCACCAGGATGTCCCGGTGGCGGCGGCGGCCGGCCAGCAGGATCGCCGCCGCTATGCCGAGAGCGGCAGCCGGAGCTGCCCAGGTCCACCAGGGAACGCCGCCGTTAATGATCTGCAGGGCGGGATCAGACGGCACCGACAGCCCGCCACCGCCGGCCATGGTCACCTGGTAGGTGGCCGGGACCGGCGACGTGGCGTAGGCGAAGTCGGTCGTGGTCAGCACCAGCCGGAGCCGGTGCCCGGCGGCGAAGTCATAGTCGATCGCCGGAAGCTGGACCGTCACCACCCGGCCCGCTGTCCCGGCACTGACCCGGAGCGGCGCGGCGAGCTGATCAGGCAGTGTGGTGTTGCCGGCCTGGTCGACGTCGTAGACCTTGGCGAAGAGGGTGACCTGCGCAGCGCCGCTGACCCGGATGTGCACCGCCGGAGCGCCGGTGACCTGGAGCGGGCTGCTCAGCGGCGCCGAGACGAAAGCCGCGCTCTGGCCGGGCATGTCGAAGGACAGGCCGCCGTCCGCTGAGCCACCAGACGACCCGCTCCCGGCCGCCGCGGCGAGCGAGGAAAGCCCGGGGAAGACCGACACCGACGGCGGCGCGCCGCCCGGCGGGTTCGCGATCGCCCGCGACGGCCCGGTCAAGGGCACCACAGTCCGCCGGGTGCCGGACAGGCCCGGGTAGCCGGAGGCAGTAGCGATGCCGAGGATCTCCTGGCTGGTGGACGGGTCGAAGCCCAGATCCCGGCTGACGGCGAAGCCTGGCTGACCGGTAGCAAGGCGGCTGCCGCCCGGGCTGCCAGGCCGGAATGGCAGCCGGGCGGGCTTCAGCCAGCGGTCGAACCAGGCCACCGTCAGCGCGCTGACCCGGCTGGTCTCCTGGTCGCCGCCGTCGTGACCGCCGGCGAACCACACCATGTCCACGGGAGCTCCGTCACGCCGGATCGCGGAGTAGTTGGCGCTGGCCTGGTCGAGGCCGAACAGGGAGTCGTTCTCGCCCTGGATCAGCAGGGTGGGCACATCGATCCGGCTGGCCACGCTCGCCGGGCTCGATCGGGTCAGCAGCGCGATCGCCTGCGGGGTCGGCCGGCCCAGCGTCGCGACCTGCTGGTAGATGGCGCAGATGCTGGGCAGGAAGCGCCCGCACTGCGGCGGCCCGCTAGCTCGGGCGGCGGGGCCGAAGCCCGCTGATCCCTGAGTGAACAGCAGCCCGGCCCACTGTTTCTTGAAGACCCCGCCGGCCGGCCCGCCGCCTGCCGCGTTGGGGAACAGCGCGGTTGCCAGGTTGTTCCAGGTGATCTCGGGGACGATGGCATCGATCCGGTGATCGTAGGCGGCCGCGAGCAGGGCGATCCCGCCGCCATAGGACGCCCCGGCGATCCCGACCCGCGGATCGCCCGGATGGTCGGTCAGTACCCGGGGCTGGCGGGCCAGCCAGGTGACAAGCTGCTCGACGTCCTTGACCTCATAGTCAGGAGAGTCCAGCGCGATCTGGCCCGTGGAAGCCCCGAAGCCGCGCGCTGACCAGGTCAGGACGGCGAAACCGGCGCTGGCAAGCTGCTCGGCCTCCGGCGCAGTCGCCGCCTTGGTCTCGCCGAAACCGTGTGCGAGCAGGATGGCCGGGACCTTGCTGTCGCCGGGCGGGGTGAACAAGGTCGCATCGAGCAACACGTGATCATCGTTATGCGGGCCGTCAATCACTGGTATCAGTACGTTAAGCGAGCTGACTGGCCCGGGCCTGCTGACGGTGACGCCGATCACCACGGCACACGCGATGAGCGTCGCGGCAGCCGCCAGCCCTGCCACGGTGCGCCCCCGGGGACGCCGGCCCGGACTCATGACTGGACCGTAGCAACGCCGCGCCACCAGCCGGGACGCCCGGCAGGCCGCCGCGCCTCGCTGGTCAGCCTGCGCCGGCCAGGACGTCGTCGAGCTGGCTGCTGTACAGCTCCTGGTAGAGCCCGCCGCGGGCCAGCAGGTCAGCGTGGCTGCCCTGGTCCGCGATCCGGCCCGCTGCCATGACCGCGATGAGGTCGGCATGCCGGAGGGTGGACAGCCGGTGCGCGATGACGAAGCTGGTCCGGCCGCGCCGCAGCCGGGCCATCGACTCCTGGATCGCCGCCTCGGTCCGGGTGTCGACGTGACTCGTTGCCTCATCGAGGATCAGGATGGCGGGGTCGGCGATGAAAGCCCTGGCGATCGTGAGCAGCTGCCGCTGGCCCGAGGAGATGGTGGCCGCTCCCCCGTCGGCCAGGAGCGTGTCGTAGCCGTCCGGCAGCGCGGTGATGAAGCGGTCGGCATGTGCCGCGGCGGCTGCCGCGGTGATCTCGGCGTTGCTCGCGCCCGGCTTACCGTAGCCGATGTTGTCCCTGATCGTTCCGGTGAACAGCCAGGTGTCCTGGAGCACAATGCCGAAGCAGCCGCGGACCTCGTCGCGGGTCAGGTCGCGGTAGTCGGTGCCGTCGATCAGGATGCGGCCGCCGTCGATCTCGTAGAAGCGCATGAGCAGGTTCACGATGGTCGTCTTGCCCGCGCCCGTCGGGCCGACGATCGCCACGGTCTGGCCTGGCTCGGCGGTGAGGCTGACGTCCTCGATCAGCGGCGTTCCCGGCAGGTAGCGGAACGACACGTGATCGAGCGTGACCTGTCCGGCAGCCGGCCCTCCCGGGGGGCCGGCGTCCGCCCG
>OBLU010000368.1_pt1 | contig 43704 bp, 45 predicted proteins | sample 1518681 | NCBI WGS metagenome assembly OBLU01 (sample SAMEA3539304, study PRJEB22396) | soil metagenome | biome: tundra; feature: field; material: soil | place: USA | collected 2010-05 | depth 0.15 m
TCGCTGTGACCAAGCCCATCGAGGGCTCGCTCTTCCCAAAATCCCATCCGTGGTTCGGCGATTCTTTTCTGATCTTCACTCAGACTCAGGAGTTTCTCTCTAGGGTAGAAGCTGCGGCGAACCATCAAGGACTGAAGGGTGAATGTCGGCTTGTGCAGTACTATGATGAAAACAACTACACGGGAGAAGCAGGTAGATTTCGGAAATCGTCGATTTTTTCTTACCAATCGGAGTACCGTATTGCGTTGGAGACTGGGACTGAAGGACCATTTCGTTTTGAGATCGGCGACCTTTGTGACATCACCTCCGATGTTCTTCCGTTGGACTTGGCTGATCATGTTCTGAAGCTCCGCCCAGAAGATCTTGGAGCAGCAGGCCTGAGCTGGGATTAGAGGGAAACGGTACCACTTCCGGAAACTGTCTACATGGACGGGAAACGCCCGTTGCTGACTTGCCGGTTCCAGAGACCATCCCTGACGACCGGAGCGTTCACCCGAACCCCGTAACAGCAACGCCTCCGCGCCCCAGGAACCCCTGTTCGACGCTTGGTGCCGTCAACGCGGATTATGCCAAGATGGTTCTGGGGAATCAAAAGGAACCATGGCAAAGCTGACGAGCACCATCATTGAAGCCGCTATCGCCGGCTTCGAGGCACAGAAGAAAAGCATAGATGCCCAAATCGGGGAATTGCGCGGCATGCTCACGACCAAACCGGAATCCGCCGAAGAAACACCGACAAAGACACCGAGGCGGAAATTCAGCGCCGCAGTCCGGAAGCGAATGCGGGAGGCTCAGCGGCTCAGATGGGCGAAGATGAGGGGCGAATCGGCTCCGGCGAAGAAGGCCGCCAAAACCGTCAAACCCAAGGGCGGCATCACCGCGGCAGGCCGGAAAGCACTCAGCATCGCCATGAAGAAACGCTGGGCAGCGAAGAAGGTTGCCCAGAAGCAGTAGGAGTCTGGATGTTCAACGGGCGAGGCAAGACAGTAAGCGAGGCTTGACGTTCTGGCCCGCTCCCGTCCGGCAAGGCGGGGCTCCGAACCACAGAATACGGAAGCACCGGTCCGTGAAGATCGACCTGAACCGGACGGCAGCTCCCGCGCCGACCCCTTCTGAAGCGCTCAAACCGTCCCGCCCGCTCGCCGGGTATGACAGCACGGCGGCTTACAATGGTGGCCAGGAGTCGTGAATTGGCAATTCCACCGCCGGAGGTCTTGTTTAATAGGTATTTTCAAGAGCGCTTCCGACCGCCCGTGCGACCGGAGGACCCCGATCCGCGAATATATCGAGGCAAGCAGGATTTGGACAAAGTAGCGGACCTGGTCTTAAGATCGCTGCTGCTACGAATTCAAGAGTCCTTCAACGCCGCGCTGGCAAGCGAGAAGCAGAATGTCGCCGGCCACGTCAACCATCCGCCTTTTTACGTCGACTATATTGATTCGAACGTTCCCAATGCGCTTGCGTTTCGGTATGAGGCGGAGGACCATTACTCGTTCATCGGTATTACGATCCCGCTCATCAATCTGCTTTGGGACCTGTGCGTCCGCCTCAGCCGGTCGGAAGCCATTCAAATCCTGATTCGACTCAGCCTGAAAATCGAGGAGTATGATGCACTTCAGATCGTCCTGTTCCTCGCCATGTCCAGTTTTATCGTGTCGCATGAGTACACCCACCACGTTCACGGGCATCTCTCGGGTGGCGGAGCGGACGCGGCTCTGTTCAACGAGATTCTGGATGACGAAGATCCCGGCAGCCTAGAGGATCAGGCAGTCGAGGTGGATGCGGATGGGTATGCCGCCTATCATGTTCTGGCGAACATGATTGACGGCACGGCGAGGTCCGCCGTGGAGCTTCTGAAGATTGGCGCCGAACCGGCCAACTTCCAGGACGAGGTGCTTCTGTCGTGCTTTGTCATAGCTGTTGGCGGATACCTTTTTACCCGCCCCGCTCGTGCATTGGACAGCGTCAACGTCTATCGGTTCTCGCATCCACCCCAAGCCGCCAGGATGAATTGCCTGATGCAGGAGGCCATGGCGTGGTGCCGGCAAAACCGGCCGGGCCTCGAAACCTGGATGACGTTAAATCGATTTCAAACGCTCATGAACGCTTCGGCGGCTGCGGTCTTGGGCGCGGGCGGCAGCGCGATCTGGGATGCCCAGAGCGCATTTCTCGGGTCCGAACATGGCGTCGAATACTTCAAGCAACTCGACAAGAGGTTGAAAGCCCTTACCGCCAGCCTCTAGGAGAATTCCGTGGCCCTTCGCTGCACGGCGCTGTGTGCCGTGGCAAGGCGCGGTGTGTGCGTTTCTGTCGCGGCGCGTTTTCAGTTGCCCCGTCGCCTGGTTTCCCGTACTCTTGGGCCATGGAAGTCCATTTCAACCAGGACCTGCAAGCCAAGCTCGACAAGCTCGCAATCGACACCGGGCGCGCGCCTGACGAGCTGGTTGAGGATGTTGTGGCGGCGTACTTGAACGAGCTTGCCGAGGCGCGGGAGACGCTCAGCAGCCGGTATGACGAGCTGAAAGCGGGCAAGGTGAAGCCCATTCCCGGCGACGACGTTCTAGCCCACTTCCGCGACAAGAGCGCGGCCCGCCGGTCCCAGCCGGATTCATGAGCGGCTACGATTTTCACCCCAGAGCCGTCAACGATCTCGACGAGATTTGGGGATTCATCGCGGCGGATAATCTCGATGCTGCCGACACGATCATCGCTGAGATTCTGGCCGCTATCGATGCTCTGGTAGCCTTTCCCGACCGGGGCCATAAACGTCCGGACCTCACCTCGCGGCCCCTGCGGTTCACTTTGGTCGGCGATTATCTGATCGCCTACGCGCCGGAGGAAAAACCATTGTGGGTTCTCGCCGCCATGCACGGACGCCGCAATCCGCGAATCATGGCGGCAATTCTGCGAAGCAGAGAATAGCTTCTCCGAGAAGATCCGTCCGGCAAGGCGGATTTCTCCGAACCGCCGGAAACCGGCCCCGGCACACGGCGCAAACACTCGACGCGTCGGCAACTTTACGTCCACGTTAGGGCCGCAACGTGAGCGCCAGAGGGCGTTGACTGACCGGTTCGTAAAGCCAGCACGAGTCAGGCGTGACCATCAGCTTGATCGAAAGCTCTTGAGGCAACGGGACGCCAAGCGCCTCGCGGATATTGGCTTCGTTGTCTTCAATGATTTTCTGCCAACATGCGAGATCCGCGAAAATCTTATCGTTCTCCCGTACATCCAGCACGCAATTTCCCGACGCGCTGAGCCCACCGTCGCCGATATAAACCGTGCCGTCCGGCATCTCCGTCGCGAAATTCGCGTTTCCGCGGCGGAGAGCAACGCGTTGACTGCTCGTCAAAACCTCACCCGCGATACCGGTTATCCTCCCGCCCGTGCCCTTGGGCCAGTTGTTGTGCAGAATTTCAAGCAGGGAGGTTTCCACCCAGGTATCAGGATGCCCGGCGCCGTGTGGAAGCGACTGCAACACGAATGCCTCCGTATCCGTGAACTTCGCGAACAGCACGTCGCGCGCGCCGTCGGGGCGAAAATGCAAGTGATGAATGCCCCAGGCGTTGAGCAGCCGGTCATTCCTATCAGCGAGGTTGTTCCGAATGTCCCGACTTAGATATGGGATCAGATCTCCTCCATCCCGGATGAGCTTTTTCAACACCGCATAATCGTCCGCGTGCGCCGGCGGGATCTTAAGTTCCCGCGCCTCGTGGACGATCCGAGGCTCTTGGCGGGGAGTTCTCCGCTTGGCATTAAGATGACGGAGGGTGTTGTCCTCCACGGACAGCGCCGGATCATGGCGCAAGCCTAGTGCGGGCATTTCCCTCTGAAGGAAATCGTTCCAGTCCTTGAGGAAATTCGCGTTGATCATCGGAAACAGCCCGAGAATCGCCGGCCATCGGGCTCGCCGCAGCCCGGCTTGATTCTCTATTGTCGCGCGAAGGCGTGGCGGCGGTCCAATGCCGCGGGTCAGGTGTCTTACTGTATCGTGCTCTTCGCCCGGCTATGTTCGGGGCGAGTGAAGGAGCGTAATCAGGGCAAATGACGACAGCGCTGCGGCGAGGGGCTGGAAACAAAACGAGCGATAATGTTCTTAGTGGCTGACGGGCGCACAAGACGGATGCACACGGTGCCGGAAAGCTATCTCGAGGCCTTTGCGGTGAAGGAACCCGCACGACGGACATCTCGCCTGTGGCGCTTCGAGAGGTCTACCGGCGAGTCCAAGCTTCTGGGAGTCGGCGATGCTGAAATCACAAAAGACATTTACGCCGTCTTCAATGAAGATGGCACTCCCGACACGGGAATTGAGGATGAGCTCCTCTGCGGCCTCGAGGGTGCCTTCTGTACCGCCCGAAATCTGCTCCTTCAACAGAAGCCTCTATCGAAAGAGAATTGGAGCAGCCTGTTCCGCTTACGATCTTCGGCATCGCTCTCCTCTTTCTGGCGATTCGGCAAAGCGCCGGCCGCAATGGGACCGTTTACCACGGTAGGTTGATTACGACGATCAGACCGTTCTCACCGGGCGTAGCGTGCAGCACACTCAACCCACTCGATGACAGCGTAATGCAAGCAGTATCACAAATAGAGGTGACTCACGTCAGCAGAGTCAATATTGTTGGCGTAGCCGACGCGATGCCGGTCGGCAGAAAGCTGCTCAATGAGTTTGGCAACAATACTGGCTTAGCTTTATCACGCGCCCGCTGTGTGGCCGGCTGGCTAACGGATGTCCTTGGCGCTCGCAATATTCATCTGGACATGACTGTGGCTGCCCGAGACCCGGCTGACCGGACGGTCCACGCCTGGCGCTTTGGAGCGGATGCTGACCGGGTTGTGCAGGTCTGGAATTCCGACCCGCAATAATACTTCTGTGAATTGTGGGCTGTGACGCTAATATATGATATGACTCATACTTTAACAGTTATGTTGTACAGTTGGCTGCCTTGACTTACTGCCATCAACCGACTAATAGATATCAGAGAACTGTGAATAATGAATCCGGAGCGGTCGTCGTGTTCAAAGGCAGTAGAGACAAGCAGCATGTACAGGATGATTTCCAACCACTTACATATCGAGAGTTGGTGCGGGATGCGAGCCGCGGAGCACTGGGTCTGGATCTCGTCGTGGAAAAGGCCCTTGAGACTGGGTACGTGGCTCCAGTAATTCCGGAAGATGGCGACATCGAAGCGCCGATTATGTTGGGAACACTGAGCGGCGCCTGCTTTCTTGGTACCTTTCTTGTATGCGTAACGCCGACGGCGCCGGCCGTCGTCACAGTTGGCATCGTCTTGGGAGCCTATTTTGGACTGTTGGGTCTATGCAGCGTCCTGTGTCCCTCGGAAAGAAAGCCATCTTATATCCGAGATTTCAAGCGGGCAGCCCGCAAGCTGACTGCGGTGACGGCGAAGCTGCCGGATGGTCCCGCCAAACAATCGCTTCAGGCGTTCTCCCACGAGGCGGCAAGGACCTTTATCTTCGGATATGCCGCCACGTTGCAGGGACGCGAGACGTTGCGCAAGAAGGGTCTCCGGCTCATGGAGAAGGCCGCGACGAAGATGAAATGGACCGATACACGTGAAGTGGAAGCCGCTTTGTGTCAGGGCCAGCTTCCGACTGCTTCGATGCTGGCAGCGCAACTTTCCCACGAGCACAGGAAATTGCAGGAGACCCTTCTGCACTCGACGCGGGTTGGTCAGCCCAAGCCTTTAACATCCAGGTGCCCGCGCCAGCGTTCGCTCAACGTCGATGCTGCCGTCTGATCGCGATCCGGGCCTCGAACGATCGCGAAGCGGCCTAGCCGACGTAAAGCACCAGATCGTCGCCCCCGTATTCGTGCGTCGTCCCGCAATCCGGATGTGCGCAGGTCAATGCTTCTTGCCAAGCCATAGTCACAAAATCCGGAGGGGTTTTGCCAATCGGCTTATACAGGGCGGCGGCCATGTCTGCGGCTCGTACGCCGCGAATGTATTCGTCCTCGATCTCGATTCCCTCGCCGCAACTCCTGCAAATCACGCCGACTTTATGAGCGACCATCATACTAGACATCCGCCGCTTGCAACCGGCCTCGAAGGTCTCGCGCGGCGTCTAAGAAGTGTTGAATTCGCGTTCCCACGATGAGTCGGGAGAGTCGCCGGTTCTCTGTGGCAATCGCGACGAGCGGACCCTGCTGCGTAATCCCTGAAAGATGGAAGATGCCCCCGCCGCTGACGCCCTGCAATCTTGGCGGGGTGACGCGTTTCCGTTTTATCGCGATTTCTTTGTGGTCATAATCGAGCAGTATGTGGTCTGACTGCGACAGATTCTCTCGCGCATACTCAGGGGCGCTCGCTATAAAAGTGCTCACCTGAAAGGACCGTTGATTGATCTGGCGAGTCTTGGCCGATACTTTCGCTTGCGTCCTCGACCCCGAATATCCAAGCACATAGTAGAACGACGTAAGCCCGGCCTCGTCCTGCTGATCGCCAGGGTCAATTTCGGAACCTGTCAGAAATACTCGGTGCTCGAATGCGCTGAGGGTGTTCGCCGGAAGGATCAGTACGCCAACGTCGAGACCACTACGATCCGCTAGCAATGCCAGGCCCGCGCTTTGAGGAAGGCGTAGAAACTTTTCGCCCTCGCCTCGGGGAGGAAACCATAATGGCGCGTCCCCCGCATCTCTTAGCACGTGAGCTGCGGTGAAAACGTAACAAGTCGAGTCCAGCCGCACAAGGACGCACGATCCTATAGTGCCGGGGTATCCTCGGTGATATTTGAACAGGGGCATGACCGCCCGCTGGAGGCGTTCTGCCAGATGTCGCCGCCCTACCTCCTTCTGCGCCGCGGCTTCCTCTAATCGGCCTTGAAGGTCCACGCCTTGCTGGGCGGCGATGGGCTTCAACAGCGCGATGATGTCCTCGACCGCCGCGCTCGCTGTTCTCCCTTCAGTTCGTCGCTTTTGCGCGAAGTCCATAGCTGCTTACGGGGCCTATGAGCCGGACAATCAAGCGCCCACGCTACCATTCTGCCATGACGCGTTCAACTCCCGTGGATCAGGCTTCCTTGATTTCAGGCGCTGCCGGCGAGCCCTCCCCGCGAGGGCCTTTTCGCGCGGTTCGCAACTCGCGCTCAAATCGGGCCTTGCTTCCGGGCCGCCAGCGGATGGAGACTGCGCCGTCCAGACGGCTCTGGCGTATTTCGTAGATTTCCCATGTCGATTCCGGCTCTACTCTGGTCACGGCCTCGGGCTCGGCCGCCGCCAACGCGTCTTCCGTTGGTATCAGCGAATAAAGCGCAAAGGGCGCTTTGCTGAAAAGGTCGGGACTGTACGCGTGCTGGCCTTCGCGCTCAAACTTGAGCCGAAAGACCGCGTCTCGAATTTCGCCATGATTGGTTCGCAGCGCGACCTGATCATAGTCCTCTTCCCCGGAAAACTCCTCTTCGAACGAGCGGAATACTGCGGGCATGCTCCAAGCGTAGTTATATGTCACCAAGTCGTTTGACTTGACTTCGAATGGCATGTAAACACGAAATCCAATGTGCCGGTCGCGCTGAGAAACGCTCTCAAGCCTGAGCGGTTTCTCTGAAGGCACCTTGCCCAATTTGATGAAGCGGCAATAGAACATCGGCTTCTGGAGCCGCTGCGAGATCGGCGTTTCCAGCATCGTCTGAAACGGCGGAAAGACAGCGCGATCCGATGGAAGCCAAATCGAGTGATCGAAATAGTTGCCGCGCTTGCGTAGAGAATCGGCGTCGCTGACGGCCATAGTCACGGTGTTCTTGAAGACGGCGAGACCCGTCCGGTAAATTTCGACCGTTTTCTTGAGGTACCGCTGCCGGTACGGATGCGGCCTACCTCTTCCTTGTCCTGCGTACCGATGGTACAGATCGGTAAGGTAGTGTTCCAGAAATGCCGTATCTCCCTTGATGACCTGTTCGCGGGTGAAGACGGGAAATTCGGAGCCGTTCCCCGTCGGCAAGCCCAAATGAGCATGGTTGATGCCCTTTTCGACAATTCCGTGAACGGCCTTGCGCTCGACATCTCTATACCGGCCTAGCGCATAAGAACATTCGCTGATGACGTAGGGCGGGGGAAGCGGGTGTCCGGTCTCGTCCGCGAATTTTTGCGTGAACAGACCGAAGGTAATGTCTGCCCACTCGATGTGGCCTTCAATCTTATCCGGAAACGGCCCTCCTTCAGCGGGGCGCGCGGTCCGAACGTCGAAGTGAAACTTCCTCTGTTTCAACAGCGTGAGGACGTGGTCAACAAATTCCCGGTCGCGATCCTCAAAACTGTGGGAAACGAACACCCTGAGCTTGTCGGGCACCTGAACCCCCTAACTGTACGGTATTATACCATCCGGCGCCGCCTCACGGCTCTGCGTTCCGCGCCCCGGAAACCCGCCCGCCAAGACCGGCCCTTCCGAGCCGCCGCAAACAGGCCCGCCCGCTCTCGCCAAGACCGGCTTGAAAGTGAACGACATGGGGCCGCACACTGCCGCAAATCTGGCGACGGCGTGTTGTCCCGGCCCTCCACCCGCCGCAAGCATTCCGACGCGTCGCCGAGCAAACCAGCCGCGTGAAACTTCCCAGAAGGGACTTCGCGGGCCTTTCCGGCCACTTCGGCGGCTTGGGCGTTATGCGTTAACTTGACGTGCCGGGACTTCATGGAATCTACCTGCGTCTGGTTCCCCGAATGCGTCTTGTTGGCGGCTTCACGCGCGGCTCGGATTCGGCAATTGCGTCCGAGTTGGTCGATTCGTGTATCGAAAGTCGCGGCAGGTGGAAGCACAGGATTGCGGTTTGAATGATCCGCGCACTGTCGCCAGGGAGGTGAAACTCGAAGTTGAAACGGGTATCGTCCTGTGCGCCTCTGAAGGCTACGAAGTTGGCGTGCTCTTTCGTGAAATCCTGGATCGCCTTGAGCGGTGCCGCTATCTCATTGCTATTGACGAAGTAGATGATGGCGGTCTTCGAGTCTCGGAACGTGAGGTAGCTCAGGATCTGATCTATCGTCTCAAAATGCTGCTTGCGACCACTCCAGAACTTGCATTCTGCAACGAACACTATGTCTTTCTGGTATCGGATAAGGATGTCGGTTTTCCCCGCTTTATTGAAGGTTTCGCCGGTGGTCGATGCCCACTCGAAGTGTGGCTCCAGAGCAAAAATCAGGTCATTCCGCAGCGCTTCCTCATCCTTCCCTTCATAAGTGCTTGGCAGACGTTCGTAGACGCGCCCGGCATCGTGAATTGTCTGGAGAATCTCCTGGTAGGTCGAGTCATGAAGTATCCGTTGGCGTCTATTCGATTGAGCCGAATCCGGGGCCCGGCCCGATGGGGTCTTCTTCCGCGTAATGGGCACTGCGAGCGTGACAGGAACCGCTCTTTCCTTCTTGAGGGGTAGCCCAAGCTCCGCAATGACGCTGAGGCGTTGTCGCAGCTCGGCACGCCGCTGCTCAAAGAACTCTTTTGCCCGTGTCGGCAGCGTTTGGTTGAAGCTTCTAATGTTTTGCGACAGGTATCCCAGATTGTCCCGTATGGAGCCAAGGACGTTGGCCGCTTCCTCCTTGACGAGTTGAGCGTTGCCAAGTTGGTCAATTACATCCATGCAAATCTCTCCCTCCCGCAGGTAGGCTGCCCGCTTGTTCGTGGAGGGGTTCGGTTCATCGCGCAGGAGTTCCGGGTCGCCCGTAAACGGCAGATGATATGTAATTACTTGCCTACTACATGAATCGCCAGGGCTTGCGTTTGTATAGATATTGTAGCGTTCGACCCGAAAGGTCTCTTCACGCGAGCTTATCCTTGCATGGTCAAAATCGATATTTGGCGGATCGACAAGGAACTCCGCGACCACATTTTCCAGGTAGTCCGCCGCGTTCACATTGACCAGAAAGTCGGCCTCTTCGCTCCTGATTTTCTCCTTGAGGCGCAGAAGTTGAAGTTCTGTAAACTCGCGAAAAGAGGCTTCCCCAAAAAGAGAAAAGGAGCCATAGGGCTGGGAGCGCATATGATTGAATTATCCGGGAACCCGTCTCGGAGAGCAAGCGCGAGGGTGCCTTGCGCATCATGGGAGCCGACAATCTCCGGCGCCAAGGCCGGCGGAAAAGGCATTGTGGAGCGACGGCGCGCCGTTTTGTGGCAGCGAAAATTCCGAAAGCTGACCGCCCCCGCGCCCAAAAACCCGTCCGGCGAGACCGGGGCTTCCCCGGAATGCGGCAGGCCCGGACCCAATCGGATCAGTCAAAAATCGGCGTCAACTTCGCCAGCACCTCGTCCACGATTGCGTCGGGAACGCTTTCCAGCCTCTTGCCGTTGCGCACGCCGAGATCGAGGGCACGGGGCTGGTCGCAGCGGACAATGCCGGTAGTTTTGGTTCCTGCGTCCGCCAATGGCACGGCAAAGCCGGCCGTCCGCGCGAAATTCCCACCGCTCGTTATCGGCAGAACCACGGACACTTTCGTCACCCGGTTGAAGGCCTCCGGCGACACGATCAGGACCGGACGGCGGCCCTTTTGCTCGTGTCCTTGCGTGGGGTCAAGCCCGACCAGCCAGATTTCGCCGCGCTTCATTCAGATGAGCTCTCGCCCTAGCGGCTTGGCATGGAGCCACTCGCGCTCTTCTTTGCTGGGCGGAGCCTTGGGATTGCACTGTGCGAGCAGCTCGTCCAGGGTATAGCGGGGCCGCTGCTGTGGCTCGACGACCAGCCGCCCGCTTTTGATCGCGATGCCGACCGTGGCTCCTGCCTGCAAGTGCAGGATGTCGAGCAGAGCGGGCGGGACGGCCAGCATGACCGAGCCGCCGACCTTGCGCAAATTGGTTGTGTGCATGGCGTCCCCCAGAGTTATATTTCAATATAACATCTTGGGCGAGATTTTCAAGTCCTGTCGTGGCTCGCCCAGATTCCTATCGAAAACAAGCCCTTGCCATTTTAGAAGGCATGAGCGCCTGAACGACTTTACCCCCGCCCCCCAGGAAACCCATCGGCACGGCCGACTCTTCCGAACCGCCGCAAACTTGCCGCTCCGCTCTCACCAAGACCGGCTTGAAATTGAAAGACACGCGCCGCCAAACGCCGCGAAGCGGGGCGACCGAGTCGCGTGTCGTCCCATCCCGCCACCCGTCACAAACACTTCGACACCTCGGCGACGATACGGCCAAGTGCAACGGGTTCGGAGTTAGTCAAAGATCAGGCGGGAAGGCGTTATCGCAGCCAAGGTATTTCCAATCCGACAACATCCGACAGCGGCTAGAATATGCGTCGTGACTCTTCAAGATCTGTATATCGAAGTTCCGATAGCCGTACGTGAGATGGAGTGCGAGTTCTTCCGGGTTGGCGGCGGGCACTTTGATCGCGACATGGCTTCGCAGGAGACGGCATGTTTCGTGCTCGCGATCCGCGCGGCCTCGATGCTGACGACTATGGGAAGGGTGCTCGCGACGGACAGCTTCGACGCATATGACGTTCTCCAACGGGCATTCATGGAGACGCGGGACCTCTTGAGCACGTTCCGATTCGACCGGGACGAGACAAGAAAGCGCATAAGGACGTGGTTCAAGGGGAAAGAAAAGGACGCATGGAAAGCCGACCACGCGGTCTGCGAGCACTTTTTCGACAGCGTGGGTGCCAAGGAGCTGCAGCTCGCTCGGAAGTGGGGCATGTTCTCGGCTCTTTCCCATCCGACACAAAAGGCGGTTTTCAACTCCGTCGCTGTGCGTGGTGCGTCCTTCTCCGCGCGGAAGCGGCTGGAACTTGTCTCGATTCTCGAAGAAAAGGCTGCGGACTACATCACTGCCGCGCTCACGCTCTTCATCACGACATCTTTCGAGCTCAAAGGGTGGGTCCCGCTGGGCTGTGACCTGAACCGGATGCAGACGGCCGAGCGCCTCCGCATCGCGGCTCCCCCCGTCGTGATGCCGGTGTTGGCTCGGGTGGACGCCCGCGACCAGTCGAAGCCGCGAGGTACTCGCCCGTAGCGAGGACTGATCGTTGACGTGCCTTGTCGGAAACTGACCCGCGAACCATTTTGGTTGGGAGACGCCTGATGGTGATCGGTGAGGGCGAGCAGATGTCAATCGGAGGTACGGCGCCAATACAGTCACAGCACTTCCCGCCGAAGCGGAGCACCTCACGTTCCGGGAACTTCCTCGTTCGTGCTGACGGTGATACGGGTGAGAGTGGTCTTGGGCACGCTGTCAGCAAGTTCGGGATAGGTAGTTGCGAATGCCGCCATAACGAGCGAAATGCGGACCGCGATCAGCGCAGCGCTTGCCGAGCGGTACTCAATCCCAATCCCGATCAGCTTTTCGACATTCGTTCCGTTCGCGAATTCTGCCGGTTTGCCTAGACGCCAGACACTTCCTCCACTAATTCCATGAGGGTCGGGGCCGACTATTATTGCCTTTGCTGAGTCGAGTTGCTTGTTCCGATTGAAGTTGCCTGCGAAGTGCGCAAGGCGATTCAATCTCATAGCTTTGTACCGCGTTTGGGGCAGCGCGGTTAAGACCATCGCCGTCGTACTCAACCGAAGCTTCCTTCCAACGAGCCCTTTATTCTTCGATGCCGGGAATCCCACGAAGGCGTAGAGTGTGTGCTCAGAACCCGCGTCGTCAACGTCGAGATCCTCCGGAGTGATGAACTTGTACCGAGACCACTGTTCTTCCGGTGTACCCGTAACCTCTATGAATCCGAAATCTAGCGCGTCTCTCTGGCGGTCCCCGAGTGGTGCGCGAACCCTATGAGACGATCCTTCCAAAGTGACCAGCTTTTCTGTGCCCGCGACGTATAGATTCGTCCCTTTGTTCTCGTCCAGAACATGTGCGGCAGTGAGCAGGAAGGCTCGCTGCATGATTCTGAAGGGGACCGAAGATCCGAGCAGCTTTGGGTTGTCCCGCGCGTTTATAACGTAGATAGGGCAGATGGACCCTTGAATCCGACGTTCGGCCGCTTCCAGGTTTTCATGCAGCCGCGTCGAAACTGAGTCCTTGTTCTCCTGCTCGTTGCTTTCGGCTTGCATAAACCAAGTCTACCTGTGCGGACGAGCGGGATGCATTGAGCAGTTTAAACTGGGAGAGACCAGCATCTGCCACCATGAAGATCGGATTACATCGAGATCGCTTTATCCCCCGCGGTAAGCCTTCCGCCGCTCTCTCAAATCCGCTGCGTCCGGACCACTTCAGTGGAACGAGTTTGAGCATGAAGGCTTCGCAATCATCGAGTCCAGAAAAAGCTTGGGCTTTCCGGCCCCCTAAGTGTTGATCTCTATGACCGCCGAGATTGAGCACCCGGATCATTAGCGACAGGTCTCCAGCATCCGGCGACGGCGCTCGACTGCCAATTGGTCGTATCACGCCCGTTGCTGACATTTGCCGGGTTCAGGAGACTATCCCTCACGCCCGGAGCGTTCACCCGAACGCCCGCGCCAGCAACAACACCGAAGCTCGCCGCCCGCCTCACGGGCAGCAATCGCACCCCAATTTGGAAGAATGAACGGCCATCCACCCCTCCCGCACGATGAGGGGAATGAGCGCCAACGCGGCGACGGGATCGGCCCAGCCGATTCCCCAGATCGAATTGACAAGGAGGCCTGCCAGAGCAATCCAGGCCATGTACGCGCACAAGGCGGACTGAGCCGCATCCGCCTTCAAGGCCGCGCTCGACGTGATGGCGACCAACTGCCGTTTCCGCCTCGCGAGCCAAGGCATGACAAGAGCGGCGGCCAGCAGGATGGCGATTCCGACCGGACTTCGCTGCGCTTCGCCATATCCGAGAAAGTTCAAACTCGACGTGAGCGCCACGAGTCCCGCCAGCATGAAAAGCAAGACTCCCGCGATCCGCGCCGCCCGTGATTCGTTGAGTTCAAATCGAAAACGGCAGAGGACGATTGCTGCCGAAAGCAGCTCGATCAAGCTGTCTCCGCCGAAAGCGAACAGCGCGGGACTGTGGGAACGCCAGGCCGTGCCGAGAGAAACACCGGCCTCCACAATCATCCAGACGATGGTCAGAATCTGGAGGCGGAGAATCCGCCGAGCAACATGCGACGCTTCGGATGGCCTGACCGCCTCGGGCGCCGTGGCCCGGTCCCGAAGCGTCCTTGAATCCATGACAGCACCTCGTGTCCGATACTCGGTTACAATCTTATCCCGATTCTAAAGTCTGCCGCCCGACCCGCAGACAAAATTGCCGTGCGGCAGATTGTGTTCCGGGTCCCCAGGACGCGAGCGCGTTGGCGAGTTCAGCTCTTGAGTTTTGCGAGGCGCTAGTCTAATCTTGAATTCTGTGGCTCAGATTGAAAAACCGGCCGTCTTTGCAAGCGACGCAAATAATGTTTCGGAGCTGCTGGCACAAATAACCAATTGGCATGACCGCAACAGGATCAATGCAGCCGACGTTCATCTGCGGGTCTGGTATCGGGGCCACAGCGATCAAACCTACATACTGTGGCCAGGTGTATATCGCCCCGAATTTACTGCGGCTTCAATAACGATGTATGGCGAGGACGCAGAGAAGAAGCGGCTCAATTTGGAACGGCATATGCTGGATGAGTTCCGAACATCGGGCGCAACGCTCTTGAACCCGGACGCCAAAGTCGAGGTCTATTTCGTCGCCCAGCATTCTGGCATGCCGACGCGGCTACTGGACTGGACGATGAACCCGCTCGCGGCTCTCTTCTTTGCAGTCAAAGGGCGCAATGAGGACAAAGATGGAGAACTCCTCATCATGGATGCGCCGAAGCTGCTGCCAGACGAACCCGACGTTCCCAAGGGCATTGTCGGGATGCGTCATCCCTACGCCACGGAGGCCATCGGTGTATCGTTCTGGGAACCAAAGGTGTCAGCCCGACCCGCGCTAGTGCTGCCGATCCGCCCGGACAATCAGGCGGGGCGAATTGGCCAGCAGAGTTCGTGCTTCACGCTTCACATGCATGGCGCCAAGCCTTGCACCAATCCTACATTGAGTCGCATCAGGATTCCAGGCAAAGCGAAGGCCGGCTTGCTGGATGAGCTGAGGAAACTCAATATCAACGAGTTTTCGATTTACAACGATTTGGATCATCTTGCACAGGAGATTAGGAGAACGCGAAATATATCGAAGAAGTCTTAAGTACTGGATCAGGAACTGCGTAACGCGCGTCGTCGCCATTTGCCAGTTTGGGAGCCATCCCTGACGACCGGAGCGCTCACCCGAACGCACGCGCGTGCTTTCGCGCCACTTCCCCCGCTCACCGCCCCTTGCGCAACCCACCATCCGGGCCTCGACTGTCGCGAGGCGTACATCCGCCGCGCCGCTTGTGTTGGGTCAATCGGTCTTCCGCCCATAACGACAGACAAAATTGCCTGCGGCAGATTTTGTTGCGTTCCGGGTCCCCGCGAATCCCGATGACCCCGCGCCGCGCCGGCTGTTGATCGCCCGCGTCGAGGCTCCGTTGTGGCGGCCTCCAGCAGGAAAGGGAATCGCATGACGGGGAATTTCGAACAGCCGAAACACACGGGGGCCAGCGCCGCCTGGCCCGAAGCATCTACAAGTCTGGTGCAAGCCGACGACATCCTCACGCCCGAGGAACTTGCCGCCAGGCTGAAGGTGCCCGACTCCTGGGTATACGAGAAGACTCGCGGGCGCTGCCGCAACCCGATCCCATGCCTGCGTCTCGGGCGCTACGTGCGATTCAATTGGCTGGCCGTGGCAAAATGGCTGACCGCCCCCGCGCCCCAGGACACCCGTCTGGCAAGACCGGCTCTTCCGAACCACCGGAAACCGGCCGCCCGATCCCAACTCCGGCAATAACCAAGATTGACAATCTTCGCCATCGACGCTAGCGTAAAAAAGACGATAAGGAGTGACCGGACATGAATGTTTCTCTGACTCCCGAACTGGAGAAGTTTGTCAGCGCCAAGGTACGGGCAGGACGCTACACCTCGGCAAGCGAGGTCGTCCGGGAGGCCCTTCGGCTTCTCGAAGAGCACGACCAGGAGCGCGCCGGACAACTTGCGGGCTTTAACCGGGAACTCGGACGCCGCCTGGCCTCGCTCGACCGGGGTGAGTACGTTGACCCGGCGAAGGCTCGCGCCCGGTTGCGCGAGCGCAGCGCGAAGCGCAGAGACGCCGGAAAACTCCTGAAGAGAAAGTCCAAAGAGCGCCGGAAAACCGGCCGCAATGGATCGATCCCGGAGCCAAGATGACAAAATACTGCAACCGGCGCAAGATCGGCGCTACTGCCGCGAGGTGCAGATGCGCCAACGCCATCACCTGGAGGAAAATGAAGCCATGACCGGAATCCGGTACGTGATCGATGACAAGGGCCGCAAGGTGGCCGTTCAAATCGATCTGAAGAAGTATGGGGCCATGCTGGAGGATTTTTGGGACGGCCTGATTTCGGACTCGCGTCGCAAGGAGAAGGGCATACCCCTCGAAAAAATCAAAGCGGACCTCGTGAGGCGGGGCCGCCTGCGTGGATTGTCGTCGAGATAAGCCTTCCGCGCGGCCCGCCGGTATTGCCTCTAGACCGGCCTGAAACCGGCAAAGCGCGCAGAGCTATGATGAAAGCCTGTGAACGGCCGATTTTCTGAGGTGCACGATGGGGAATCCAAAAATCAGGCGGATCGTAGCAATCACCGAGGCAATGGCACGGTTTTGGCGACAGGCGCATGGCTGGGCACCAGCGTCCGCCGCGGATCTCCTCGGCGCTGCGAGGCTAGATAGGCAAGTGTCATTTACTCACACGCTCCACGACTACATCGAACCATTCCAACCTCAAGAAGCCGAAGCAAGGGTCATTCTGGGTTACGTTACGTTGAGAAGTCTTTGCGAAGGGATTCTCAAGCTGTTCTTTGCCGTATGGTTCGAAGACTATAGCGGTGATACCGACGCGGTGAGAGACAAGAACGGGACACTCACGCTGCCTGGCGATATATCTTTTGAGCGGCTCATAGCGTTGTATTCGAAGAAGGGCGATCCACAAAACGAGGAATTTCTCCGCCGGATTCAACAACGCGGGAACGCCATCCACCATTTCACCGATAAAGCAGTTGGATCTCAAGAAGAGTTAATCGCCGATATCTGCCAGTTTCTCACTTTGTTGTTAGCGGTGAACAGTCGATTGCCTTATCCCGATGACATCTATGACCCCGCCCGCGCCTAGCTGGTCGTCGCAACATGGCTGACCGCCCCCGCGTCCCAGGACGCCCGTCCGGCAGCACCGGCTCTTCCGAACCGCCGGAAACCGGCCTTTCCGGCCTTCGCCGACACCGGCTTGAAATTGAGCGACATGGCGCACGAAGCGGCGCGGCTACCCGTCACTAGGTGGCGATGCACGGCAACTCGGTACGAATTTCCGAACCTATTTGAAGCCCAGCTTCTCCTTTTCCGTGTCCGATAGCAGCCGTGGCAGAGCATCAAACTCGACCTGCGATACTCCACGCCTGACGCGGCGCGCGAGGTCGAATGCACCGCGACCGAAGAGCATCGCTCCAAATTCGTGGGTGAAGGCTGGGAGGTTGCGTGCTGCTTGGGCCATCGCGCCGCTCACAGCGCCGATGCCTAGTCTGCCACCGGACAACGCCGCAATACCTGCCCCAGCCGCGCCACCGGCCACAATTTCCCAGAGTACGCGGAGGGGACGCGTGTCGTGTTCCGTCTTGTCGGGCGAAAATAGTTTCCCAGCGTCAGCGAGTTCCTTTCGGATCTCTACAGCTTCACTCAACGACCTGCAAACCAGCAGAGCATCCAGTAGGTCCCAGATCCTGTTTCGCGCTTCGGCCCACTCATCCCGAAGGTCCCGAATAACAGCCGGAATTGCATCGCGCCGCGCACAGCGAGTTAGGACAATTCCAAGCAACGGAGGCACCGTCAGTGTCAATCCATCAAGTGGCGCTTGTTGGGCATAGTTTTTCCAACTTTGATCGAGTTCTCGGAATAATGCCTTGGGGTACTGCTGCGAGATGCCAATCAACTTCGAGCCAAACGGACCGCTTAGCAGCGCGCTTCCACCATGCCGTAGTGTCCAGACGACCTCTCCGATAGACCAGACATATTCGCCAGCAAGATCGGCACGCTCGGAGTCAGTCAGAACCTCACAAACATCGGAGTCTTCCAATAGCTTGGAGGCATAGTCAGAAGCATATTTGACAAGGGCAGGAGCTATGCGCAGAGGCTCAGCAGGCATCGCTTCAATATCATGTATTCTCGCGTCTAAGGAACCGGGCGCGATTGCTTTCAGCACGGTTACGTAATCGTTTTCCCATTTCTCTCTGTGACCGAGGCGATGTATGTAAATATCATCGTGCAATACGGCAGTGCGAACAAAACGTTCAGTGCCCTGAAGGTCGTCTACACTTTCTAGTGGTCCGAGAACCAACCTTCCCACGGGCACAATGGCATCCTGATCAATTGCGGCAATCTTCATTATTTCGCAATCTTCGCATGGGGTCGACAGATGGCGCAATTGCCCCAACTGCGGTTGATTTTGGAACACAGATGGCCCGTGCGGGAAGTCATTTCAATCTGAAGCCGGATTGGGCCGCCTCTGCTGGGCTTTCTGGGTACAAGCGCTATTCTCGCCAAGCCCCAGCGCCTTCGCTGAAGAGGCTCTTCGTAGCCCCGGCGAACAAAAGACTGGCGACAACTTTCTCAGCACCATTGGCCCCAAATGGCAGTACTCTATCGGAAGCGCCCCGACTGAAAAGCTCGCAAGCATCGCAGCTTGTGCTTTCGCTGGAGCCGTTTGAAGGAATGCCGCTGGGGACTTGGCACTATCAGATTTGAATTGTAGCTACTTGGAAACAGGGCACTTCCAAGCAAACCAGAAAACTGTCGGTTTGGCGCAAGTTGCCGGTCAGAGCGGTGGAGCACTGGCACAAGGATATCACACGCGAAGCGTCCGTGGCTGAAGCCGCAGGCGAGGCGACTTCGTTCAAGCGGCGTTGTGGGAAGTCAAACGGCACTAGTCGAAAAACGCCCGTTGCTGACATTGCCGTTTTGAAAGCCCGTCTCCTGGCGGCCGGAGCGTTCGCCCGAACGCCCCCGCCAGCAACACCCGCGCGTGCCATCGCGCCGCGTCGTGGTGGTGATCGCCCCCGCACCCCAGGACACCCGTCTGGCAAGGCTGCACCGCATCGCGGGTCATCCCGGCCCGCCGGCCGTCGCAAACACCGTGACCTGTCGGCGACTTTACGTCCATGTGGATTGCTTCCGGGTCAGGGCTGAAACGTGAGCGCCAGACGGCGTTGACTGACCGGTTCGTAGAGCCAGCACGTGCCAGGCGTGACCATCAGCTTGATCGAAAGCTCTTGAGGCAACGGGACGCCAAGCGCCTCGCGGATATTGGCTTCGTTGTCTTCAATGATTTTCTGCCAACATGCGAGATCCGCGAAAATCTTATCGTTCTCCCGTACATCCAGCACGCAATTTCCCGACGCGCTGAGCCCACCGTCGCCGATATAAACCGTGCCGTCCGGCATCTCCGTCGCGAAATTCGCGTTTCCGCGGCGGAGAGCAACGCGTTGACTGCTCGTCAAAACCTCACCCGCGATACCGGTTATCCTCCCGCCCGTGCCCTTGGGCCAGTTGTTGTGCAGAATTTCAAGCAGGGAGGTTTCCACCCAGGTATCAGGATGCCCGGCGCCGTGTGGAAGCGACTGCAACACGAATGCCTCCGTATCCGTGAACTTCGCGAACAGCACGTCGCGCGCGCCGTCGGGGCGAAAATGCAAGTGATGAATGCCCCAGGCGTTGAGCAGCCGGTCATTCCTATCAGCGAGGTTGTTCCGAATGTCCCGACTTAGATATGGGATCAGATCTCCTCCATCCCGGATGAGCTTTTTCAACACCGCATAATCGTCTGCGTGCGCCGGCGGGATCTGAAGTTCCCGCGCCTCATGGACGATTCGAGGCGCCTGGCGGGGAGTTCTCCGCTTGGCATTAAGATACCGGAGGGTATTGTCCTCCGCGGATAGCGCCAGATCATGGCGCAGGCCTAATGCGGGCATTTCCCTCTGAAGGAAATCGTTCCAATCCTTGACGACATTCGCGTTGATCATCGGAACAGCCTCGGATCGCCGGTTCTCGGGCTCGCCGCAGCCCGGCTTGCTTCTCTATTGTCGCGCGACGGCGTGGTGGCAGTCGCCGCGGCTCGGGCGTCTTACTGTATCGTGCTTTTCTCCCGGCTATGTTCGGGGGGAGTGAAGGAGCGATAATCAACGCGAATGACGACAGCGCTGCGGCGAGGGGCTTTGAAACAAAACGAGCGATAATGTTCTTAGTGGCTGACGGGCGCACAAGACGGATGCACACGGTGCCGGAAAGCTATCTCGAGGCCTTTGCGGTGAAGGAACCCGCACGACGGACATCTCGCCTGTGGCGCTTCGAGAGGTCTACCGGCGAGTCCAAGCTTCTGGGAGTCGGCGATGCTGAAATCACAAAAGACATTTACGCCGTCTTCAATGAAGATGGCACTCCCGACACGGGAATTGAGGATGAGCTCCTCTGCGGCCTCGAGGGTGCCTTCTGTACCGCCCGAAATCTGCTCCTTCAACAGAAGCCTCTATCGAAAGAGAATTGGAGCAGCCTGTTCCGCTTCATCGCGGCTCAGGTGCTTCGGACGCCGCGCTTTTTTCAACTCATGCGCGACGGTCTGGCCGATGCCGGCACTCCGTATGAACAGGACACGCTTCCGCGCGTCATGCTTCTGCTGATAGGGTTCTGGATACCCCGGCTCGCACGAATGCGAGGAATCCTCGCCTATAACGAAACCGGTTTGTCACTGCTGACATGCGACAATCCCGCCGTCACATGGAAAAAGAGCGGCGATGGTTTCATCTGCGGAGTCGATCAATACGATCCAGAGCTTGTCGTTTCTTGTCCGCTGTCGCCAACGTTGATGTTCGTCGCCTATCAAACGCCTGAATCGCTAAAGGCGGTTCATGCGGAGCAACACGATATTCCGCGTTCTGACCGGAAACCTCAAACCTTCACATCGCACGTCGATATTGGGTCACTGCCTGAAGCAGAGGTGAAGCGTATGAACCATATTTGTGTGAGAAACGCTCATCGTTACGTGTACGCTAACCATTCCGACAAACCTCTCCGTCGCTTCCTTCAGAACCGGTTTTTCGGCGCTCCTGCGCCGGTCCGTCGGCGCGATCTTCAGCCAATCGGAAGCCCACCGTAGCCAATCCTAGATCGACAAGGTAACCCCGCCGCCGTGCCACAACTCAGTCCCGTTCCACAATCTCATCAGTTGGGCGCTCTGACAATCTCATCGCCGCACACGATGGTGCGCCCGCCGACATGCGCATTTGCCGTCCTCGAATCTCTCTGATGATGCCGAGCGCCTTCTACCGAACGAGCGCCTGGCCGCGGGCTTGCAACGTCCGCGCAACCTGTATATGCCCCTGGCATATGGCCATATCAATCGCGTTGTCCAAAACCGACTTCGACATGCCGACATCGCCATGATGCTCGAACAGCCAATCCACATTTTCCGCGCACCCCAGAGAAACCACCCGGACCAGCATCCCCTCAAACTCGACTCTATCCATACCAACTCCCTATAAGACCAAGATCTCGTTCAACGCGGCATCATCCGCACCCCCGCGGTTGCGTGCAACGCAGAGCGCATTATTCTTTCTGCGAGCCGCCGCCATGCGCCAAAGACGACTCGTTTTCAATGTAGCCGGTGAGGCCGCGATGTCAGGCGCGGCGTTGTACGGTTCCTCTGCGCTCGCAAGTGCTCGCGCAACCGGGGAAATCTCGGAGCGCCCGGATTCGATAGACCGTGCGCTCTCCCGCTCTCAGGCAGTCGCCTTCTAGCAATTCGTACTTTTTCTCCATGGGTGGCGCTCCTAGCCAAGACCGCACATCATCGCGGGCCGGGCCAAGCCGCCCGGACGCCGGGCATCGAGAGGCCGGACGCCGACACCTTGATTGCCCCGCCGCCGCGAAATCAGCCTGACGCTCACCTCCACCACCGCCATTGCATCGAGATCACCCAGTACACACCGAATCACAAACACGTCCATCACTCACTCCGTTAACAGTTTCATAACCACAACGACTATTCAACATATGGCCGATGTCTTAAGAAACAGTTAACAAATCAAAATAAATGTTCGTCCAGGGTATTCGGCCCACGATGCACGAGCGCAGAGACAATGAAGAATGCCGCGAGCAGCCCGCTTACAGGGACCCGTCGCAATGTTTTTGCCTTCTTAACCTTCTTGCAGTAAGATCTGGACTCATGACCGAGGTGATTACCAACGAACTCATGTACGAGGTTCTGAAGAGAATTCAGGATGACGTGGCGGTCATCAAAAAGACCGTTACCGACCATTCCCGGATTCTCGTTCGCATGCGTGAAGACGATTTGCGGTTGGAGAGCCTGCACGTCGAAACTCAACTTCGACTTGACCGAATCGAAACCCGCCTCGACCTGACAGATGCGTCCTGACTGCTCTCTCGTTACCGGACAGCGCCGAGACAACGCAAAACGAGGGGCGTGATTCCGGCCCGCTCAACCAATTGATAGACAACGCATGTTCTGCCCGTTTCCTTGCAAATCCGTGCTCACCCCGTAGTCGCTGCCTCCTTGCAAATCCGTCGCCTGCCGTCCCGCCTTCCAGTTTGCATATCCGTGACAATCCGTCGCAGAGGAAGAGAGCGCAACACACTATAAAGAGAGCCGAGCGCACGGCCAATCTCTGGCCGCCATGCCCAGCAACGAAAAAATGTGCTGAGGTGATACAAGAGTATCCACCCCTCTAACCATTCCTTGAAATCCTTCCCTTCATAATCGACACGTTCGGAGCACCCGCACATCGCGGCTTCGCTCCATCCGCTCACACACCCGAGACGGACGTGGCAGATGGCGGTAAGATTCCAAGGAAGCGGACGGTTCCGCAAAACTGGACGGGATTATTCCCAGCTTGACCTTTTTCCCGGTTGGGCGAGCAGCGCGAGCCCAGAGACTACTGACCTCCCCGCCGCAGAGACCACTGAAAGTTTCATTGACGCGGCATCGCAGCCGCAGCAGACGGAGGCGACAGATGGACGACATGAACCGGTTAGGCGACCTGATACTGAAACATTGGACAGCCCATCGACCGGGGTTGGTCGAGGAGCTGGTCAGGGCGAACCAGTTGCAGCCGGCCCTGCGCCAGGCTCAGGAACAGACGGGCGATCTTCTCTATCATCTGACCGTAGTGCAGAAAATGGAGTATCACGCGGCTTGGGAGTTGGCGATGCGGGAATGGGCGTTCCTGCCGAGCGAGGACCACCCGGAGCCGCCCCACCTGGATCAGCCGCATCTGGAGCGGCCGCCCCGGAAACCGCTATCGTCCGGCAAGCCGAGCCCGAGCCAGCCCCCGCCCCATCCCGTGATTTCCGAATAACCGAGGCTGACCGGATTGGCGAAGGCAGCCTGCGCGACAAGGCTTTCGACAATATTGAAGCCATCCGCGCCCTGAAGCGCATCGAAGCCGAAAGCCGCGCGCCGACAGGCGCAGAAAAATCGCTGCTGGTGAAATATACCGGCTGGGGCGCCATGGCGAATGCATTCCGCCCCTATCCGCCGTCCGAATGGCAGCATACGGCGGCCGAACTCCACGAATTACTAAGCCCGCCCGAATATGAATCCGCCCGCGCCTCGACTCCCAATGCTCACTACACCTCTCCCATGGTCATTCGGGCTGTCTGGCAGGCCATGCTGCGATTCGGACTCCAACCGGGCGCGCAGATCCTCGAACCCTCGATGGGAGTGGGCCATTTCCTGGGACTCATGCCCGATGAGCTTGTGGCCGGCAGCCGCCGAACCGGCGTCGAACTCGACGCCATCACCGCGCGGATTGCAAAATGCCTGTACCCGGATTCGACAATCTTCGCCAAGGGCCTGGAGGAGACGGCGCTGCCCGACAATTTCTTCGACACCGTGATCGGCAACATTCCGTTCGGCAACTATCCGGTCTTCGATCCCGCCTATCGCCGCACGCTTTACCTGACGCACGCCATTCACGATTATTTCTTCGCCAAATCCCTCGACAAGACTCGTGTGGGCGGCGTCATGGCGCTGATTACCAGCCGCTACACCATGGACAAGCAGGACCCCGCCATCCGCCGCTATCTGGCCGAGCGCGCGGATCTCCTCGGCGCAATCCGCCTTCCCAACACTGCCTTCAAGGCCAACGCCGGAACCGAAGTCACGACCGACATTCTCTTTCTGCAAAAACGCCAGCCTGGCGCGCCCGCATCCGGGGAATCCTGGCAAGAGCTGGCCGCCATCGACACACCCGATGGCGCCATCTTCGTGAACGAATATTTCGCGCGCCACCCGGAGATGATGCTGGGCGAGATGCGCCTTGAGAGTTCGCTCTACCGCGCCCGCGAGCCGGCACTCGCGGGCGATCTCACTCCCGAGCGCCTTGCGGGCGCTGTCGCCGCCCTTCCCGACCGCGTCTATTACACCGTTCGCCGCACTGGTCAGGCCGTCATTGATATCCCCATTCTCGACGGCGTCAAGGACGGAGCCTTTGCTGAGCGCGATGGCGTCATCGTCGTGCGCAACGGCGATCATTTCGACGCGCTCACACTTGCGGGTTCGACTGCGGCCCGCGTCCGCGGCATGCTCGCGGTCCGCGATGCCGTCCGGCTCGTCTTCAAGACCCAGCTTGACGATGCGCCTGACGAGCGCATCACCGAGGCCCGCCGCCTCCTGAACGACATTTATGAATCCTTCGTCCGCAGATATGGACCGTTGTCGTCGCGGGAGAACTTCAAAGCCTTCGCGGGCGACCCCGATCACCCGCTCCTCCTCTCGCTCGAAACATACGATCCCGAGACCAAGCACGCCGCCAAGGCCGCAATCTTCGAGCGTCGCACGATAGAGCGCTACCGGCCTGTCGAGAGCGCTGGGACGGCTGCCGAGGCCCTTACCGTCTCGCTGAACGAGACCGGCGGCATCGAGTGGCCGCGTATGGAGCAACTGACCGGAAACAGCGCCAGGACCTTGCAACGCGAACTCGGCCCCCTCATCTACCGCAACCCGGAAGGCGGGACCTGGGAGACGGCGGACCTTTACTTGAGCGGCAATGTCCGCGCCAAGCTCGCCACAGCCCGCACGGCCGCGGGCCTCGATCCCGCCTATAGCCGCAATGTTGAGGCGTTGGAGGCGGTGCAGCCTGCGGATCTGGAACCAGGCGACATCGAGGCGCGACTTGGCTCTTCGTGGATTCCGCCGTCCGACGTGCGGGAGTTCATCGCCACGTTGCTGGAAACGCCTGCTCGCGCCGTGCGCGTGTCGCACGCCGCGGCCATCGCCGCCTGGACCGTCGAGATCGAGGCTCCCGAAAAATGGAGTGTGGCCAACACGGCGACGTATGGGAGCGAGCGGTTCCGCGCCTCCGACCTCATCGAGCAGGCCTTGAATGGTCGCACGCCGACCGCCTATGACGAGCACGAGGACGGATCGCGTACCGTCAATCAGCAGGAAACCATCGCCGCGCGGGAGAAACAGCAGCAGCTCAAGGATCGCTTCCGCCCCTGGGTCTGGGAAGACGAGGATCGGGCCGTGCGGCTTGCCCGCGAATATAACGACCGCTTCAATAATTTGCGTCTGCGCAAATTCGACGGCTCGCATTTGACCCTTCCCGGCATGGCCCGCGAGCTGTTGCGCGACCGCGACCTTGGCCACCACCAGAAAGACGCCGTCTGGCGCATTCTCCAGAGCGGCAGCACGCTCCTGGCCCACGTCGTCGGCGCTGGCAAGACCTGGACCATGGCGGCGTCCGTGATGGAACTCCGCCGTCTGGGTCTGGCCAAGAAGCCGATGCTGGTGGTGCCCAATCACCTGGTTGAGCAATGGGGCGCGGAGTTTCTCAAGCTTTATCCTCAGGCCAACCTGTTCATCGCGGGCCGGGATCACTTCGCGGCAGGCAACCGGCAAAAGGCGATGGCGCGCATCGCGACAGGAAATTACGACGCGGTCATCGTCTCGCACCGCTCCTTCGAATTCCTTCCAGTCTCCGACACCCTGTTCAACCGCTTCATCGACCAGGAAGTGCGCCAACTTGAGGACGCCATCCTCGAAGCCAAGGCCGAGAAAGGCGACAATCGCCGGATCGTCAAAGAACTCGAAAAAGCCAAGAAGCGCCTGGTCGCACGGCTCAAGAAGCGCGCCGACCGCGAGCGCAAGGACGACACGCTGACTTTCGAGGAACTTGGCGTCGATCAGGTGTTCGTCGATGAAGCGGACATGTATAAGAACCTGTACTACACCACCAAAATGAACCGCATCGCGGGACTGCCGAACACCGACAGCAACCGCGCCTTCGACATGTTCATCAAGACCCGCTATATCCGCGAGATCAATAACGGAAGGGGCGTGGTGTTCGCGACCGGCACGCCGATTTCGAACACCATGGCCGAGATGTACACCATGCTCCGCTATCTCGATCCCGAGCTTCTGCACGAGCGCGGTGTTGCGCATTTCGACGCCTGGGCCGCGAATTTCGCCGAGGCGATCACCGCCCTGGAGCTTGCTCCGGACGGCTCGGGCTACCGGATGCACACGCGTTTTGCGAAATTCATCAATCTGCCGGAACTCCTCTCCATGTTCCGCACATTTTCCGACGTGCAGACCGCCGACATGCTGGATTTGCCGCGCCCGGACGTAGCGGGGGGCAGGCCGAAAATCGTCGCGGCCCCGGCGAGCGAGTTGCTGAAGGAGTACATCAAGGGACTGACCGAACGCGCCGAACGCCTGCGGACGCAGCGCATCGACCCGAGCGTGGATAATATGCTGAAAATCACGGGCGACGGCCGCAAGGCGGCGCTTGATATGCGCCTGGTCGAAGCCTTTGCCGATGCCGCGGATTCCGCCAAGGTCGCGGGCGCAGTCAGCCGGATCATCGCCGTCTGGAACGACAGCCGGGATTTGCGCTCGACCCAACTCGTCTTCTGCGATCTTTCGACCCCCAACCCCGACCGCTTTAACGTCTATGACGACATCCGCGCCCGGCTGATAGCGGGCGGCGTTCCCGAGAAGGAAATCGCCTTCATTCACGACGCCGATACCGACGCCGCCAAAATGACGCTCTTCACCAACGTGAATGCCGGGCGCGTGCGAATCCTGATCGGCTCCACGGAAAAGATGGGCGCTGGCACGAATGTGCAACGCCGCCTGCGAGCGCTCCATCATCTGGACGCCCCCTGGCGGCCCCGCGATATCGAACAGCGCGAGGGCCGCATTCTGCGGCAGGGAAATCTCAATCCGGAGATCGAGATTTACCGCTACGTCACCGAAGGATCTTTTGACGCCTACATGTGGCAATGCTTAGAGACCAAGGCCCGCTTCATCCAGCAGGTCATGAGCGGCCAGACCTCGGTGCGCTCAGCCGAGGACCTCGAAGGCGGCGCGCTGACCTACGCCGAAATCAAGGCCATCGCCTCCGGCAACCCGGCGGTCATGGAGAAGGTTAAGATCGATACCGAGATCCGCAAGATCGACCAGCTTAAATCCGCCCACCTTAATCAGCAGCACAGCATCCGCTGGCAGATCCGCGCCTTGCCGCAGCAGATCGCCGAAGCCGCCGAGACCCTGGCCAGCGTCCATGCCGACATCCTGACCCGCGACGCGGACGGCAGCGAGGAGTTCTCGATGATCGTGGGCAACAAGCTTTTCTCCGGCAAGGGCGCCCGCGAGGATGCGGCTAGCGCGCTCGCCGTGGCCGTGCTGACGTGGCGCGACGACCTCACGCTCCAGCCCAGAGCGAGCTTCCGTGGATTTCAGATCATGAGCCGTGGCAAGCGCAGCGACGGCGAGCCGCAGCTCCCGGACCTATTCGTCAAGGGGGTCGGGCTATACTCCGCGCATTTCAACCCCGAGACGCCGGTCGGCACGGTGCAAAGCATCGAGCATACGCTCCGCGCGCTCGATAAGTTCGCGGTCCAGGAGGAGGAGCGCAAAGACCGCCTCGAAAAGACGCTGTCCGACTATCGGGCGCAGGCGAACCGGCCGTTCGAGCATGACGCCCGCCTCAAGGATTTGCTTGCCCGTCAGGCGCAGCTCAACGCCGCCCTCGATCTCGACAAGGGCGACCGCCAGGCGGCGGAACCGGCGGATGACGAGCCTGAGATCGCAGTCCAGCTTCCCGCCGCCCGATTCCCAGCGACCGCGCCCATGCGCCGCGCCTCGCCAGCGCTTGGCTCCTGAGACTTACTGGTTGCTCGCGGCCAAGGCCGCGTGACTCCTCACCGGGCGCTTGAAGGCGCGCCTTGGGCCAAGACATTCAGCAATGCGGCCCCTGCGCTTGGGAACCGACTTCAAAAGTGTAATCACTCCGATTCCAAGCAAGATACCGGAGTACAATTCGGATTGGTGCATGTCCACTGCATTTCTCCGAGTCCTATGCCGTTTGCGCCTGTTCCCATCGTACAATTCGCCATTGAGCCGACAACACAGCCAGCGCAGTTCGGGAAGGCCGTGATACCTTGGCATTCGGGGGGGGCGGCACAGGGGTCGGCGCTGCTGCATGTGCCTGAATTAGCGTTGGTACCATCACAAACCCATGTCGATGTGGTTCCGTTATCGGTTTTACCGGCTGCCGTTCCGGCTGCGCATGCGTACTGCGATGCGCCGCAGACGCCAGCGCTGCACGGGGCATTGGTGCCGCCGTTGCTTCCAGGACAGGTCCAGGTTCCGGCGGTAGCGACATAACCGGAAGGCGCGGCCGGAGATGTGCAGCTATCTGCCGTGCCGCCGCAGACGCCATTGATCGGATCGGGGACGGTGCATGGGCCTGAATTCGTACCTCCGCCTGTGCCATCGCAAATCCACTTCGATGTGGTGCCGTTATCGCTTTCACTCGCTGCCGTTCCAGTTTGGCATGTATATCTCACGCTGGGACTGCTGCACGCACCGTCAACTATGGCGAGGCTGGTGCATCCGAGCGCAGGAATACCTCCGTTGATGCCGTCGCAAGTCCATGTGTATGTCGCTGGCGGTCCTGGGGTAAAGATTTCACTGGGAACATCGACATTTCCCGCTTGGCATGAATACTTTACGCTGGGACTGCTGCACGCGCCGTTGATGATGTCGCCGCTGCTGCATGTGGTATCGTTGGTTCCTCCGCAACTGCCAGAACAAGTCCAGGTCGATGTGGTTCCGTTATCGGCTTCGCTGGTCGGCGTTCCCGCTGCGCATGAATACCGCAATGCGTTGCAGGAGCCGTTGACTGGACCGCCAGCGCAGGGGGGATCGGCCATGCTGCATAGGCCTGAATCAGCGCCCCCACCGATGCCGTCGCAATTCCATGTCGATGTGGTTCCGTTATCGGTTTCATTGGCCGCCGTTCCTGGCGCACATGAATATTGCGAGGTGTCGTTGCACACGCCGACGGCTATGTCGACACTGGAGCATGGGCCCGAAGGAGCACCTCCGGCAAGGCCATCGCAAATCCATGTCGAGGTTATTCCGTTATCGGATTCGCCAACCGCACTTCCTGGTGCGCATGAATACCTCGTGCTGCCGCACACGCCGGGCGCTGAGGCGAGGGTTGTGCATAGGGGAAGACCGGAAGGGCTCCCTGTGCCGAGGCCGTCGCAAATCCATGTGTATGACGCCGGCGGCCCTGGGACGCGGGTTTCACTAGCAACATCAACCTTTCCTGCCGAGCATGAATACTTCAAGGAATCGTTGCAAACGCCGTTGACTGCGTTGACGAAGGTGCATGGACCTGAATCAGTAGTGGTTGGTGGGCCGGGTTCGCCGTCGCACGTCCATGTCCAGGTCGATGTCGCTACATCATAGGATTCACCGACAGGCACTCCTGTTAAGCACATATCTTTGACGCTGGGATTGCTGCACGCCCCATTGACCACCGGCGGAGAATAATCGGCCAGGCAGGAGTCGCTGTTCGCAGGGCCATAGTAGGTGCCGTCAACGGTGCATGACACGGTCGTGGCCGGAGCCCAACCGCCGTTACAGTTGCCGCCAACGGTCGATCCCGCGTTGGTGCAGGGGGGAGCGGGGAGTGTCACCTTAAACAGGAGCGATTGGGTCTCGACGATAGCCCGCGCATTGCACGATGACGGCGTTGCGGGCGTCGTGCCCGGCCAGCAGTCATAGCGTGTGTAAGCAAAGATTGCCGTTTGTGGAGGGAGTGGGGCCAAAGTAGTACCAGCGGGGGGGACACGCGTCGTCGGCAGAATGACAGGAGCCAGTTGGGTTGCGCCACCGACTGCGCTGGCGGGACCGCCAGTGGCGGTGATATAAAAGCCGGTCGGGAAACTCGCGGTCGCGGTGTTAGCGGGATTGCCCATGCCCAGTGCGCAATAGCCGAAAGTGACCCCGATGCTCGCGCCTGAATTATTGACGAAGTCGGCGAATTCCTGCGCCGATCCCTGCGGCACGAATATGCCAGTGCCTTTAGTAGTATTATTGTTATCGACGAAACGGCATAGATTCGGATAATTGTCGTAGACAATATTGGTCACGCCGTTGGCCTGTTGGATGCCGTTGCTGCATATGTTGGGCAGCGAGCTGGTGCAGGTCACGCCATAGGCTGTGGTGCAGTACGTCGCACTACCGCTGCAATTGATGGCCGGCGGCGGCGCGATCATGGTGCCATATTGGTTCCCGCTGACAGTTAATGTCGCCTGATACTTGTCGGCGCAACTTGTGGAGGTGTCGGAAGGCAAGCATCCTCCGGCAGGGCCAGGCAAGAAACCGTAGCCCCATAGGCTCACGCCTTGGGAGTTCGGAGGCGGTGGATACTGTGAGGTGCCGCCGCCGTCTGCCAGCGCAACGCCGGCCCCGGCCGAGAACAGCAGGAATACTGCCGCGATGAGTGCAAATACATAGGGCTTTTTTCGGTTCTGTTTCGCTGCAAGACACACGGGTGCTGGGGTTAGGGTGCGAAACGCTGGCTTGAGTGTCATGGATCATCCGTGTGTCGGGTGTGGGCCAGATTGAGTAAACCATAGCATAAAATAGTTAAGAATCTTGTTTCGGTGGCTGTTGCAGCCGTGAAGGCGAGGCTATCCACTTGTTTTATCTCGGGAGGCAGCGAGAACCATGGCCGATATCCCGAGGTGAACTGCTGATTGAATGGTAACGCCGTGACTTAGTGAGCGACGACAGGCCCATAATCGGCTTGGCTGTGACTCCGGCACCTCGCGGTCGGATGCGTCGGCGTCATGGCCGGCCATATCAGGGATTAGGGCCGCTAAGTGAGATCTGGGGAGCGCCCGCAATGCCGAGAGCTTGCCGAGAGCCTGCCCGCCTTTTCAACACAAGCAGGACACTGTAGCCTATAGGGCGCCCCCTTTGGGGCTGTCAACACACCCTTTGGGCTACACAACCGATGGAGACATCTATGTCAATGAAATCCAGCCTTATCCGGTCCCTGCTCCTGGGATCTGCCATCTTGGTCCTCGGGAGTACAGGCCTTTCCACGGCCCATTTAGCTCATGCCGAAGATACCGTCATGGTCGGCGGTGCCGCCATGTATCCGTCGCGCAATATCGTTGAAAACGCCGTAAACTCCGCCGACCATACAACGCTCGGCGCCGCCTTGAAGGCCGCAGGTCTCGTCGAAACATTGAAGGGCGACGGCCCTTTCACCGTGTTTGCGCCGACCAATGCGGCGTTTGACAAGCTGCCTCCAGGAACGGTTGATTCGCTGTTGATGCCGGAAAATAAAGGCAAACTGACTTCCATTCTCACGTATCACGTAGTGCCAGGGCATTTTACTGCCGCCGATCTGGAGCAGAAAGCCGATGCCATGAACGGCAAGGCCATGCTCACGACCGTTCAAGGCGAAAAGCTGACTGTGACCAAAGATGCTGACGGCAAATAGTGGGTCATCGATGCCAGTGGCGGCAGGGCCATGATTACCATCCCCAATGTCATGCAGTCCAACGGCGTTATCTTCGTGGTCGATAGCGTTCTCATGCCGACGTAAGCATGAACGGCGCCTCGCTAGATTCCGGCGCATCGGCTTATGCTGCTGCGCCGGGATTTCGAAGGACACCATAACCCATCCGCCAGGCGACCGAACTGTCAATCTCGGTCCGCGGTCGCCAGCAGACGCTACTGTTAAACGACCAATCGTGCCGTTACCTCATGTGTGATGATTATTAAGAAGCTAAAACGGAATATTAACCTTATCTATGCTAGGGTCAGTCGGTAGGGACTATTACTAACCGTAACCGAGGGATAGCCCTATGATAACCGCCCCCGTGCCCCCTGCCCCGCAATTGAAGATCGCTCCCGAAGGCATTGATCCCGCTGTGCTCAAAGAGATCGGCGACATCGACCCAGCCCTGCTCCAGAAAATCGTCACGGCAATCGTGGCAGCCCAGAAAGCGCTGGACAGCGAGTACAGGCGGGCGTACCTCGCGGCTGCGAGACAGCGGGGCCAGCGACTCGGCGGCCCGCGCGCCCTGACGGAGACCCAGATCGCTTGCGCGCGGCGCATGTTGGCCGACGGCGCGACGAGGAAACTTATCGCCAGCTCGCTCAAGGTCTCAAGCATGACCCTCTATCGCGCTCTCAAGCCCTATGCTGCGGAGGCTCCAACTCGCCCAAAGCGTACCGTTCGCCCGCGCGCGCTCACCGAGACGCATATTGCCCTTGCGCGGCGCATGCTGGCCCAGGGCGCGACGAGAAAAAACATCGCCCAGACGCTTAAGGTCTCGCCCATGACCCTCTATCTCGCCCTCAAGCCCTATTCTGCGGGGCCGTTTCCTCAGATGGGGCCAAAACCAAAACTCACAGCCGAGCAACGGCAAGAAATTGTCGACGCCGTGTCATCCGGGCGCAAGACCGGAGCCGAGATCGCCCGCCTGTTCAAGATTCACCCCGTGACCGTTTCGCGGATAGTTTCTCAGGCAAGAGCCGGGACTTGAGGCTCTATCAAACCCGTACGATCTTGGGAAGATTCCGCTTATGCGCCGCGCCTCGCCCGCGCTCGGTTCCTGAGACACCTTGATCGGTTATGCACCGATAAGCGCGGCGCTCAGTGCTCACGGTCATGCTGTTTTTGCGGCTGCGCTTTCCAATTTTTCTCAAGCTCGTTCAGGGTCTTTTCCACTTCGGGGTCCAGCTTGATGCCCACCGGCTCCGGCTCGCCGAGCCGGTGGCGGATGTCGGTGAAGATGGCGTCGATTTTCTTGAGATCCCGAGCATGCGGATCTTTCGAGTCATGCGCGATGAGGTCTTCGGCTTCATAGCGGCACACGACCGCAGCCGCTCGGGCCGCTTTTAACAGTTGCGGATCGGCGCCCTCGGGAAGGGGGTGATCCAAAACCAGCCAGGGATCTTCGGTAAGAGTGTGGACGGTTAGCTCTGTTGCGGCCACAGTGCCCTGAGCGCGGTCGCGTTGCGGTTCACTGTCCGTTATTTCCTTGAGCTTGCGCCCGGTCAACTGTTCCCATTCATGAGGATACTTGTCTCGACACTCCAGATCCGCGAAATACAGGCACATCTGCTTCTCCTCCGAGAGCGAGGTTTCCGGCCGGCCCGAGAGCAGACACATGACAGGCAAGGACCACGCGCCATTCTCTTCCGACCACTCCCACCAAATTCCCGTCCCCTCCGTGCTATGCGCTTTCAGGCTGTCGGGAATGGCCTTTCGCTGCTCCTCGGTCAGATACAAACCGGCATGATTTGACGCGTTTACCAGCCAAAATCCGGCAACCAATTGGTCCGGTTTTTCCTTGTCGCCCCATGGCGTGGTCCCAGGCGGCCTCTCGTCATCTGGGGATCGGGGTTTGAGCGATTCTGCTTCCGCCCGTTTTTCGAAGATGTCCTTCGCCACGCGCTCGCCGTGGAGGTAATAATTCTCACGGATGACTTCACCATCGTCGAACCGCTCGATCTGGGCCGGACCGTCGGCACGGTGCATTCTCCCGTCCCGCCAATATTCCTGATAAGTCGAACCGTCCGTGCTATGCTCGACCACAGCCGGTGCGGTCGAACAGTCCAGCCTGCAATCACGATTCTGAAGGAACTTGTTTAACTCCCTGCCCGTGAGAAATTCATGGAACGGGAGCTTCCGATCCTCCCGCGCCAACTCCTCGCTGATCGCATAGATCCTGGTCACCGCGTCCCCCTCTGGGGTCTTGTAGGTGACGGTCATATGCGCCGCCTCTTCGTCCGTCATCGCGCCGTGACCCGCATCGCCCCATGGCGTCTTCTCCGGTGGCCGCTCATCATCTGGGGATCGAGGTTTGAGCAATTCTGCTTCCGCCCGTTTTTCGAAGATGTCCTTCGCCACACGCTTCCCGTGGAGGCGATAATCTTCACGGACCATGGAACCGTCGCTGCCCCGCCGCACATAGGCGGGGCCGTCCTCGCGGTGCAGCCTGCCATCGCGGTAATATGCCTCCTCCATCGAGCCGTCGGTTTTCCGCGTCACACGGGCCGGACCATCCTCCCGGTGCAGTTTGCCGCCCTGGAAATAGTGCTGCTCCCACGCCGAGCCATCGGCATTGCGGAGTGTACGGGCGGGGCCGTCTTCGCGGTGCCACTTACCGTCACGCAAATATCCTTCGCTCGTCGAGCCATCGGCGTCGCGTCGCATGTAAGCCGGGCCGCTGGAGCAATCCAACTTGCACCCGCGATCCTCAAGCCAGTGAACCAAATCCGCCCCGCGTGGCTTTTCTTTGAGCCGTTCCAGCTCGCGCGAGATCTCTTCGCTGACCGCGTTAATGCAGGTGACCTCGGCACCGGCGGTCTTGTAACTCACAGCGATGTGCGTGGCCTCGCTCATGGTCTGACCAGCCTCTTTTGCCTGATTTGGCGGGGTACCTTCCCGGCCCGTCACCTCCTGATGGCGCGCCGGATTGAGCTCAAAAGGCGGCGTCCTCCATTTGACTTCGCCTTCGGGGATTAAGAAATAACGCACCGCATGCGTTCGCGCCGGGTCCATGTTCGACTCCACAAAGGCCTCGCCCGGATAGGCGGCGATACCGACCATGCCTTCCGGAACCCAGGCGTTTTCCGCAGAGGATCTCCAGATGGTCCCGGCCAGCAACTCGTCACTGTGGATCGCTGCGATTTCCCGGCCCTCCTCGCGCTTATAGCTCTCGCCCTGCTTTATCTCGCGACCGGTGATCTGTTCCCATTCGTCGGGAAAACTGTCGCGCGCGGTGTCGTGCGCCTGCTCAAGAACGTACTCTTCCTCCTCTGAAAGCGACCCGCGAGGCCGCTGTGAAAGAAGAGAAACGATTGATAACGACCACGCGCAATCTTCTTCCCACCAAATCCCCTCCGCGTCGGAGCCGTGCGGTTTGATGAGATCGGGAATGTCTTTTCGCTGCTCGGGCGTGAGATAAATACCGCCATGGCGGGGCGTGCTCACCCACCAAAATCCGGCCATATCTTGCCATTCTTCCTGCTTCGGACCCCACGGCGTGATCTCAGGCGGCCGCTCGTCATCTGGCATCGCACGCCTCCTAAATCGCATCATAGCGCCGATAGTGGCCCGTCGATATTCGTTGAGCTTCGCAAAACCCATTCCGCCCGGCCGCCCCAGGGCCACGATTTTTGGCGAATCATACAGCCGCGCGCCGCTTGTCTTGGGTCAATCGGTCTTCCGCCCAGAACGACAGACAAAATTGCCGTGCGGCAGATTTTGTTGCGTTCCGGTTCCCCGCGAATCCCGATGTGACCCCGCGCCGCCCGGCTGGTGTCCGTTCGCCGTCGAGGCCCCGCTGTGGCGGCCTCCGCACGGAAAGGGACTCACATGCCTACAAATCTCGATCGCGCCGAATGGGCAGCCGCCGCGCTACGGCACTTTCAATCCACAACAGGCACGGATTGCGACAACGCGCTGCCGGACCTGCTCTGCGATCTTCAACACTGGTCGAACCGCGAAAATGTCAACTTCCTAGACGCCCTTGATACGGCCCGCATGCACTATGAGGCGGAATGCGCAGAGGAAGGCGGTGCGGCATGAAAACCTACACCGCACTTTTCGCCCAGGACGTGCCCCACTACGGTTCGGTCGAAATCGCCGCGACCGGCGATGAGGATGCAGTCGCCAAGGCTCATATCCATTGGGAACGTGTTCAGCGCGGTGAAGAACCGTGGCCTCTCGACGAAGCGCAACATGATAGCGCCGTGCTCGACCGCATCGTCGAAATCAACGACGAAACCGGACGCCAGGTCGCCGCCGACATCAGGCTCGACAGGTACTTCCTGACGATTGCTCCGACAGAGTTGAGTGCCAAGCTGATCGAGAACGCTTCGGCCATGCACGCCGCACTCGAACAGATCGTCCGTTACGCGATCCTTGGTCTTGCCGCCAACGAACTCGGCAAGCAACTCAATCTCGACCAGATTCTGTCGATCGCGCGCGCTGTTCTCGCCCGTGCGACAGGAGGTGCCGCATGACCTCCACCGCAAAAACCGACATTTATACGCAGGTCACAAACCGCATCGTCGCCGCTCTCGAAACCGGCGTGCGGCCATGGATGCAGCCTTGGAACGCCGAACACGCCGCTGTCCGCATCACGCGGCCCAAGCGCCACAATAAGATGCCCTACAGCGGGATCAATACCCTGATCTTGTGGGCCGCGGCGACCGCGCAGGGCTTTAGCTGCCCGATCTGGATGACGTATAAGCAGGGTCAAGAGCTTGGCGCTCAGGTGCGCAAGGGCGAGCGGGGGAGCCAGGTTGTCTACGCGAACACATACACGCGCACCGAGACCGCCGAGAATGGCGAAGAGACGGAGCACGCCATCCCGTTCTTGAAAACTTACACGGTGTTCAACTGTGAACAGATCGACAATCTGCCCGCCCATTTTTATGCAACGCCCGATCCGCCCGTCAGTCCCCTTCAACGCATTGACCGGGCCGAGGCGTATTTCAAGGCGACTGGCGCCGTCATTCTTCATGGCGGCAATCGCGCCTTTTATGCGCCAGGTCCCGATCGCATCCAGATGCCGCCGTTCGAGGCTTTTCGCGATGCCGAATCATTTTACGGCACGCTCGCGCATGAAGCGACTCATTGGAGTGGCGCAAAATCCCGCCTGGATCGCGATCTTTCCGGCCGTTTCGGCAGCCATGCGTACGCCGCTGAAGAGCTGATTGCCGAGCTTGGCAGCGCCTTCCTTTGCGCCGATCTCGCGCTGACGCCGGAACCGCGTGAAGATCATGCGGCCTACCTTCAGACCTGGCTGACGGTCTTGAAGAATGACAGGCGGGCGATCTTCACCGCAGCCGCGCACGCCGAACGTGCCGCCGCCTTCCTCCACAGCTTGCAGCCGCAGGCGGTGAAGATCGACACGGCGGAATCCTCAGCCGAGAAAGAGCCGTCCGTAGCAGCATGAAGATGAGCGGTTCTACCTGGCGGCTCCGGCTTCGCGCCGGAGCCGCTTTCTATATTTCGAGGAAAGTAGGATTCTCTACTTTGCTACCCATTCTCACCAACTGTAACCGACACTGTGTCGGAGACCGGACCGGGAATACTCGGACGATGCAGCGCCAGCCACCGGGAAAGCACAATCCGTCCCGGGACCTCCACCGTGATATTGAGCAGATATCCCGCCGCTATAGAAATGGCGCTTGCCGCGCCGACAGCCAGAAGATCATTGCCGCCAGCCGCCAGCACTCTGTTGATGACGAGAAAGCCGATAGTCGAATGCGTTAAATACAGTGAGTAGGAAATGCGGCCCAAAAACTGAAGCAACGAAGTCGTAAGTATGCGTGGTTTGCACAGGACGGAGTAAACTATGATCGCCGCGCAGGTTGAGGATAGCAGGAAATAATAGTCGAACCCTGCTGCTTGCGTACGAGAGTCAGCGCCAAAGGCCGACATCAGCAAAGCCCAAGCCGCGACTAGATAAGTCATCCAATCGGCTTTCCGTGAATAGATCACGAAAAAAGCGACACCGAAAACAAAGAATTGGCCGTAATCAAGCAGCCCTGCAATCGTGAGCCGGTAGGGGATGTGAATATCCAAAGCTCTGACAAAGGTTGCTGTCGCCAGCCATATCATCAGGGCAATCTCGATGCGCCGCCCTTTGGCGACCGTCATGCGCAGAGCACATATGATAAGAGCGTAAAACGAAAGCTCATAGGCGAGCGTCCAATAGCTGGCATCCAGATTATCAACGCCCAGAAATGTCTGGACCATTGTCAGGTTGACGGCTGCTTTCCGTAGTAACGCTCCAGACGCATTTCCATACGCGGCGATCTGGACTCCGGTTGCTATCAGCACCGCGCCCCAGTAAGCCGGGAAGAGCCGCGAAAATCTGGAAAAAACAAAATCCTTGAACGAGCGAGAACGGGCAGCAGAAAAGAAAATGACGAATCCACTTATCATGAAAAATAGTTCGACGCCAAAATATCCAATGCCGATACGAGGAATGCCAGAAAAATCTTGGTGCGCAATTAGCCGGGGATAAATCGAGGTGTAGTGATAAAGAAGTACCCCCATTGCTGCCACGCCTCGCAGCGCGTCAAGCTCGGGAATACGGAGCGAATGGCGCGGCGCGGGCACCCGCGCGCGCAGCCAGAAAAGCCGCAGCCATCGCCATTGCTGCCGCAGCCTCCGGCCCATTCTCCTGCCCCGCAACCTCGCCATGTCCTCGCTCCCGTCTTCCCGGTTGCGCGAGCCCTGCGGTTGCGTGCAACGCAGAGCCAGCTTCTTCTGTGAGCGCAGAGACTGCGAACAATCCGCGCCCTGGATACAAGCGTATGAATTTGCTCATATTCCGGCTCGACTAATCCCCAGAATCCCGGCACGATTTCATGTTGCGGGGCCGAATCGCTTCGCGTCACCAGACTTTACGGAGTTATCGAAGCCCACAAATAAACAACCCGCCTGGGAGGCGGGCTGCATATCGGCCAGAGGCCGGGGATCTCTCGTGTAATCGCAATCACGAGAATCCCCCAAAATCGCCGCTTTTGCAAGAGTGTTTTCTTGCGACGGGCGAACTCGCGCCGATTTTCGGCCCATCCGGGCGGTTGCTTTGCAACCGGAACGGAGAGAACCATCATGCTATTCGACCATCTACCGCCTATGATTTGCGAATCACCCCGCCCGAAGCGGGAGCACCCTGCTCGCGAGAAGGTCTTCCGCCGCGTTCCCGGATCGCCGATGGGCCGCAAGGCCAAGAAGGCCATCCTGCGCAGCGTCGAGTTGTACAACGCGAAGAACCGCAAGCCTGGCCAGCACCAAGGCCCGATCACTCCCGCCTTCATGCGCGTGCTGAGCGCCATACTCTGGAGGTTCCACAACAGCCGGACTGGCTATTGCTTTCCGAGCTACGAGACCATCGCCGCTTCTGCCAAATGCTGCCGCGACACCGTGTATGAGGCCATCAAGGCATTGGAGGCGGCCGACATTCTTACCTGGGTGAACCGCTTCGACAAAATTCGCACGGAGTGCCGCGATTTCCTCGGCCATGTCATGACGCGCTGGCAGACCATCCGCACCAGCAACGCCTACTGCTTTCGCGATCCTCTACCTTGTGCAACGGAGTATGACTCTTATAAGTCGGAAAATCCCCCTGGAACTCTGAATCAAGAGGATTCTTACACTAAAGGCTCTATGAAAATTGTGGTTTTAGATCCCGCAAGCCCCTGGCAGAGCGCCCTCATCGGTCTCGGCAGGGCATGCGGGGCGATTCCGGCTGCTCCCGCCGCTTAAGAGCCCCCCTGAAGGGCCGGAATCGGCTTCAGGACGCGCCCGACACAGCCCAGAGGCTGTTCGGGAACGGGAAAATACGCGCCTTGCGGCGCAGCCTCGCAACCGAAAGACGCTCCCCAGTCATTCAGACAGCAATATTATTTCGCTTCCCGCGTCCGCCGAGCAACTTTATTGCTTTTTTCTATCGATACGAAAAAAGTCGAATTACTTTCAAAACGGCGGGTTAGTGTGACTTGGTAGAAACCGAAACAACCATCGAGGAGAGAGATCATGACCATCGACCAGACTTCACATATCACCAAGCGCTATGACGACGGCACGACTTGCGAAGAATATTATCACAACGGCCTGCTCGACCGTCCGGATGGTCCGGCAATAATCTGGCGCTGGGTCGATGGCTCGACGAGCAAAGAATATTTCCGCGAGGGCAAGTTCGTAAACAAAGAGGGCCTCGCCGCGCAGTCCGCCATTCCTGCAAAACCCCTTGCCGGACAAAGATTTGCTCAAAATCCTATGGGACTTTCATGTCGTTTGTTTAAACTCACCCATTCCTGACGTTACGATCAAGCGGCCCGCGCCCAAAGCGGACAAACCAGACGCGCCCGGCCCAGCGTAAGGAAAACCTGGCCCCGATTACACCAAACCGCTTGGCAGCGACTACGCCGAATCGACGCGATCCATCGCCAGGATGTACGTCCAGCGCCACAGATCGGTGTCGCTGGCGAATGTGCGCGCGGGTCTTGGGGTTCCGGGGCTGCCGGAAACTTCCCATCGTCCACGCCTGAGGGCCTTGACTTCGTAGCCGTACTCCTTGAGTAGTCGGTCTTAGGTTTGTCTTAGGTTGGCTCTGCGTTCGCGTTATTCGTTTTCTCTGCCCTCGCTTGTGCGAGTGCAACCGGGCAGGCTCACGCAACCGGGAGTCTCACGTTTCCTCTGCGCTCACGACGTTATTCGGTGTCTCTGCACTTCACTGCACTTCCCTGCGCTCGCGCAAACCAGGCCCATCTCGCCGAGCCTTCTCTGGAGCACCCGCCACCGAACGTTTTCGGTATGCAGAAAATACCGATCTGCCGCGCGCGGTGCTGGCACTAAACACGGATATCTTCCTGGTACCAAAAAGCTTTCCGGCTAGCCGTCAGATACTTTCGGAATCAACCGTAAGACGCGCCCCAGACGGCCTCCACGCCGTCCGGGAACGGGAAAACATGCGCCCTGCGGCGCAGAATCGCCACCACGAAGGGCTCTCCAGTCATTCCATCAGCAAGATTATTTCGTTTCCCGCGCCAGCCGAGCAACTTTCTTGCTTTTTTGATGAAAGTAAAAAATAGTCGAATTCCTTTCGAAACGGCGGAGTAGCTTAGACAAGGCTTACACGCCTAGGTCTTTCCACTCTTACTGTAACTGGAGGTTCTCATGTTTGACTTTTGGAAATCAAAACCGGCCCAACCGCCGAAACTTATGAAAACGGCGCGTTTTCTAAAGTGCCGGACATATAAGACAAACGAAATGAGGGGAGACGGCTGCCCACGGAGTTCAGTATCAGTCTTCAATCCGCCGCCCCCGCACCAAGTTACAGTCACTCACCTCATAAAGCGTTACGAATGGGCCGAGGCCCGACGGATAGATTCCACCCGCTATCAAGTGTTCGACATATTTGATGAGGGGAAAGGCTCTCAGGAGGGTAAGTTTATTGACCCGACAGGACAAGCGGTTTTCAGCAAGGACGAAGCAATCGCTGCGCTCACAAGCTATGAAAACAAAAGGTTAAATGATTCGGAGATCACCATCGCCCAGACGCCGGAACAGACGGGGAAGAAGCACTTCTCGCGCTACGTGACGCAGGGCGCGCAACCGACTCGTCCGAATGGCGGGACCGACACCCCCAAGGGGCCGGAACCGGCTTAACGGCTCGCTGGGCTTGGAGCCGCCCGGAGTCTGCGCCCCGCTTGCGTCGGCATCGAGCTTGACTGCGGGGCATTGCCTGGTCGCTTGTAGCCGTGTGGAGATGCCGCGCACTGCCGGCTACTGCCGCGTAGGCGGTCCTCTTAGTTTTCTCTGCGCTTCGCGCAGACGGAGAGGCTCTCCAGTCATTCCGCCAGCAATATTATTTCGTTTCCATCGTCCGCCGTTGACACCTGGGCGAGTGCAACCGGGCGGTCCAAGGCCCTCCAGTCATTTCGTCAACAATATTATTTCGTTTCCAGCGCCCGCCGAGCAACTTGCTTGTTTTCCTAATGGGCCGGAACCGGCTTCAGGACGCCCCCCAGACGGCCCGCAGGCCCGTGCACAAGGGAAAAACACGCGCCAATGAATTCGAAATTAACGAATTCGAAATAACTGCCTGGGTAGAGTAGACGAGAGTAGAACGAAACTAGCCATTGAAGGGTAAACATATGACAAGCAACGAGAACGCTCATATTACGCTGACCTACGAGTTAGGCCACGACGGGCACATTGAGAAAACGGACACCTTCGCGGTTTCGCAAGACACACTTCGAGAGGCGCAAATCCGCCAGCAGGAGGTCCCACCGCCGTCCGGTCATGAGCTGTGCCAATGGCTGATAAGTCGTGGCGCACAGTACGACAGTCAGGATGGCCCCGCGCGTGTTACACGCTGGACTGACGGCACGACACACGAGGAGTATTACCGCAATGGCCTCAGGCACCGCGAAAACGCTCCCGCAGACATCTGGCTCTACTACGACGGCAAAAAGTCGGAATCATACTACCACGACGACAAGCTGCACCGTGATAATGGCCCGGCGGTAATCCTGCGGAACTTCCCTGAGCGGATGTTGGAGGAGCAATACTACATCAATGGTGAGCCGGCTGACTGGTCGAGGGTCAAAAAGCCTGCGTCGAAACGGCCGGGCCAACCACCCGCAGCACTTGCACCGCAGAAGAGACTACCGCCTTGCACGCCCTAAACCGGCGTAAAAATACTCACGCGCCTACGCCGAATCGACGCCATCCATGGCCAAGATGTACATCCACCGCCAGAGTTCGGTGTCGCTGGCGACTCTCTACACCCGCCTACGCCAGATAGCCTCCTGGTACCAGAAAGCTTTCGGATACCTTCGAAAACGCGCCCGAGACGGCCCCAAGGCCTTCCGGTAATGGGAAACACGCGCCCATGGTGTCCAAATTAACGAATTCGAAATAGATTCCTTAGCATAATGCACAAGAAAGAAAATAAAGGTCGTTGGTTTTGACTGGGTATAAACCGAAACAACTGTCGAGGAGAAGGACCATGCCCGAGGAGAACAAGAATATTCACAAAGCCCGAGAGTTATTTACAAAGCTTCAAGGTGGCGACCTGCGCAGTTACGGGGGCGCGGACTACATAGTGAAGGAAATTCGGTCCAACCTAAGCAAAGCCGGTGTGGGTAGCGACGCCCTCGATCCTACAGGGCAGAAGACTGCGGGCGAGTTGAACAATGCGCTGCATGATGCCACTTCGAAGTTGCAGATTCAGCAAGCCCGTGAGTTATTTACGAAGCTTCAAGCTGGCGACACGGGCGGTTACGGGGGCGCGGACTACATAGTGAAGGAAATTCGGTCCAACCTAAGCAAAGCCGGTGTGGGTAGCGACGCCCTCGATCCTACAGGGCAGAAGACTGCGGGCGAGTTGAACAATGCGCTGCATGATGCCACTTCGAAGTTGCAGATTCAGCAAGCCCGTGAGTTATTTACGAAGCTTCAAGCTGGCGACACGGGCGGTTACGGGGGCGCGGACTACATAGTGAAGGAAATTCGGTCCAACCTAAGCAAAGCCGGTGTTGATAGCGCCGCCCTCGATCCTACAGGCCGGAAGACTGCCGATGAGATGAACGCTGCTCTGCACGACGCCGCTTCGGCCCGCCAACCCGCGACCGCCGCGACGGTTAAGCAGCCCGCGTCGAAAGCGCCGCAGAAGCCGCGAGCACCCGGCATGGCACCGTAAGCAAGACCCAACCCTTTTCCCGAGAGTACCCGGCCCCTACGCCGAATCGACATTGTCCATCACGAGCACATACGTCCAGCGCCACAGATCATTGTCGCTGGCGAATGTGCGCGCGGGTCTTGGGGTTCCGGGGCTGCCGGAAACTTC